>ERZ825137.1391-NODE-1391-length-31464-cov-6.654558_pt1 | contig 31464 bp, 23 predicted proteins | sample MGYA00519873_ERZ825137 | MGnify/ENA primary metagenome ERZ825137 (study PRJEB31778, sample SAMEA3449190) | human gut metagenome | biome: human gut; feature: human-associated habitat; material: faeces | place: United Kingdom | collected 2010/2012 ...
ATTCCTACTACGTCTCTTGTACTACTTGTTGATATGTAATGCTTTCAAAGAACTTGCGCTATCGTTTCGATTGCGGCTGCAAAGGTAAGAACTTTTTTTTAACTGACAAACTTTTCAAGGAAAATTTTGAAAGTTTTTTTTCCAAAGCCCCCGGATGGTCGGATATTCGCTTAGCCTAGCTAACCTCATCCTCGCTATCACTGAAACTACCTCATCATCATGTTAACTGCCGACCTTCTCGCTCGAATGCGGGTGCAAAAGTAATTCTTCTAATACAAACTTCCAAATGATTTGAAAACTTTTTTATACGTTCCGCTCTGGATACAAATACTCTATTTTTAAGGTACGTAAGAAAAAATATTGGGATATTATCATGATAAAAAGGAAAAAGTTCCTTTCACCTTCGCCCGAAAAAGTGTGATTTAAGTGATCGCAAAGATTTTCTTTCCGGAGCAAAATCAATCAAACACTGGTCAACCAGTCATTCTTGAACGTATTCGGAAAAGCAGCCGCTCTCCTATAGTAAAAAAGGAGAATGCATCCATACAGGCACATCCTCCTTCTTCTCTTATAAACTATATACTCTCTATGTCAACTATTCAAGAACGATCACCTTATATTTCGGGACCAAAATCTTCATGATAGTCCAACCGATCAAATAAGCGACGGCACATACGCAGAAGATAATGAAATAGCCGGCAGGCTTGCCAGTGAAGCCCATAAATGTCATCTGAGTAGCATCTGCATAAACAAACAGATTCCCGGCCACCTTCTGCAAGATCATGGAACCGACACCACCGGCCATACCTCCGATACCCGTAACGGTTGCAATAGCCGATTTCGGAAACATGTCACCGACAGTAGAGAAAATATTGGCAGACCATGACTGGTGAGCTGCACCACCGATACCAATCATGATAACCGGAAACCACGGAGAAATCGTACCCAACGGCTGCGCCAACAGTACCAACAAAGGAAAGAAAGCAAAAATCAACATCGCTTTCATACGAGCGGCATATGGGTTCATTCCACTTCGGTTAATAAAAATCGTCGGCAGTTTACCTCCGTAAATAGACAACATCGTGATGGCATACAAAGTAAAGATCAACCCCATGCCCAACGGATCGGAGGTCTTGATACCGAACTGCGTATTCAGATAAGAAGGAGTCCAAAAAAGGAAAAACCACCAAACCCCGTCCGTCATGAATTTACCGACAACAAAGGCCCAAGTCTGTTTGAACGTGAAACATTGCAAGAAACCGATCTTCTTCTCGTGTTCTTCTTCAACGACGACAACGTCTTTTTCGTTTTTATCCTGTTCAATATACTCCAACTCGGCTTTATTCACATGTTTGCTCTTGTCCGGGGTCGTGTACATGAATACCCACAAACCCATCCAGACAAAACCGAGCGCACCGATCACGATAAAAGCCATTTCCCAGCCCCAAGCTTTTGCCAACAAGGGAATAGAGATAGGAGCGACCAAAGCCCCAATAGAAGCACCGGCATTGAAGATCGAAGTCGCATAAGCACGGTCTTTCTTTGGAAAGTATTCAGCCGTAACCTTGATAGCAGCGGGGAAGTTACCTGCTTCACCCAATGCCAGAATACAACGGGCAGCCAGAAAGAAATACATACTCACGGTTGCCAATATCACAACAACATCTCCTGTCGCTGCAATCAATTCGGCTGCACTATTCATTCCGACATAATGTTCGGTTGCAATACCACAACCGGCATGGAGACAGGCTCCGAACGACCAAACACCGATAGCCCAAAGATATCCTTTCTTCGTACCCATCCAGTCGATAAAACGGCCGGCAAACAGCATACAGATTGCATACACAATTGAGAAAACTGATGTTATCGTACCGTAATGGGATTCATCCCAATGGAACTCCGGTTTGATAAATTCATCCCAGGTCAAAGAAAGAACCTGGCGATCGAGGTAATTCACTGTTGTTGCAAAAAATAACATCGCACAGATTGTCCATCTGTAATTTGTCATTTTCTCACTTGCTTTTTGAAATGTGTTCATGATATTAATATTCGTTTTTCATAATACGGGGCAAATATAAGGCATTTTTTTTGTTCTACACAAGTTTGTGTGTGCGAATACACGAAGTATTTTTATTTCTTTCACATCCCACCTCCGATTCTTAGAGGTTTGATTTGCATAAAATAAGCATTTTATGTACGTTTGTTTCTCCAATGTAAACTTTATAAATACCATGATTATTATGAAAAAGATTATTTATTTGGTACTTCTGGCCCTGATAACCGGTCTGGTCGCCCAAGCCCATGAAAAAACAGGCGAATGGAACGGATGCGACCGCTACGATTTCACCTTCAAGGATCGCCAGGCAACCATTGTCGTACCTAAAAAAGCAGCCAAAGGAAATCCGTGGATCTGGCGTCCGGCGTTCTTCGATGCTTTTCCAAGTGTGGACAAAGCGTTACTGGAAAAAGGGTTCCACATTGTTTATTACGATGTAACTCATCTATATGGAAGTCCAAGGGCAGTTTCTCTGGGCACCGAATTCTATGAGAATATGACGGATCTTTATAATCTTTCCGAAAAAGTCACGCTGGAAGGATTCAGCCGCGGCGGTTTGTTCGTCTTCAACTGGGCGGCTCAAAATACAGAGAAAGTGGCTTGTATATATGTAGACGCTCCTGTTTGCGACGTGTTTAGCTGGCCGGGAAGAAAAAACACGGCTTTGTGGAATGATCTGTTGAAGGAATGGAACCTGACAGATGCAGGAATGGAACATTTCAAAGGGAACCCGATCGACAACCTCGCCCCGATTGCAGCCGCAGGTATACCGATCATCAGTGTATGCGGCGACAGCGATCAGACCGTCCCCTACAAGGAAAACATGGATGTCGTACGTTCACGCTACCTTGCGGCAGGAGGTCCGGTGGAAGTTATCCTAAAGAAAGGGTGCGACCATCATCCACATAGTTTGGACAATCCGGAACCGGTAGTAGACTTCATCCTTCGCCAGCAGCCGGAGTACGAAAAGTATATACATTACAATGTACGTGGCAGCTTGCAAAACTCGTTCCGTAAATTCGAGAAAGAACGCCGGGCGCGGGTTGCCTTCCTGGGAGGTTCCATCACGGAAATGGACGGATGGCGCAATATGATAGAGCGACAACTACAGCAACGTTTCCCTTATACACAGTTCGAATGGGTAGAAGCAGGCATCGGTTCGACCGGGACGACTCCGGGTTCCTTCCGCCTGCAACATGACATCCTTTCGAAAGGGAAAGTCGACCTTCTTTTTGTCGAAGCCGCCGTAAACGACGACACGAACGGATTCAGCGCCCTCGAACAGATACGCGGCATGGAAGGGGAAGTGCGCCATGCTTTGGAAAGCAACCCGGAAATGGATATCGTCATGTTGCATTTCATCTATGACCCGTTTATCCCGATGATCGCCCGCCGCCAGATGCCGGATGTTATCCTGAATCACGAACGGGTGGCGAATCACTATCTTATTCCTTCGATTAATCTCTGCCAGGAGATCGGCGAACGGATGCAAAACGGCGAATTTACCTGGGACGAGTTCGGCGGCACTCATCCGAAACCTTTCGGCCATAAGTTTTATGCTGCCGCTATCGGCCATCTTTTCGACGAGATGTGGAAAGGAGTTTCACCGGAAGGGACAATTGCGGCACACGACATTCCGGCCAAGCCGCTGGATGCCTACAGTTATTATAACGGAGACTTCATCGCTCTCGAAAAAGCCCACTTGAACAAAGGTTGGAAATTAGTAGACAACTGGCATCCCGACAACAAGGCCGGCAAGCGGAACGGCTTTGTCGATGTTCCTATGTTAGAAGCTACACGTCCAGGAGACCGACTAACACTGGATTTCCGGGGGAAAGCGATCGGTATTTTCTGCGTCAGCGGACCTTCTGCCGGAATCTTGGAATATAGTGTCGACGGCGCCCCGTTCAAAGAACTGGATACTTTCACTGAATGGAGCCACAATCTTTATATTCCCTGGGTCTACATGCTGGAAACGGAACTGAAAGACACGGATCACAAACTGGTTCTCCGCATATCAAAAAAGAAGAACCCCGCCTCACAGGGAACGGAATGCCAGATACGAAATTTCGTGGTAAACGGCAGATAAAGATTCTCCATTCGGCAAAAAGAAGACCTTCTTCTTACATAAGTTTTCGAAAAGGACTATCATACTATCATAATTCGAATATATCTATTGAATATCAATAAGTATAGGAATGATAGTAGCAAATTTGACTATCATGCTACTATCATTCCACAATCATAGTTGTCTGCCACTTTGGGATTTTTCCAAAAGAAACGGACTAATTTAACTAAAAACAGGCAGATCTATTCACAAATACCCTCGTTTTAACAAGATTCCACCCCCATCTGTACGGTCGCAGGACCTGGATATGAAAGGTGGTGAGACCCGGATGTCAAGAGAGACAAGTAGGTAATTACTTTAAAATAAGTCATATGCTTTCGAAAAAAATGTGCTTGTTTTATGATAGCATGATTATAGGAAAAGCAACTTTCATACCATCTATCATTCTACGCTCATTGATTTTTAATGAATTGACAACAAATCATGATAGTATAAAGGTAGTTTTCACAAAAGAAATCTGCATAGAGACAAAGGGATATTTGCCATCAAGAGCAAAGACTGATATCTTCATCCAAGACATTTTCAAAATCGTGATAGATCTAGCATCATGTATTCGGTTGGATATCATCCCAGTCTGCACCGCCATTCGCTCCGATAATCCAATTAAAAGCATAATGCCGTTCCATGACAACGTCCCCATTCAGCGAAGCAGGAGCTTCTTTTCCATGAACTCGTGCTTCCACACAAGCCCAATCATACCGAAGTGTAATATCGGCAGCATCCAATATTTCGGACTGCGAACGAGAGAAACCTTTCGAAAGCAATCCACCGATACCTTTATGTTGCCAGAAAATAGCAGCCAAAACAGGGACATCAATAATCTCAGACGGATAAGGCAAATCATCCACAACACCTGCCGCCCAAAGCAAAACACCTGCACATTCATAGCGCCATCCGAACAGAATACATTCCTGTTCTTCCGGATCAGGATTATCGATATAAGCAGCTTCGGCCGGTGACAGGTAAGATTTCACCTCGTACAACTGTTCCATCTTATTAAAATAGAACAAGGCTTCTTCCCGTCCCGAACCTCCCGAAAGCATGACTTCCGAATAGACAGCAACAGCAAACAACGCGGCGGCACGTTGCACCATCTCCTTTCGGCTTCTCAAATGGGCTTCACTTTCCAATGCTTCACTACGCAAATATTCCATATAAGGGATATGTTTCTCTTCGAGCAACGCAATCGAACGCAAACGTCTTTCCACATCAGCCTGAGTTTCTTCCTGGTAGTTCCCGTCCAATAAATCGGCATTCCCGACCGGGATAAATTCGGTCAACTGACTTTCGCCTTTGGCAGAGAAGAGGAGTTTCCCTTCACCGGTAAAGATCTGCATGCTCGGATAGAGCAGAAAACCGTTCACGTCTCCGGCAATCTCGAATAAACGGTTCAGGATATAGTTCGTCCGGTCTTCATTGTCGTTCAGATCGAAAGTGATCCCAGTCACACAGTTGAACACACGTATCTGGAGCAAGACATTTTCTTTTAGTCCAACCAATGGCGTCTTCACCTGCGAGAAATAATTGGCCATACCAGATATATGGGAAGCAATAAAGTCCGGCTTGCTCATCCGGTGCTTGATCGAGAAGATGACATGTGTTCCATCCGGCAAAGTCAAGTCGATCGTTTCGTCTTCACAAACAAATTCTTTGGTCATCTCTTCAAAACGTTCCCGGATTGCTTCCACGATACGGTTAGAATCTCCGATGACCGTGTACAAAGTAACATTCGCTTTTTCCATTTTTTACTTTTTTATATCCGAGCCACCGGATGGTTATAGCATTTTACAAAAATAGCAAATTATAAACATCCGCAAAGAAAATGCTGCACCCTTTTTCCTCTCCATTCATCATATTAGAAACAAACACCAGATATTATTATGAACAAGTTACTTTCGACTATTCTATCCGCCGTCTTATTGATGGGCGGATTGTGCCAATCTTCCTGCAGCGATAATGACGACATCAAGCTGACAGGCATAGACGGGCGGCCCAGTGTCCTTCTTTCAAACGGGCTAGTTACCGCTTCATTCATTTACTCTGGCAACCAGTTTGCCGGGATCCAATATCCGGATGGGCAAGCGACTCATTTCAGTTATGAGGAAGGGGAATTATCCGGCATATTCTACACGCCTCCCAAAGATATGGCTGACGGACATGCCTGGGTACATTTTAACAAAATCGGGGACAAAACCTACGAAGTCAGCCGTGGAGGTGAACCGTCAATGGACATAGATTACCGAGAAGAGGTGACACTCGATACAAACGGCTTGCCCGTCAGAGTAACCTTCACCGGCATTTTCCAACAAGGGGCGAACCAAGAAAAACAGATCGAGGAGGGCGATCGGAAATCCGATATTGAAAAGCTACCGATAATAACCAAAGAAACGGATATTTTAAACAATCGTACTTGCTCGTTTGAATGTACTTTTGCATGTTTTATCAGATAAAAAAGAAAAAAGATGATTGACATACAAAGTAAGAATGGAAACTCCAAGTTTTTTCTCCTTACCCTGTTAGGGATGTTGACGGCATTCGGGCCATTTGTCACAGACATGTATCTCCCCAGCCAGCCTTCGATGAGAGAATATTTCAAGACAACACCTTCATTGGTACAATTAGGTTTGACAGCCAGTATGATCGGACTGGTGGCAGGACAAATCTTTTTCGGCTCGCTAAGTGATAAGTATGGACGTCGCTCTCCAATGTTGGCAGCCATGTATCTTTTTATCATTTCCACGATAGGTTGCATCTTTGCTCCCACTATCGAGAGATTTGTAATACTGCGCTTGCTACAAGGGATTACGGGAGCCGGCGGTATCGTAATCTCCCGTTCCGTCGCGACAGATATGTTCACCGGTAAAGAGTTGGCAAAGACACTTGCGATAATCGGAGCAATCAACGGAGTCGCTCCTGTAGCCGCTCCGATCATCGGAGGAGGCTTAACAGAAGGGATTGACAGGAAAGGGATCTTCTGGGTATTACTGGCATTAGGAATTATCCTGCTATTGGGATGCCGGCTTATCCGTCAGATTCCGCCGACCGGAAAACAACACGCTCGCCAGTAGCATAGGCATGCTTGCCCTTTCCATTATCGTATGTATAGCCATGAACCTAAATTGCAATTTCTGGATTTACGAGGGATTGCTAATCATCTTACTATTCATGATGGGCTTCTCTTTCACCTCGACTACCGCCTTGGCTATGGAATGTGAACGTGAACATGCCGGCACAGCTTCGGCTTTATCGAGTGCAGTCGGCTTTGGGTTCGGAGGACTGGTATCTCCTTTAGTCGGATTGGGCGATACGATGGTCACGACGGGTATTGTCTTCATGGCATGCGCAACTTGCTCTTTGGGTTGCATACTTTGGGCAAGGAAGATCAACGCGTTCCGGGAAGTATCTCCCATCATGCGGAAAAGGGCAACATCCGCACCGGCATAAGATGGAAATCGGCAAGTACTTAAAAACACAAAAGGTTTACACTCAATGTGTAAACCTTTTGTGTGGTCCCACTTGGGCTTGAACCAAGGACTCCCTGATTATGAGTCAGGTGCTCTGACCAACTGAGCTATAGGACCTGCATTTGCGCGGGGTTTCCGGAATTCCCTTGCGCTATGCCTTTTCGCAGGGATGCGAATTATTTCTTGTTGCGGTTGCCGTAACGGCTCATGAACTTGTCGACGCGGCCGGCGGTATCGACGAGCTTCTGCTTACCGGTGAAGAAGGGGTGGGAAGCGGATGTGATTTCAAGCTTCACGAGGGGGTATGTCTTTCCGTCCACTTCGATTGTCTCGCGGGAGGCGACGGTGGAGCGGGTGATGAAGATTTCGTCGTTGGACATATCCTTGAAGACCACTTCACGGTAGTTGGAGGGATGAATGTCTTTTTTCATTGTTATGAGTCTCTTTAATACGTATTGTTCAATGATTGTTTGCCGCGCTGGTAAGGCGCTCATTCGTAATGGCCTGCAAAGGTAAGCATTTTTTTCGGGTCCGCCAAATTTTTCGGGCTCAAATTTTCGGGCACCGCGGAGGGAGGGGCTCATTCGGGGAGGACACGGCTTGCGCCGACGAAGCGGGCGGCGTAGTATGGGGAGTCTGTGCGGTCCACTCTTACGCCTCCGGATGTGGAGGAGTGGATGAAGGTGACGGCTCCTGTGGATTTGTCTTTTGCGATTGCTATTCCGACGTGGCCTATTCTCGAGCCCCGTGAGCGTCCGTTGAAGAAGAGGAGGTCGCCGGGGCGGATGTCGTCGCGGTGGACGAGGGGCGCGTCGGAGTACTGGGCGGCGGAGGAGGCGGAGAGGCTGTAGCCGAATTTCCGGAAGACGTAGCCAGTGAATCCCGAGCAGTCGAATCCTGACGGGGTCTTTCCTCCGCGGCGGTAGCGTGTGCCGAGGAACGAGCGGGCATAGTCGAGGAGCTCGTCGGCGAGGGGGGTAACCTGAGCGCCTCTTATCGTCGGCGAGGGCATGAGGGTGCCGATGGAGAGTAATGCGTCCGCGGCAATGCGGGGGCGCCCCGCGAAGCTTTCGGAGGGAAGGCTCAACTGGCGCGCCTCGGTCTGGCGGGGAAGAAGCGCGACGGCAAGGAGGGTTAATATCAGGAGTGCTTTTCTCATGCTTTTTTTTCGTCAGGACAAAATTAACAAAAAGGAAGGGGAATGTCAAGGCCCGCACCGGAGGTTTAGGTTTTCTTAGGTTATGAAGTGTTAATCCATTGGCGCCCCCGGGTATTTTGCCGAGGAGGAATTTTTGCGTATCTTTGCATCCGGACATGGCAAAACAGGAATACATACAGAAAAACAGCGCCTGGCTCGCCGCAAAGGCGCAGGAGCCGGGCGTCAAGGCCCTTGACAAGGGTATATACTATAAGCAGACAGGCGCGCCTGGGAAAGGTGCGCAGCCTAACCGCGGGAGCGTCGTGACGGTGCACTATACGGGGCGCACCATCAACGGCAAGGTCTTCGACAGCAGCCGGGGAGGGACGCCCCCGGCATTCCGCCTCCGCGACTTGATTCCGGGATGGATCATCGCGCTGCAGAACATGCACGCGGGCGACCGCTGGGAGGTGTACATTCCGGCCTCGATGGGCTACGGGAAGCTCAGCCAGCCGGGCATTCCCGGCGGTTCGACCCTTGTTTTCGACATTGAGCTCATCGGGGTGAACTGACGGGACGGGGATTGCGGCTCCTCATTTTACAGAACTGATTATGATTGAGTTGGCGCGGTCGACCACGGAGGTCTCGAGGCTGGCGAGATAGATTTGTGTCGTGGCCTCGGAATCGTGGCCCATTCCTTCGGAAATCACGCTGAGGGGAATACCTTTCGACTTCGCGGCGGAGGCCCAGCTGTGGCGCGCCACATACATGGTGAGGCGGAAATCGAGTTTGAGCGCCGCCGCGATTTTCTTGAGGTTGGTGTTTATGAGATAGGCGTGGTTGTGGTAGGCGATTCTTTCGTCGGCGCATGCCCTTGTGATTATGGGAAGGAGGTAGGCGGTGGAGTTCCGGGGATATTTGTCGAGAATAGCCTGCATTTCCTTCGTCCATTTGATTGACAGGAGCTGACCGGTCTTCCTGCGCCGGTAGACGACGTGTCCCGCCGAGAGATTCGTTTTCCGCAGGAAAGCCATGTCGATGAAGCTCATTCCCCGGAGGTAGAAGCTCATCATGAACATGTCCCTGGCGAAGTCGAGGGTCGGAGAGGAGGCGAGGTCGAGGGCCTTGATTCTGCGTATGGCGGTGATGGGGAGAGCTCTTTTCACGGTCTTGTCGACTCCTGTGTATACGTGCCTGAAGGGAGCGCGGTTGTCCGTGAGGCCTTCGTCGACGGCGCGGTTGTAGACGGCGCGGAGAATGCGGGTGTAGAAAGAGATGCTGTTTGGCACGAGTCCGCGGTCCTTCAGCCATGTCTCATATTTCTCCATAGTCTCCGAGTCGAGGGTGTCGAGCATAAGGTCCTCGCCGCCTCGGAAGCTCCTGAAGCTTGCCAGAGCCGAGGTGTATGTCTCCGCGGTGCGGACTTTTCCGTTGGATTTCAGCTTGCCGATGATGCGTTCCATGAAGCCGAAGAGCAAGCCCTCGCGGAGAAAACGCCTGTATTCGTCGACGAGGTCGTCGGTGGTGTAGGTGAGGATGTTCTCCTCGAGGCGGCGGTCGATTTTCACGATGCGCTCGACGTCGCGCCGGATGCCGTCGCGGACCGCGAGGAGGAGAGGCCGGCGGTCGTTGTGGCGGTCGGTCCTGACGGTTGAGCGCCGGTCGTCCCACTCGGAGGGAAAGACATGATGGCGCGAGAGAATCTGGCGCGTCTTTCTCTCGTGGATAATGCGGTAGTAGATAGTCCCTTCGCGGTCTGCGACAGTCGAGGGACGGAAAACAACTTTGATTGAAGCCATTCTGAAAAGGTTTTTTCCTCTAAAGTTACATCAAAGGGAAAAACCTTGGGCAGGCTTTGGAGCGAAAAGTGGATGTTGCAACACCCCCCGAGATGTTGCAACACCCATTACAGTAAGGTCAGAGGCTGAGGTATTCCTTCAGGGTCCCGACGTATTCCCCGAATGCCTCGCGGCCCTTAGGGGTCACCCGGCATACGGTTCGCGTTTTCTTGCCTGCGAAGCCTTTCTCCACGGCGATGTAGCCTGCGGAGGCGAGCTTGTCGAGCTGGACGCTGAGGTTGCCGGCCGTGGAGTCGGTTTTCTGCCGGAGATAGACGAAGTCGGCCTCCTCGACGTTCATGAGTATCGACATCACGGCGAGCCTCAGCTGCGAGTGCAACAGCGGATTGAGCTCTTTCATGCCCGGCGCGCCTTGTGGTTGAGTATATGGCCCGGCACTATCATCATGGCCGCAAAGGCAACGATGAAGAGGGGCATGAACCATGCAGCCGCGAGAGGCACTCCGCCGGCGATACAGCACATCGTGACAATCCCGACCGCGAGCCCTACCCCGCCTCCGCCGACGAGCGACTTCTCCTTCACTACGATGCCCTGGGCGATTTCGGCGAAGGGCACGATTATCAGCGCGAAGGCAAACATCATCTTCCACGAGTCTATTCCGCCGATCAGCAGGAATGCGAGGCAGCAGAATGTGGAGGCAATGGCCGAGAAGCCTACGACCGACCAGAGCTGCGATGTGATTTTGTCGGAATAGCTCTTCACGCCTGAGCGAACCTGCTGTTTGCGTGCCATAATGGGCGTGAGCGTGCCTCCGACAATCCAGATCAGGAACCAGAGCCAGTTCCATGCCTGATTGCGGGTGAGAAGCAGGAGGAGCCACACAAGCAGCGCGACTCCGACCGTCAGGTAGCCCCACATGAGCATGATGTTGCCGTCGCCGATGTAGCGCTCGCGGGTGCGGGAAATCATCGCCGTGATGATGTCCAGACTCTCCTTTTCTGTGATTTTCTTGTCTTCCATCTTTATTGTTGTTTGATGTTGATAAATCGGTTTAGATTATAAACCATTCTTGTCTGAAAAAAGCGGCACTCGCGATTACCGCTCCTAATCCTGAGGCAAAGTCAATGCAGTTTATTTTATAAACCAAATTGCCACGCAAACTTTAACAGAGCTTAACACAACAATCCGCTTCTTCCGCGGTTCGCCGAATCCGGAAAACCTCAACCACCAAGCGACTGACTATCCATTATTTACATTGAAGGCATATCGAGTGTTAAATTATCTCAATCGGCAGAGACTGCCATTATTCCGTCGGAATCCAGGAATCCATGATTAACTTTGCACAGTCGACAATCACTGCCGGAAAGCGCCACGCAAGGCTACACCCTGCCACCGCGAAACAAACCCTTAGTCTTAATTCTAAATCTCACACTCCATGTTCACAATCCGCACCATCGAAGAATTGCACACCCTTTCCGCCACGGCGCCCGAGCGCGTCAATCTCTACAACGGTCAATGGCACGAAGGCGAAATAGCCTGCGTGCTCGCCTCCGGCTCCGCCGCCGCGTCCTCCGAAGCCCTCCGCATAGCGGGGGAAGTCGCCCGCAACCGCCGCGTTCTCTTCTTCGACCTTCAGGGAAGCGCCGAAAGCTTTGCCGGGCGTTGCCGCGACTGTTCATCGCCAAATCTCCTGCGCGTCGACATCGACCTCGCCGACATCGATCCGGCAGACCCGGCACAATTCCTCGCGGAGGTCGAGCAGACAATCGCCGCTTCCGGCGCGCGCGTCTGCGTCATCGACTCCCTGTTCTTTCTCTGCGAATGGTACTGCAAATCAGGCGCCACCTGCTATTTCATAACAAGGTTCCGCGAGATGAGCCGCAGACTCGGAATCTCCATGCTCGTCGGCGCCACAGCCCGCAGACGCATCGGCAAGACCGGCCCGACAGCCGAGCACCTTCCCAAAGGCACGGCCCCTTTCATTGACTCCATAATCACCGATGTGGCTGCCGAGGGCGCCGAATCTGCCGGGAGCACCGCTGAGGCCGCCCACCCGGACACTCCTCCCTCCGAAAACTCCGCATCAGCAGAACTGCCCGACATCCCCGTCGGATTCCTCAGCGAAGAAGTCCCGACCGCCGCCCCGCTCCCGCGCCGTCCCTCAACAATCCGCCGCAAGAAACGCCGCCGCTAAACCCGACGGACCCGGATACCCGACAAAAGAGAACATTGACATAACTCACTTGCGAAAATAACGAAAGAACAGAAAACGACAATCTGCAAAAGATCAAGGCTCTTTTTTCTTCTTCGATGATAATAATTCCGGCGGACGGGACGTTAGTCTTCTGACTAACCATTACCCCGGCCATGAAAAAATCTCTGCTTATCCTCGCATCGGCCCTGACCGCGCTGTCGGGCCTTGCGCAACAGGCGCTCTGGAGCGGCTCGCCCATCGTCTCCCCCGAAATCAATCCCGACCACAGCGTAACCTTCCGCCTCCACGCCCCCGGCGCCCGCCACGTTCAGGTGACCGGCGACTTCCTTCTCCCCCAGGCTGTCACTACGCCCGGAGGCACATTCGACGGTCCCGGCTATGCCGACCTCCGCAGGGACGACAGCGGCGTCTGGGAATACACCACCTCCTCGCCTCTCGCTCCCGAGCTATACAGCTACTCCTTTGTGGTGGACTCCCTGCGAATGAACGACCCTTCAAACGTCTATCTCATACGCGACGTCGCCTCGCTGACGAACATCTTCATAGTCCCCGGCGGACGCGCCGAGCTCTACAGCGTCCACGACGTCCCCCACGGCACCGTCTCGAAAGTATGGTACGACTCCCCCGCCCTCGGCATGAAACGCCGCATGACGGTCTATACCCCCGCGGGCTATGAAGACTCCGGCAAGAGCTACCCCGTGCTCTATCTTCTCCACGGAATGGGAGGCGACGAAAACGCATGGTCGGAACTCGGACGCGCCACGCAGATTCTCGACAACCTCATCGCCTCGGGGAAAGCCGAGCCCATGATTGTGGTGATGCCAAACGGCAACGCCTCGCAGGAGGCGGCTCCCGGCGAGACCTCCGAAGGCCTCAAAACGCCCACAACACGCCTGCCAAAGACCATGGAAGGCACCTTCGAGAAGGCCTTTCCGGAAATCGTGGACTTCACTGACAGCCACTACCGCACCATCCCCCGCAAGGAGGGCCGGGCAATAGCCGGCCTCTCGATGGGAGGCTTCCACTCGCTTCACATCTCCAGGGAATATCCCGACATGTTCGACTACATAGGCCTATTCTCCGCGGCCATCATGCCGCGCGAAGTCACCGGCCCGTCGGTCTACGACAACTTCGAGGAAAAGCTCCAGGTGCAGTTCGACCGCCGTCCGGCCCTCTACTGGATAGCCATCGGCGACAATGACTTCCTCTACGACGCAAATGTGCAGTACCGCAGACTCCTCGACTCGAAAGGCTACCCCTACCGGTATTTCGAGACCGGCGAGGGCCATATCTGGAAGAACTGGCGCATATACCTCTCGGAATTCCTGCCCCAACTGTTCAGGAACGCTTCCGGTAAGTAAGCGCCGCCAAAATTTCGGAAGGCATTCACAATCCAGGCGTTTTGATAACCAATGACTGACCGACACTAATTCCGCGCCAATTAGCCTCCATACCGAACGGCTACCTGCTTCCGGACCTTATGTACCGCAGAACGGGAACATCTCTCCGGCGAAAAAAGCCGGAGAAATGAAGCCGAGCGGGTGGGACAAGTCAGAAGGTGAAGGGGGATCGGGTGATGTAGAGGCGGAAGTTGCGGATGGCGCCGGGGACTTCGCTTTCCATGCGGGGGAGGTACTGGATGCCTCCGATATTGCGGACCGCGCCGAGGTCTATCACTATGTGGTGGGGATAGGGAGCGGAGGCTTGGGTGCTCCAGTAGGTCGATTCCTGAAGGTCAAAGGTCTTGTCGGCGGAATGGTTGCCGGGCTCGACTGCCTCGCTGTCGGCATATACGACGGTCCAGGGTTCGCGCGAAAGGCGTTCTCCGTTCTCGTCGAGCAGATAGAGCTCGGCGATTGAGGATACAGTGCCTTCGCCATCATAACCGTCAAGGGCCTCGACGCAGACGTATCTTCCTCTGACCGGTTCCGCGAGACTTAATTCCTGCCAGCCGTTGCCGGACCGGAATGTGCCGGAGAGGACAGGTGTTTCCGCTGAAAGGTCGAGGTCCTGGCCGGCCTCGCGGTGAGTACGGCGCTTTTTGACGAGGAGCTGGTCGAGCTTCGGTTCTTTCAGTCCCTCGCTCCAGGCTTCACGGGGCCCGAGGATATCAAAGACGATGATTTCGTTCTCGCCCTTCTTCAGCCAGCAACCGGGCATGTACAGGGTCTGCTGCGGGCCGATTTCCCATATCCGGCCCAGGGGATGGCCGTTGACGTAGACGAGACCTTTGCCCCAGGTGCCGAAGTCGAGGAAGGTGTCGGAGGGGTTGCCGGGGACGCTGAATGTGGCGCGGTATGCGCCCATGGGCAGACGCCCGTCGGTCTTCATTTCATCGGTCAGGGGCCTGAAATTCATGGAAGTGTAGGTGCTGTATGCGTCCGGGATATTGAACACCTGCCAGTTTCTGAGGTCGTTCACCCACTTGTGGCCGTCTTTCTCGACGGTGAGGGTCACTCTCTCGGTGATGCCCTTGAAATCCTTGATGGCGCGTCCGAAGTTGATGCGGCCCATCGCCTCCACAAGGATGTCGAGCACCGCGCCCTTGCGGCATTCCGGAAGGGTCAGCTCCTTCTCGCCGTTGCGGCGGTCGAGGCTACCGATATACCGGCCGTCAACAAAAACCTGCGCGAAGTCGTGCGGGTCGCTGACAGTCAGGAGTGACGGCACTGTCAGTTCAGGGAGCGTCGTGCGGTAGAGAATAGAGCCGAATCCCTGGCCGTATTCCTCCATCGTGCGTATGGCGGTGCCGGCCTTGGGAGGGGGAAGATTGTCCCACAGCGGGGCCACTTCCTTGAAATCGAAGGGCTTTATCGCTATGGGCTTTATCTGTGCTGGCACTGCGGCCTGTTTCTCTCCGTCCATATGCTTGGCGAGGGTCTTGCGCAGCTCCCAGTATTTCGGAGTGGTCTGGCCCGACTCGCTGATGGGCGCGTCGTAGTCGTAGCTGGTGACGTCCGGGGCGAAACCCGGGGAGTTGGCGCCGGCCCAGTGGCCCCAGTTGGTGCCTCCATGGGTCATGTAGAGGCTGAAAGAGATGCCCTTGGACAGCATTTCGTCGATTCCGGCTATCATGTCGGCGGCGGGGCGCGTCTCGTGGTTCGCGCCCCACTTGTCGAACCAGCCGCTCCAGAACTCCGAGCACATCAGCGGGCTGTCGGGACGGACCTCCTTCAGCTTTTCGAACTGCTGGCCGATGTTCGCGCCCGTACCGAAGTTCATGGTCCAGACAAGGTCGTCGAGGCCGTTGTTCAGGAAGTTCGACGACCAGTCGCACTGGAACAGAGTGACGTCCCCGCCGAAATTGCGGCGGAGCATGTCGCGGATGTTGGCGACATATTCCTTGTCGACACCGTAGGAGCCGTATTCGTTCTCGACCTGGACCATTATTATCGGGCCGCCCTTATCAACGGTCAGGTCCCCGACCTGTTCCGACACGGCTTTTTGGAATCTGTCGACGCGCTCAAGGAAATAAGGGTCGTTCTCGCGCAAGCGTATATCCTTCTTCTTCAACAGCCACCACGGCAGGCCGCCCATCTCCCATTCTGCGCAGACATAGGGGCCGGGGCGCAGGATTACCTTCATCCCGTTCTCCTGACAGAGCTTCACAAACCCGCGGAGGTTGTTCTGGCCCGTGAAGTCGAAGGCGTCAGGTTCGGGCTCGTGCGCGTTCCAGAACACGTAGAGACAGACGGCGTTCATCCCCAGGGCCTTGCAGAGCTTGATGCGCTGGTCCCAGTACGGGCGTGGAATGCGCGGATAGTGAAGCTCCGCGGCCTTGATGACGAAGGGCTTGCCGTCGAGAAGGAAAGTCCCCTCGCCTACCCCGAAGCTGCTTTGAGCCCTCACTCCCGGCGCTCCGGCCGACAGCAGAAGGAGGAGAAGAAGGGTCAGATACTTACATACGGTCTTTATCACCCCGGCCTGCGGAGCTTCATTATCAATGATGTGGAGTTTCATGGGCGGCTGATATTTCAGGGTACGGATTGCATGCAAAGGTAGCAATAAATACCGGAAAAAGCTCTATGTGACACAAGCTTTTATGCCGTTTCATCGGAATATTCACGGTTTGTCCTCACCAGATGCCTGATTGCGCGCCGGATGCTACTCCATTTGGGAAATACAGCGAAGGGACGCACGGAGCTGTAACTCAATAGAATAACGAACAGCGACATCAGCGCCAGCATGCCTCAGATTATGGCGCGCAGCCGATATATCATACTCAAACACAAATCCAAATGGAACGATCAGCAGAGAATACGCGCCCGGATATTGTTCGGGAAGTTCCCAGACCTGGAAAAGGCATACGCGCTGTTTCTGAAGCTTGTGGACATATTCAACGAGAAAACTTCTGTCGGAGTCGCCCGACTGAACCTCGCCAGATGGTACAACGAAGTGGAAGCTTTCGGAAATAATGAATTCAACAAAGTACTGGAGACTTTCGAGATCCACAACACCACAATAGTGAACTATTTCGAGCGGAGGCTCACCAATGCATCGGCGGAATCCTTCAATGCGAAAATCAAAGCTTTCAGGACTCAGTTCCGCGGTGTTGGTGACATCAAATTCTTCATGTTCAGACTGGCAACACTGTACTCTTGACATCTCCGCCACCCACCGGGAAAATCCGCTGATCCGGAAAAATCCGCTGACCCATTATTCTGCGCCTATCTGAAATTTTGACAAAAAAGCAAAGCACTGAAAATCAAGTGATTTCAGTGCTTTGCGGCAATCTGCCATTTTTGATTGTGACCCCGGAGAGGCTCGAACTCTCGACCCACTGATTAAGAGTCAGTTGCTCTACCAACTGAGCTACGGAGTCTTTTGCTTTCGGAGGTGTTTCCCTCTCAATTGCGGTGCAAAGTTACGGGCTTTTTTTGAGTTCTCCAAATTTTTTGGCAAAAAAATTTCATCTTTTTTTTGCGAAAATTTCAGCGCGAGGCGCAGTGGGCTGATTTTTAGAACATTCGTGGAATGAAAAAATTTTCGTTTTTTCGGGGGATGCAGTGGGAACGTGTGTGACGGGCGTGCGGGTACGATTTGTTCCATGTCGAGGAGGATTATTTGTCGTGGAATTTGATAATTCGGATTTTTCTTTGTAATTTTGCAATGCAAACGGCGGAGAGCCCCGCGAGGTGTCGTCGCCCGGTTTGTGCCAAGAAAAGCTCTCTATAGAAATTTTATTCTATCCCGCACCCTCCCGGTGTAGCATCCCCCACCCATCACCACGGTTTTCAACACAATCGATTTCGATAAGTCCACAACTTTATTCTTACCGGGTTGCCGGTGTGCGCGGATTTCACTAACACTACCCAATGTACAATATCTCACAGTTATCTGAGATGCCGGACGAGGCTCTGGCAAATGTAGCCAAGGAATTTGGCATCAAAAAAATAGACCTTGCGCAGCGTGAAGCCCTCATCTTCAAAATCATAGACGCGCAAGCGCTTGCCGACGTGGCTTCCGCTCCGGAGCGGAAGAAGGCGTCGAAGGGCGCTGAGGGCGATGCGGCGCCTCAGAAGCGCACGCGCAAGAAGAAGGAGGCTCCAGCGCCTCCCGAGGCGGAGGCGAGCGCCCCGGCCAAGGAGGAAAAGACTGAAGCCGCACCCTCGAAGCGCCGGGGACGCCCCAAGAAGAGCGAGGCCACAGCCGAGGCAAGCGCTGAGGCGGCTCAGGAAGCCAAGGAAAAACAGGAGGATTCCAAAACGGATGGTCAGGCATCGGACGAGGCAAGCGACTCTGCGCCCGAACAGCCTGAGGCGCCCGCTTCGACCGTGACGGTGCGCAAGGACACTCCCGGACTGGGTTCTTTCTTCCCCCGGAGCGAGGGCCGCAAGTTCGTTCCCCGGGCGCAGCGTCTCCGCGAGGAAGGGATTCTCCCGCCTATAGAGACTCCTCCGGTCATGGACGGCGGAGAGCTGACTGCTCCGGCTCCTGCCGAGGAGGTCTTCGCCCCTGCGGCCAAGGCAGCTCCGGCGCCGGCCAAGTCGAAGAAAAAGAAGGAGAGCGCCCCCGCATCCGAGCCGAAGGCTCAGAAGCCTCAGCCTTCAAGATACGATTTCGACAATATCCTGACGGCCACGGGCGTGCTGGAAATAGAGAACGGCAACCTGGGCTTCCTGCGGTCGGCTGACTTCAACTATCTGGCGTCGCCTGACGATGTGTCGGTGACCCAGCAACAGATAAAGGCTTTCGGTCTGAAGCCCGGCGACGTCGTGGAGGCTACTATCCGTCCTCCCCGCGAAAACGAAAAGTATTTCCCGCTCGTGGACGTGAAGAAGGTGAACGGACGCTCGCTGGAGTTCATCCGCGACCGCGTTCCCTTCGAGCACCTGACGCCTCTTTTCCCGGACGAGAAATTCGACCTTACGTCGGGGCGGACTTGCACGCTTTCGACGCGCGTGGTCGATATGTTCGCACCCATCGGCAAAGGACAGCGCGCGCTGATAGTCGCGCCGCCCAAGACGGGTAAGACCATTCTACTCAAAGACATCGCCAATGCCATAGCCGAGAACCATCCGGAGGCCTACATCATGATTCTTCTCATCGACGAGCGCCCGGAGGAGGTGACCGACATGCAGAGGAGCGTGAACGCGCAGGTTATAGCCTCAACATTCGACGAACCGGCGGACCGCCACGTGAAAATCGCGGGCATCGTGCTTGAGAAGGCCAAGCGCATGGTCGAGTGCGGCCACGACGTGGTGATTCTTCTCGACTCCATCACGCGCCTCGCCCGCGCGTACAATACTGTGGCTCCCGGCTCGGGCAAGATTCTCTCGGGCGGCGTTGACGCAAACGCCCTCCAGAAGCCCAAGCGCTTCTTCGGCGCGGCCCGCAACATCGAGGGTGGCGGCTCCCTGACAATCATCGCCACAGCTCTCACCGAGACGAGCTCGAAGATGGACGAGGTGATTTTCGAGGAATTCAAGGGCACGGGCAACATGGAGCTTCAGCTCAACCGCACCCTGGCCAACAAGCGGCTCTTCCCGGCTGTCGACATCATGGCGTCGAGCACTCGCCGCGACGACCTTCTGCTCGACTCGGAGACCCTGAACCGGATGTGGATCCTCCGCCGCTTCCTCTCCGACCGCACGCCCATCGAGGCGATGGAATTCATACGCGACCGCATGGAGCGCACAACAGACAACGCCGAGCTTCTCCGCACCATGAGCGAGTAAGCTCCCCCACCCCTCCACAGACAGACAAAAATGAACAAACTGAAAACCATATTACTGGCAGGCGCCACCACCGCGGCGCTGGCCCTCTCTCCCGCAATGTCAGCAGAAAATCCCTTCTACCAGCCCTTCGAAGGGCCCCACTCGACGGCACCCTTCTCCCGCATCGACAACAGCCAGTGGGTGCCCGCTATCGACCGCGGCATAGATCTCGCGCGCAAGGAAATCGAGGCCATCACGAGCAATCCGGAGGCGCCGACCTTCGCGAACACTGTTGTCGCCCTCGAGCGCACTGGCGCGGAACTCAACCGGGTTCTGAACGTGTTCTATCCCCTGCTCTCGGCCAACGCCGACGATGAGATGCTGCGCATCTCCCTGGAGACCTCCGGAAAACTGAGCGACTACTCCACCTCCATCATCCTGAACGAGGACTTATGGAAGCGGGTTAAGGCCGTATACGAAGACAAGGCGCAGTGGCAGGCCCTCTCGGCCGAGGACTCGATGCTCATGCGGAAGACCTACGAGTCCTTCGCCCTTTCGGGCGCGGACCTTCAGGGCGCGGACCGCGAGCGCTTCAAGAAAATCATGAGCGAACTCTCGGAGCTGACCACGACCTTCGGCCAGAACGTACTGAAAGACGTGGGCTCCTACGAGCTCATACTCGGCGCCGACGAGCTTGACGGCCTTCCCGAAAGCTCCGTGACGGCCGCGGCAGAGAGCGCGAAGGCCAAGGGGCTCGAGGGCAAGTACCGTTTCTGCATGGACCAGCCGACGTACATGGCCTTCATGAAATATTCCTCGCGCCGCGACCTCCGCGAAAAGATGTACCGCCTCTATTCCGCACGGAACACGAAGGGCGAATACGACAACACCGACAACATCCGGCGCATCGCGGCCCTGAGACTCGAGACCGCGCGGCTTCTGGGCTCGCGGAACTACGCCACGCAGACACTCAAGCGCACCATGGCCGGCTCGCCGGAGGCTGTATACGACCTTCTGGACCGCCTCCGCGAGGCTTACACCCCTGCGGCCAAGGCCGAGATGAAGGAGCTCGCGGACTTCGCCGCCCAGACCGAGGGTCATCCCGTCGAGCTGAAGCCCTGGGACTACTCCTACTACTCGAACAAGCTCAAGGCCGCGAAATACTCCTTTGACGAGGAGGCCCTGCGCCCGTACTTCGAGCTTAACAACACAATCAAGGGCGTGTTCGGCCTCGCCACGAAGCTCTACGGGCTGAATTTCAAGGAAAATCCCGACATCGAGGTGTACCACCCCGACGTGAAGGCCTTCGACGTGACGGACGAAAACGGAGAATTCGTGGGCGTAATCTACACGGACTTCTTCCCCCGCGAGTCGAAGCGCCCCGGAGCATGGATGACGGGGTTCAAGGACCAGTACATCGACGCGGAGGGTCACAATTCGCGTCCGCAGGTGTCGATAGTGATGAACTTCACGAAGCCGACAGCCGACAAGCCGTCACTGCTCACGCCCTATGAGGTCGAGACCTTCCTCCACGAGTTCGGCCACGCGCTGCACGGCCTTCTGGCCAACACCCGCTACGCCTCGATGAGCGGAACGGCGGTATACCGCGACTTCGTGGAACTACCCTCCCAATTCAACGAAAACTACCTGACTGAAAAGGAATTTCTGGACGGCTTCGCGCGCCACTACCAGACCGGCGAGGCCATACCTGCAGAGCTTGTGGAGCGACTGGTGCGCTCCTCGCAGTACGGCGCGGCCTACGCCTGCCTTCGTCAGCTCGCCTTCGGCTACCTCGACATGGCCTACCACACGGCGGAGGGCCCGATAGAGGACCCCGTGGCCTTCGAACGTAAGGCCACCGAATCTGTCAAGCTCTTCGAGCCGGTTGAAGGCGCCGCCACCTCCCAGCAGTTCAGCCACATCTTCGCCGGGGGCTACGCCGCCGGCTACTACAGCTACAAGTGGGCAGAAGTGCTTGACGCCGACGCCTTCGCCGTCTTCAAGAAGAACGGCATCTTCGACCGCGCTACAGCCGACTCCTTCCGCAAGAACATCCTCACCCGCGGTGGCACCGAGGACCCAGCGAAGCTCTACCGCCGCTTCCGCGGCCAGGACCCTGAAATCGACGCCCTCCTCATCCGCGACGGCATAAAGAAAGACGAACACAAGCTCCCGGCGCAGCCCAAGGACTGAGCGGGCGCCGAATGCCGTTGAAATATAATACTGACATCCAACACATTCCCTAACAAGCTATGACACTTTTTGAAAAGCTTACCGCACGCGCGAAGGAACATCCCCAGCGCATCGTGCTCCCCGAGGGCATGGAACCCCGCACCCTCACGGCCGCAAACCGCATAATCGCCGACGGCCTCGCCGAAATCACCCTCATCGGCGACCCGAAGGAAATCCGCCACATGGCGAAAGAACTCGAGCTTAAGAACATCGAGCAGGCAAAAATCGTGAATCCGGCCGACGAGAAAGTCATCGACAAGTACGCCCCGCTCTTTTACGAGCTCCGCAAGAAAAAAGGCATCACCATGGAGGAAGCGCGCCTGACCACGGCCAATCCCCTCTATCTTGGCTGCCTGATGGTAAAGGCCGGCGACGCTGACGGCCAGGTTGCCGGTGCGATGAACACCACGGGCAACGTGCTCCGCGCCGCTTTTCAGGTAATCAAGACCCAGCCCGGCATCAGCGTTGTGTCCGGCGCCTTCGTGATGCTTGTTCCGGAAGGCCTTCCCTACGGCACGGACGGCATCCTCGTGTTCGCCGACTGCGCGGTTGTTCCCGACCCGACAGCCGAGGAGCTTGCTGAAATCGCAATCGCCGCTGCGCGCACGGCGCGCGACATCGCCGGCATCGAGCCTCGCGTGGCTATGCTTTCGTTCTCGACGAAGGGCTCGGCCAAGCACGATCGCGTGGACAAGGTTATCCAGGCCGTGCACATCGCGCACGAAAAGGCACCCGAGCTCATTCTCGACGGAGAACTCCAGGCCGACGCGGCCATCGTTCCGTCGGTAGCCCAGTCCAAGGCTCCGAACAGCCCCATCAGCGGTCGGGCCAATGTCCTCGTCTTCCCCTCGCTCGAAGTCGGAAACATCGCCTACAAGCTTGTTCAGCGCCTCGGAGGCGTCCAGGCCGTCGGACCTGTTCTCCAGGGCCTCGCCGCGCCGGTCAACGACCTTTCCCGCGGCTGCTACCCGGAAGACATCTACAAGACAATCATCATCACCTGCAATCAGGCCATAGGCCTTAAAAACAACTGAGAACAATGAAAATCCTCGTACTCAACTCGGGCAGCAGCTCGGTGAAATACAAGCTCATCTCGACGGGCAAGGACGGCGACAAGGTACTCGCCGAAGGCGGCGTGGAGAAAATCGGCCTCCCCGACGGATTCATAAAATACAAAAAGGCTGACGGCTCTAAGGCTATCCGCGAGCTCGGCCGCATCGACCATCTGGACGGCATCAAGGCCATCCTGTCGGTACTCACCGACAAGACCGACGGCGCCATCTCCTCGTTCAAGGAAATCGACGCTGTCGGCCACCGCGTGGTGCATGGCGGCGAGAAATTCAGCGAGAGCGTGCTCATCACCGACGACGTGAAGGACAAAATCCGGGAATGCTACGCCATCGCGCCCCTCCACAATCCCGCGAACATGACAGGCATCGAGGCCATCGAGGCTCTAATGCCCGGAGTTCCCCAGGTGGGCGTGTTCGACACCGCCTTCCACCAGACTATGCCTGCGAAATCGTACATGTACGCCCTTCCCTACAAGTTCTACAAAGAGGACGGAGTGCGGCGCTACGGCTTCCACGGCACTTCACACCGCTACGTGTCGGCCCGCGTGTGCGAATTCCTCGGTGTTGACCCCGCGAAGCAGAAAATCGTCACCTGCCACATCGGCAACGGCGGCTCGATCACGGCCGTCGACGGCGGCAAGAGCATAGACACGTCGATGGGCCTCACGCCCACCGAGGGCCTGATGATGGGCACCCGCGTAGGCGACATCGACCCTGGCGCCCTCACCTTCATCATGGAAAAACACGGCCTCACCCCCGCGCAACTCCAGACCATAATCAACAAGGAGAGCGGTGTGCTGGGCATCAGCGGTATCAGCAACGACATGCGCGAAATCGAGGCCGCCGACAATGCCGGAGAGCCCCTTGCGGTCCTTGCGCTCCAGATGTACGAGCAGCGCATCCTGAAATACATCGGCGCCTACGCCGCCGAGATGGGCGGCCTCGACATCATCGTCTTCACGGGCGGCGTCGGGGAGAACCAGACGGGAGTGCGCGAGAACGTCTGCAAGCCTCTCGGCTTCATGGGCGTTGAAATCGACAAGGCCGTCAACGACAGCGTCCGCGGCAAGGAAGCCGTCATCTCCACGGCCTCCTCGCGCGTGAAGGTATGCGTAATCCCCACCGACGAGGAACTGATGATAGCCAAGGACACCGAGGCCATCGTCTCCCGACTCTGACCACCACGAAAATGAGCGAGGAAACAGGCGAAAAAAGCTTCTGGGCGCATCTCGACGACCTCCGCGGAGTCCTTTTCCGGGGCATTGCGCTGTATGTCGCGGCCTGCGTAGCACTCTTCGCCTTCCTTCCGTCGCTTTTCGACACCGTAATCCTCGCGCCCACGCGCGGGGATTTTCCCACCTACCGCCTCTTCGAGCGCATCGCGGGCATCGCCCCGGCGCTCGCGGAGGCGTCCTTCAGCGAGCCGGAATCCGCAGCCACGAACATCCAGCTCGTCAACATCGAGCTTGCCTCCCAGTTCTTCATCCATGTGTCGGCCACATGCTGGATGGCTCTCGTGATGACGCTGCCCGCCCTTATATATATACTCTGGACCTTCGTGCGTCCGGGGCTATATCCATCGGAGCGGCGGTATTCGCGCACGGCCTTCATAGCCGGCAACGCGATGTTCTATCTCGGCGCCTCCGTAGGATATTTCCTCGTGTTCCCCCTGACCCTCCGCTTCCTCGCGGGCTACCAGCTCAGCCCGCTCATCCCCAATGTGGTGTCGCTGACAAGCTATATGGACACCTTCGTCACGCTTCTTCTTCTGATGGGACTCATATTCGAGCTGCCGCTCCTTGCATGGATTCTCGGGAAGACAGGACTCATAACGCGGGAATTTTTCACGCGCTACCGTCGCCACGCGATAGTTGTACTGGTGGTCCTGGCCGCCATGATCACTCCGACGGGCGACCCTCTGACTCTTGCCGTGGTATTCATTCCCATATATATATTATGGGAACTGAGCGCATGGCTTGTAAAACCCCGGAGCAAGGTCACGGAGGTCTAATCGAGACCCCGTGAAATTTTTTTCTCGCTTTTTCGATAATTTTGTTGCATAATTAAGCAAAATTATATAATTTTGCCAGCACATCGGATCACTGTCAGATCCGGTATAAATCGATTGTGAGGAAAAGGCCGAAAGTGATTCCGGCCTTTTCTATTGCCGTGAAATTTTTTTATGCAAAGTGAAAAGATTTTTTTGCGGAACAAAAAATAATGCGTACCTTTGCGCCATCAATTCCAAAGGTATGCATTCGAAACGAAAGATTCCGGGAGCGCTCAGCCGATCTTGCAGAAATTCTGCAGGCAGTATGAGCACCCGCATCCCCGAGGAAACGCCTAACAGCCGTCTGTGCCTCCGCGCACAGGCGGCTGTCAACTTTACAAGCGAACCATTCATCAACCTACATTAATTATATGTCAAGTTCCTTACGCTTCAAAGTAGTAGAAGAGGCATACGACCGCAAGGCCGTGACCGTCACTACGCCGGCCGAGCGTCCCTCAGAGTATTACGGCAAAAAGGCGTTCAACCGCGGGACAATGTTCCGCTACCTTCCGAAGGGCACCTACGATGCCCTGCTGGACGCCATCGAGAACAAGAAGCCCATCTCGCGGAGCCTTGCGGACTCCGTGGCCGAAGGCATGAAAAGATGGGCCGTCGACAACGGCGCGCGCCACTACACGCACTGGTTCCACCCCCTGACGGACGGCACGGCCGAGAAGCACGACGCCTTCATCGAGCACGACGGCAAGGGCGGAGTCATGGAAGAATTCACGGGCAAGCTGCTTGTACAGCAGGAACCTGACGCATCGTCCTTCCCCAACGGGGGCATCCGCAACACCTTCGAGGCCCGCGGCTACTCGGCATGGGACATCTCCTCGCCGGCCTTCATTCTCGGCGAGACCCTCTGCATCCCGACAATCTTCATCTCCTACACGGGCGAGAGCCTCGACTACAAGACCCCGCTTCTCCGTGCGCTGAATGCCGTAGACCTTGCCGGCGCTAAAGTCGCCCGCCTGTTCGACCCCGCCGTAGAGCACGTCAAGAGTTTTCTCGGATGGGAACAGGAATACTTCCTTGTGGACGAGGCCCTCTACAGCGCCCGCCCCGATCTGGTAATGACCGGCCGCACGCTCATGGGCCACGAAAGCCCCAAGAACCAGCAGCTCGAGGACCACTATTTCGGCTCCATCCCCTCACGCGTCGAGGCCTTCATGCTTGACCTCGAAATCGAGTGCCACCGCCTCGGCATCCCCGCCAAGACGCGCCACAACGAAGTTGCTCCCAATCAGTTCGAGCTCGCGCCGATTTTCGAGGAGACCAATCTGGCCAACGACCACAACCTCCTGCTCATGTCTCTGATGGCCGAGGTCGCCCGGCGCCACAATTTCCGCGTGCTCCTTCACGAAAAGCCCTTCGCGGGCGTGAACGGCTCGGGCAAGCACAACAACTGGAGCCTCGGCACCGACCGCGGCAAACTGCTCTTCGCCCCCGGAAAGACGCCTGAGGACAATCTCCAGTTCGTGACCTTCGTGGTGAATGTCATGGCTGCCGTCCACAAGCACAACGGCCTTTTGAAGGCCTCGATCATGAGCGCCACCAACGCGCACCGCCTCGGCGCCAACGAGGCGCCCCCAGCCATCATCTCCATCTTCACGGGCAGCCAGCTCGCCGAAGTGCTCGACAAAATCGAGAAGAGCTCGGTGGCCGACCTCATGGACCTCTCCGGCAAGGCGGAGTATTCCCTCGGCCTCGCGCAGATTCCGGAGCTGATGATCGACAACACTGACCGCAACCGCACGTCGCCCTTTGCCTTCACCGGCAACCGCTTCGAGTTCCGCGCCGTGGGCTCCTCGGCCAACTGCGCTTCGGCGATGATAGCGCTTAACGCCGCCGTCGCCGACCAGCTCAACGACTTCTACGGAAAAGTCACAGCCCGCATGGAAAAGGGCGAAAGCAAGAACGAAGCCATCCTCGCGGAGGTCCGCGAGCTCATCAAGGAGAACAAGGCCATACACTTCGACGGCAACGGCTACTCTCAGGAATGGCAGGATGAAGCCGCAAGACGCGGCCTCGACTGCGAGACCTGCCCGCCGAAGATTTTCGACGCCTACCTGAAGCCTGATTCGGTAGCCATGTTCGAGCGCACGGGAGTATTCTCCAAGGTCGAGCTCGAGGCCCGCAATGAGGTGAAGTGGGAGATGTACACGAAGAAAATCCAGATCGAGGCCCGCGTACTTGGCGACCTGGCCATCAACCACATCATCCCCGTGGCCACGCGCTACCAGTCGATGCTCGTTGACAATGTCGTGAAGCTCAAGACTCTCTTCTCGGGCCAGAAAGGCGCTGAAATCGTGGGCCACGACCTCGACACCATCGAAAAAATCTCGCGCCACATGACCGTAATCAAGGCCAAGGTCGACGAGATGGTAGCCGCCCGCAAGAAGGCCAACGCCATCACCGACGAGCGCGAGAAGGCCATTGCATACTACACCGAGGTGCTCGCCCCGATGGAGACCATCCGCTACCACATCGACAAGCTCGAGCTGATGGTGGACAATGAGATGTGGCCCCTGCCCAAGTACCGCGAACTTCTATTCATCCGCTAAGTCTATTCTTCCTTTATAGCCGCCCGCGGGAGTGCCGTCGCCCCCGCGGGCAATTCTTCTTCCCCCACCGTCCCCCCCTCACACATGGAACAACTCAAACACGAGTGCGGCGTCGCGCTCATCCGACTGCTCAAGCCGCTTGAATTCTACAAACGGAAATACGGCTCCTACACCTACGCCCTCGACCGCCTGTACCTCCTGATGGAGAAACAGCACAACCGTGGTCAGGAAGCGGCCGGAGTCGGCGTGGTTAAGCTCAACACCGTTCCGGGCCACGAATACGTCTTCCGCGAACGTGCGCTCGGCACCGGAGCCATCGACGAGATATTCCAGAACATAGGAAAGACCCTCCCGGCCAATGTCAACAGCCTCACCCCCGAGGAAGCCGACACGCTGACACCGTTCATCGGCGAGGTGTACATGGGGCATCTCCGCTACAGCACTACGGGCCGCTCGGGCCTCGAATATACCCATCCCTTCCTGCGCCGCAACAACTGGCGCTCGCGCGCGATGATGCTCTGCGGGAACTTCAACATGACAAACGTCGGGGAAATATTCGACTTCATCGTCTCCACCGGGCAGCACCCGCGCCTCTACGGCGACACAGTGCTGCTTCTCGAACAGATCGGCAACGCCCTCGACAAGGAGAACCACCGCGTCTACCGCAAATACCGCGACATCGTGCGCGACCCCGAGCTCTCCCGGGCCATCGAGCGAGAGCTGAGCATTGAAAAGGTGCTGAAGGACGCGGCGCCGCTCTGGGACGGCGGATACGTCATCGTCGGCGCCACCGGCTCGGGCGACACCTTCGCCCTCCGCGACCCCAACGGCATCCGTCCGGCATTCTACTTCTGCAACGACGAAATCGCCGTGCTCGCCTCGGAACGTCCGGTGATACGCACGGTCTTCAACGTCGAGGCCGACGAGGTCCACGAGCTCGAGCCCGGATGCGCCCTCATCGTCTCCCAAAGCGGCGAAGTCGACATCCGGCGCATCCTCCCCGAGGGACAGAACCGCCGGTGCTCCTTCGAGCGCATCTACTTCTCGCGCGGAAGCGACCAGGACATCTACCGCGAGCGCAAGGCCCTGGGCGCCAACATAGTGCCGCCATTGATGGAGATGCTCGACGGCAATCTCGACGACTCCGTCTTCTCCTTCATCCCCAACACGGCGGAAGTGGCCTTCATCGGTATGGTTCAGGAACTCGAGCGCCTATGCAACGAGAAGAAATTCCTGGACATCAAGGCGCTCTGCGCCTCCGGAGAGCATTCCGACGAAAAACTTGCGGAAATCCTCGCGCGGTCGGTCCGCGTCGAGAAAATCGCCATCAAGGACATCAAGCTGCGCACCTTCATCGCCGAGGGCACCTCGCGCAACGACCTGGCGGCGCACGTCTACGACGTGACTTACGGCTCCGTCAGGCGCGGGAAGGACACCATTGTGGTAATCGACGACTCCATCGTGCGTGGAACAACGCTGAAACAGAGCATCCTGCGCATCCTCGACCGCCTCGCGCCGAAACGCATCATCGTTGTGTCATCATCGCCTCAGGTGCGCTACCCCGACTACTACGGCATCGACATGCCGCGCCTCGAGGAGCTCATCGCCTTCCGGGCGGCCATCAGGCTACTGATGGAGCAGGGCCGTGTATCGCTCATCCACGACACCTACGAGCGCTGCCGCCGGGCCGTCCTCGTCGAAGCCCCGGCGGAGCAGGAGAACCATGTGAAGGACATCTACGCACCCTTTACCGACGAGGAAATCAGCGAATCGATATGCGCGATGCTCACACCGGACACCCTGACGGCCAAGGTCGACATCCTTTACCAGAGCCTCGAGGGGCTGCACAAGGCTGTACCCGACTGCCCGGGCGACTGGTACTTCTCGGGCGACTACCCCACCCCCGGCGGAACTCGACTTGTGAACCAGGCCTTTGTCGATTACTACGAGCGCACCTTCGGCGCCCGCGTAATGCCCTACGGGGGCTGATTTTAGCGGGCTTTAGTCTGTTAATCCTTGTTAAATTTTTGGTCATGGGGTAAATAATCGCTAAATTGCGGGACTATATAACCAAAAGTCCTAAATCCTGACTCATGACCATCAATCGACGCCTCTTCCTCGGCATGCTGACGGTTTTTTCCGTAGCGGCCGGCGCTTTCGCCTCCACTCCGGAGGAAATCGCCACTGAATTCTTCCGCAATTCGTCGCCCGAAAACCTCAGGCAAGCCAAAAGCCTAAGGCTCGAAAGCATTGACACGGAATCCGATATGTTCAAGGTCTACAACCGCCCGGGTGGCGGATTCGTGCTGCTTCAAAAGAGCGAATCCAGCTGGGATATTGTAGCATATAACACTGAAGGGGAATTCGTCCTCAGGGACGAGAATAAAACTGTCGTCGAAGATATTTTCACCGCTGAACTCGCCGAAAGCGCTCCCGTCAACAAAGTCCGCGCAGCCGGAAGAGCCATCAAAGGTCCGTATCTCACCACAAAATGGGGTCAGGGCTATCCCTTCAACCGCTACTGCCCCTACGACACCGAAGCCGAGAAATTTATGTACGTCGGCTGCACCACCACGGCCATGGCCCAACTCCTTTATTATCATCGCCAACCCGCAAGCACCGAGTACCGCCGTATCGACTGGGACCATATGCGCGACACCTACGAGGAGGGCACCTACTCCATGGAAGAAGCCGATGCCGTAGCACTTTTCATGGCCGATCTCTCACAGGAAGCCACCCGAACTTCATACGGCACGAAAGCCTCTTCCGGCATCGTTCCTCTTCGGTACAACGGCTATACGAGAATACGCGTGGACAAACGCGACTGGGCGACATTTCTCAATCAGGTCGACGAGCCTCAGATTCTCTCCATCCGCGGACAGTATTTCGGCGGCTCGCACTGCGTGGTTATGGACGGCATTGACTCCAACGGATTTTGGCATATCAACTGGGGCTGGGAAGGTCTCTGCGACGGCTGGTACAGCCCCAGCGGCTTCTCCATTAAACACGGCACGGGAATTGAAATATACAAACCCAATGGCTCCGATGCTGAAGACCAGCGCTTTCTCAACCGCGACCCCAAATGTTACGAACCTGTCCTCGCCCTCTCCGACGGCGTGGAAATCAAACCCGCCAACCCCAAAGTCGGCGAAACTGTCACTGTCACTCTAAAGGGTATTAAATATCTCAACACAGAATACTTCCAGTTCTCATTCCAGCATATAATGTCGCAGTCTTTCGGTGTGGCCATGTACTATCCCTTCCCCCTGGGAAACTGTTGGCTACGCATCCCGTATTGAAGCTTATGAGCCCGGATATGTCGGCAAACGATTCCGCCCCGCCGGCCACGAGCATTATGAGCTGAATTACACCGAGGATTTTTACAGAGGCATCGCCGGGTCGAATGTTTCAGTCTCCTTCGTCATGCCTGACATCCCCGAAGGACAGGAAATGATTCTGCGCCCTGAATACTATTTCAGCTACACGGGCTACATCGACTTTCTGAACTGGTCGGACGACCGCATATTCCAAATGTCGCCCGACAATTACTGGCGCCCCTTCCACCACTCCTACTCCTCGGACGGCAACTCT
>ERZ825137.1411-NODE-1411-length-31162-cov-4.294950_pt1 | contig 31162 bp, 22 predicted proteins | sample MGYA00519873_ERZ825137 | MGnify/ENA primary metagenome ERZ825137 (study PRJEB31778, sample SAMEA3449190) | human gut metagenome | biome: human gut; feature: human-associated habitat; material: faeces | place: United Kingdom | collected 2010/2012 ...
AGTCACGGCAAATATAGTAAATTTTCCACGCTCCGTTCTCTTTTACATAAACTATTGGTGAGGAATACGCATTTCCGTTGATATACAGCAGCGTTTTCATATCATCGGTCTCATATTGGTCGCCTAGATAGTACTTCGTCTGCGTGGTTGCACCGCTTTGGGTGATGGTCATCTTCTTCCGGTCACCACTGGCATCGTACAGGAATGTGGCTGTGTTACCTCCCTCCGTCAGCGTGACGGGGCGCATCTGCGAGTTGTACGTCACTTCCTGTAAGCGTTGCTGTATGCCGTCGTTCTTTTCTATACGATCGCCACTGGCATTGTAAGCAAACGATTGGTTGATACCTGTCGCAGCCGCTCCCGTTACAGCATAGGGTTTACTTTCATGCGTATAGCTTAAACTTCCCGCGTCACTCTTGGCAGTGATGTTACCGTTGTCGGCATACGTTACAGTTTTCGTTCCGTAACCCGTCAGGCGGTTCAACGCATCGTACGTAAACTGTTCCGTCAGGTTGCGAGTGGCATCCGTACGGCTCAGCAGGTTACCCGTGTTCGCGTCGAAATTGTACGTGAAGTGTTGCAGGCTTCCCGCTTTCCGCATGGTGGGCAGACCGAACTCCGTGTAACCGTAGGTACGGGTCAACGGACCTGTGACGCCACCGGTAGGCTGCCCCAACTCATTCTCCGCAGTCAGTTTCCATACGCTGGTGGTACCCAACTTCACCTCATTCAGGCTTCCATTCACATAAAGAAGATTTTCTTCCCCTATGCTGCCTTCCTTCGAAGAAGAGTAAGATACTTTCGATACATTGCCATTTGCATATGTATACCCTTTCTGCAACCACACGTTATCAACCGTTTCTTTTTCCACACTCAGACGACCGTACGCATCATACGTGTACTCCTTCTTCGTACCGTTCGTAGAGACCTCACTCTTCAACTTTTTCGTCACAGCGTCATATGTATACGAAGTATTGAATTCCGGACGGTTCACGGAAGTTACCCTGCCGTAAGCGTCGTAATTCACTGTGGTAGTCAAACCTTTCGCATCCGTTTGCGTGGTGGTACGGCTGCCATTCGTATGGTTCGTTTCCGTATAGGTTTGGGTACCGGCACTCGGATCGACAAGCTTCGTCTTACGCCCGTAAACGTCATACTCAAAAGAGGTTACCACATTCCCCGGAGCCACAATGTCGGAAAGCTGACCGTCTGCACGATAATGGTAAACAGCTTCGCCAGATGAATCGGAAACTTTCACTAACTCTCCGACTGCATTGTTCGTACGGGTAGTGGAGATACCTTTCTCCGTTGTTGTTACACTGTTCCCCGAGTAACTGTACGTAGTCTGCTTGCCGGAAGCCTCATTTACCTTGGTCAAACGGTCGTAACCGTCATACGTATAGATGTTCCATTTCGAGGCCGCACTGCCTTTGAACGGAAGGGATTCACGCTCCAAAAGACCGTACTCGTCATACTCCTTGTCCACATACATCCAATTGCCGTCGAAACGCTGCTGACCACTTCGTACCTCACGCTTCAATACATCGTAACAAACCAACTCATCCGGTGAGCCTGTGGCACTTTTCAATATGCCGAACACTCCCTTGCCCGGATTCCAAAGGTACGACACACTCTGAGTAGTACCGTCCGCTGCTATGGTAGTCGTGTTACGTCCCAAAGCATCGTAAGCATAAGTGGTCTGTTTGCCCAAATGATTGGTGGCACTGGCAGGTTTGCCCCACTTATTATAAGTGTGATACGTGGTGGTTCGTCCCAACGCATCCGTAACAGTCGACAGGTAACGCCCGTTTGCATCATATGTATAGGTGTCGCCCACAAAAATCGTACTGTTGTAGGCTGCCTGCTTTTTAGTCAGCACATTGCCGTAAGCGTCATACGTATAGCGGGTTTCTCCGGTTTTATAGACCATATCATCCGAATCATACACACGGGTGATGCGTTTTATGGGCAGTGGCGTATTTGCCTGATAAGTAATTTCCTCCTGCTCACGCCATTCTTCATTACCCCGTTCCAATATGTGGGTTTCCTCCAGAGGAAGTCCTATCAGATAACGTCCGGAAGTAGTCTGATTCAGGCATAAATGAACTTTCCGCTCTTCTGCAGTCGGTGCGGATGTACCATCCGAATAGGCCATCGTTTCCGACAAACAGTTACCATAGTTATCATACAAGTAACTGCCGGTGGTCGTGACACCTGTCAGTTTATTTACAGACACCTTCCCTGTCATATTGGCTTTCAGCTTCTTATTGGTTGCCACACTTACATCATACGTGTAATTCTCCTTCTCCTTGTCCGTCTCTACACTTACCGGAATTCCATATTGCAACGGATTGTAGGTGTGTACAGAAGTCTCCGCATAACGAAGCCAGTCTTCCGTATGGATTTTCTTGAATCCCCTGAATCCCAGTCCCTGTCGATGCATGATGGCCCCTTCATATTGATAGGCTAAATCAGAAACACGCACACTGTCCGCAAATACTTTTTGTCGTGCTACCGCCCACAATGGGCCTTCATAATCATTATACGGATATTTCGCATCCCAATCCTTAGTGTAAAAATACTCAGACACCGAAGGGTCTTCCTCGTTCAGACGTAAGTAATAATTATGCTGTACGACACCCAAACTGTTGGCCATACCTGTGAGGAGACGTTGTTTGGCTTTATTCGTCGTGTAATTGATCCGATGGAGCTTACCATCCTTTATAGCCAACAAAAAATTATAGTAATTTGGAATAGCGATGTCCGAAGGTACCAACCGCATGTCGTTCTCTATGGAGACAGCACTGGAACGTACAAACGTGCTATCTTTCGAAAAGTAGTAACGTACAATTTTGCTCTGAGTCTTTTCCCATTTATTGTATCCTACAATAAGATCCGCCGCTCCGTCGGAATTAACATCTTGCAAACAGAAATTCTTGCTAGCTTCATACGTACAGACATAGCCGGAATTCTTCTTGGTAAATCCCTTCCCGTTGCCATAATAAATTGTCCAAATACTCCCGTTGTCGAAGTATTCCGTCTCCGTCAGCCAGAACAGTTCGCCGTGTTCCTCACATGCGCCCTGCCAATCTAAGCTTTCACCGCATTTAATACACCTGCTGTTACGGCCCACCTTTTTATGGCATTGCGAACAATAATCATATGGATACAAAGCACCACAGTCGAAACAGGTCTCGAACGCCCCGGCGTGCACTTCGCGGGATACATCCCTGTAATAGCTCAACTCAGGAGATATGACCACATCGCATTTTCCGTCCCCGTTGACATCGCCCACAAAGAATTTCTTTGTATAAAAGAGTTCCTGGTTGATTTCCGGTACAGTAAAAAGTTTGGTACATACCGCATTGCTGGAGAAAGCATATACATCCATGCCGGTTTGATGTATATGGCAGAGTTCCACCTTGCCATCCCCGTTCACGTCCGCCGCAAACAGGTCGTCATACATGTCATAGTTAAACGGTTTACCCGTATACAGGGTTTGCCCCGCATATGCATCAAACAAATAGGCGAAAGAATGGACATTTGATTTATCCAACGGTTTGTCTATGGTGATGGCGAACAATTGTGCCTTGCCGGTTCCCAAAAAGTCTCCGGTCAGAAAACGTTTGGGCCAAATGCTTCCACCGGTAAAGGCTGTACTATTATAAGTAAAGGTCTTCCCGTTCACCTTTCCCAGATAAACAACTGTATTAGACGAATAAAAGTCAACAGTCAGCGTTTCAATATTACCGGAAGCCGTGTTGTTTATCTTAATGATCTCATCTCCGGGCACGCCGTCCACATCGGCTGCCAGCAACGTCTGGAATCCGGCCCCTGCGGTAATGCGGTAATCAACGGGGGAAGATCCGGACAGACTTTTATACACCAGTAGAGGCTGGTTAGCATCGAAAGCGGAGTAATAGTACTTGCCATTACCAGACACTGCCGTGGGGTTAATAGTTGGATAAACCACCAGTGCGTCCTCTTCCGCACCAGCCCGCAGTTTGCATTTAAAAGCGACGACATCCCCGCTGAATCCGGAAGGAAGCTGCACGGTTTCATACACGCCATGACCACCCACATTGTCCGCATACCCATAATAAAAGCGCAACGGATTCAGGTTATCGCAACCGAGATTCTGCAGCAATGATACGTCACTGTCAGCGTCATATGTAAAAGTATACGTATGCAACACATCACCGCCGTTTTTGCATTCTATCTTGCTCAGTAAACGAGAGAAACGTATCTCTTTCCCGGCTTCGTAGACACTGGAGGCGTCCAGACGGCTCGTGTAGGTGAACACCACTTCTGCCAGATGAGCGGCAGAGGAGGAATGAGCCCCGTAAGCAATCTTGGTGACGTAATATTGACCATCCACCTGCTCATACGTAAAGTCCATATAGTTGCCCAGCGCGTCGGTCAGACGGGTGATGGGGAAAGAAAGCTGTTTGGTCGTGCCGGAGGGAAAGCCGTAGATTCCCACCATTCCGTTAGGATACTCTACGGTAAAGCTGCGGTAATCACCACTATACACATTCCCCGTAATGCGCATGTTTCCCCTTTCAAGCTCAAACTGGTTGGCCACGCCGGTAGGCAACAGACGCATACCGTCCAACGTCAAAGCGTCGCTCGTGGAAAGTGATACAGGCGCTGCCGCACTATTATAATAGTGATTTTTGGCTACCTTGCTGATAGCGGACAGTCCGCCAATTCCCCAGCCATAGCCCAGCGCACTGTTACCTCCCTGGCTATTATAAGTTATACTTAGTTCCGGCTGCATGTTCCCCCGTCCGGGAGCCACCTCCACGGGAACGGTATAAGTCACTCCGCCCGTAGGAGTCGTGCCCGATTGGTAGGGTATCTCACCCACCGTTTTCGTGGTGTCCACCTGCACGGAGATGGGAATGTGGGAATGGCTGCCACCCGTAACGGCGGAGAAGTTGCTAGACAAAGATTCCCAAGAGGGCATACCGTGGGAACAAGCAATCTTACAGCCCGTATCAGACGAAACTTTTGTGGAAGTCGATGTATTTGCCACAGCTTCACTCTTTTCGATACGGCTCTTTTGTATCGCATAATGCGCATAAGAGATATACGCTTGGGCGTCTGCCTGAAACAGACAGAGCAACAGGAAGATGGAAATCCATCTGCCCCAACTGGTGCGGAGCTTCCTGTTCAGTGTTTTAGGATATTTTTCGTTCATAATGATTTTTAAATTAATAGTTCGTTTACAATGTGTGGAAATAATTCTCTTTTTACTCTGATGAAGTCCGGCGTAAAAGGAAGGTAGCGCTACCTCCTCCCCTTTCACGTCCCGGCCTTACTCTACATGCACGAGCTGATGCCCAGTGCCCCGGCCACCGTGGTGGCCACTGCGACAATCACCTTCAGGATGATTTTCCACAGATTCTTCTTTTCTTCATTCATGGTGTTTGGTTTTTAAAGGTTCATTACTGGTGTTCATACTCTCTTCGTGATCACGTCGGCAAAAGTAGGAGGCGGCTATAACGCCGTGGAAACTTTCTGCTCCTTTGGGGAACTTTCGGTGCTTTTTTGTTCCTTTCTGTTATTTCCGGTCACTTTCTGCCCATTTCTGTTACTTCTTGTTACATTCCGCAACATTCTTCGATTTCTGTTGCTTTTTATTATCTTTCTATATTTCAATGGTTTACGACAGCTTTCAGAAGGTATACTCACTCATCACCTGAAAACAGGGACAGGCTTTCTTCACGCCGGGCAAGTCGCAATGGCCCAGAATGAGAGCTTTCGGAAACAGCGTATGCAGCTTGCCGAGCAACTCTCTCAACGCCTGTTTCTGCTCCGGTGTGCGGGTGTCGGCAGGCTTACCATCCGTAGCGGAAAGTCCGCCCTCATAGCAAATACCGATACTGCAACGGTTGTAGCCCCGGACGTGGGCGCCAACCTCCAGCAAACGGCGATGCTGTGTCACTTCGCCGTTACGACGGATGTAGAGATGGTAACCGATGGTGCGGAAACCTCGCGTCTTGTGATCGCGTAGCAACTGCTCCACCGTATAATCGCGGTCGGCACGGGTGGCCGAACAGTGGACCACGAGGAAGCGAACCGATTCCGGCCCGTTCATCATCAGTCCGCTTTCCACTTCGGTGAGAAGCCGGCGTTCGTTGAGCGTCTCTTCCTCACCTATCGACAAAGGGAAATGGTAGTCTATCATATCGTTAAGGCATTAAAGGAATAAAAGGAGCTATCGCCCGATGAATGGGGCATTGAGATGAAAACCGAATGTTTGTAAAACCATTCACAAGACGTTCGGCTTCAACTCTTACCACTTCCAAGTGAGATGATAACTCCCTTTTTTTCATGTTATTACATACAAAAATTCAGTAAACTGTTTTTACTTTAGCAGAGAGGGAATACTCTCGCCTCTCCTTGTTTTTCTTGCTTTTCCCGTTCCCCTCCGAACTTCGCCCCACAAGCACACCCCCTTTTAGCAAGTATCGCAAGTGTCATGCGAAATACCATTCGGAACAAAGACAAAGACGTCGAACTTCACCAACCGCCTATCCGCTTTTAATAGCTACGGCAGATACCGGCAGCGAAAGCCTCGGGCCTAATCGGAACATTGGGTAAAGCAGAGATTTCAGGCAAAGCGGGAATATCGGGAACAAAGCTGGGATATCGAGCGAAGCCGGAATATCGGAAGCAAAACTGAGACAACTGGCAAAGCAGGAATATCGGAAGAAGTATGGTTCCCAAGCCCGATGAGCAGTAAGCAACTGCGTCACCGAACCAGGAACTCATCCCCCGAACGTTTAAATGCCCTCGATACCACCCCCGCCGGTGTTATCGCCGCCGCCAGTCTCGCCGCTACCACCGTCTCCACCGGAATCCTCCCCGGAAGAGCCTCCGGAGGGAACACCGCCGTTGAACTCGATCTTCACCAGTTCCGTCTTCTCCGGCAGAAGGGCGTAACGGAATGAACCGTTGAGAATGGTGTACTCGGGACTGAAAGCCGGTCGCACACTCCGGATAAGCTTGGCGCTCACGTCCTCGGCCTTGACCACGGTTCCGGTAGTGAGGAGTTCGTTACAGAACGTTCCCATACCGTCGAGCTTCACTTTGTAACCCAGTGCCATGTGGGTCTGACAGAAATAAGCCAGACGTTCGATCACCCCGATTACATCGGCTTGTGTCAGAGCGGATTCCTGTGCAATCTGGGCGGCCACCTGCTTGGTGGTGATGGTCCCGTAATAATAGACTTGGGCGCTGTAAACGGTCTCGCCCTTGCGTGTGCCGATGCGTAGATCGGTCTTTCGTGCGTAATAAGGTTGTGCCATAATGTTTGAATTTTTTTAAAGTTGAACATTTGTTTGAGTATAGGAAATCGGGGTGAAGACGGACGTTCTCGCTGAAGAAGGTTCACCTTCCGGACGGTGTCCCTATAGCCGCTTCCGTGTTTTCGCAATCGATCTCTTTTTCCTGCGAGATCGTGGCGTCTCTCCCTGATTCCTGCGTCAAAGGTAGGGAAGCGTGAAAGGGCGTTTTACGATAGATTCGTTTCCTTTACGTTGCTTTACGATACGCCTTTCGGAGGTGCTTCACCGGACTTTTTTCCACCCGCGGGGCGAAAGGTGGAGAGTACTTATCCATCATAGGACGCTTGCCGGACATGAGCAGACTTCGTCACCTTTGACATCCGCAGGCAAAGCGGCTATAACATGCTTGGGACGAAAGCTATCGGTCACTGTTCGGGAGGCCTTCAGCACTATCCCCCAAATCTTTTATACCGGACGAAGTGCCTAAAACAGGGCAGATTCCTCATTCCTTGCGGTGATGTCAAGTCGTAGGCCTACCACTACTCAAGCCCTAGGTCTGTCACTCTATGCAGTCGTAGGCTTACGGCTTACCAAACCATAGGCCTGGCACTTACCTAGCCACAGGGACTGCCCTCTATGCAGGCGCAGACTTACAGCTTACCAAACATAAGTTTGGCATTTACCTTGACACATGGCTGCTCTTTATGCAGGCGCGGACTTACGGTTTACCAAACATAGGCCTGACATTTGGCCTTACGCAGGGCCTGCCCTCTATACAGTCGTAACCTCATTCCCAGTAGGCCCGCTTACGGCTCGCCTAAGTAGTACGTGATGATGCGTACCTGGCGGGGCGTGAACACCTTGTCGTGCAGACGGTAGCCAGTTTCCTGCAACTCCTGCATCAGTTGGCGGTTGCGGTGCATGAGATTGCGCAGGTTGGCTACAGCGGTGGCGCTTTGCCGCGTATCGGGGAAATAAAGTTCTGCCAGTTCCCTCTTGGAGTAAGGGCGGATGCGAAATTCGGTTGTTTTCATTTTAGTATTCATTTTAAAAGTTTTTATCCTGTTTCACTGTTTTGATTTTACCGCAAGTGCTTCTGCTTGTTAAGTTTTTCTTCCGGTATGCAAAGCGCCTTCGAGCCTTTCAACCCCTCCAATCTGTCAGGTTTCTCCGATATGCAGAATTTCTTCCTAATCCTCAAAATTCTTCTGACCGACCAGATTACTTACAGCCTATCAAGTTCTTTCAATCTTGGAGAGTGTCTGCGAGTCCGGAGAGTTCTTTCAATCTGCAAAGCTCTTTCGACCTGTAGAGCTTCTTCCGCCCTCCTCCCATACCGTGGTCTTCTGAAAAACCGTGCAACTTCTGTTTGCAGAGATTGTGAGAGATTGGTTCAGAAGGGAGGCGAAAGTTGCAATGTTGCAAATGTTGCAGACGGTTTTTTCCTCACACACGTGCGCGCGCGAAGCAATAACATCCTCTCTCTGTCCGTTGGAGTATCCCTTCTTTGGTGAGACGCTGCAAATGCGACCTGAAAGTGCTCTCCGGAATTCCCATAGCGCTTGCCGCCTCACGGGCCTGACTGCTGGTAAATTCCTGGCCCAACCGTGCCAGCAGGACATCGGCAAATTTCATCTTGCGTTGGGTCACTTCCACTTCCGGAAGCAGTGCCAGGGTGTAGGCGGCATGCTGACAAAGTGGGTGGGAGAGCGACAACACAGCGTCGAAGTCTTCTTCCGTGATGGAAAAAGTGAAACGGGTAAACGTATCATCCGCTATGTTCTCCTCGGGAATGTCTTTCGCAGGAAGGAAACCGTTACCCTCTTCCGAGGCACGCAAGAAGGCCACGACGGACATAAGCCGCAAGATGTTGACAGCCAGTCGGGTGACGGAACTTTTCATGGTTCCGTTCTGTGTGATGCAGGCGGTATCGAACAAACGGGTGAACGCATCGTTGAAACGGTGTTGCTGGACATCGGTCAACAGAAAGGTGAGCACACTTACGCGCGGAACAAGCTCTTGCAAGCGCTGTTCCCACTCCTTTCCCCATGCCTCGAAGCGGCGGTCGAGGTCATTGTTTCCCTCCGCACCGCCAAACTGGTTGACCCATCCGGTGGTAGCGGGCATGGAATAGAACAACTGCCGGCTGAAGAGCCCGTTCTCCGCCGAGGGTATCAAAGGCTGTACCTGTGCGGGTGTGCCGGAAAGCAGCACGCTGAGAAACGTACGGGAGATTTCACGATACTCACGGTTGGTACGACGGTTGTACGAGAGTCGGTCGTGGTCGAACGCTTTACGCAATGTATCGCTCCAGTGCCCGTAGTCGGTACCGATGGCTGCGCTCAGCGTGTCGGCCTCGCTTTCGCATATCAATCCCACGCCATCGGCATCCATCAAATTCTCCAGCACTCCCGTAGCGGAATTGTTGCCTGCGATAAGGAACATCTTCATGGGAGGCAACTCGGGAGCTTTCATCTCCGCTCTGGCACGTCCAGCCTGTTCAAAAATCACCTTTTCCTGTTTATAGGTCTCCATGGCACGGTAATAGTCCCCCATCATCCGATTGTGAAGAGGCTCTACCAATTTGCGCACCCATGTGAGGGCGCCCTTTCCGCTGGCGGGCGGAGCTACCACAAAGACTTGCAGACAAGGGTGGATAAACTTATGTCCGTAGAGGAAGCGTACCCGTCGGTTAAGCGAGGCTCCGAATACGGTAAGCGCGCCCAGCAACAATACATCCCGCTGTGCGGCGGTTTCGCCACAATCCACTATCTGACCCAAGAAACGAGGCCATTCGTAAGAGGGGAACAGCGGGGGCGGCGGCAAGGGGATTTTCTCATCCTCTTCGCGCGCACACGTGTGTGTGAGGAAAAAATCGTCTGCAACATTTGCAACATTGCAACTTTCGGCAGGCAGGGAAACCGGAAAGTTTCTCCTCTCCGGCACCTCGTACACGCCATGCTCGGCGGTATGACTGTAACAGGAGCGGACAATCCGGCGTATCTCCGCCTCGCCCAGATCGTAGGAAAGCGCCCAGCCCTCTGCCTCCGTTTGCGGCACACCCAGTTTGTTCATCATCATCAGGCACTTCATCAGATACTGGTTGCGGTTGCCTTCGGTATAGTAGTCGCCGTGCTTCTCGATGATTCCGGCGGCGTAAGCGGTAAGCGAAAGAGGAGGCTCTATGCAGGCTGCACGCTTGGACAAACGGGAGGATTTGGATTGCGAAAAAAAGTTACTTCCCTTTCCTTCGGCAAGGCTTATAGTGCCGGCATAAGCGTTCTGTCTCTCGCCAAGAGCCTCTTGCAAATCCGCATTTGTTTCCTGTACAGGAGCAATGGTTTCCTGCAAAGGAGCAATGGCTTCCTGTCCACCAGCATTCGCTTCCTGCCAATCGAAAAGCGTTTCCGGTGAAGCAAGTTCTGCAGCATCCGCCTCGGCGGTTAAAACAAACGGTACAGCCTCCTCATTGAAGAATGCCTTCGGGTCGTGGCAGAGAGCGGAAAGACGGTTCACATTGACACACTTCTCATCAAAGCCATGTCCGATAAGGTCGGCGTAGTAGCAGTTGCCCATTAGAAAAGCTTTCTCGTAGAAGCGCTTCTCTTCCGGGGAGATTCCGCCTGTATAGGAGATACTTTCTTGGTAATCGGGGAACTCTTCGGAAAGTAATTTTTCTTTATTACAAGAAGCCGATGTTTTACAGGAAGCACTCTCTTGATAATCGGAAACTTTCTCTTTAAATGAATCTTCTTCGCACCCCTCCCCCATCTCGTAACGAAACAGTATGCGTAATCCTTCGCCCGAGACGGTGACATAGCTGAGCAGCGTATGCGGGTCGGCGTTCACAACAGCCCGCACCGCTTCGATAGCATCAACCTGTATTCCATCGAAGTCGGCCATCGAAACGCCGGTCAGCCCCGTGATGTCGGCCGCCTCCTTGCCGCGACCATTCGTTCCGCAGGCAGGCATGAGGCTGGGCAGAGACGACTTGTAGCGCCCATCCTTGGAAAAACGGTAGCGTTCAGTCGCCTCCCGTAGTCCGCCGTCGATTAAATAGTTAAACACTTGCGGCCACTTTACGACCATCGATTCTTTCGCAAAAAAGCCTTTGAACAGGCTGGGGAGACAAGAAGGCTTTTCCCTGCAGCTCTCCTCCTTTTTCACTGCCGATATATTCCTGCTCGCAGCTAATACATCCTTTTTCATAACAACAGATATTTGAATGGAACTTTTATATTTCGGTCACCGGTTTCCCCGGTTCTTCCTTTCTTGTTCTCCGGAAGCAAAACCTCTGAAAACCGATGAGGCAAAAGTAGAGGAAGGGAAGAAGAGCCTGATTAACGCTGAATTAACGCCGGATTAACGCTCGATTAACGTTGGATTAACGCTCGCCATCCGGAGGAGGATGCCCATAAGCACACAGACGGATGTACCGACACGCTGCCGCCGGATTACTGAAGTGAAAAAGTTGAAGTGCATGAATGAAAAGAAGAGTTTCTATTTTTTTAAAAAAAAGAACGGCCATAAATCCTTGCTTAGGTGCTATTAAGGCGGAGAAGACAGCAACGGCAAACAAAATTGTTCGGATTGTCACTCCAATTCTCAGCAAGAGACTTTGGTATTTAGGAAAATTTTACGACTTTTGCCAAATAAATTACACGGAAGATAATGGAACTTTGAAAGCTAAGACACTCCGATATGCTGATGAGTGGAAGCCATATGCATAGCATTTTCAGACATTGCCCCGTTGAACCTTTAACACTATGTACGACTGCAGCACTATAATATACGACAGAGATGATTATGAAAAAGAACTCCGGAAGCTGGTACGCTGTGAGGAGGAGCCGGGCCATCCCATCACTTCATACGGGAGGGAAAGGGAGCGGGTGCGCAAACTTCTTGAGTCGTCCACGGAATATTTTTCCAAATCCCTCTTTCCCAATTCTAAAATATCCTCTTTGCTCACATATAACGTGGAGCAATCCGAATTCAAGTTTCATAACGACGGAACCCTATTAGACAGCTCCCTACAAAAGGGCGTTCTACCAGACAATTCCCTTTTCTGTGAAAAGTCGAAATCGGAGTCTCTGATTCAATATATAGTGGAGGAAATCTTCTATCGGGCTTTGGAGCTGATAGCCGTCCAATACTTTCCCGAGGCACGCGAAGTGCTCGGTTACAAAGGCGACACCGACGGGAGGGTATACGAAATGTATTCACGCATAAAAACAAAAAGTAAAGAAGAATGGTTGCCGGTCATGCCCAGCCTGTTGAAAAAGAAAGGCCAACTGGCGATTGTGAATGAAATTTCTCTGATCATCTCGCATTATGCTCTTTCTCTGTTTTTCGGAGCGATGCAGGATATACCCATCCCAGGAATCTTCGAGCGGTGTTTCGATTTAACAAACAGTTTAAAATTTATGGATAAAGAGGTAAAGCGAATCTTTCCGGAAAAGGGATACGCAGCGATAGGTATCAAAAGTTCACTGGAATTCGCACAAGGGTACAACAAATTCCTGCATTCGACTGCTCCTTTAGTCCCCAACTTCAAGTACCCGTACATGCCGAATATATCCATTATCAATCCCATGATAATAACCATCAGACAGGAAGGCATAAATTTTTACAAACTAACGCTCGATACCACACAGTTACGGGACTTCCTGGAATGTTGTCTGAAGAGGAATGGAACGAAGTATGTGGAGGAGGCTATCAAGCAGTGGAAGACGGGAGAAGCAGATTACGCGGATGGACGTACGGAAGTATTGCAGCCTCACGAGCCTCTACAAGACAGGGAGGAAGAGATGGAGTACTTAAGGGACAAGCTGAGCCGTATAGAAGCGGAGGCGGAAGTTCTGCGGAATGAGTTGAGAGAACGGGACGGACAGGTGAAGAAACTGCAGCGTGAACTGGAAAAGCAAAGTCAGGAACGCAAGCAGATCCTCCAAGAACAAAAAGAACATGCGAAAAATCAGCAAGCTTTGATGAATGCGCACAAGAAACAGGCAGACGTTATAATAAAGGAAAAGGATAAACAGATAGCAAAATTGGAAAAAGAGTTGAAGATGAAAGAGCAGAAGATAGCAGATATGGTGAAAGAGTGGAGCTATCTGACGGAAAAACAACAAACGGAGAAGCCGTTTCCAAAGGAGACGGAGGAGCTTTTGAAAAAGAAAATCTACTCTTTGAGAGAAAAGAACAAATCGTTGAAAGAAAAACTCAATCTCTTTTCCAGACAAGAGCTTCCGCAAAGGGGTTCCGAATTGATGGACCAAATCATCTCCAGCCTGCGCCATTACGAAAGTGATTTGTACGACAGCGGTCTGGTAAATAATTGGACGCAAATTGAAATGCTGCTGACACATATTTTTAACAATGTGCCGGAGGTAATGAAAGCCATTCGGCAGATGCACAACGACCGTTTACGCCTGGTGAAGGAGCAGAAAAAGAAAGGGCCCGGTAACCCTACCGTCTTCATAAACGAGAACAAAGGTCCTATTTTGACGGGCAATACGGATAAAAAAACTTTAAAGCCAACGGATGAATGACATACATAGATAAAAATTACGGCCCCATCATTTTAGGGGATTACATCGGACATCAGGAGATTTACATTGACAAGCAGCTCAATATAATGAATGGAGAGTCTTCCGCTTCCGAAACATTCCAGCAAACAGAAGCAAACGGGAATAATGGAACGGACGGTAACACCGGAACGAATGATAACGCAGAAACAGGCAGCAACGCAGGAATAAACGGAAAAACTAAAACAGATAACACAGGAAGGAACAGCAACACTAGAAGGAGGTACAACGCAGGAACGGATAACACCGGAACGAATGATAACGCAGAAACGGACAGCAACACCGGAAGAAACGGAAACGCAGGAACGAACAGCAAGCGTCCGATGGCTTATAGGGGAAAACGTATTCAACACATTTTCAGTAAGGCCGAGGAAAGAGAGTTGCTATCGCGTGTAGGCGATGGATATGTGTGGCATGAAAACGATACCCTGCTCGACTATTTCCTGGGACGGGCATTGTGCGGCGACTATCCCTCCGAAGGCGATAAACCTTTCTGGTGTTTCGGTGAGGAGGGGAAAGCCATGCCGGTAAACGATATGAACCGTCTTTTCGGACGCAAAAACATTGGGGCGATCCGCCGCGTACGGCGAATGATGCCTGTGCCCAACGGCCATGAGTTGATTGACGAGGTGGTAGACCTTACTTCATAAATACAAAATCCACCTCGGCTTTAAAGGATACATACATGCCACGAATGGGGAAGGTAGACCTTACTTCATGAATACAAAATATACCGCCAATACCAGACAGATGAAGGCCGCCAAATGGTTCCAATGAAGAGATTCTCCTTTAAACATCACTGTGGCAAACATAGTGAATACGATTAAAGTAATCACTTCTTGTATCACTTTCAACTGCATCAAGCTAAACGGACCGCCATTACCCTGAAAACCGAGGCGGTTGGCGGGAACCTGAAACGAATATTCCGCCAAAGCGATACACCACGAGAACAATATCACTCCCCAAAGCGGCCAGTTCGACGACACTTTCATTTCCTGCAACTTTAAATGTCCGTACCAGGCAAACGTCATGAAAATATTGGATACCACCAATAACAGCACTGTATAAAACTCTTTCATTTCTTTTCTATTTTATCAGGCAACATCTCCTCTTGTATATTTATCATGTTTCTCCATAAACTATATGTACAAACCATAACATACTCTTTTAAAAGTAATTACCTAGTGATTTTCTTACAGTTACACACAGGTTGCACACTATTGTCTAAAAGAGAAACTTAAAAAGGCGCAAATGTAGATAAAATCCACGAGATTTTACACCGACAGGATATAAAAACAATTTCTTATTAAGGAAAGACAATAAAATAATACCAGCCATTTACTTGCAGATGTCGAGTAATTTTGCGAATATTGCATATAAGTTATGCATAGATAAGGGTATATTAAAAGTTTAGCTACCTTTAATTTATTAAATATCAATGGCATGCACTATATTTTGAAGCATAAATATCTTAAACTCTTCAATTTTGTCAACGGGTTTATTTAAAAAACACACATAGCTATGAACAAGAAACAATTCACCTTACTGGCTGGCGCGGCACTGCTCTGCGCATGCCAACAGACACAGAGCCCATCGACCATCACCGGCATACTGACCGGGGTTGAGAGCGACACCTTGATAATGAACTACTTTCCCGTATCGGACTTGAGCCAGCATACGATGAAAAGCGATACCATCGCCATGCAAAACGGCAAATTCACCTACCAGTTGAAGAACGACAGCGTACCGATGAAAGTTTTCTTCTACGCCCAGCCACGCAACGGAGTCGCAGCCGCATCGCTCAGAAAGACGGTAAGTGTAGTGGCCTTCCCCGGTGAAACGGTGGAGGTGAATGGTTCAATGGACGATTACAGTATAAAAGGGAATGCTTTCCACCAGGCATACGAAAAGATCCGTACTCAGTGTAAGCCCTATCAAGACCAGATGCAGGCCGTATCGCAAACCATCATGGGCATGCAGAGCGCAGGTACACTGACGAAGGAACGTCTCGACTCCTTATTTAAAATCTTCCAACCCCTGCAAGAAGAGATGAAAAATGTGCAGAAAGAATACATCCGCCAGCATCCGGACGAGGATATCTCCGTTTACCTGATATCCGACGTGGGCAAAGAAGCGAGCGACATGCTCGACCTTGTGGGTGAAAAAGCACAGAACGGCCCGATGGCTTCCCTTTACTGCGCCATGAAAGAGGCTATCGCCCAACGGAAAGCCCGCGAAGAGGCCCGAAAGAAGATAGTGGAAGGAGCTGTAGCACCGGACTTTACACTGAAAGACATCAAAGGCAACGACCTGTCTCTGTCTTCCCTGAAAGGTAAATATGTTGTATTGGACTTCTGGGGAAGCTGGTGCGGCTGGTGCATCAAAGGTATCCCTGACATGAAGAAATATTACGACAAGTACAAAGACCGGATGGAGATACTGGGTGTGGACTGCGGAGATACAGAAGAGAAATGGATAACGGCTGTGGAAAAACATGAACTGCCTTGGCTGCATGTACGTAATACGGACGAGACTGATATTACGGTGAAGTATGGCATACAGGGATACCCAACCAAAATTGTCATCGACCCTGAGGGCAAGATAGCAAAGATTGTTATCGGCGAAGATCCTGCCTTCTATAAATATCTGGACAAATTGTTCAAATAAACTTGTTCGCAAAGGTTACAGGTACTTTCCGGGTAGGTTCTCCGAACACTGACAGGGCGCAAGTATAGGAAAAGGCCGCTTTATACCTAAGTTTCATAGGATAAAGCGGCACTTTTTATCTATCTAGTTAGAATCGTGAAAATTACGGCTACTATCGACCGATAGTTTCCACAATTCATTTCTTTTCTATCTTATCAGGCAACAACTCCTCTTGTACATTTGTCATGCTTCCCCATAAACTGTAACGGGCTTCCGGATTCAACTCTTCCAGCCGACGGAGGATTTCTTTCATATCGGAACGGTTCGAATCTTTCTCGTAAGGACAATTCTTTATTTGTTTCCGAAGCTGCTTGACGGATGCCAGCTTCTCCAAATCCGCTTCATGAACCAGACACATGGGGCGGATAATTGTCATATCAAACTTACTCATCACCAGTTTGGGAGGCATTGTACCAAAGGCTCCTTGAAACGTAATGTTCATCAAAAGAGTTTCCAAGATATCATCCATATGATGTCCCAAGGCAATTTTATTACATCCCAATTCTTTAGCTACAGTAAACAGAGCTTTACGCCGATTCCATGAACAAAGGAAACAGGGGGACTTACGGGTATCGGTAGAAGCATCAAAGGAGGTCTCATAACGCACGAACTGTATTCCCCGTTCCTCTGCAAAACTCTGCAGATAAAGTTCATCCGACTGATAAGGAACATTAGTAATCACAATATGTGCGGCATAAACCGTAAAGCGGGGCTTCAAGATACGGGAACGCCGAGCCAACAAGTCAAGCAAGATCAGAGAGTCTTTACCACCGGACAATCCCACTAGTATTTTATCATTGTCTTCAATCAGGCCATACTTTACTATTCCCTTATTAAAACGCTGCTCAAGCTTGTGAACTAAACGATCTTCGTACGTAATAATCTTTTTCATAATCTTCTAAATCGGACGCAAAATAAAGAAAAAACAAGGCAATTAACAAATTGTATGGTTCTTAAAAGTACTTATTATGATTTTCTTTGTACTTTTGAAAACGTAAAAGTGATTTATGGTATAAAGGATAGTACATTCACTTAGAAGGTAAAAAGGGAATTATTCACTTTTCAGGCTCAGAAGTTTAGAGAGAAGAAAGCATATCTCATTCCATAGAAACAATGACTTCCAGGCAAAGCAATGATTTCTCTGAACACAAACAAAGTGAGTGATTACTCCTTTTAAAACTTAAATAAATACTATATGAACAAGAAATACATTTTACTATTCCTCGTTTGCTGCCTAGGAGGGACATTATGTGCCCAAACTCTGACCCAAGCCAAGCAGTTATTCAATGCCGGAAAATATGAAGAAGCCAAACCAGCTTTCCGTAAATTGGTAAAGCAAAATCCTAATAATGCCAATTACAATTATTGGTATGGAGCATGTTGTTATGAAACAGGAGCAAAAGCGGAATCGGAAAGTTACCTGAAAAAAGCGTCAAGCCGAAAAGTAATAAATGCTTTCCGCTACCTGGCAGAGTTACAAGCTGACCAATACCGCTTCGACGAAGCTACGGAAAACATGGAAGAATACATCGCTATGCGGAAAAAGAAAAAAGAGGATACGGAAGAAGCCGAAAAACGCCTCGAATTCATAAAACAAGGAAGCCGTATGTTAAAAGGTACCGAACAGGTAACCTTTATCGACAGCTTTGTAGTAGACAAGAACGCTTTTCTCAACGCATACAAGATTGGACGGGAATCCGGCATGATAGAACCATACAACAGTTATTTCAATACGGAAGGACAGCCGGGCAGCATACTGTACCAAACAGAATTAGGTAACAAAATCTATTACGCAAAGCCCCTTAAAGATACATTGGCGCTTTACTCGCAAGACAAATTAGCCGGCAACTGGGGAGAAGCTATTCCTCTGCAAGGCCTCAACGCTCACGGCAATCAAAATTATCCGTATGTATTGTCGGATGGTGTAACTCTCTATTATGCAAGCGACGGTGAGGGTTCACTGGGAGGATACGACATATTTGTAACGCGTTACAATTCGGAAACCAACCGTTATCTACGTCCGGAGAATATCGGAATGCCGTTCAACTCTCCCGCGAATGATTATATGTACGTTATCGACGAATTCAATAATCTGGGATGGTTTGCTTCCGACCGTTACCAACCTGAAGGCAAAGTCTGCGTTTATGTATTTATCCCTAACGACACGCGCGTTACATTCAATTACGAAAACACCGATGAAGAAATTGTCCGCCGGGCAGCCATGATACAAAATATCGCTTCCACATGGAAGGACCCTGCTATGGTACGCGCAGCCAAACAAAGGCTGAACATGATTAGTTATCAACGACCGAAGAAACAGCCCAAACGCGACTTCGAGTTTGTTATAGATGACAATACGACCTATTACACCATCAACGACTTTAAATCTCCGCAAGCGAAAAGACTGTTTATGCAATGGGCGCAAAGTAAGAAAGACTTTGCCGCTCTCAGCCGTTCACTTGAGGAAAAACGTCTGCTCTACCACCGGAGCAACCCAAGCAAGCAGCAAAGTATGACTGCGGAAATAATGGATTTAGAGCGCAGAGCGGAAAGAATGGAAGCAGATTTGATAGAGATGGAGATAAATGTACGTAATATTGAAAAGAAATTTATTTCCAAATAGGAATTCTCAAAAAGAAAGTGTATATTTGGCAAAAATAGAAATCGTATGGATATTATTATTATCATAGCATTGATTGTGGCAGGTCTTCTGTTATTTATGGCGGAAGTGTTCCTGATTCCCGGTTTGAGTCTTGCCGGCATCGCTTCGGCGGGATGTTTTATTTATGTAAATTATTATGCGTTTATTCATTTAGGTTCCATAGGCGGACTCATAACTCTGATTATTTCTCTATGCTGTTACATAGCCTTGTTCATTTGGTTTCTCCACTCCAAATCCATTGATAAATTTGCTTTAAAGAAAAATATCGATTCTACTGTGGGAGTACCGGCTGAACAAGAAGTAAAGGTGGGTGATACGGGCGTAGCCATCACACGGTTAGCTTTGATCGGCAATGCGGAAATTAATGGGAAAATAATAGAAGTGAAATCGGCAGACGGTTTTTTGAACGAGCATACTCCTATCGTAGTGGAACGCATTATGGAAGGTATCATTATGGTTCGCAGAAAATAGATTCTCTTCCGTAAAAGGAATGGAACAGTCCATGCCATTAATTTATGTCCCCTTGGTGAACAATAAAGAATATTGAATTGTAATAATCTAAAAACAAAAACAACATGATTGATTCATTTTATCTCCCGTTTATTCTGATTGCCGGTGGCATTATCCTCTTGGCCCTGCTATTCCATTATGTACCGTTCATTCTTTGGCTGTCAGCTAAAGTTTCAGGCGTACACATCTCTTTGGTACAGCTCTTTTTAATGCGCATTCGTAATGTTCCGCCTTCTATCATCGTACAAGCTCTAATCGAAGCCCACAAAGCCGGATTGAAAAGCATTACGCGCGATGACTTAGAAGCGCATTATCTGGCAGGCGGACATGTGGAGAAAGTAGTACACGCTTTAGTATCAGCTTCAAAAGCCAACATTGAATTATCCTTCCAAATGGCAACTGCCATCGACTTGGCAGGACGTGACGTATTTGAAGCGGTACAAATGTCGGTTAATCCGAAGGTAATTGATACCCCACCGGTTACGGCCGTAGCCAAAGATGGTATTCAGCTCATAGCCAAAGCCCGTGTAACCGTACGCGCCAACATCCGCCAGTTGGTAGGAGGTGCCGGTGAAGATACTATTCTGGCCCGTGTAGGCGAAGGTATCGTTTCCTCTATCGGTTCGTCGGAAAACCATAAATCCGTATTGGAAAATCCGGATTCCATTTCGAAACTCGTATTACGCAAAGGCTTGGATGCCGGTACGGCTTTTGAGATTCTCTCTATTGATATCGCAGATATTGATATAGGTAAGAATATCGGTGCAGCTCTGCAAATCGACCAAGCAAACGCCGACAAGAATATTGCACAAGCAAAGGCGGAAGAGCGTCGTGCCATGGCTGTAGCGAGCGAACAAGAAATGAAAGCAAAAGCAGAAGAAGCTCGTGCTAACGTAATTCAAGCCGAAGCGGAAGTGCCTAAAGCTATGGCCGAAGCATTCCGTAGCGGAAACCTTGGCATTATGGATTATTACCGCATGAAAAATATACAGGCGGATACTTTAATGCGCGATAGCATTGCTCATCCCGATAATAGCGGACCGTCGGAGCCATTGACGAAATAACTGTAGAAAGCATTTGCTTGCTTACTCTTTAAGAGGGAAAGTGCACCATCGGAGTCACTGACGAAAGAACAGGAAAAGAAAGTACTTACTTGCTTTCCGCCTTAAGACGGAAATACTATGGTATTTAGAAAGTAAAGTAATAAAGAAGCAATTACTTCGCTCAAAATTGAAATTATAGAAGCTTGCAATCTTCCTGGCATGGGAGTCAGGGAAAAAAGGCGGATGATTTCTATTAGATAAATAAAGTTTATATAGAATAAGGAACAGGGCTATTGAAAACCAATGCCCTAAAACCTTATTCGATATATTGTTTAATAGTGAAAATGAAGAATGAAAAATTACTATCCGAATGATTCATTCTTCATTTTTAGTTCTCTATCTTTCATTAAATGATACTCTAGATAGAATAAAAAGAAGAGTAATTTGCAAAACCTTGCGTTAACCTGTGTTAGAAACTAACTAAAATATTGCATGTATGAAGAAACGTTTTGCTGAATCCGAATTGATTATCAACCCTGACGGTTCTGTATTCCATCTCCATGTGAAACCGGAACAACTGGCAGATAAGGTAATCCTGGTGGGTGACCCCGGACGTGTATCGGTGGTAGCCGCCCACTTTGAAAACAAAGAATGTGAAGTGGAAAGTCGCGAGTTCAAAACCATAACGGGTACTTTTAAAGGAAAACGTATTACGGTAGTTTCAACCGGCATTGGTTGTGACAATATCGACATTGTGATGAACGAATTAGACGCACTGGCTAATATCAATTTCCAAACCCGCTATCAACATGACACATTCCGCCAACTGGAATTGGTACGAATCGGTACATGCGGAGGCTTACAACCTTATACTCCGGTAGGAACATTTATCTGCTCGGAGAAATCGATTGGTTTCGACGGATTACTGAACTTTTATGCCGGACGCAACGAAGTATGCGACTTAGAGTTTGAAGAAGCATTTGTTAAATACATGGGATGGACTGGAAATATTTGCATCGCCCACCCTTATGTAATTGACGAAGACACCGAATTGACTGCAAGAATAGCCGGAGCCGATATGGTAAAAGGCGTAACCATTGCTGCGGGAGGTTTTTTTGGTCCGCAAGGCCGTGAACTTCGCATCCCTTTAGCCGATCCCAAACAAAACGAAAAGATTGAAAACTTCGAATATAAAGGATACCGCATTACCAATTTCGAAATGGAGAGTTCAGCTTTAGCAGGTCTCAGCAAATTAATGGGCCATAAAGCTGCCGTTGTGTGCATGGTGATAGCCAACCGTCTGGTAAAAGAAGCGAATACGGGCTATAAGAATACCATTGATACACTCATAGAAAAGGTATTGGAACGAATTTAATCATATTTTCGAAGACTACTTGAATCAGAGAAGGTGTTAAAAGCCAAATTGTAAAAAGCAGAACTTTCCATTTAAGTAGTTACTCAGTATGTATAGACTATACAAAGCCGTTTTAACCAAACTAACCGGGTGGAAACGGCTTTTTATCATCTCCCTAAATTAAGACGGACGTATAACTTTAACCTGTTTCTATCCAATTTCTACTCCCTTCCTCTTTATGCTATGCTATTGCGGTGCCAAGGAAATAATTATAGCCTACTTTGTTTATTAAGGAAAGAAAAAACAATATTCCAACTGCCGCCACGCTCCCAAAGGGGATTTCTTTTATAACAATGAATTCCTATTCAATAATTTGATTATAAAGATATTGTGCTAGAAGAATGCGCCATATATTACAATTATTCATGTTTTTTTGCGTTACTCATTACAAAAGTTGCGTCAGATATTATAACGAAAGAGATTAATATTCACTTCCTTTGCAATATATTTTAAAAATAGAATTTATCCACCTCACAACTTACCTTGAAATTAATTAATTTAAATATATATTTATGAAGAAGTTTGTATCCTACATGAGTATTTTATGCATGCTTTTAGCAGTTACAGTAGCTTGCAACGACGAGAAAGATTTGTATGAACCGCCAACCACTCCCGACGGAAAAACAGAAAAGCCTAACACCTTTGATTTTTCAACCGTAAACGAAGTAACATTAAATGTAAATTATAACTTAGAAGACAACAAATTTGCAGTAGCCTTCGAAGTTTATGCAGAAAACCCCGTGAATGAAGTAAAAGATGACGAAGGAAACGTTATCGGTTACGTAATGAAAGAAAATGTAACTCCGCTCTATGGTGACTATACCAACACGAATGGTGAATTCAGTAAAAAAGGCATTGAATTACCTGCCTATGCTGAAACTTTGTACATTGTTACCCGCAATCCTTTGGTAAATCCAACTATTATGACCGCAGCTGTTTCAGGAAATACGGTTACTGCTACAGCTCCTGCAAATAAGTCGGTAAGAAATGCAAAAGAGACAAGAGGTACACTCACAAGTAACCTTCCTAAGAATTTGTGGCAGAAGAACGGTAGTGATTATTATCCGAAATGGGAAACATTAGGGAACTTCGATAACCAAAGCGGACGTCCTAACTATTTGTTGGACAAAACAGATCCAAACAATGCCAGATTAGTCTTCAGCACAAAAGAGTTGGAAGGATTATACGAAGCTATCGGTAAAGCGGTGGACAGATCAAAAACTTGTCCTGAAGAATATCGTCAGGAAGCGGATTTGGAACTGGCGCGTAATTCGGAAGTAGCAATTACAATGCTAGGCGGAAACACTTGCTGGAACAGTACATTAGGATATTACTATTACACAGGAAATAAACCAACCGATTTAAAGAATGTGCATGTGATTTGTATTTTCCCTAACACCCAAGACAACAAATGGGAATTGGGATATAGCAATGCTACAGGATTAAAGCGTGGTGATGCCGTACAGCTAATGTATTTCCCCAATATTGACAATAATGGTGATATGAGTAACCCCACTACCGAGTTCCCAAGAGGTACTAAAATTGGTTTTGTTTTAAAGAACAACGGATGGGGATGTCAAGGAAACAATTATGCAGCAAGATCTTATGGTGGATCATATTACAAAGGCACAAATAATTTCTGGGCTTGCTCTACAGCAGGATTAAGCGATTACGATCGGAATAGTAACAATTTAGGGAAACAAACCCGTACTGCCAAATTCCAATACATCTCCGGTGAAGATAAGTATGCAATTGTAGCATTTGAAGATTATCAGAATGACAAGAACTTTAGCGATGTTACCTTCTCATTGAAACCCGCATCTGCATTTAATGATTTGCCCGAAGTGGTTCAAAAAGAAACCAACGCAAGCGGTGTGTACGCATTCGAAGATTTATGGCCGGCAAAAGGAGACTACGACATGAACGATGTGGTAGTAAAATACACTTATTCCAACATTAAGGAGGGATATGATGATGAGTCTGTTGATAAATACAAAATCACAAAAGAGTCTATGACCTTCAAGACTTTCCAGAATTACGCAACCAAGAACAATGGTTTGGCATTTAAATTAGATAATGCAAGTGGATATACGGAAAGCAAAATGGAAATCAAAACCTCTCAGGATGCAGACTTTAAACCTGCAACATTTGTAGTGGAAAAAGACGAAAAGGATGGAAAACAAATCTTTACCTTAACCGATAATGTGAAAGCCCAGATGGGAGCCGAATATAGATTAACTCTTATTTATAAAAACGGGAAAAACGTTGAAGCTCATCAAAACGGCGTGGCGAAAGTAATGCCTTTCATTTACCGTCAAGAAGCAGAAGGACATTTGGAAGTACATATTCCGTATGAAGCTCCAACTTCAAAAACAGTAATGTCCTATTTTGGTAAAGAAGATGATTTATCCGATATTGATAAAGGTATCTACTATGTACGCGCAGGAAATTATCCATTCGCATTCTATCTGGCAGGAGCTACTGAAACAGATATTCAACCTTTATTGAATAGAGATAATGAGAGCAAAGCCATAGATAAACTTTATCCGAGATTTATCAATTGGGCAACTTCGGATGGAGCTATCGACAAAGATTGGTATAAACAACAATAATCATTTACATATAATGTTTGTATAACAAACAAAACAGTGTGACTTCTCGAATAAGTCTAGGGGCTGTCAAAAGTAACTTTGAAGAAAAAACAGAGTGCTTTTGGAAGCCCCCTCTTATTTTTTGGTCTCACCAGCAATCTTCAGGCCAATAGAGAATCAGTAGGAACTGACATTCACCATTGTCCGGCTCACATAACTCAGAGGAGCGGAATGATACAACGGAACATTAACTAGGCACTAACTGCAAGACATTAACCAGGCATTAACTGTGAAATTCCTAGTTTCAAACCTAATAAAGCGGCGGTTGTCCACACCCGCTAACAAGCCGATACAGTTACTCAGGTATGGCAAATACAAATACTCGAATATAGCCGAGAGGATTACTTAAACTTAAAAGATACAGTTACTTAAGTAGAACAGATGAATTACTTAAGTTTAGCAGATACCGTCACTTAAATATAGCAAATATAATATACCCATTACTCAGAAGATTCCACAACTCTTACGCACGGAAATACTACGGAGAAACGGCTTCCTTTTCCTTCTTCCGATTCGACCTCTATCTTTCCGTTCATACGCGATACGATACTCCGGCAAATAGACAATCCTAAACCGGTTCCTTGGGCAAATTCATCCCGTTTATAGAAACGTTCGAAAATCATTTTCAATTCAGTTGCCGGAATACCCTTTCCGGTATCTTCCACATATATGTGCACGGTATGGTCTTCCGGTATATAGCAATAGCCCAATTTAATGAAACCGGCAGTAGTAAACTTGTTGGCATTTGTCAGAAAGTTAGTAACCACTTGTTGCAGACGACGGGAATCAACCAGAATGAAAGCATCTTTATTTTCCGGATACTCACACAGAAAAGTTAAAGAGGGATTCACTTGCACACGGAAGGTATTATAATAAGAATGGAGCAAAGTACGCACATTCTCTTCCCGAACATCAAAAGAAGCTTCACCCGAATCAATACGGGACAACTCCAAAATATTGCCTATCAAGTTTAACAACAAATCGTTATTCATATTAATCAAACCGATAAACTCCTGCTTTTCTTCTTCCGACAATTCCGGTTCGCTAATCAGAATATTGGAGAAACCAACAATCGCATTAAGGGGTGTACGTATCTCATGACTCATGTTATTAAGGAAAGATTGCTTCAGTTCCGCTTGCTCGGCAAGTTGGCGGTTACGTATCAATTCAGCCTCCCTATCCTTTATTTCCTGAATATTCTGCAACAGTCCGTTTACCACCGGCACATCCCCCTGGTTTAATATAAATCTATAACGGAATTCCCACCATTGGTACTCACCGTCAAACTTGCAACGATACTGCTCTTTAAAGTCTCCGTTTTTTTCTGTCTGCAAGAAACTTCTTTTAAACCGCTCGCTATCATCCGGATGAACAAAAGACAGAAGCATATCCAAATGGATGAGTTTCTTGGGAAAAGCTATCAGTTTATAAAAATGCGAATCGAAATTCAGTCCTTCCCCTACCTTGCGCCAAGCATAGGTGGTGTCTCCTTCAATGGCAAGTTTCAACGTTTCATGCTCATAATACAAATCGCGCAATGCTTCCCGCTTGCGTCTCCGTTCATACATCAGACGGTGAGTCAGAAACAAAATGACAAAAAGTACCATAACGCCACCTAATATAGCTACTGAAACTATATAATACCGATAACGTACCGAGAAAGGTATATACATCACTTTATACTCATCGGGCAGTTTTTTAGTAGAAAGACCATAAAGTTTTATTGCACGCCAGTTTAATACATATTCCTTCCGGCTCTGTATCATCTGCTGCGAAGGCATCTCGTCACGAAGACGAAGGCTGATTCCTTCTGCCATATCTTTCATTTGGGTTTCCAGAGGAACAAAATAGCCGCCCAGCATATTGTCTTTGCTCCCGAAACACTCGTTAATGGTGGAGAAAGAAGGGTTAACGAAGAAATCGGCGGCATCGAGGGAAGAAAAGGTACGTGCCGTCAGCATAAAATAGGTTTGTGTTCCGCGGGCTGTTAGCTGTATGGTACGGAGCGGCAAGGTTTCGCACATCATACGCACCACCACCGTTGTATCTATTTTTTCGTTATCGAACACTTCCTTGCGTTCGTCATAAAGACCTTCCCTTATGATACGGTGAGTGAGCACATGCTGCAACACATCTCCATCATATGTCTGAATTCCCCTAGCACGGCATTGTTCAGTCAAATCCGACCAAATTTGATTGTTGATCATACCGATACCGCTCATTACGATAACACGGGCTTTTCCCACAAGGCGTTCTATCATCTGCAAGGTGCGGGAATAATCCGGAATGTCAACATATCCCGTTACATTGGGATACTGCCGGAGCAACTCTACTTCGGGACAATAAACTCCGCTAAAAACGACCCGTAAATCGCGCAATTTGGGATTGTTGCATTTCAACAACGAATAGACAGCCTGATTATTGAACACGGCTACCATGTCCGCCCCCCATTCTGCAAACTCATCTATGAAAAAAGAAGCACGCGCCAGCTCCAAATAATATTCCAACTCTTCACAATCCAGAAAATACTCACGAATCTCAAATTTCAACCCTCTCCGTTCCAGCTCTTTCTCTAAAAGACTCCTGTAACGTCCCGCATCCGGATAATTCCTCTCGTAGGAGTGTACCAATGCTATTTTGTAAGGTGTAGTTGCATAGACGGAGATAGACAAGCATAGAAAAGTAACTATTAAAACGATACTATGCTTAAAGTTATTACGTACCCCGTGTGCCATTTTATATAGTAATAAGATTTGTCTGTGACAAAGGTACGATTTTTCGCCAAACATAACCTAAACATCGTTCACTATTTTACTCAAATTCAGTAAGTAAATTAGAAGGTGAACCTCTCATAGATTAAGGCCTCTAAAAAACAATTCCCTTGTTCTTGCCTGATATCACGATAAATCAGGGCCAGAACAAGGGAATTAATACGTTTCAATTTACAACGTATAAATAAGGCTGTCTCTTTTTTCTATTTTGAGACAGCCTTTCTTTATTTGAAATAGAATCTATTTATTTCATTGCTACTAATAAAACGAAGTCCTGATTAGTTATTTTCCGGACGAAGTTTACGAACAGTAACAGCCGTCTGCCACATTTCGCTTTCGCGCAACGCCTTCAATTCTTCGTTCAGCTTCTCACGGTAATCAGGTTTAGAGTTGCTGTCGATAGAAATCTGCGCTTCATTACCACATTTTACACTCTGATACAATTGCTGCATTACCGGCTTGATAGCATCGTGGAACGGGCCCATCCAGTCGAGAGCGCCACGTTGAGCCGTAGTAGAGCAGTTTGCATACATCCAGTCCATACCGTTTTTAGCGAACAACGGCATCAACGACTGAGTTAACTCTTCTACTGTTTCGTTGAATGCTTCTGAAGGTTCGTGACCGTTTTCACGCAGTGTTTCGTACTGAGCCAGCAGCAATCCCTGGATGGCACCCATCAAAGTACCACGTTCGCCTGTAAGGTCGGAATATACTTCTTTCTTGAATGTTGTTTCAAACAAGTAACCAGAACCAACACCGATACCCAGTGCAATCACGCGATCCCATGCTTTGCCTGTTGCATCCTGGAAGATAGCGTAACTTGAGTTCAGACCACGGCCCTGCAGGAACATGCGACGCAGTGAAGTACCCGAGCCTTTCGGAGCTACCAGGATCACGTCTACATCAGCAGGCGGGATGATGTTTGTACGTTCTTTGTATGTGATACCGAAGCCGTGTGAGAAATACAATGCCTTACCCGGAGTCAGGTATTTTTTGATGCGAGGCCATACTTCAATCTGTGCTGCATCTGAAAGCAGATACTGGATGATTGTTGCTTTTTCGCATGCTTCTTCAATATCGAACAGTGTTTCGCCCGGTACCCAACCGTCTGCAACGGCTTTTTCCCAAGTCTTACCACCTTTACGTTGTCCTACAATTACGTTAAAACCGTTGTCGCGCAGGTTCAGGCTCTGGCCCGGGCCCTGTACGCCATAACCTATAACGGCGATAGTTTCGTCTTTCAATACTTCTCTTGCCTTTTCCAACGGAAATTCTTCGCGGGTTACTACGTTTTCGTCAACACCGCCAAAATTCATTACTGCCATTTTCTTTTTACTATTAAAATGAATGTATATAAAATAATTTATTTCTATGTGATGGGCGGGCAGACCCCGCCCCTACGGTTATGTCCAGGTGACGGCGGCGCGGCTGATGGCTTTGCCTTCGTGACAGATGGACATGTTATACTTTCCGGGGGAAACTTCCTGGTTGTGAAGGGTTAGCTCCATACCGTACTTTCCTTCGGATTGGTAAGCTATTTCGAAACGGCTTATCTCTTTTTCACGAAACAGGCTGATGTCGAACAGGTCGAGCAGGTGTTCCATGTATTTGATGCTGTTGAGATGGCCGTTTACGTCGAGGTCGCTGTACTTCACACGGTAGGGTTCGCCGGAGACGTTGTTTTCTACCGGGGCGATCTTGCCGGGTTTCTCGATCGGACAGGGACGGTCGGTAACGTAAGCACTCAGCCCTTCCACATCAAGCAGGGTCGGACGGCGTGTTTCCATATCGATGGCTGCCCAGATGGAACGGGCGAAGCCGAAGGTTTTGCCTTCACCGTTCACCAGTTCGAAACAACGGCTGGTGAACAGCTTGCCGACTTCGTCTACCCAGGTGTATAAGGTTACGGATTCCGACATAGCAGGATAGGATGTCATTTCGATTGCCAGACGGGAAAGTACCCAGGCTGTATGCCTTTCGGTCATGTCGTTATAGCCGAACCCACGGTCGGCGGCATGACAGGAAGCTGCGTGCAGCAAATAGGTTCCGATCATCGGGATGGTGATGCGGCCCCGGAAGTCCATCAGATAGGACTCGGTGACAAAATGAAATTCTCCTACTTTGTTCTTCTCCATAATCTTCTTTTTATAGTGAGGACTGTGTCCTTTCGTTATTATTGATGTTTGTCCTGCAACTTCTTTTCCATAGAGGAAAGCATATCGCTCAGACGTTCCACTTTACTCTTCGTAATGGCGACACGGCCGGAACGGATGAATTGCAACACACCGATCGTTTCGCTCAATTCTTTGAACAGGGCTTGTGTCTCGTCGTAGTGACCGCTCTTTTCGAGCACGACACAGGTTTCGTTCACTTCGAGGATACGGGCGTTGTACTTGCGGATCAAGTCCTCTACCGTTCCCATCTTGATGAAAAGCTCGGTACTCAGTTTGTAGAGGGCGATTTCCTGATACACCAGGTCTTCATCCGTATTGTAATAGGCTTTCAGAATATCCACACGTTTGTCGATCTGTTTTACCACCTTGTCGATCATATCTTCTTCGGCAAAAGTAGTGATCGTGAACTTATGTATTCCCTTTATAGCAGAGGGGGAAACGGAAAGCGTCTCGATGTTCAGCTGCCGGCGCGTAAAGATAATCGTAATCTGGTTCAGAAGACCTACTGTGTTCTCTGAAAAGATAATAACGGTATATAATTTCTTTGTTGTCATAGCTTGTCCTCCTTACTTATCACCTAAAATCATGTTCGTAACGCTTCCTCCGGCCGGAACCATCGGATATACCATACCACAGGTTTCAACGTTGGCTACCAGCAGGTAAGCTCCGTCGTGGTTCAGCATTTCCGCGATTGCATCGTCCAGATCTTCACGGTTGTCGACTGCGCGGGATGCGATGCCGAATGCCTTGGCAATGGCTACGAAGTCGGGGTTCTTCATGATCGTATTCGAATAACGTTCGTGGAAGAACAGTTCCTGCCACTGGCGTACCATGCCGAGGAAGTTGTTGTTGAGAACGATGATCTTTACGTTCAGGTTTTCCTGCATGATGGTTCCCAGCTCCTGGATGGTCATCTGGATACCGCCGTCGCCGGTAAAGAAACAAACGGTGCGGTCGGGAGCTCCCAGTTTGGCGCCGATAGCGGCGGGAAGGCCGAAGCCCATCGTTCCCAATCCACCGGAAGTAACCACGCTGCGGGTTTGTTTGTATTTGAAGTAACGGACACCCATCATCTGGTTCTGGCCTACATCGGTCACCAGGACTGCGTCGTCGTTGGTTGCTTCGGAGACTTTACGGACTACCTCACCCATCTTCAGCTGGCCGCAGGTCGGATAAAGTTCTTTTTCGATCACCTTGTCGTGCTCTTCCTTCGCATCCGGTTCGAACTCGGCATTCCATTCCGGACGCTTGCGTTCTTCCAGCAGGGCGGTGATCATCGGAATGGTGTGTTTGGCGTTACCGAGGACTTTTACATCTACCGGAACGTTCTTTCCTATTTCCGAGTTGTC
>ERZ825137.1416-NODE-1416-length-31070-cov-3.578301_pt1 | contig 31070 bp, 24 predicted proteins | sample MGYA00519873_ERZ825137 | MGnify/ENA primary metagenome ERZ825137 (study PRJEB31778, sample SAMEA3449190) | human gut metagenome | biome: human gut; feature: human-associated habitat; material: faeces | place: United Kingdom | collected 2010/2012 ...
ACCGCAGCACCGAAGAGTTGCTCGGCGGTAGTGACGCACGCTCTCTTTTGGCTGCGCTCGATACCCCGTCGCCCGTTTCGGTGCGTTTCAATCCTTATAAAGTTCAGGGACCCTCCGGGCAACGGATATCCGGAAACGATCCTTCGGTAAATCCGACGGGTGAATCCGTTGTTGTTACCGGAGGAAATCCTATCGATTCAGCTCCCTTTTCGCAGGGGACGGATTCCGGAGGGACGCCGTTGATCCGTCCGGCCCAACTGGCCGGGAACGAAGTGCCTTGGTGCCGGTACGGGTACTACCTGCCGCAACGTCCTTCGTTTACGCTCGATCCGGCGTTTCATGCGGGAGCCTATTATGTGCAGGAGGCCGGGTCGATGTTTGTCGAGCGTATCTTCCGGCAATTGTTCGAACCGGATACCCCGTTGCGCATACTCGATCTCTGTGCCGCTCCGGGCGGTAAAACGACGTTGCTTTCGACCCTGGCCGGTGCGTCGGGGTTGGTTGTCGCCAACGAAGTGATCCGCCAACGGGCCGGGACGCTTGTCGATAACGTACGCAAATGGGGAATCGGGAATACCTTAGTGACGAACAACGATCCGTCGCATTTCGCGTCGCTGCGTCACTATTTCGACCTGGTGCTGGTCGATGCTCCGTGTTCGGGCGAGGGGATGTTCCGCAAAACGCCGGGAGCCCGCACCGAATGGAGCGAAGCCAATGTGAAACTTTGCGCTGCGCGCGGACGGCGCATCCTCGGCGATGTGTGGGAGGCGCTGCGTCCCGGCGGAATTCTCGTTTACAGTACCTGTACGTTCAACGTACAGGAGAACGAGGAGACGGTCGAGTGGCTTGCATCGGAGTACGATTGCGAACCGGTGGACGTTACGGCAGATCCGGCCTGGGGTATCGTACAGGGGGAGGCAGCCGGAATGGCGACCTTCCGTTTTTTCCCGCACCGCGTACAGTCCGAAGGGTTCTTTGCCGCCGTGCTGCGTAAAGGCGACGGTAGGGTCAGGGTGCAGGTTCCGAAACCCCGCAAAGCGATATTTGCACCGTTGGCGCGCCGTGAAGGCGAAGAGGCGGCCCGTTGGGTCGGCCAGCCGCAGCAGATGCTTTTCCAGCGGGTCGGCGAGAATATCCATGCCTATTACGCGCCGCAGTTTCAGGCTGTGCGGGAAATATCCGAGAGCCTTTCAGTACTTTGTTCGGGGGTGTTGTGCGGTCAGCTTTTCGGAGGAAAGCTGCGGCCGGAACATCCGCTCGCGCTGTTCCATGACGTTTCGCGCCGGCAGGTTCCGGTTGTGGAATTGTCGCCCGATGAAGCGGTCGCTTATCTGCGCAAGGCGGATATCTCCCCGGTCAGGTTGCAGGAGGGAATCAACCTCGTCACCTTCGACGGCCTGCCGTTGGGATGGATCAAACGCATCGGCGCGCGCAGCAACAACATGTACCCGAAGGAGCTGCGGATCGTCAACCTGTAAAATTGGAGCCGCCGTTTGTTTCACTCTCCATTCTCGCTATCTTTGCATCGTATGTCCAATATCCGCAACATAGAGACCGACCTCGAGTTCGAGAACAAAATCCGTCCGCAGGAGCTGACCTCGTTCAGCGGGCAGGATAAGATCGTCGACAACCTGACGGTCTTCATCCAGGCGGCCAAGATGCGCGACGAGGCGCTCGACCATGTGCTGCTGCACGGTCCTCCGGGACTCGGCAAGACGACGCTGGCCAATATCATCAGCCGCGAAATGGGGGCTTCGCTCAAGATGACCTCCGGTCCGGTGCTCGACAAGCCGGGCGATCTTGCGGGGTTGCTGACGAACCTCGAAGAGGGGGATATTCTCTTTATCGACGAAATCCACCGGCTCAGTCCGATCGTGGAGGAGTACCTCTATTCGGCGATGGAGGACTACAAGATCGACATCATGCTCGACAAAGGTCCCAGCGCCCGGTCGATCCAGATCGAACTGAATCCTTTTACCCTGGTAGGCGCCACCACGCGCAGCGGACTGCTGACCAGTCCGCTGAGGGCCCGTTTCGGTATCCAGTGCCATTTGGAGTATTACGACAGCAATGTGCTTTCCGGGATTATCCGCCGCTCGGCGTCGATTCTGGACGTGCCAATCGATGATCAGGCGGCCTGTGAAATCGCGATGCGCAGCCGGGGTACGCCCCGTATCGCCAATGCGCTGCTGCGCCGCGTGCGCGATTTTGCGATGGTTAAAGGAAAGGGGCATATCACGTTGGAAATTACCCGTTATGCGCTCGAGGCACTCAATATCGACTCGCGCGGTCTCGACCAGATGGACAATAAAATCCTCGGTACGATCATCCATAAGTTCGGCGGCGGCCCAGTGGGGCTCGGTACCGTAGCGACGGCCGTGAGCGAAGATGCCGGAACGATCGAGGAGGTGTACGAACCGTTCCTGATCAAGGAAGGTTTCCTTAAACGCACGCCCCGCGGCCGTGAAGCGACCGAACTCGCCTATTCCCACCTGGGCGTCGTTCGCCCCGATCGCCAGGAGACGCTGTTTTAATCCCGGTTGTATACCTCGCCGGGATTTACTATTTTTATCGGAAATTAACCTAAATCGAACCGTTTCCGATGAAAAAAACTCTCCCGGTCTTGTTACGGACCCTCCCCCTGTTATTCCTGTTGTATAGTGCCGGCGTTTTGCAAGCGCAGGTTTTCAGTGTCAGTGAACTGCGTTGCGAGCAGTCGCAGCGGCCGCTTGCCGTCGATCCCGCAGGGCCGCGGCTGAGTTGGCAGCTCAATGCCGACAGGCGCGGTTGCCTGCAAAGCGCTTATCGCATTCTCGTGGCCGATTCGCCCGTAGCGCTTGCCGACGACAACGGTAATGTCTGGGACAGCGGCAAAGTCTTCTCGGATCGGTCGGTGCTGGTACCTTATGGCGGTCCGGCTTTACAACCCGGCAAAGCGTATTGTTGGAAAGTGCAGGCATGGGATGCCGACGGGAATCTCTCGCCGTGGAGCCTGCCCGCCTCGTTCGGAACCGGATTAATGAGCATGCAGGATTGGAACGGGGCGAAATGGATCGCGATGGAGCCGGACGTCGATTCGCTCAAGTGCATCGAAGGCAATACAGGCAAATGGAAAGACGGCGGTCCGGTTTTTGACAAACCCGTGGCTCCGTACAAACTGCCCCAGTTGCGTCGTGAGTTTACCGCTACCAAGCCTGTCAAGCGTGCGATGGCCTATATCTGCGGACTCGGGCAGTTCGAAATGTTTCTCAATGGAGAAAAGGTCGGCGATCACTTCCTGGATCCGGCCTGGACGAAATTCGACAAAGAGGCGCAATACGTGGCTTTCGATATTACCGGAGAGCTTCGTGACGGGAAAAATGCCGTCGGTGTGATGCTCGGTAACGGCTATTACCACACGCCGCACGGGCGTTACCTGAAATTACTCTTCTCTTATGGCGCGCCGAAAATGATCTGCAAGCTGCAGATCGAGTACGCTGACGGTACGGCACAGACCGTCGTTTCCGATGATAAATGGCGTGCGAGCGAAAGTCCGGTCACTTTTTCGAGTATTTACGGCGGTGAGGATTACGATGCATCAGCCGTGCAGCCAGGGTGGGCCGAACCCGGATTCGACGACCGGAAATGGAAGAAGGCCGTTCTGACGCAGGGCGCCGGAGTGAAGCTGATCCCGCAGATTTTGGAACCGCTCAAGGTGATGGAACGTATTCCGACCGTGCGCCGTTTCCGTGCGGCCAACGGCAATTGGGTCTATGATTTGGGCCAGAATGCGTCGGGTATCGTGCAATTGACGGTTCGTGCTGTAACTCCCCAGTCAATAAAATTGATTCCCGGAGAGCTGATCAACGACGACAGCACGGTCAACCAGCGTGCGTCGGGCGCTCCGTTCTACCATGTATATACGGCCAGGGGCGACGGTTCCTCCGAGACGTGGCATCCGCAGTTTACCTATTACGGATTCCGCTATGTCGAGGTAGAGGGGGCCGTTCCCGCCGGGGAATCCAATCCCGGGGCTTTGCCCGAGGTGATCGATATTACGGGGTTGCATACGCGCAATTCGGCGGCACAGGTCGGAACCTTTGCCTGTTCCGATCCGTTGTTCAACAAGATTCACACGCTCATCGACTGGGCGGTACGCAGCAATATGGCCAGCGTGCTGACCGACTGCCCGCACCGTGAGAAGCTCGGTTGGCTGGAGGTAACGCACCTGATGGGCGGCTCGATCCAGTACCGTTACGATATTTCCCGGCTCTATGCGAAGCAGGTAAACGATATGCGTACCGCACAGCATGCCAACGGCATGGTGCCGACGATTGCCCCGCAGTACGTCACCTTCTCGCCTGATTTTATCGATACGCCCGAATGGGGAAGCGCCTTTGTCATCATTCCGTGGAACCTGTACGAATGGTACGGGGATTTGGCTCCGCTGCGCGACAATTACGAGCGGATGAAGCGGTACGTCGACTACCTTGGTTCGCGGGCCGATAACCATATCGTCGCCTACGGCCTGGGCGATTGGTACGACATCGGTCCCGACCGTCCCGGTTATGCGCAGCTGACCTCCAACGGCGTGACGGCTACGGCGATCTATTACCAGGATGTGAAGATACTCGAGCGAGCCGCCCGCCTGCTGGGCAAAGAGGCCGACGTCCGGAAGTACGCTGCATTGGCGTCCGACATCAAACGGGCGTTCAACGAGAAATTCTTCGATAAAAAAACGCTGAAATACGACCGGGACAGTCAGACGGCCAATTCGATCGCGTTGCATATGGATTTGGTCGAGCCGCAATACAAGGCAGTTGTACGGCAAAACCTGATCGACGATATCCGTCGCCGCGGCAATGCGCTGACCGCTGGTGACGTGGGTTACCGCTATGTGTTGCGGGCACTGGAAGAAAACGATGCGTCGGAAGTTATCTACGACATGAACAGTCGGTACGATGTGCCGGGCTACGGGTACCAGCTTGCGCACGGTGCAACCTGCCTGACCGAATCGTGGCAGGCCTACCGCGAGGTGTCGAACAACCATTGCATGCTGGGGCACCTGATGGAATGGCTTTACAGCGGTTTGGGCGGCATTCGCCAGAGTCCCGGTTCGGCGGCCTACAAAGAGATCGTGATCCGTCCGCAGGTGGTCGGAGATATTCATTCCGCGGCCGTGTCGTTCCGTTCGCCGTACGGGCTGATCCGCAGCGAATGGAGCGATTCACCGCAACAGTACCGGCAGCGTGTCGAAATTCCGGCCAATACGACGGCGCTCGTTTACCTGCCTGCCGTCGATCCGGCAGCCGTTTCCGAGAGCGGCGTTCCGCTCGGGGAGGTGCCGGGATTGTCGGTTCGCGAGCGCGGTAAGGATTACCTGGCGGTAGCCGTCGGATCGGGCATTTACGATTTCCGGGTGGCGCGATAGGCTTTGTCGCTGGCAGGGTGGAAGAGTCTGCATGCGTTGTGGCTTCACGATTGTTGATAAATTCGCAGTAACTTTTGGCAGAATGCAAATCACTGTTTGGATCGAATCCATAATTTTATACCCGTACAAACGCTAATACGAGCCAGCATGACGCAACTTACCGGAAAAGCCCCCGAACTGGATCTTGAGTTAGACAGCGAGATTGCAGACGGTATTTATTCGAACCTTGCGATTATTTCACACTCAGCATCCGAATTTGTCGTGGATTTCGCCACGATTCTGCCGGGTCTTGCCAAACCTAAAATACGCAGCCGTATCGTGCTGACACCCGAACATGCCAAGCGGCTGATGCTTTCGTTGCAGGACAATATTGCGCGTTATGAGGCGTCGAACGGCCTGATAGGCCTGACTCCCACGGCCGCAGAGGAGAGTACGATGCCGTTGGGGTTCTGTAATAAAGGCGAAGCCTGATCCCGCCGCTCAGCCCCGGCGAACCGGGCCCGACCGGTACAAATAGAACGAAAGCGAGGGAAGCCATATGGCTTCCCTCGCTCGTTGAAACTTCAAAACGACTGATTATTAATTAATGTTTGCTCAGGTAATCGGCCACACCTTTGCCTGAAGCTTCCATGGCATCTTTGCCTTTCGACCAGTTGGCCGGGCATACCTCGCCGAACTCTTCGAAGTGTTGCAGGGCGTCGACCATGCGCAGTACTTCGTCCACATTGCGGCCCAGCGGCAGGTCGTTGATTACGTAATGGCGGATGTTGCCTTCCTTGTCGATCAGGAAAAGGCCGCGGTAAGCCACGGCCGTACCGGTGCTGATCGCATTGCCATCGTCGTCGTAATCGTAGTCGGAGGCGAGCACGCCGTAATTTTCCGAGATCGTTTTCGACAGGTCGGAAATAATCGGGAAGGTTACCCCGTGGATACCGCCTTTGTTCTTATCGGTTTGCAGCCATGCGAAGTGCGAAAATTCGGAATCCACCGAACAGCCGACTACGGCTACATTGCGCTTTTCGAATTCGGCCAGCTTTTCCTGGAAGGCATGCAACTCGGTCGGGCAGACGAATGTGAAGTCGAGCGGATAGAAGAACAGTACGACGTACTTGTTGCCTACGTACTGGTCGAGTGAAAAGTGTTCGACGATCTGGTTTCCGTTTACCACTGCTGTAGCATCGATGTGCGGTGCTTTTTTACCAATCATTGCTTTCATATTGTATCGTTTTAATTATTGTTGGAATCTGTTTTTACAAAGCTAATCCCCGGCCCCGGCGAATCCAAATTTTTGCGATCGGTAGTTTTTATCGTATGATAGGCCTTTTTTATAGCTCGTACAATTTTTATTCCCTTGCACAAATCACGCCGAAAGGGAAGAGGTATGTGCGGATTTTGTTTATTTTTGCCGGTAACCGATCCGTAATAAATTATGATTCCGCACCTTCGGCTGCAAAGCCAGCAATTGGCCGATCCTGTATTTGACTCGCCCCGGGAGCTCGTTTCATGGATGGGAGCCGTACAGGCACAGGATTACCGGATGGCGAAATGGGCGCTTCATCTCCGACTGCGCGCGGCTCCTGCCGGTGCCGTTGACGAGGCGCTCCGCAGCGGAGAAATCGTGCGCACGCATATCATGCGGCCGACCTGGCATTTCGTCGCAGGCGAAGATATCCGTTGGATGCTGATGCTTTCCGGGAAACGGGTCCGTCTTGCCAACGAATCTTTCGGCCGTCGTTTCGGAATTTCCGAGGCGCAGTATTGCCGCTGCAACGACCTGATCGGAGATATGCTCCGGGGAGGCAAAAGTATGACCTGCCGGGAGATCGGTTCATCGCTCGAAAAAGCGGGTATTCCGGATGCTTCGCAACTGGTTCGCCGGTTCCTGCTCCGGGCTGAATCGGACGGGATCATTTGCAGCGGTCCCGACCGGGATCGTCAACCTACGTTCGCCCTGTTCGACGAACGGGTTCCCCGGGGTAAAGAACTTTCCCGGGACGAGGCACTGGCAACGCTCGCGACACGCTATTTCCGCAGTCACACTCCCGCCACCCTGCAGGATTTCGTTTGGTGGTCGGGCCTGTCGCTTTCCGAAGCCCGCCGGGCGATGGGGTCGATCCATGCCGATCTGGAGACCGGCAGAACTTTTGGTGCACCGTTACTGGTGCGGATCGAGGGATCCCCGTACCGGCGGCCGGGCAGCAGGCGAGGTGCTGCATTTGCTGCCGCCCTACGATGAATACCTGATCAGTTACAAGGAACGCGGGGAGGTGCTTTCGGAGCGTTATCGCTCCAAGGCATTCAACCGTTGGGGCATTTTTTATCCGGTGATTCTGCACAACGGACACATCGTGGGCAATTGGAAACCGGCGACGGGTAAACGGAAAGGAATATGTGAAACCTCTTTTTTCGATCCGAAATATTATTTCGATCCGGTTCTTCTGGATCATGCCGTGAAAAGGTATGGGGAATTTACCGGAAAGAGAGGTTAGAATTTGTATGGCGCTTCATTTATTTCGGTGTGTCCCGGGAACCGACAGAAATAACAAAACGGTGCGAATGAAATTCGCACCGTTTCTTTCTGCGGAGAGATAGGGTTTTGAACCCAACTCCGTTATATATCTGAGAATCAGATACTTTCTGTTTTGTCTTCTTTGGCAGGTAACGACTTGGATACTAAGCGTCCATTTTTTTGTCTGAACCTGTCTCAAAGAACTTTTCGTACTGCAAATATAGATATTCTTTTTTGTTTATGCAAATTATTCCAACTTTTTTTGTATACAAAAGTCTTTAATTGGCTGTTGTCTGGCTGTTTATGTCGCATTTAATCGGCAGAATAATTTTTTATTCCATTGAATTAAGAACAGACGTGAGCAGAATATTCGTTACCACTTTGGCTATTTTAGATTTGAGACAGGGGGCATATAGGTATTTATATACCTATATGCCCCCTGTCATAACTAAAACAATTACTAAAAATTAATCATTATGCAAACATTAACCTCATTACCCCTGTTTGGCCTACTCGAAAAGGCTGCGCGGAACCACGTCTTTACGGATACTGCCCTCGATGCCGCTTACGACGATTTCGTTACGGCACTCGCTTCGTTCTGCAATACCGAAACCTCACTTCCGCACCTGATGCGTGTACTGTGTTACACTCGCTTAGAGCTGACACAAATCCTACATACTTGTGAGGCGGAAAAAAAATGTGGTTGAAATCTGTCGTAAAGCAATTGAAATGATCCGCTGCGAAGAACGGACCGCTTGCCATTATGCAGAGCGGCCACAGTCACTCATGGAAAGGCTGACATGGCAAGACAGCAAGACCGGCCTGTGCGAGATTATCTTCGCATGGCATGCCAAAAATTCTTTCGGGAATGTCTCCATGACGAAACTGGCGGCCTACATTCAGCAGGTGTTTAATATCCATCTGGGTTCCAACCTGAGCCGCACGTTCGGGGAGATGAGGCTGCGTAACGACCCCACGCCTTATCTCGACAGTATGACCGATGCACTCCTGAGAAAAATGAAACGGACCAAAATAAAGCGATGACCAGTGTAGGGACAATCCCGATAGCTGTAAAATCCAGAAATCAGGGAATAGGTGCATACTTGACCTGTTCCCTGATTTGTCTGCATACTACTGTATTTTGAGTGCATCGTTCAGACAGTGAATGTATTAATGTGCATTCTTGCGTATGAATTGCTTTCATATACGCAAAGAGATGGATATTCTTTTGTTTTCTATATTTCTTAGAACCAGTCTGTTGTAAAAATATCCGGTAGAAATCCATACCGTATTCTGTATATCGCCTTGATCTAACCCGGACCTTTGCAGTAAGTAATTTTAAATAGCGAAAGTTATGGAAGTTATCACTTTCGACTCGGCGGCATTTCATAAGCTGCAAGGCGACCTGAATAAGATCATGGAGTTTATCGAAGAGCAGCATAAGCGGCAGCGCGATCCGTCGGCAGACGATGAGATGTGGATTGACAATTATGATGCCTGCACATTCCTCAAGATCAGCGAACGTACGCTTCAGCGACTTCGCGCCGCTAAGAAAATCACCTATTCGAGGCTGGACCGTCAGGTCTACTATCAGGTGAAGGAGATCAAGCGGATGTTGCGAAACCACCTGATTCGCAGCAACGAGGAATATCTGCAAGATCTGATCGAAAACCAAAAACTTTATGCTGAGCAAAGACGTGCTGCTAAACCGAACAAATAATGGCCTGGACGTCTTCCGGCATTACATTCCGGGGCCGTGGCGCGTAGGGCGCAACTTTCTTAATCCGCTCTATAAAGATACCAAGCCCTCGTGCAACGTCTATTTGGACCGTCGTAGCCGCCAGTATCGCCTCAAGGATTTTGGAAACGATGACTATAGCGGCGATTGCTTCGCCTTCGTAGGTCGTCTTTTCTCGTTGGACTGCGCCCGGCCGGAGGATTTCATCAAGATCCTGCGTATCATCGACTCCGATCTGCATTTGGGGCTGGAAAGCGACCAGAAGCCACCGGCCGCTGTATCCAATGAGGTCATAGCCCGTAAGGCAGCACCCGTACCGTTGGAGCGTGTGAATCGCCCGTACCGCTATGCGGATAAAGCCTTTTCCGAGCAAGAGACAGCCTATTGGATGCAATACGGCATTGGACGTAGCACACTCGACCGCTATCGTGTAGTGTCCATTAGGGAATACAGCAGTCGCAATAAGGACGGTGACCCTTTTACGCTGCGCTCTTCCGAGCAGATGCCTCTGTTCGGATATGTCTTTCCGAAGTACATCAAGCTCTATCGTCCTATGGCCGATAAAATGCGCTTTCTCTATGGCGGTGATCCGGGTGAGAACTACTGCTTCGGGTTAGAGCAACTGCCAGTGCGTGGCGATACGCTCTTTTTGACCGGAGGCGAAAAGGATGTGCTCTCGCTGGCTGCCCACGGGTTCTATGCCGTATGCTTCGGCAGCGAAACCTGCACCGTACCGTCGGCCCTGATCCGTTCGCTCTCGCACCGCTTCAAGCACATCGTCTTGCTTTATGACATGGACCCTGTAGGGGTCGAGAGCGCCTGCCGCCATGAACAGGAACTGCGTCATTACGGGGTCAAGCGTCTCGCGTTGCCCCTGTCGGGGACCAAAAGAGAAAAAGATGTCTCCGATTATTTTCGTCTGGGTCATAGCGGAGAAGAGTTCCGCGAGCTGTTCGTCCGCTTTCTGGACCGTATTTACGAGGAGACCTTCGCCATGCTCAAGCCCTGCGAAGTGGATCCCGTACATCCGCCGGAGGTTCCGCGCACCATCGTTTCCATTAGCGGCGTCCCTTTCGGTACGCAGGGTAACCTGCTTTGCATCACGGGCGGCGAGGGCAGCGGGAAAAGCCACTATGCCGGAGCACTTATCGCCGGAGCCTTGGCCGGGAACGCAGACTCCGATACGTTGGGGGCGACGGTGGCCGACAACGAGGCCGGCCATGCCGTGCTGCTCTACGATACGGAACAATCGTTGCCCCAGCTCTATAAAAACATATCGGTGATCCTACGCCGTTCAGGCATCACCATGCCTCCGGAATCGTTCAGAGGTTATTGCCTAAGTTGCATTTCGCGGCGCGATCGGCTGCAGGCGATCGTGCGCAGCATGGATCGGTACTACTATCAATACGGCGGTATCCACTTGGTGGTGATCGACGGCATCGCCGACCTGATCCGCTCGGTCAACGACGAGAGCGAGAGCGTCGAGTTGGTCGAAGAACTCTACCGTCTGGCCGGTATCTACAACACCTGCATCGTCGTGGTATTGCACCTTGTCCCCAGCGGCATGAAAATCCGCGGACACCTCGGCTCGGAGATCGGCCGTAAGGCTGCCGCTATCCTCTCCATCGAGCGCGATGAGAAACGCGATCTGTGCTGCTTGAAAACGCTCAAAGTACGTGACGGCAGTCCGCTGGATGTTCCTCTGCTCGAATTCGGATGGGATAAGCAGCGGGCGATGCACGTAAGCCGTGGCCAGCGCAGCCTTGAAGCTCAGCAGAGCCGTAAACAGGAGGAACTGAGGGCGCTGGCCGGAGAACTCTTCCGTCAGCGGAGCGAATACTCTGCCGTAGAGTTGCGTGAGGCAATCTGCCGGATGCTCGACGTGGCCGAGTCTACGGCCAAAAGTTATATCCGCTTTATGAAGGAGAAAAAAATCGTGGTCTGCAAACCGGGATCGATGGAACTGATCCCGGGTCCTGCCGACCGTTAAATCCCGGATACGTATGGAAATGAGCAAAGAAGAATTCATGATGCTGCACGAGCGGCTTCTCGATCGTCTTGATCGATTAGAGCATAAGATCGAGTCGCTGGCAACCATCGGCGGCAAGCAGATGCTCGACAACCGTGACATGCGTCTGCTACTGAAGGTTTGCGACCGCACACTGCTACGCTGGCGTCGCAGCCGCAACCTGACGGGATTTCGTATCAGCGGCAAGGTTTACTATATGGCTTCCGATGTCCACCGATTCCTGCAAAGCGAGTATTATCGGAAAGAAGAACGAAACCGCAATAGAAATAATAAAAACCATTCCCATGAGAAAAAACAGTAAAGTGATTGTGCTGGAGCGCAACCGTTTTGCCATGCTCGTCAAGATTCACCGCAAAAGCCTGCTGATGCTCGAGGTCCTGACGTACATTTGTCGAATCCGCAATATCGATCTGGTCATGACGCTCGAAGAGGTGTGCCAGGTGCTTAATCTGGATGCGGCTCTGGTCGAACAATATCGCCAAAAGGGGTTGCTGCGCAGCTATGAGGAAAACGGGCTGCGTCTGTACGAGGCCGCCGATCTGGTGCGGCTGAAAGCCGCGCTGGAGATGATCGATATCTACCGTCGTATCAACAAGGCGGCCATCATCCCCTCATCCCTTAAATCCAAGTAGTATGCAGCGCGATCCGACTCATGTATTCCGATGACCGCTCTCTTCACGGAAACGATATACGGTCAAAACCATGTCGAACCATTTGATAGCGATGCATTATGAAAACTCCCATCAGTTATTACGGCGGCAAGCAATCCATGCTCAAGGATATTCTGCCGCTTATTCCCGAACATGATATCTATACGGAAGTTTTTGCCGGAGGCGCTGCCCTGCTCTTTGCCAAGAGTCCCGTGCGTGTCAATGTGATCAACGACCTGAACGGCGAGTTGGTTAATTTCTATCGAACCGTCGTCGCAGACTTCGACGCCCTGCGCCTCGAGGTGTTGCGTACGGCTCACAGCCGCGAGCAGCACGATGTGGCGTGGTTCATCTATCGGCATCCGGACTACTTCAGCCCGGTCAAGCGGGCTTGGGCCGTATGAGCACTTAGCCGATTGGGATTCTCGGGCGTGTTCTCCGGTTCTTTCTCCTATACCCGTACCACGGGTAAGGGTGGAGCCAGGGTTTTTGCAGCCAAAGATCGTTTTTTGCCGGAACTTAAAGAGCTGCTCGAAAAGTGTACTATCGAACACGACGATGCCTTCAAGGTGCTCGCACGCTTCGATACCCCGACAACATTCCACTTCGTGGATCCTCCCTATGTCGGTTCCGATATGGGTCATTATACGGGGATGTTCAACGGGGAAGACCTGGGCCGCCTGCTCGAGGTGCTCTCCGGCATCCAAGGAAGATTCATGCTGACGATGTATCCCGATGACCGGATCCGCGAGTATGCCGACCGTTTCGGCTGGACGCTCCACCCCGTGCAACGTACCGTAACGGCCTCCAATACCAAGCGCCGCAAGCAGGAGGAGTGGATGATCACTAACTATTAAAAACCGTAAGAAGATGAGAACGAACAAGGATTTATTGAAAGAGGTATACCGGCTCCGTAACCTGATCGCCGGGGAGAAAGGCACGCCGCAGATCGCCTTGGATAAGCTCGAGAGCGATTACCGTTTTCAAAGAGAGCTCCGGGAGTCGAAAGGCTATGAGCTTCGGGAACAGATCGATGCACTCAACCGGGAGTACACCCGGATCGTCGACGACAAGCAACGTAAGGTGCGAAACGATGCTTACTTTGCTACGCCCGAAGGTGCTGCGCATAAATGGCGGTTGGAAGAGGCGATCGCACAGAAGCAGCAGTCATGGAGCGAGCATATACAACAAAGTACCCTGTTTCTCGAAGGCCGCCTGCAACAAATCCTCGGCCCGCATTGGGGCGTAAGCAGTTATGGCAAAGAACAGATGACCATCGGTGTTATCGATGTGCCCGGTTCCACTCCGCAGCAGCGTAAGTATTATTTCGGCCAGGATATAGATATTTGGTATGAAGATCGGACGGGTCGCGGCACAGATGTCCGATTCCGTGCCAACTGTGGCACTACCGGCAGCTTTGGGATGGAAGGAGGAGGGACTGTGGGCGAGCGGGCTACGTTCTACGTCGGGGTTGGGCGACTGTTGTCCGACCGGAACCTCGTTCGGGATATCCGCAACACAATGGCCACGACCGTACAGGTCGCAGATAATCTGGCCGATGAGCTTGCTCGTCTGCAAAAGGAACTGGATGATCCGCTGAAGGAACGGAAGCAGACAAGTCTTATCCCGGCCAATGCAAGGGAACAACCAAACCGTCAGAACCACTTTCCGAAACCTCCTAAACCCAAACGGAAAATAAGATAGCCACTGAAAACAAAGCAAGGGACACACGATTCCATGTGCCCCTTGCTTTGTTTAATTGGTCGTGTAAATATTATTCCAATACAGTATCCATGTGGGAATAGTTCAGCAGATTGATCTCTCCCGCACTGTTTTCCAACGTTCCGGCATAAATGACGGCTTTACCCGCTACAGGTTCTTTGATCCGTTTATTCATCTGTTTCAATGCTTTTTCAAATTCCGTATTGTAGGTCATCGCCGATTTGATCTCGATGCCGTACAATCCGGTTTGTTTTCGCAATAACAAGTCGATCTCGTTCTGATTGGAATCCCTGTAAAAATAGAGATTGCTCTCTTTGCCCTGATTATATCGCTGCTTTAAAGCCTCCATGACCACGAAGTTCTCGAACAACGCGCCACGCATTTTGTCCCGTGCAAGTTGCGCGGGAGATTCGATACCGAGTAGGCTGCAGGCAAGTCCCGTATCGGTAAAATAGAGTTTGGGCGTTTTGGTCAGCCGTTTACGGGTATTCTCAAAATACGGCGGCAGCAACACTACGATATACGATGCCTGCAGAACGGACAGCCATGCGGCGATCGTATTCGAACTTACCCCCACCTCTCCCGCTAACTCCGTGGCCTTGAACAACGAGCCGATACGCCCGGCACAAAGCCGGATAAACGTATGAAATTGCATTATGTCCTTAATTTGCAGCAGATCGCGCACGTCTTTGTCGAGATATGTTTTTACATATGCTGGATAAAGGTATTTCGGAATATTCCGCCCGGCATAAATCGCCGGATAGAATCCGTCGAACAACAATTCGTCGAGTGTTTTTTCGGCGGCCTGCTCACGTATCTCGGAATAGGCCAGCGGTAGCAGCTCGAAAACGGCTGTACGCCCGGCCAGCGACTGCGAAACCTTCTTCAGCATGGCAAACTGCGAACTGCCCGAAAGAATAAACCGTCGGGAAGGATCGTCGTCTACCATACCCTGAATATAGGACAGCAGGTTAGGCGCGTTATGCACCTCATCGAGAATCATCCCTTCGACATGCTGGTTCAGAAAAGCGACAGGATCGTTCTCGGCAAAGTGCCGCACGTCGAGGTTTTCCAGCGAATAATACTGTAACTGTGGAAACAAGTTGCGGATCAATGTCGTTTTGCCCGACTGGCGCGGTCCGGTGATCGTAATAATGGGGAAATAGCGGAATGCCTCTTTAACCTCATCGGATATCGATCTGTAAATATATTGATCTTCCATAATATTTATGCAATTTTAAAATTATACTGCAAATATGCATAGAAATAGTATCGTTACCAACTTTTCTATGTGATTAAATTTCCGGCAGATTTCAATCGACACATAAAAGCAACATATGCCGAGTGTTTGTTTTTGTCGATATCCGACTACTTCGGGATATCCGCAACACAATGGCCACGACCGTACCGGTCGCAGATAATCTGGCCGATGAACTCGCGCGTCTGCAAAAGGAATTGCATCTTATAAAATCCATCAACTGTTACGAATTGGATATTATATTTCATATTTTTGTAAGAAACAGACTACATTATGGGAACTATAAAAATTGAAAATGAATATTCTCTCAAAGAAGCTTTTAGATCAGGGGTGAATTTATTTGAAGGAGCTGGTTTTTCCATTGATGCAAAAAATAAAAAAGGCGATAAGTTGCCGTTAGGAAAAAACTTAGCGTTAGAATTGTGTGAAAAATTTGGTAAAAAGGCAAATGATAATTTACCAAAGATTTCCACATTGTTAGAGAAGACAAATCGTGTGGATTTCTATAAGTTTCTTGTAGAGAAATTCACAGTTGCAGAATTCCCCAAATATTATTATGCTATAAATAAGCTGAATCTTACAGGTGTTTATACTACTAATATCGACAATCTTATCTCGAAAATAGTTTCTGCCAATCCTCACAGATATTTACATAATCAGGCTCAAAATGGAGTGCCTACTGACAGCAAAGCCATACCATATCTTCCATTACATGGAAATGTTGAAGATGCCGAGCCAAATTTTGTTTTTGATGTCGTTTCTTTGGCAAATATTTATAATGATGCGAGTAGAATATGGTCCTTTTTGAGTCATGCAGTGGAGAAATACCCAACAGTCTTTGTTGGATATGGATTTAATGACAGTTCTACAATTCAGGCCTTAACTTCTCAAAAAACATTTAATAATGCTCAAAAAGAAAAATGGATATTATTAATTGAAGATAACGAGGATGACAGAGAATACTATAAATCTTTGGGATTTAGCATAATAATAGCTACTACTAAAGAGTTTTTAAAGTATATTGAGGAGGTATCTTTAGATCAGGGAGCAATAAACTCCAAGAAAAAGAGTGACGAATTAGCCTCTTTGTTAAAAGGAAACTTAGTTCCAACGAGTATAAAAGGTCAGGTCGTAAGACCTATCGATGAATTCTTTAAAGGACAAGCGCCGACATGGGGAGATATTATCAATAATAACATTTATAAAACATCTCATTATCATACAATTCAAAACTCCATATTTATTCCCAACAAGCACATTATAATAACTGGAGCTCCGGTTACAGGAAAAACCACATTGATGATGCAGATAGCATATAATGTGAAATATGATGGAGCGAAGTTAATATTTAACAATCTAACATTATCAAGTGCTGAATATTACAGCAAATTAATTGAAGATAAAGCAGCTCTTATTTTTATCGAAAATTTCACGGATGATATAAATGCATTTCTGAAGTTGGCAGAATTAAAAAACGTGAAACTTGTGGGGGTAGATAGAAGCCACAATCTTAATATGGTAAATCATAAATTCCCGACAAATAGGTATGAAATAATAAACGTAACGCAATTAACAGAATCCGACACACAAAATATATTTGATTCTTTGCCTCCGTCGATTCGAGGAAGGTCGATCAAAAAGGAAAAAAGAGATCAATATGAAGATGATTCAATATTTGAATTCGTTATAAGAAATATAAAAGGCCAGAATGTTGCAATCCGGTATGATGAAGTTCTTAAGAAATTGGAGCGAGAACATCACAAGTTAGCGGAGTTTTTAGTGCTTTGCGGCTATATGCATAGCTCTCGTGTCCCACTGTCTTTGGAGGTAGCATGTAGTTATTTCAGTAGTCCTAATCAACTATATAATTATAAGGAGGTACTTGAGATAAGAAATGATCTCGATGACCTATTGAAAGATTATTATAGTAATGAATTGTTGGATCAAAATATGGATTTCTACTATCCCCGATCTTATTTCATCGCAGAATCAATAATAAAAAGTGCGTCCAGAGACGTCTTAAAAGAGGTAATGAATAAGGTAATTGACAGAGTCCCAACAGTACAAATATATAATTATCATACATTTAAGAAACATGCTTTTGATAAAAGTATTGTTTCAAAAGCATTTCCAGACTGGAGAGAAGGCAAGGAATTCTATGAGAAAGTCTTTTTGTATGACTTTAACAATCCATATGTCTTGCAACAAGGTGCGCTATATTTGTCTATGAAAAAGAAGTATCATGATGCTTTTTCTTGGATTGATAGAGCCATAACAATGACAAACAATAAACATTTTTCAATCCGCAACTCTCATGCGATAATTTTGTTTGACGCTAATTATAACGTAGATAGTGCTGAAGCGGAAAAACAGTTAGATACCAGTATGGATATTCTTAGTCAATGTATCAATTCTGATTTAAGAACTACGTTTCATGCAAAAACATATGCAGATCAAGCCGTAAGGTATTACAATAAATACGGAAACGATAAAGCTGTTGTATACTTAAAGCAAGCTAAATTATGGCTTGAGAAAGAAATTCAAGAGAGAGGGTGGGATTATGATGTAAAGAAACATAAAAGTAAAATTGATGATATCTTGAAACACATTTTGTAAAGTGGAAATCCCTTACACGAATTGACGACTTTGTACCTCATTTGTACACTGAAAGACTTAATCGATTAAAGATTTGTTGATCTTATTTTCTGCATCGACATATCGAGGCAGGAACGTCACAAAACGTCCCATGTATTACAACGGTTTAAGTATTACTGGGTGATCTCGGTGACCGTCATATCCCGGACCCCGGAGGCAATGGACACCTCGTATGTACGGCTGTTGCCGCCGGAGTCGCTGATCGTGAACCGTCCCCGGAAATCGCCCGAGGGAGTGATATCGACCGGAACGCTGAGGCCGGTGACCGTGTTGTAGCCGGTGGTCTTACTGCCTCCCGAGACGATCTTCGCCCCGTCGATCGAGACGCTTCCCGAACCCGATACCTTGCGGTAAGCGATCGTGAACCGGCCCGTGTAGCCCGGCTCACCGATACGGAACGTGACGGTCGCCACCATGCCGACCTTGCTCGTACTGTAAGCGACCGTGAGCGGATTGGCCGCCCGGAACACGGTCGAGGCATCGACCGTTACGGGATTGCCGTAGGCGTCGCTCAGCGTGAAGCGCATCCGCACGTTCCCGGGTTCGGACTGCGTATAGCCCACCTCGAGCGGCGTATCGCTCACGACCCGCCGTCTTGTTCCCTGCGGAAAGTCGCTCCCGCCGAGGAGGGCGCGGCCCGTACCCTCGACGAGCTCGTAGCTCAGGTAGAGTGCGGCGTCGGGATCGTTCGTGCAGAAGGGCAGAAGCTTGAGTGTGGCCGTCTGCGAGCAGTCGTACTCCGGAACGAAGCCCTCGGAGAGCAGCAGCGTGGTCATCGAGACGCGGCAGTCGTCGTTGCTGACTCCCCGGACGGTCACCTCCATGCGGTAGTGGCGGTTGCGCCGCAGGTTGAAGTCGTCCGTCGTGTTGCCGCCCAGAAAAATGTAATAGTTCAGCGGAACGTCCATAAAGCTCGCATGGATATGGACGAACGTCGCTCCCTCGGGGGCATGGACCATGTCCCGCAACCGGGGTTCGGTGACGGCCGGGTTCGTGCCGCACAGGTTCTCGGGCAGGTAGTACGTGCGGGCGGGCACGCTGTTGTCCGCGATCTCCTGCTGGTCGAAGCCCGAAAGCAGCGTTTCCGTGGCAGGCCGGTTGTCGGCGAAGGGCGCGAGGGTGGCCGGAACGTTGCGCAGCGCAATGGAATGCAGTTCGAGGCCCGGCGGGCACTCCTCCCCGAGCGAGACGCTCAGATCGAGCCGTGCGAGGCATCGCTCCAGCCGCAGGGGAATCTCGGTGGCTCCTTCCACGCGGACGCTTTGCCGAGCGGACATGGCGATACCCCCTCGGGCGAGTTCCTCGTCGTTGCACAGCGGCAGCGTATAGGCGGCCAGTCGTTCGGCCGTCAGCTCGCCCGGATCGCCTCCCGTATTGGCCAGCGCGAACAGTTCATAGTCGCCCGGGGGCAGGGTCAGCGAAACCCGGCCTCCGGGATTTTCGAGGTAGAGATGCTCGGAGGCTTCGGGTGTCGTTTTATGGAAGAAATAGAGGCTCAGATCGTGCACGGCGCTCTCCTGTACGGTACCGTCGCCGCTGCGGGTCATGGCCTCCGGACTCAGACGCAGGGTCAGGGTCGGTTCCCGCTCCGTACCGGGTACGGGCAAGTCGTGGGCCGAGAGGCAGCCTACCAGTGTGCAGCAGAGTGCGAGAAACGATTGGAGCAGATATTTTCGGATTATCATAGTGAGCGAAGGTTATGGGCGGGGCTTTCGGGCCCCGGCCCGGAATGAAAAAATGGGAAATGAAGACGGAATGAATCGAAAGACGATGGCTATGCGCCGATACCGATCGCCTGGGTGGTCGGGGGTTCTCAATCGGCCACGGTGATCGTGGTGTTCACATCCTGTCCGATAAGTCCGGCCGGCGAGACCATGACGCGGTAGTAGTCGTTGCCAGGATCGTATCGCTCTCGGACTTACGCCTTACGGTCAGGCTGCCCTCCGTGTCGAAACGGAACAGAGAGATCGACGGCAGCGATTTCTCTCGTACCTCGGTCATCGAGATCGGATCGAAAAAGGGGCGAGTGGCGTTCGGTCCATCGGCAAACGATACGGAGACTTGTTCTTCTCCCGAAACCAGAGAATTCATTTCGTACGTTTCCTTGCCGCAAGAGGCAAACGTCCAAGCGCCAATATGGTCGTAATTCAACTTTTCATCGGGTATGCTTTGAATGGATTCATACTAAAAATGTTTCGATGCAGCTGCTCGGGAACAAATGTATCATTGTTTTTCCTGTGATCTTACCTATTCGCTGTCGGGGATACATTGTTTTTTTACGGATAAATTTCATCTATTCGATTCATAGACAAACTGATATGTTCATATCAATGGTAAAAAAACGATACGGTGGGTAAATAAAACCGTATCAAGACGGAAGACGTATGCTCATAAATCAGGACTGAGCTATCTTGGCAAGAAACTCGGATGTTATATGACCCAAAAACGAACCTGCGGTAGCCGTACTGATCGACAGCGACAACGTATCCCACGAGCGGATCGGCGAGATCGTGCGCTTTGCGGAGCAATACGGCGCGCTTGTCATCAGGCGCATCTACGGCGATTGGACCCGGCGGACGCTGGCCAAATGGAAGGAGGAAGCCAAGGTGCATTCGTTCCGGCTGGTGGAGGCTCCGTGTTACACAGCGGGAAAGAACACGACCGACATGGCGCTTGTCATCGACGCGAATGGATATTCTGCACGGAGGCGGGATCGACTGCTTCTGCATAGCCGCCAGCGACGGAGACTATGCGATGCTGGCCCGGCGCATACGCGAGGCCGGACTCACGGTGCTCGGCTACGGAGAGGGCAAGACGCCGGAGGCGCTGGTCGCCTCGTGCCGGGAATTCCGCTATGCCGGGCAGCAGCAGGGAGTCGAGCCGGAGCTGCCGCCGAACATGCCGGAGCACTTTATCCGCCGGGACATGCCCCTGTTCGAGGAGGCGTTCGAGACGGCCGCTGCCGGGAAGGACGAGGTGCCGCTCTCGCAGGTCGGAACGGCGCTCAAGAAGCTGATGCCCAAGTACCGCATCAAGCGTTACGGATGCAAAACGCTCGGAGAGCTGTACGAGAGGCTCGACCGGTACGAACTCGTCGAGACGGAGAAAGGGGTGGCGGGGATGGTGAGAAGGAAAGGAAACGACGATGATAATTGAATTCCAAATTATTCAGTTCGTCTTTCACCAAATTTCCGTTCAGATCATGGCAATTCTATCTTGGATCAAGTTCCAAAAATTATTCTCAATAATATAATGTGGTCTCCTCGGTAAAATAAGGAGACCACATTATAATCGATATTTTGTCCGGTGTTGATACGATTAAGGTAACCTGAAATCTCAGCTTATCTATAATCAGCTATTGGTGTTGTCACCACCCGACAGATTCTTTCTAAATTTTGCGGTTTGATATTTATCAGATAAATTGTTAAACTGTCGTTTTGAATAATCATATTCCTTCGGTTCCTTTTCCTTTTAATGTAAGAGGGAGGAAAATATCCGCTATTATTACAACACAATAAATATTCTGGAATACTGTTTTGGATTGAGCCATAAGAAACTACACGGCAAACCGTTTTAGTTGTATCAGTTATCCGCAATATGGTTGTTTTTCCATGATATGGAAGCATAGGAGTTTGAATAGCGATCGTTCCGTAATCCGATAAAAGGAAAGTCCAATAATAATTCAAACTACTGTAACCATAAGGGCCATTCATATGAAATGAAGGTATTGATATTTCATACCCTGCCGGTTTTTCTTTATAGCTAAGACTCCCATATAATGTTTGAGGATCAAAACGTGATAATAATAAATACTCACCCTTTTGAGCATAACCCATTTCCCATGTTAGTAAAATTATTACACTGTAAACAACTGCTTTCATCGATGTTTATTTATTTTAAAAATAGAATTTTTAAATTTAGAAAATTCAATAGGAGAAAAAACTTGATTCCTATTAAAAAATCCAATATATCTAATTGTTTTTGTCTCAAACTGAGTAGGAAATGTATTGTGAACAGGGAATTGTTGTTGCTGATAACCTAATACTATATTGGGTTGACATCCTACAACATTTTCTTTATCAACAGGCGAAGGTTTGGGAGTTCCAACAGAAATAATATTTCCATTTTCATCCTTTTTTAAAGGATGTCCATGAGCATCGAGTACAACTCGATCGCCTTGATCGACTAAATCTTTCATTGCAGGCAGCCAATCATTGAAACTGAGCTCTCCGCTTTTCCCCTCCACAATCCGGGACAGAGTTCCCTTTTCACCTACCCGAAAACCGTATTCCAAACCTGTCTGTTCCATCCGGTCATAGATTTCACTCATAAGTGCAACCATATCGTTAGTCGGCACATCGATCATACCGCCCGCCTCTATGGTTTGATCGACTATCGATTCTTGAGAGGATGTAGTAAGGACCAAATAGCGATCCGTTTTATTATCATCGATATGCTTAACCTTTTTTCCATTCAAATTGAAATAATCGGTCATGGACATCCCCGTCGGATCAACCAACGTGATGGGATTTCCTGCACAATAATTATAGGGTGAAAGCGAGAAGTATTTCTCCGCCAGCGGATCCTGCGTATTCCAGCGAGCGATCCTCGGGTCGTAGAACCTGGCTCCGAAGTCGAGCATATCGAGGTTGACCGGTTCGAGCGTTTCCTTGCCGCCGAACTTGTAACGATTGACGCCTGTCAAGGGCAAAGAGGCATTTTCATGTCGCCCCCCGAAAGGATAGTAGTCGTTCCGCTCGACGATCTTGCCCGTGTGGTCCACGACGGCACGGACGCTGCCCAGATGATCCCGGATAAAGTAATTCACTCCCGCTAACTGAATCGTTCCCTCGTCGGTCACCGCTTGGGCGAGGGAGAGAGTACCGCCACGATAAGTATATATCAAAGAACTCAAGTACTCGAACCCGTTGGCGCCGACTCGTGCCGAAAGCTTCTCTCCGTCCGGGCTGTGGGTGAACTGTGCTTTCAGAGCTCCGGAGGCCGTTTTGGCCGTCTGCATCAAATTTAAGCAATTATAACTGAATTCCAAACCGTTCAGCCCGTCTTTTGCCAAATTCCCGTTCGCGTCGTACTCGAACGTGGCCGAACTCGTCCCGGAGAGCGCAGTCAGCTTGTTTCCCGTCAAAGAGAAAATCAGGCTGTCGGTCAACGCTCCACCGGCCGTCCGCGATATGGCCAGCAGGTTCCCATTCGCGTCGTAGCGGATTCCGCGCTCCGTGTATCCGTCGGTTCTCGCACCGTTCTCCGAGTGAACGGCGTCGATCAGTCTTCCGATGCCGTCATAGCTAAACTTGTAGTCGTTGCCGGGCTGCTGACCCTGTTTCCACGTCCACTGAGAGACCATGCCCGAGTAAAGAGGAACGCCTCCGGACTGCGGCTGCTCGTATCGGAGCTCGGAGGAGAACGGAGCGCTCGTGAGCTTGCGGAGCCAGCCGCGGACATTGTACGAGTAGCTTACGGGGATCGGTCCGAGCATCTTTCGGCTCAGTCTTCCCGCCTCGTCATAGGCATACTTTACCGTGAGAGGAACCGTCCCGGAGGAGAGCGTCGTCTGACGATCTGTGAGGCGGCCGTCGTGGTCGTAGGTCAGAGTCGTCGAGAGTGTCTTGCTTCCGCCGGTCGAGGAACTTGCGTGCGACTCGAGCGTCCGGAGAGGGTTACCGACGAAATCGTAGGAAAAGGACCCCGTACTGAGGCCACCCAAGTGGTTGCGGGCGCGGCTTTGAACGAGGCGGCCCCGAAGATCGTAGTAATATGCTGAACCTAACTGGGGAGCCATGTCTGTCGGGAGGTTTAACGAGCCAATGATCCGGCCTGTGTGCAGTCCTTTGGCCCCTTCCGTGTATCGTTTACCGTAGCCTTCCGCTTCGCGAGACACGTCGTATGAAAGCATGAGCCGTTGGATTGGCTCGGAACCCGATAGAAAATCGTAATTGTCGTAATAGTTGAAAACCAAGAACTGACCGCCGGCAAGACTCACAGCCGAGTCCCCCAAGAGAACGGTATAGCCCTGTCTCGTACCGACTCCGTCGTATCGCGCAACGAGCGTTTTCCCGTCGAGCAGGCTTTGCGAAAGGTTCGCTCCGCCGAGCGTCTTGCAAGTCCCTCGAAGGACCTCGCGGCCCAGCGCGTCGGGGATCGAGTAGGTCCACAAATCCGAAAGACGCTGCACGCCGTCCTGCCAGAAGACGGGCCGGTCCGTGTCGTCGTACAGGTAGCGTACCTCCTGTGCTCCGGGACGCTTGACCCCGACGGGTCGGCCCCTGCGGTCGTAGCGGTAGAGATAGGCCTGATCGGCGACGGCCACCGAGGATATGTCGAGCGCTCCGGTCTGGGACTCGAGCATCGCCGAGGCTTTCGGAGGCAGTACGGCCCGCAGCAGGCCGCAGGCATCGTAGACGTAGTAGGTGTCGAGCGCCTCGGAGCCGTTCATCTGCCGGGAGAGAACGCTCTGCCCGCCTTTGTCGTAGAACGTGTACGACAGTCGTCCGTCCTCGTCCGTCGTGGCGGTCACGAACAGCTCGCCCTCCGGATAGTCTCCCTGACGGGAGAGCCGCACGGCGTCCCGGTCGCTGTCGGCCACGTATCGCGCGCAGCGCAGCGAGTCGGCCAGGGAGTTCACCAGGTAGCGGCTCCGCACGGCGCGACCGCTTTCGTGCCAAGCCTTGCCCGGACCGAAAGCCGATGCCGTCCGGTGCAGAGGAGAGGCCTCGTAGACGGTCTGTCCGTAGGGGGCTTCATCGGCATAGAAACTCTCGGCCCGCGCGGCGAGGGTGGCCGGCGCGACATACTTGCCTCCGTTGTTCGGCACGGGTACGGGAAGCCACGACCGACTCTCGCGGCCGGTACTGTCGTAGTCGGTCCGCGTGACCATGTCGGCTCCCGAGGGAGAGGCCCCGATACGAACGGTCTGCACGGGCCGTCCCAGTCCGTCCGCATAGGTCGCCGTGCGGCGGCACTGTTCGGCATCGAGCGTGCGCGGGTCGTCGGTCGCGGTCAGCGGCTCATACTCGAGCACGTAGTTCGCGTCGCTCAGGGGCTGCACGACCCGGACGCAGACGACGTTCGAGTAGGCGTTTTGTCCGTCGGCCCGGTTCGCTCCCCGGCGAAAGTAGGTCGTAGCCGCGAGCGGCTGCGGCCGGTACGCAAGGGCGGTGGCTCCGGAGATATAGGTCCACGGACCCGAGGATGTCGGGGCCGACTGCCAGAATACGGTGTATGTGCCGCCCGGGTTTTGCGGCGAAACGACATTCGCGAGTTCGGCGGGCCGGACGCCGGCATCTACCGTCTGATCGCCCGATATGCTGCCGGGAGTCAGCGGCTGAGTCGCCGGAGTGACCGTGACGAGCACTTCGTTCGTATAAGCCCTTTTTTGGACTATGCCGTCCATATAGACGACCGCCCGACGGTAGCGGGTGCTCTTGCCGAGCGCTCCGGGCTGGTAGCTCTCGGACGTAGCGCCGAAGATAATCAGCCAGCCGAGCCCCAGATTCGCCTCCTCGGCATATTCCCACTGGAAGGTATAGGGTACCAGCGTAGGACTGTACGGCAACAGGTCGTTCCGGATCGGGGCGGGTACGGCTCCGGCCTCGATCGTCTGCTCGCCCCGGATTCTGCCGGGGTGTAGCTCGGCGCCCCGGACTGACGGGAAGAAGAGCAGCGTCAGGACGAGCAACAGCATATGTCTTTTCATCGGGCGGTTGCCGGGTGACGGGATGTCCGGTTCGGTCGGCCGGTTCGTGCATCGCGCGTAGCGGCGGCTATCGGTTCTTATAGCGGTAATCATAGTATTTCAACGTTTTTTTCTGTGTGCCTTCGTAGTAGTGAATCGAGCGGAGCCGACCGAAAGGATCGTACTCGTAATATGTGGTGAAGCCCCGGGGATCGGTGGCCGAAAGCATGCCCACGAGCGGACGATAGGTGTAGGTCGAGATGTGGGCCGAGCTCAGGGAAGGACTCGTGCGGAGAGTCGTGAACACATTCTGGAATATGGAGGGAATAACGGGAGCGTCGGCAAGAATTTGAATCATCTGCTCGTTCACGACGGAGGTCAACGTATCGTAGGGGCAACCGACGAATTCGGCCACCGGATGCAAGCCGTTGTATCCCCACAGGTAGCAAACCGAACGGGGAGCCGTGCGGCCCGTGATTTCGATCGGATTGCCGTAGTCGTCGAAGCGTGTCGAGAGAATTTCGGCGTAGCCCGCATCCGGCGAGAATGCGGCGCGGCCCGCTTCGGGAGCGAACGCTCCGGCCGAGGACTTGTTCGACAGGCGGAACAGGCTTTCGGAGAGATCGTCTTTCTCCAGACGGCTCTGCGAGGTCGGATTGCCGCACTCGTCGTAGCCGAACAGCTCGCCCGATACGACCAGCCCGTCGCGCCGCCGGATACGCTCGACGGGGACCGAGACGATGTTCCGCTCGACCAACTCGGCGAGCGTTCCGCCGCCCGAGAGATCGTAGTCCTCGGGATAGAGCGTCTGTTCGACGAGCGTCGTGCCGTCGCTCATCGTACGCTCGACGCGCCCGACCGCATAGCGGTTCGGACTGTCGTAGCGGTAATGGGTCCGGTCCGTCGACACGTGCCCCTGCGCGTCGCGCGTCTGGACCTCTTTCGTGACGAGTTGCAAACAGCCCGTGTGCAGGCCGGAAACGCTGAACTGCAGGCTTCCTTTCACTTTATCGAACTTCCACTGCTCGAAATCGTGACTGGTAACGTTCGTCTGAAACTCCGCCTCGAGCGGAGACCATACCCGGCAACGGTAAATCAGCGTCGAATCGAGATATTTGTTATAAACGTATTTCTCGCGCTGTACCCACTCGTATCGTCCCTCCCGATACTCGTAGCGGATCACCGAGTCGAGCGGGGCCAGATACCACTGCTCCGGCTCCAACGGATAGGGGTGCAGCGGCGTGGAATGGATCGTCGGCATGGAGCCGCCGTCGTATTTGTAGACCGTCTTGCCGGACGTTCGGCCGCCGTCCATCTCGTATTCGGCCACTTCGTCATAGTGGACCGTGCTGCCGCTTTCGAACGAAAGGCTTTGGTTGCTGCCCATCAGATAGGTGCGCTTGCGGACCGAATACAAAAAGGTTTCCGGCACGATACTGCCGTCGGGCAAAACTTGTTCGTAATAATAATCCACCTGCTGTTCGGTAACGGCGCTGCGGCGGGTCTCGCCCCAGTAGTCTTCGTCGAAATAGGGCTCGTACTTGACATGGCCGCATCCGTCCTCGTCGGGACCGTAGCGATAAATTTTCTCGCGCAACAATTTCGAGTCGCTGTCCCGGTAACGGATACGTTCGATGCGATAGCCTCCCGCCCCTTGGGGCTCTTTATTCCCATACCTGCTGCGGTATCGGTGCTGTCCCATCTGGAACTCGACGGACCCGCCCGTAGGGTAGCCGATCTTGAGAAACGTTACGGGAGTGCCGTCGTATGCGAATACCTCCGAGGGATCGATATGGCCGACGGTAATGGCCGTATCAGGAGGTGCCGAGGGGGCATTGTCGCTGCCGCCTCCTCTCACGAAGCTGAACACGCCCTCGCCACGCGATACCCTCGCGTTGTGCCTGACCACGTTCGCCTCGCGTCCGTAATGCCTGCGAAGCAGCTTGTAGCCCCAATAGTCGGTAATATAGTCGGAACCGCCGCCTACCATGAACGAGTAGTCGAACGTGTAGAGCTCGTCGCCCGAGCGTACCGACCACAGTCGTCGCCAGTAGTCGTCCTCTTCGCCGTGAGAGTCGACGTAATCCTGCTCGAACCGTATCTTCTTGATCGTATCTCCGACTTGGTTCAGAATCGATATCGAGCCGAGAAGCCCGGTCCTCGGGTAATCGAACACCATTTGCCCTCCCCGGAAGTCGATTTTACGGATATGCTTATATGTCAGCTTTTTCGAATACACGGAGGGAAGATTGTCGATCGTACCGTAGTTATAGTCGTTGCCGTCCAAGGACGGAGCAGTTTCGAGTTTTCCCTGCCGGTAGATCAGCCACGTACCCATATTCGGGGCGAACTCCATGCCTTTGACTCCGGCGATTCGCCAAAACGGATACTTGTTGATGTAGTCTCCTTCGAGACCTCCCCATGTCTGCAAGGTCGTAAGGGGGCGCGTTACTATATCGGGTGTTACCATTCCTTGTGCCCGGTCGTAAATCTCGATCCGGTCGTTATAAGCGGTGATAAACCGAGGATAGTCATCGGTATAGGTAAAACTTACCTCCTGTTCCCCTTGTGGGCTGTAAATGGACTCGCATTTCCATGCGATCACGACACGGTCGTCCATCCCTCCCGAGATGGGCTGCTCCGTGTCGGTCGCTACCGAGGAGAAAACGTATTTCGTGCCGTCGGTATCCCAGACCGTGAAACGCTTGTCGCTGCCATACTCGATTCTCACGCCGTTGTAAGGTACCGGCACTGCCTCGACGTTTCCGTCCGGCCGATGCCGAAAGTAGAACGCGCCGCTTTTGTCGAGCAGACGATAATAGAAGCGGTCGGGTTCCTCGTCCCGCCTCCCGTAATAAAGTTCCTTGGCATTCAGTTCTGAACGCTGTACGGCGTCGCCTTCGCGGTAATCGGTCGGAATGTCGGAAGCGTAATAATAGCCCGGCGTGAGTGTGCTCGGGTTCAGGTCGTTCAGCCCGTTTACCTGCCGGGTGATCTGCAGTTCGGTGCTCAGCGACCATCCTTTGCCCACACTTCCGGCGAGCTGGTTCGGCCGGGAGTAGTTGTCGGTGTGGAACATGAGCGTGAGGGGTAGGGACATCTTTCCGATCTGTACCGTGTGTAGCGGGATTTGGATGTCGGGCACTCCGGTCAGATGGCTTACCGGGTAGTCGACGTAGCGCATTAGCGAGGCGGCTTCCGGCGGCAGGAACTCGATGCGGCCCGTCGGACTCGTCCGGTCGGTCTGGCCCCACAGCGTACAGGGAAGCAGCATACAAAGAAAGGCGATTCGTTTATGGTTCATATCGGTAGTAGGTTTAGGATTTCGTTTGTGTTCTTTTCCGTTCATGCCCTTCGAGGCTGACTTTATTTGCGGAGATTCACGTTTTCATAGGCCAAATTGTTTTTAGGTTCGACATCGGTTATCGGTCGAGTGCCAGGTTCTATCCCATAATTCCGCCGAGTCGGAACATGGGCAGGTACATGGCGACGAGTATGACGGCCACGAGCAGGCCGACTAGCAGAATCAGCGCGGGTTCGAGCAAGTTCCCCAGCGAGCGGAGGCGGTGCTCGAGCTCTGCGGTCAGTACGTCGCCTTCTCGGGCGAGCATTTCGGACAGCCGGCCGGTCTGCTCTCCCACCCTCAGCAGCGTGACGAGCCGCCGGTCGTAGAGGTCCGCGAAGCGCTCCAGCGCCTCCGACAGGCAGGCTCCCCGCTCCAGTTCGCGGGTGACCCGGGCAAAAGAGACGCGGTAAGGATAAAACACGATGATCCCCTCGAGCATCCCGATGCCCTGCAACAGCGGGACTCCGGAGGAGGCGAGCAGGCCGAGCAGGCGGCAGAAACGGGCCTGCACGCTCTTTTTCAGCGTGTCGCCCACTATAGGAATCTTCAGCAGCCATCCGCAGGCGAACCGCTGTACGCAAGGGCGGCCGCCATAGGCCTTCCACCACAATAGGGTTCCCGCACCCGTGAGCGCCGCGACGATCAGATAGGTCGGGAAAGCTCTCGACAGCGAGATGATCCACCGGGTCATCGCCGGCAGCTCGCCTCCCATGCGCGAGTAGACCTGCTCGAACATCGGCACGATCACGAGCACCATGAAGATCACGACGACGATTGCAGTAAAAAGGATAATCAGCGGATAGCTCACCGCGCCGCTGACCGTACGCCGCTGCGCGATGCGCTTGCGGTAGTAATCGGCCAGAAAAGCCAGCGCCTCGTCGAGCCGACCGGTCTGCTCGCCGATGCGCAGCACTCCGCAGTCGAGCGGAGCGAAGTGTCCGCTCCGCTCGAAAGCGCGGGCCAATGCCTCGCCACGCACGACCGAGCGGTAGAGGCCGGCAAGCAGCGCTTTCGTCTGCGCGTCCCGCTCCCCCTCGATCAGCAACGAGAACGAGCGGCTGAAATCGAGTCCGGAGCCGAGCAGCGAGTGCAGCTCGGCGAACATGGCCTCCTTGCGGGCGTCCTTGAGGGGACGCTTTTCCCGTTTGAGAAAAGCGAAAGAATCGTTCGGGTTCATCGTTCGGGTCGTTTATCTCTTTTATCAATCTGTTTCGTTCTCTTCGTACCTGTACTTCGCTTCCTGCTCGCTCAGCTTCTCGAGCAGCGGATCGGGCGGGCGTCGGGACAGGAATCCGATCCTCAGTACGGAATCCTGTTCGGTTCGCAGCTCGACGATCATCGTATCGATCCGTGCTCCGAGGGTGGGCTCGGAAACGGTCCGCAGTCGGACGACATTCCGCAACAGCGTATCGGAGCGTTCGTCTTGCCGGACGATCAGCGCGGAGTCGACCAGTAAGAGCCGGGCATGGATCCCTCCTTTGCGATAGAGCGCTAACGTCCCTTCGCCTTCCGAGACCAGGCTGTCCGAGTCTCCCGCCAGATCGACCGTACGGAAATAACCGGCGTACTGCTCGGTATGCCCGGTAATCCGCTGCGAAGTGCGATCGAGAAAGCGGCGCAGCAGCCCCAGTCCGTCCATGACCGACAGGAAGACGATGCCGCTGAGAATCATTAGGATCAGCACCTCGACCAGCGTCGAGGCAGGCAGTTCGCTCCCCGCGATCCGAAGCCGAGGCCGGGAAATCGGCCCGGTTCGAGCTGCCCGCAAGCGAACGCAGCGAGCGTCCGGCTGCCACCGCCGGTAAGCCTCCTGCCTATCCGAAGCAGGACGTCGCCTGCCGTGTATGGTATATGGCAAGCGTTGTCCCGCAATCCGTTCCGGGCGGATAGCGCCGCCCTGCAAGGCATGACCGGGACAACGGGTTCGAGCCCGTTCCGCAGAGCGCGCGGCCGGCCATAGTTGGCCCGGGCAGCCAGCGCGTCCTTCCGTCAGTCGTTTTCGTACGGTTTTGCAGTCGTACATTTGTACATTGTTAAACAATTGAATTATTTTTATAGCA
>ERZ825137.1423-NODE-1423-length-30984-cov-10.255682_pt1 | contig 30984 bp, 25 predicted proteins | sample MGYA00519873_ERZ825137 | MGnify/ENA primary metagenome ERZ825137 (study PRJEB31778, sample SAMEA3449190) | human gut metagenome | biome: human gut; feature: human-associated habitat; material: faeces | place: United Kingdom | collected 2010/2012 ...
TCTTTGGAAAGCGTATTGAGACTTTGAACGCCGTTTTCGCCCATGACCAGCAGATAATGCCCGTTCATGGCAGCCGATTTCACTCTTTTCAAATCTGAGTAGAGGATGATACCCTCATTTTATCAAATCCTTTGTTTCCCCGTCAACCGCAAAGGCGGGCGGCGCGCACAAAAAATGGGGAAATGACCGAAGGAAAGAGCGGATAGACAGATAGGTGAAAATATGTTACAATTATCGTATCAAAAAAATGGGCGACAATGCCTGTAAAGGTGAGCAAGGCCATGAGAAATAACGAATTAAGGGGCCCGACGGCCATTGATACGGATATCATTCCATCCGACAGCGAGCACGTTTTTGCCCAAGAGGCGCTCTATCAGGAAGCGATGATGCGCTATCATTGCGCGATTTTGGAGATGCGCACCAAGCTGGAGGTGCTCTCCAAGGACATGACGGTGCGGTATCGGAGAAACCCGATCGAGTTTATCGAAAGCAGGCTGAAAAAGCCGTCCTCCATCGCGCGAAAGCTCAAGAAGATGGGGCTTGAGGTGACGGTGGACAACATGACGCAGCACCTGTCGGACATCGCGGGGATTCGCGTGCTGTGCGCGTACATCGACGACATCTATGAAATCGCGCGGATGCTGGCGCGGCAGAAGGACGTTCGGATCATCACGGTCAAGGACTACATCAAAGTGCCGAAGGAGAACGGATACAGGAGCTATCACCTGATCGTCGAAATCCCGGTGTATTTCAGCGACAAGGTGCGGCCTGTTCGCTGCGAAATCCAGATTCGCACGATTGCGATGGACTTCTGGGCGACGCTCGACCACGATATGCAGTATAAAAAGCAGGTGGAGGACAGCGAGGCCATCATGCGGGAGCTGCGGGAATGTGCCGACGTGATCCATCAGACGGACGAAAAGATGATGCGGCTGCGCGAGAGAATCCACCGAATTGATCCGGAATAAGCGGCGGATAAATTTAACAAAAAGCAAAATATAATTGACAATTCGGCGCGACGCGCATATAATGGTTCTGCCGCCGGAGGTTTATGCTTGAAAAGCGGAAAAGCCCCTGCTATAATGGGCGGTGACGCACAAAAGGAGGCGGCAGGCATGGACGAATTGCAGTTGGGCGATTTGGTGCAGATGCGCAAGACCCACCCCTGCGGCAGCGACAAATGGACGGTGATCCGCGTGGGTGCGGACATCAAAATCCGCTGCTCGGGCTGCGGGCGCATTGTGATGATGGATCGCGCGGATTTCACCAAGCGCATGAAAAAGGTGATTGAGCACGCGAAAGAGCCGATTCGCGGCACCAACGAGACGGATTAAAAATTCAAGGAAACGAGGCGCATTTTTTCATGGAGCAGGAAAAGAAAGACAAGAAGAAAAAGGAGAAGCCCAAAAAGAGCTTGAAGCGCGAGATTTTTGAATGGGTGATGGTTTTCGTTGTGGCGGCGGCGCTGGCGTTCGTCGTGCGCACGTTCATCTTTGAGCCGGTTCGCGTGGACGGCAGCTCGATGCTCAACACGCTGGAAGACAGCGAATTTATGATCGCGACGAAGTTTGATTATCTGATGGGCGACCCGGAGCGGTTTGATATCGTGATCTGCGATTACCCGAACACGGACGACGGCATGTATCGCGTCAAGCGCGTGATCGGTCTGCCGGGCGAAACGATTGAGCTGAAAAAAGGCGAATTGTATGTGAACGGCGAGCACGTCGAGCAGCAGTTCGATATGACGCCCAACGAGACGGACTTCGGGCCGTTCCCCGTGCCGGAGGGGCACTACTTCGTGATGGGCGACAACCGCAACAACAGCAAGGACAGCCGCAGTCCGATGGTCGGCGCGCTGGAGCGCAGGATGATTAAGGGACATGTGCGCTGCGTGGTCTTCCCGCTGAACAAGGCGAGAATTTTGGGCGAATAACATAAATGAGCAAATCCGAAATTTTGTGCAAATTCCGATAACGGGCGCGCGCCTGCTTGACTCCCTCAGTCACGGCTGCGCCGTGCCAGCTCCCTCGAAGAGGGAGCTCTTTGGTCAGGTTATTTTCCATCTAGGCGATAAGTCGCGCCGCACCTGTAGGGGCGCGCATTGCGCGCCCGCGTTTTGTGCAGAATTTGCTTTTGGGTCATTACTGCGAATCACTAAAAAGGGAAGCCGCGCGGAACGGCTTCCCTTTATTGATATATGGGAAATTGCGAAAAATCACATGCGTGAGCGAAAGCTTGAAGCTTTACAGACTTGAACAAAGATCAGTGATTGGCCATCTTGTAGATCGCCAGCATGTCGGATTCATCCAGACGCTTGGCGGAACCGAGCAGGCCGCCGACGGCAATCTTGCACTTGTGCGCCAGCTCACAAAGCTGCGCCTCGGTGGGATGAACGCCCAGCTCGCTGAGGCTGGTGGGCATGTGGATGGAGCGGAAGAAATCCTCCATGTTCTCGATGCCGCGAAGGGCGGTTTCCTCATCGGACAGGCCGGCCTCCACGCTCATGACGTTGTGCGCGAAGCGGACGAAGCGCGGCAGGCAGTTCTTGTAGACATAGCGCGCCCAGCTTCCCCAGACTGCGGCGAGACCCGCGCCGTGCGCCACATCGAACATGCCGCCCAGCTCGTGCTCCAGACGGTGGGAGGCAAAGTCGCTCTCGCTGTGGCCGCAGCCGGTCAGGCCGTTATGGGAGAGGCTGCCCGCCCACATGACCTCGGCGCGCGCGTCGTAATTCTTGGGATCGTCGCGGAGGATGACGGCCTGCGCCATGACGGTGCGCAGAAGCCCCTCGGCGATGCTGTCCGTAATTTCCAGAGAATCGCCCTGCGTGAAATAGCGCTCCATGGTGTGCATGAGGATATCGGTGCAGCCGCAGGCGGTCTGGTAATCCGGCAGGGTCATGGTCAGCTCCGGGTTCATAATGGCGAACTTCGGGCGGCAGATTTCGTCGTTATAGCCGCGCTTGATGCCGCCTTCCTCCTTGGTGATGACGGAGGAATTGCTCATTTCGCTGCCGGAGGCGGCGATGGTCAGCACCACGCCGATGGGCGTGCAGCCTTCCGCCCTGCGCGTGTGATCGTACAGATCCCACACGTCGCCATCCATGCACAGGCCGTAGCCGATGGCCTTGGCGGAGTCGATGACGCTGCCGCCGCCGACGGCGAGGATGAAGTCAACGCCCTCTTTTTTGCACAGGTCGATGCCCCGATAGACGAGGGACAGATGCGGATTGGGGACGACGCCGCCGAGCTGGACGTGGGCGACGCCCGCCGCATCGAGGGACGCTTCGATTTGATCGAGCAGGCCGCTGCGGCGCGCGCTCTGGCCGCCGAAATGAACCAGAACCTTTTTGCAGCCCTGCGCGCGGACGAGGTCGCCGACCTGCCGCTGGGTATCGCGGCCGAAATAGACGTGGGTGGGCGTGTAAAATTCAAAATTGCTCATGGAAAGAACCTCCAATTATAAAATCGAATGTAGAATCAGGGGTGCGCCAGTTCCGCTCTGGAAAAGACGAGGGGGCGCGAAAAGGGCAGACGGCTCTGTCGGACGACGATTTTGGAATCCGCCGCGGCGACCGCAAGCTGAAGGGGAGCCCCGCGCTTTTGGGCGACGAACAGCGAGGTCGGCCCATCGGCGGGCAGAAGACCGGCGGCCTCGGCGCGAACGAGCAGATCGAGCACCTGCTGGCGAGTGAGTTTCATAAACAACCTCCTAAACACCATACCCTGCAAACATTTCGATGGTTTCACGCTTTTTTCCTGCCGAACGGGATTGATTTTTTTGGACGATTCAAGTATGATGGGGGATGTTGGGAACATTTGGGGCAGCGCCCCAAGAAAGGACGTTCTTTTATGGATATCAAGCAGGAAGCGTTGAAAAAGCACTACGAGTGGCAGGGAAAAATCGAAATCACGCCGCGCGCCCATGTCACCAACAGCGAAGAGCTCTCTCTTGCGTATACGCCGGGCGTGGCCGAGCCGTGCCTCGCGATTCGCGATGATTATGAAAAGAGCTATCTGCTCACGCGGCGGGCGAACATGGTCGCCGTCATCACGGACGGCTCGGCGATCCTCGGTCTGGGCGATATCGGCCCGGAGGCGGGCATGCCGGTGATGGAAGGCAAGTGCGTGCTCTTCAAGGAATTCGCTGGCGTGGACGCCTTCCCCCTGTGCGTGCGCACGAAGGACGTGGACGAGCTGGTGCGGACGATCTACCTGATTTCCGGCAGCTTCGGCGGCATCAATCTGGAAGACATCGCTGCGCCGCGCTGCTTTGAGGTCGAGCGCAGGCTGAAGGAAATCTGCGATATTCCCGTCTTCCATGACGATCAGCACGGAACGGCCGTCGTCGTCGCGGCGGCGCTGCTCAACGCGCTGAAGGTCGTCGGCAAGACGATGGAGACGGCGAAGGTGGTCATCAACGGCGCGGGCAGCGCGGGCGTGGCCATCGGCAAGCACCTGATGAACCTCGGCGTGAAGGATCTGATTATGGTGGATCGGTTCGGTATTCTCTGCGAGGGCATGGAGGGGCTGAATCCGGCGCACGAGGAGATGAGCCGCCGGACGAACCCGCGCCGCATCACCGGCACGCTGGCCGACGCGATGCGCGGGGCGGATGTGTTCATCGGCGTGAGCGCGCCGGGCGTGGTGACGCGCGAGATGGTCGCGAGCATGAACGCGGGCGCGTGCGTGTTCCCGATGGCGAACCCCGTTCCGGAAATCCACCCGGACGAGGCGCTGGCGGCGGGCGCAGCGGTTGTCGGCAGCGGCCGCAGCGACTACAAAAACCAGATCAACAACGTGCTGGCGTTCCCCGGCATTTTCCGCGGCGCGCTCGATTGCCGCGCCAAGGACATCAACGAGGCGATGAAGGTTGCGGCGAGCTACGCGATTGCGGGGCTTGTGGCCGAGGACGAGCTGAGCGCGGATTACATCATCCCCAAGGCGTTTGACAAGCGCGTCGGCCCGGCGGTCGCCGAGGCGGTGGCGAAGGCGGCGCGGGAAACCGGCGCGGCGCGAATCTGAACGCGGACAGCGAAAAAGAGAGAACAAGCATAATTTGACCAACTTTGTTTTTTCGGCTGAAATCCTTGTATTTTCCGAAAAAACGGTGTACAATATGCTTTTGGAATCGGGCGGGCGTGCCAAGAACCGCAGGCTCTTGGCAGGGCTTGGGACAGCGTCCCAGGCGTTCCCCCGCAGCCCTAAATGTAAACCCATAAGGAGATGCTTACCATGACGAAAATTGATATTTTTTCCGGCTTTCTTGGCGCGGGCAAGACGACGCTGATCAAGAAACTGCTTAAAGAGGCGCTTTCCGGTGAGAAGGTCGTTCTGATTGAAAACGAATTCGGCGAGATCGGCATTGACGGCGGCTTTATGAAGGAGGCCGGCATCGAGGTGACGGAGATGAACTCCGGCTGCATCTGCTGCTCGCTGGTGGGCGACTTCGGCAAGGCGCTGCGCAAGGTGATCGACCAGTATCACCCGGATCGCATCCTGATCGAGCCGAGCGGCGTGGGCAAGCTCTCCGACGTGATCCGCGCGGTCGAGGGCGTGGAAAAAGACATCCCGGAGGCCGAGATGGGCAGCTTTGTGACCGTCGCGGACGCGGGCAAGTGCCGCATGTACGTCAAGAACTTCGGCGAGTTTTTCCTCAACCAGATTGAATACGCCGGCACGATTCTGCTCAGCCGCACGCAGGGCATGAGCCAGGAGAAGCTGGAGGCCGTCGTCGCGCTGCTGCGCGAGCACAACGCGAAGGCGCGCATCATCACGACCCCGTGGGACGACATCAGCGGCGAGACGATTCTCGCGGCGATGCAGGATGACCACAGCCTCGCCGAGGACATGCTGGCGACGGTGATGGCCGAGCACCACGACGACGATGATGATGATGATGATGATGACGACGAGTGCTGCCACCATCATCACGACCACGATGAGCATGATGAGTGCTGCCACCATCATCACGACCACGATGAGCATGACGAGCATCATCACGATCACGATGAGCACGACGAGCACGAGCATCATCACGATCACGATGAGCACGACGAGCACGAGCATCATCATCATTACGACGAGCACGGCGTGTGCAGCTGCGGCCATCACCACCATCACCACGGCCACGACGCGGACGAGGTGTTCGTCTCCTGGGGCAGGGAGACGGTGCGCAAGTTCGGCGAGGACGAGCTTTCCGCGATGCTCTCCAAGCTCGACGGCGGCGAGTATGGCGTTGTGCTGCGCGCGAAGGGCATTGTGCCCTGCACAGACGGCGGCTGGATTCACTTTGACTACACGCCGGGCGAGCAGAACATCCGCAAGGGTCCGGCGGATTACACCGGCCGCCTGTGCGTGATCGGCAGCAAGCTCGTGGACGAGAAGCTGGCGAGCCTGTTCGGCGTCGCCTGATCGGAGGAACGAAATGGCCATTCCGGTTTACATGTTTGCCGGTTTCCTTGAAAGCGGCAAAACGTCCTTCATCGCCAGCGTTTTGCAGGATCCCGGATTCACGCGCGACGAGAGCACGCTGATTATCCAATGCGAAGAGGGCGAGACGGAATACGAACCCGATATGCTCAAAAAGACGCACAGCGTCGTGGAGTGTATCGAGGACGAGGACGAGTACAACGGCGACACGCTGCGCGCGTTTGTGCGCAAGCATCACCCGGACCGCGTGATTGTCGAGATGAACGGCATGTGGGATCTCGACGCGGCGATTGAGCGCACGCCGAAGGTGCTGGAAATCTACCAGATCATCACGACGGTGAACGCCGAGACGTTTGACCTGTACGCCAAGAACATGGGGCAGCGGATGCTCCAGCACATCACGGATGCGGACATGGTGGTTTTCAACCGCGCGACGGAGGAAACCCGCCAGCTCATCCGCGACCGCAACGTGCGCAGCATGAATCCGCAGGCGTCCCTCTACTTCGAAAACGACGACGGCACGAGCGAGGATTACGGCGCGGGAATGCCGCCGCCCTACGACATGGACGCGCCGATCGTCGAGATTGAGGATCACCAGTTCGGCATCTTCTATCTGGACGCTTCCGAAAACCCGGAGGAATACGACGGAAAGACCGTGCGGTTTAAGGGCTATATCTACCGCGGCCGCAACATCGGCAAGGACGAGTTTGTTCCCGGCCGGATGGGCATGGTCTGCTGCGCGGAGGACGTGCGCTTCGTCGGCTTTATCGCCAAGGCGAACGGGCTGCCGATGCCCGAGCCGAAGACGTGGCAGATGGTAACCGCCGAGGTGAAGGCCGAGGAGCGGACGCAGTACAAGGGCGTCGGCCCGGTGCTCTACGTCACCAAGCTCGAGCCGTGCGAACCGCCGGAGGAAGAGGTCGTCACGTTTAATCAATAACAATTTCCTCTTTCCTTTTGAAGGGTTTTATGCTATAATCAATCCGTCTTCGGGGCGGGGTGAGATTCCCGACCGGCGGTATAGTCCGCGACGAGCCAAAGCGGCTTTCGATTCGGCGAAATTCCGAAACCGACAGTATAGTCTGGATGGAAGAAGACGGCAAGGATTTTTGCTATGCTTTCACGGCGCCCAAGGACATGTTCTTTGGGTGCCGTTTTTTGTCTCCTTCCGTTACGCCGAAGGTCTGTCAGCGAAGCTGACTGAGGGAGTAATAAGACGCAAAACAGAATGTACCCGTATGGAGGATAAATCGGTGACAAATGTTGAGGAAAACCGTATCATCGCCAGCAGCCTCTGCTACCGTTACCCGGAAGCGGAGAAGAACGCGGTCGATGAGGTGAGCATGCGCGTGAAGAAGGGCGAGTTTCTGGCGATTCTCGGCCACAACGGCAGCGGCAAATCGACGCTGGCCAAGCTCTTCAACGCGCTGTATGTGCCGGGAAGCGGCACGGTTTGGGTCTGCGGGATGGACACGAAGGACGATGACCTCGTCTTCGATATCCGTCAGCACGCGGGCATGGTCTTTCAGAACCCGGATAACCAGATCGTCGCGACGGTTGTGGAGGAGGATGTGGCTTTCGGCCTTGAAAACAACGGCGTGCCGCCCAAGGAAATCCGTGTGCGCATCGACGACGCGCTCCGGGCTGTCGGCATGAGTCAATACGCCAAAAAAGCGCCGCACATGCTCTCTGGCGGACAGAAGCAGCGCGTCGCCATCGCGGGCGTGCTGGCGATGAAGCCGGACGTGATTATTCTGGATGAATCGACGGCGATGCTCGACCCGAGCGGGCGGCGCGAGGTGATGAACACCGTGCACCGGCTGAACCGGGAGGAAGGCATCAGCGTGGTGATTATCACGCACTACATGAGCGAGGCGGCGACGGCCGATTACATGATCGTGATGGACGACGGGCGGATCGCCATGAACGGCACGCCGCGCGAGGTTTTCACGAAGGTGGACAAGGTGCGCGCGCTGGGGCTTGACGTGCCGCCGATGACCGATCTGGCGCACAGCCTGCGGGCGGACGGCGTGGACGTGCGCGCGGATGTGCTGACTGTGGACGAGATGGTGGAGGAAGTATGTCGATTGTCATCGAACATCTGAACTATGTATACATGCAGGGCGGCCCGTATGAGACGAGGGCGCTCGACGACGTGAGCCTGACGATTCACGACGGCGAGTTCATCGGCCTGATCGGCCACACCGGCAGCGGAAAATCCACACTGGTGCAGCACCTCAACGGGCTGATTCTGCCGACGAGCGGCAAAATCACCGTGGACGGCATGGACTTGGCGGAGAAGGGCACCGACAGGCGCGCCATCCGCCGCCGCGTCGGGCTGGTTTTCCAATACCCGGAGAACCAACTGTTTGAGGAGACGGTCGCCAAGGATATCGCCTTCGGCCCGAAGAATCTGGGGCTGGGCGAGGAAGAGATCGACCGCCGGGTGCGCACGGCGATGCGCCGCGTCGCGCTGGATTACGACAAGCTCGCCCAGCGCTCGGTCTTCGAGCTTTCCGGCGGGCAGATGCGCCGGGTGGCGATTGCGGGTGTTTTGGCGATGGAGCCGCAGACGCTGGTGCTCGACGAGCCCTGCGCTGGCCTTGACCCGCGGGGACGCGAGGAGGTTTTGGGGCTGATCAGCGATCTGCACCGCGAATCCGGCGCGACGATCGTGATGGTCAGCCACTCGATGGACGACGTGGCGGCGCTGGCCGAGCGCGTCATCGTTATGAACCACGGCAAGGTCGCGATGGACGGCACGCCGCGCGAGATTTTCTCCCGCGGGGAGGAGCTGCGCGCCATCGGGCTGGACGTGCCGCAGGCCGTCGAGCTGGCGCAGAAGCTGCGCGAAAAGGGCTTTGACGTGCCGGAGGGCATTTACAAGATTGAAGAAGTCCGCGCGGCGGTTGAGGCGATCGTGGGGAAGGGAGGCCGCCATGCTTAACGACATCACGCTGGGGCAGTATTTCCCCGGCAACTCGGTGATTCATCGGATGGACCCGCGGATGAAGCTGATTCTGACGATTCTCTACATCGTGGGCGTGTTCATCGTGGCGAACCTGCCGGGATACGCGATTGCGCTGGCGTTTCTCTACATCGTCGTGCGCATTTCGGGCATCAAATTTTCGTATCTGGCGAAGGGCGTCAAGCCGCTTCGATTCATCATCATCTTCACGTTCATCCTGAACCTGTTCTTTGTGCAGGGCGAAACGCCCATTTTCACGCTGGGCTTTTTCACGCTGACGAAGGAAGCGCTGAACAACGCGATTTATTTCGCGCTGCGCCTCGTCTTTTTGGTGATGGGCACGTCGGTGCTGACACTGACGACCAGCCCGGTGCAGCTCACGGACGGTTTGGAGCGCATCATGCACCCGCTGGAGAAGATTCACTTCCCGGCGCACGAGCTGGCGATGATGATGACCATTGCGCTGCGGTTCATTCCGACGCTGCTGGAGGAGACGGACAAGATTCAAAAGGCGCAGATGGCGCGCGGCGCGGACTTTGAAAGCGGCAACCTGATCGAGCGCGCGAAGGCGATGATTCCGCTGCTTGTGCCGCTGTTCGTCAGCTCCTTCCGCCGGGCGAACGAGCTGGCCATGGCGATGGAGGCGCGCTGCTACCGCGGCGGCGATCACCGCACCCGCCTGCGCGAGCTGAAATACACCAAGCTCGACCTTTACGGCGCGCTGGCGATGGCGGCGTTCCTCATCATCATCGTGGCGGAGGGCAGGCTGCTTGGATGAGCTGAGGCTGACCAGCCGCCACATCCCCGGCCCGGCGGACCATCCCCCGGAAGGGAAGAAGCGCTTCCGGCTGACGATTGAATACGACGGCACGGCGTACAGCGGCTGGCAGCGGCAGATCAACGGCCCGAGCGTGCAGCAGACGCTGGAGGAAGCGCTCGCGCGGCTGACGGGCGAAACGATCGGCGTGGTCGGTTCGAGCCGGACGGACGCGGGCGTTCATGCCTGCGGCCTGTGCGCGCACTTTGACAGCGCGACGCGCATCCCGCCGGAAAAAATCTGTTTCGCGCTCAACACCATGCTGCCGCCGGATATCCGCATCCGCGAAAGCATGCTCGCGCCGGAGGGATTTCACGCGCGGTTTTCCGCCTGCGGGAAGGTGTACCGATACACATTCTGCAACGCGCGCCACGCCTGCGCCATCGGCAGGCAGTACAAGGCGCACGCGCCCATGCCGATGGACGCGGAACGGATGCACGAGGAGGCACAGAGCCTCTGCGGCCGGCACGATTTCGCCGCGTTTGCCGCCAGCGGGAGCGTCGCCAAGAGCACCGTGCGCACGATTTACCGCGCGCAGGTGGAACGGCAGGGCGAGGACGTGGTTCTGACCGTGCTGGGCGACGGGTTCCTCTACAACATGGTGCGCATCATCGCGGGCACGCTGATGGAGGTCGGCACGGGGAAACGCGAGCCGGGCTGCATCGCGCGCGCGATTGCAACCGGCGACCGCCTGCTGCTCGGGCAGACCGCGCCCGCCTGCGGGCTGACGCTGATGCGCGTGCTCTACGACGGCGACGAGGAAAAAGCGCTGGGGTATTTTGCGTAAAAAGATCGACAGGAGCTGTCAAGCTAACAATACCGATATTTCAAGAGTAAAACTAAGTGTTTTTGCCCGAAGGTTTCCAAAGGGCGACCGGAAAGCCCTTTGGTGGGGCGATGGGGCAAAGCCCCATATCCTAAAATGCTTAGATATTGTTTCTTGAAATATTTGGTTTAAGCATGACAGCTCCTTTTGAAATCAAGGATATCGGTTGGCGGCACGCCGACATCACTCCTTCCGTCGCCTGCGGCGACACCTCCCTCGAAGAGGGAGGTGGGAAGCAAAACACCCGACCTGAATCTTCGCAAGGCGGTGTGGGAGGTGCAGGAACCTCAGGTTCCTGCCGGAGTTTGAGGCAGAGCCTCAAAACGTTTATGCCAAAACTTGACGATTGCCCCGTGCTGCGTTATTATAATAAAGTTATTGCCTTGCAGACGACGCTTTGATCGCCGCGAAGATAGGCGAACGGTTGCAAGGGAAAAAAGCCGCGTCCCCGCATAGGATAGCCCGGAATAGCGAGACTGTCTGGGGGGATGCGCGTGAATCAGGCGATGGAGCGCAGGGTGCTGCGCGAGGCGGAATATATCGCTGCGACGGGCGCTACGGTGAGAAAGACGGCCAGCGTGCTGGGCGTATCCAAATCGACGGTGCACAAGGATATGGAGTCGCGGCTTGCGCGCCTGTCCGCGCCGCTGCACAGGGAAGTGGCGGCCGTGATGGCCAAAAACAAGGCGGAACGCCACCTGCGCGGCGGCGAGGCGACGAAGAGACGATACGCGAAGACCGAAGCATAAAAGCATGGAAGCATAAAGGAGAACAACGAATGTTTGGCGTGGATGAACTGGGCATGGATTTGGGCACATCGACCCTGCACATCGTCGTGCGGGGCAAGGGCATTGTGCTCAGCGAACCGGCTTATGTGGCCTATGACAGGCAGACCCGAAACGTGGTCGCCGTCGGCGAGGAAGCGCGCCGCATGTACGGCCGCACCCCGGCGGGGCTGATTGTGGAAAGGCCGCTGCGCGACGGGCGAATCCGCAGTTTCGATCTGGTGAGCAAAATGCTGCGCTACTTTATGCGCAAGGTGATCGGCAAGCGCGCGACGTTCCGCCCCAAGCTGCTGCTGGCGCTGCCCGGCGGCATGGCGCCCAGCGAACGGCAGACGCTGGTGGATGTGCTGGTGGACGCGGGCGTTCGCAGCGTCGTGCCGGTGGATGAGAGCGTGGCCTCCGCGATCGGCGCGGGCATGCGCATCGACCAGCCGTATGGCCGGATGAACATCGACATCGGCGGCGGGCGAACGAACGTATCCGTGTTTTCCTTCGGCCATCAGATTGTCTGGGATATTCTGAACGTCGGCGGCGACCGGTTCGACGACGCGATCATCGACTATCTGCGCAAGAAGCACAACCTGCTCATCGGCGCGCGGACGGCGGAGGAGCTGAAAATCGACATCGGCTCGGCGCGGATGCGCGGCGTGAAGCTGGAAATGGACGCCTGCGGGCGCAGTCTGGTTTCCGGCCTGCCGCGCGCGGTGACGGTTTCTTCCGAGGAGATGATCGAGGCGCTGGATGAGCCGCTGCGCGACCTGATGAGCGCGCTGCACCGGATGATCGAGCGCACACCGCCCGAACTGGCCAGCGATATCTTTGACGAGGGCATCACCCTCAGCGGCGGCGGCGCGCAGCTCTTCGGGCTGGACGGGGTTATCAGCGACCAGCTCAAGATTCGCACGACGCTGGCCGACGAGCCGGATCTCTGCGTGGCGCACGGGCTGAGCGAGCTGATCGACGACGAGGAGCGCTACGAGAATATTGATCTGGTCTCCGGCAGTCGGAGCGATTTGCTGGGGGACGACTGAGCAAAATTGAAATCATTTCCGGCGGCGCGGGGGAGGAAAGTACCCTGCACCGCTTTCTTTGGATAAATAAAAAAAGAACTTGAATTGTAAAGACATTTGCGTTACAATGATGGCGTAAGGAGGCGAGAAACAGATGGAAAAAGCGACGACTTTGAATGTTCGGGTGAACCCGATGGTGAAAGCGCGGGCGGAAGAAGTGCTTTCCAAACTGGGCGTGCCGATGTCAACGGCGATCAATATGTATTTGAATCAGATATCGCTTACGGGCGGGATTCCGTTCGCCGTTACGCTGCCGCAGGCGCCGAACGCGATCAACATGGATAAGATGACGGAGGCGCAGCTTCACGAGAAACTGGCGCGCGGCCTTGCAGATGCAGAGAAGGGCAATCTTCACGATGCGGCAGAGGTGTTCGCGCGATACAGAGAGAAGCGTGAATGATGAAACAGTACGCTGTAAAGGTGACCGACGAAGCGCTTGAAGACATGCGGGCGCTTCGAGATTATATCGAAAATGAGTTGCTCTCGCCCGGCAATGCGGAAAGGCAGTATCGGCGTATTGCGGAAAAGATACTGACATTGAGCGCATTTCCGGAAAAATATGCGCTTGTAGATTTTGAACCCGAACGTTCAAGGGGATTGCATCGGGCGGTTGTCGATCATTATTCCGTTTTCTATGTGATCGAAGAAGATCGGGTTGTCGTTACAAATGTGCTTTACAGCGCATCCGGTATTGAAAACAGAATTCGAAATTGAAATCATTTCCGGCGGCGCGGGGGAGGAAAGAACCCTGCACCGCTTTTCTTTATGCCATAAATGTGATACAATCAATCTATCTTCTTTGATTTCGCGAAGCGAAGCGGGGGTGCAGGGGAATCATTCCCCTGCTGGGGTTTGGGGCAAAGCCCAAAAAATGTAAGAGAGGTAACAATATGCGCTACGACGTGCTGCTGTGCGACGCGGATAACACGCTTTTTGATTTTAACAAGGCGGAGGAAAACGCCTTTGCCATCGCCTGTGAAACGATGGGCTTTTCGTCTACGCCGGAGCTGCTGGCGACCTATTCCGCCATCAACGAGGCGCTTTGGAAGCTGCTTGAGCAGGGCAAAATCGAGCAGAGCGTTCTGCGCGTGCAGCGGTTTGAACAGTTTCTGGCGGCGATTCACAGGGACGGCGACGCGCAGCGGATGTGCGATGCCTTCGTTGAGGCGCTGGGCCAGCAGAGCGTGCCGCTCGACGGCGCGGTGGAGGCGGTCAGGCGCTGGAGCGCGAAAATCCCGGTTGTGATTGTGACCAACGGAATCGCGCAGGTGCAGCGCGGGCGCATGGCCAAAAGTGAGCTGAGGCCGTATATCAGCGGGCTGGTCATCAGCGAGGAGGTCGGCGCGGCCAAGCCGAACCCGCTGATGCTGGAAAAGGGCATGGAACTGGCGCGGGCGACGGATAAGCGGCGCGCGCTGATGCTCGGCGATTCGCTGACCAGCGACATCGCGGCGGCGAAGAACGCGGGGATTGACGCCTGCTGGTTCAACCCGAAGGGCGCGGCAAACGACAAGGGCTTGCCGATTGCATACGAAATCGCATCGCTGGATGAGGTGGACGCGATTCTTGACGGAACGGAGGGAGAAGCGTGAAGCGAAACATCAAAAAAATGGCGCTGGCGGCGATGCTGGCGGGCATGCTGGGCGGCCTGACGGGCTGCTTCATCCAGCCCGACCCGACGCTCGACCCGCTGCAAATCAGCGACGGGACGGTTCCGTTCGGCACGGTGCAGGCGCTGCCGACGAACACGCCGACCCCGGTGCCGCAGAACACGCCGACCCCCACGCCGGACACGTGGCAATCCAGCGACCAGAGCACGTGGGAGGATTGGTCCGGCGGCAGCCTGCCGACGACGACGCCCAAAACGGCGGCGACCGTTGCGCCGGGTGCGCAGAGCTGGCAGACCTCCACGCAGGATTACAACGCGGGCTACCCCGTGCTCCGCGTCGGCTCGACGGGCAGCGACGTGAGCGATTTGCAGGCGCGGCTGACCGAGCTGGGCTATTATACCGGCACGATTGACGGCAAATACTCCACCGGCACGCAGAGCGCCGTGACGGAATTCCAGAGCCGAAACGGCCTGACGGCGGACGGCATCGCCGGCCGCGCCACGCAGGACAAGCTCTATTCCGCGTCGGCGCAGCCCAAGACGGTCAGCGCGAGCGCGGCGGACAGCGGCTACACGCTGCTCAAGGAGGGCGCGTCCGGCCTCGAGGTGCGCAAGCTGCAGGGGCGGCTGGCCGAGCTGGGCTATTACGCGGGCGGCGTGGACGGCATTTACGGCTCGACGACGACCAGCGCGGTCAAGGCCTTCCAGCGGGCGAACGGCCTGAGCGGCGACGGGCAGGCGGGCAGCCAGACGCAGACGAAGCTGTATTCCGCCAGCGCGAAATACGCCGCCAGCCCGGTGACGACGGCGAACCCGGATCAAACGCGCACGCTGACGGTCGGCATGACGGGCAACGACGTTTACGCCTTGCAGGAGCGGCTGATCGAGCTGAATTATCTGAGCGGCGTGGCGGACGGCGTATTTGGCGCGGAGACGCAGAACGCGCTGACGGCGTTCCAGAGCCGAAACGGCCTGACGGCGGACGGCACGGCGGGCGCAAGCACGCTCAAGAAGCTGAACGGAAGCTGCAAACCGGCCGCCGCGACGGCTGCGCCGAGCGGCAACGGCGCCATGCGCGAGGGCGACACGGGCGAGGACGTATACACCCTGCAGGCGCGGCTGTTTGAATTGGGCTATTACAACGGGCGCATCGACGGGCGCTATTCCAGCGAGACGACGGCGGCAGTCAAGGCCTTCCAGAAGGCGAACGGGCTGGGCGCGGACGGCATAGCGGGCAAGGGCACGATGAACAAGCTGAACAGCGGCAATGCGGTTGCGGCGGAGACGACCGACGACGACATCGCCGACGAGCCGGAGACGACCTATCAGCCGGAGACGGCGTACAATGTGCTGCGGCGCGGCGACAAGAGCGATCAGGTGGAAGTGATGCAGCGCTATCTGGCGACGCTGGGCTACTTGAGCACCACGCCGGACGGACAGTTCGGCTCGGGAACGGAGCGCGCGGTCAAGCTCTTCCAGGAGGCGAACGGGCTGAAGGCGGACGGCGTGGCGGGCAGCGGCACGCTCTCCATCCTGTACAGCGGAAACGCGGTGAGTTACAACGCGTATTTCGGCGCGTCGGGCGGCTCGGCGACCGTTTCGCCGACGGCTGTGCCGGATATGACGACGGTGATCCAGTGGGAGAGCGAAGGCGACAACGTGCGCCAATATCAGCAGCGGCTGGTCGAGCTGGGCTATCTGAATAGCAAATATGTGACCGGCAAATTCAACCAGAAGACCGTGGAGGCGACGAAGGCCTTCCAGACGATGAACGACTTGAAGGTGGACGGCGCGGCGGGGCCGCAGTCCCTCAAGCTGATTTATTCAAATGACGCGCTGGACGCAAACGGCGTGCGCGTCGGCGACAAGCTGTCGAGCGCATCGGATACCGTGACGGTATCCGACGTGCTGACGGCGGGCATGAGCGGCGAACAGGTGCGGCAGGTGCAGAGCCGATTGGCGGCACTGGGGTACCTGTCCGCCTCTTTTATAAGCGGCGCTTATGACGAGGCGACGGCGCAGGCCGTTCGGCAGTTCCAGCAGGCGAACGGACTGAATGCGGACGGCGCGGCGGGCAGCGCCACGCAGTCGCGGCTGTACGCCAGCAACGCGGTGACGGCGCAGGTGGCCAGAGCCTCGGCGGACAACAGCGAGCGGCAGAGCGCCGAATACCGCGTGAACGGCGCGTATCAGGCGAGTCTGGCGGGCGGCGGCATTGCCGTGGGCGACAGAAACGCGCTCTACTGCGCGGATGCGTCGCAGGGCGGGATTTTGGTGAAGAAGCCGTATAACGGCGCGGCGGCCAGCGTGATAGCCTACGACGTGCCGCGATTTCTGCACCTGACCAACGGCAAGCTCTATTATGTCGCCAGCGAGGGCGGCGAGGACTGCGTGATCCGCCTGAACACGCAGAGCGGAAGCCGCGAAGTTTTGGCGCGCGTGGGCGTGGCGCTCAAGTTCGCGCTGTGCGACGGCGTGATGTATATGCTGGATGCAAACGCGGCGCTGAAAGAAAGAACGCTCTCCGGCGAGGAGAGCGAACTGATGACGGGCGTCAGCGATTTCACGCTGGACGCGACGGGCAAGGCGCTGCTCTGCGTGACGCAGGACGGCGTGGTCTCCTTCGGCATCCAGACCGGGCAGAGCGAGATGGTCTACACGGGCGCGGCGGATCAGGCGGCGATGTGCGGGCAGGCGCTGCTGGTGCGGGCGGGCGGGAGCATCGTTCGCGTGATGAACGGGCAGATGGCGACGATCCGCAGGGACGGCGCGACGTGCCTGTTCGTCTACGGGCAGAAGGTGATTGAGCTGACGGGCAGGGGCGTGATGACCTGCGACGTGAACGGCGAAAACGCGACGACCATCGCAAACGGTTTGTTTGAAGCCGCGTCGATTGCCAACGGCGTGCTGTATCTGGGCGGCGCGGACGGGTATACGCAGAGCGTGAGCTTATAAACGAAGCGCGTCATCCAGCGCGCGAAGGAACGCGGCACATTCGTCATCCTTCATCAACGCGGCGTAAGCGTCCTTTGCGGCGGAAACGAATTCCACCCGCAGGCCGACAAGGCCGTAACTGCATAGCGGACAGACGGACTTTGCGCGGGTATCCAGCCTGACGCGCGGGGTTCCGTCTTTTTTGAAATGCAGAAAGAGCGGAAACAGGCGGCAGGCCAACGGGCGCTGCTCGCGGGTACAGAAACCATCACAGACAAAGAGATGAACGGGACGATCCGCCAGCGTGAAATTCGCCGGGATGACACGGCCGAACGTGCACCCCTCAAACAGCGCTTCCTCACCGGGAAAAAGGAGCATGCCCGTCTGCTCGTCGCCCTTGCAGCACGCGCCGCCGCAGAGACGGCCGCAGTCGGTCAAAAGCGGTGTGAGATCGGAAAGGCAGGCGCGTGCCGCCCAAATGGAGGTATACAGCGTCAGCCCTCCTCGCCGTGCTTTTGAAGCTGATCGTTGAGCAGATTGATGTTGCCGCAGCTCATGGTGATGACCAGATCGCCGGGCTGCCAATGCGCGCGCAGATAGGCCTCCGCGTCGTCGAAGGTCGGGGTATAATGCGCGGGAACGCCTTCCTTCTGCATGGCTTCCACGAGCATGGTCGCGTGGATATCGCCGGGGTCTTTTTCGCGCGCGGCGAAGATATCCGTCACCAGCACGTCGTCGGCCAGATCGCAGCAGTGGATGTAATCCTGAAACAGCGTTTTGACGCGGGAATAGGTGTGCGGCTGCACGACGGCGAACAGGCGCTTGTGCGGCTGCTTTACGGCGTTTTCCAGCGCGCTGCGCATTTCGGCGGGGTTATGGCCGTAATCGGTGTAGAGCTTCACGCCGCAGACCGTGCCCGTGTATTCAAACCGGCGGTGCGGGGCGGCGAAACGCGCGAGCGACGCGGCGACGGCCTCCGGCTGTGCGCCCGCCTCGACACACGCGGCCATCGTCGCCAGCGCGTGCATGACGTTGAACGCCCCCGGCACGCGCAGATGCGTATGCGCGACGGGCTTGCCCGCGAGGGCGAAATCAAATTCTGCGCAGCCGGTTTCGTCATATCGGAGATTCAGCGGCCGCCACTGGTTATCCTGCCCCAGGCCATAGCTGACGGTGCGGCAGGTCTGCCGCACGAGCAGCGCCGCCACGCGCGGGTCGTCGCCGTTGCCGATGCACACGCCGTTTTCCGGCAGAAGCGCGCAGAATCGGGCGAACGCATGGGCGATGTCGTCGATGTCCTTATAGAAATCGAGGTGATCCTCCTCGATGTTGGTGATGACGGCGATGGTCGGGTGGAACTGGAGGAAGCTCGCGTTGAACTCGCAGGCCTCCACGACGAAGGTATCGTGCCCGCCGACGCGGGTGCTGCCGCCGATATAATCGAGCTGGCCGCCGATGTGAACGGTCGGGTCAAAGCCGGTATCCAGCATCGCCTCGGCGATCATCGAGGTGGTGGTGGTTTTGCCGTGCGTGCCGCAGACGTTGACGGCGTGGCGATAGCCCTCCATGAGCTGCCCCAGCAGCGTGGCGCGCTCCATCTGCGGAATCCCCAATTCCTCGGCGCGCACGCGCTCGGGGTTGCTCTTCGCGATGGCGGCGGAATAGATGACGATATCCGCGCCGTCCACGTTCTCTGCGCGCTGGCCGATGAAGACATGGATGCCCGATTGCTCGAGCGCGTCGGTCGTATAGGAACGGGCGGAATCGGAACCCGTCACGCGCACACCGAGCTTGACCAGCATTCCGGCCAAACCGCTCATCGAGCTGCCGCCGATGCCGATCAGGTGCGCGCGCCTGCCCGTATAATCCTTGATATGCGTCATAAGGCGCCTCCTTAGCATAAAAGAAATCTGTTTTCGCCTTCTATTATACGCCCGGAAAAGGCCGTCGATCAACCAAAATGCGAAAAAAAGCTGAACGTTTTGATAAACTGTGATAAAATTCGGAAAAAAGTGAAATTCAGGGCTTTATTTATTTGAAAAGCTGAATTATAATAGAGCAAAATCACTTTAACATTCGTATTTGGGAGGGATGGACATGGACCGCATCCGCCGCAACGAGCGACTTGCCGCCATGACAAGGATTCTGGTGGAATCCCCGAATAAAATCTTCACGCTCGGCACATTCTGCGAGATGTTCGGCGCGGCGAAGTCCACGCTCAGCGAGGATATCGACATCCTGCGCGGGGTGTTCGCGCAGTTCCATTTGGGGCAGCTGGATACCGTGACCGGCGCGGCCGGCGGCGTTCGCTATCGCCCGGTGCTCGCGCCGGAGGATGCTTACCGCACGGTGAAGGATCTGGCGCAGATGCTGGCCGCGCCGGGGCGCGTTCTGCCGGGCGGCTTCATCTACATGGCCGACATTCTGGCCATGCCGGAGGTCGTGGAGCGGATGGGCGTCATCATCGCCTCTCAGTTTTACCGCGCGGAGCCGGATTTCGTGCTGACGATGGAAACCAAGGGCATCCCGATTGCGATGATGACGGCGCGGGCGCTGGGCGTGCCGACGGTCATCGTCCGCAGGGACAGCAAGGTCTACGAGGGTCCGGCGGTAAACATCAACTATCTCTCCGGCTCGGGCAGCCGGGTAGAGACGATGAGCCTCTCCCGCCGCGCCGTGCGGGAAGGCCAGCGCGCGCTGATTGTGGATGACTTCATGCGCGCGGGCGGCACGGCGCGCGGCATGGTGGACATGATGCGCGAATTCTCGGTGACGGTGGTGGGCGTTTGCGTGCTCATCTCCACGAAGGAACCGGTGAAGAAGCGTCTGGACGGCGTGAAGAGCCTGCTGGTCATCGACGAAACGGACGAGAGCGCGGGCAGCGCGAACATCCACCCGGCGAACTGGCTGATTCAGGCGACGGGAAAGGCGTAAGCAAACGGGCGGCGTTTGACGATCCGCCCTAAAAAACGAACAATCAGCTTTTTTCAGCGGGAGCGCCCTTGTCGGCGTTCCCGCATAGGCTGTTTTGGGAAACGGAGGCATATATGTTCATTGTGGTCGGTCTGGGCAATCCGGGCAGGGAATACGCCAGAACAAGGCACAACGTCGGCTTCGACGTGATCGACGTGCTCAGCGAAAAGCACCATATTCAGCTCACCAAAAACGCGATGCACGGGCAGATCGGCGAGGGCTTCGTCGGCGGGGAAAAGCTGGTGCTCGTCAAGCCGCAGACGTTTATGAACCTCTCCGGCCAGTGCGTGACGGAGCTGGTTTCGTGGTATAAGCCGGAGATGGATCACCTGCTCCTGGTCTACGACGACATCGACCTGCCGCTGGGCAAGCTGCGCATGCGCGAAAAGGGCAGCGCGGGCACGCATAACGGCATGCGCTCGGTCATCGGCCTTTTGGGCAGGCAGGATTTCCCGCGGCTGCGCGTCGGCGTGGGCAAAAAGCCGGAGGGCTGGGAGCTGGCCGACTGGGTGCTCAGCCATTACCAGACCGAGGCGGATCGCAAGACGCAGTTTGATGCGTTTCTGCGCGCGGCGGACGTGGTGGATGACCTGATGAAGAACGGGCTGGAAAGCGCCATGCGGATGGCGAACGCGCCGGCGTAACGCATCTCCGCGAAGCGATGCGGGAGGCGCGGGAACCTCGGGTTCCTGCCGGAGTTTGAGGGGCAGAGCCCCGTCGTAAAGGAGTTACCATGCAAACGCATTTTCTCTTTGATGTGCTCGACGGCTACAAGCCGTTTGAGCAGATGGCGCAGGAAAGCCAAAACAGCGGCGCGGTGATCGCGGCCAGCGGCATGGCGGGCGCGCAGAAGGCGCACGCGGCCTGCGCGTTGGCGGTGCGGACGGGCAGGCCGCTGCTCTTCCTGTGCGACAGCGAGCGCAGCGCGACGCAGACGATGGAGGATGTTTCCGCGCTGCTGGGCGGCGGCGTGTGCCTGCTCCCCGCGCGGGAGATCACGTTCTATCAGGATGTGGCGGCCAGCCGAGAGGTGGCCTATCGCCGCATCGAGGCGATGCGCAGGGCGTTGAGCGGCGAGGCGCGCGCGATTGTCGCCCCGGTGGACGCGATGCTCCACCGGATGATGCCGCGCGAGGCGTTCAACCGAAACACGATCTCCCTGCGTGTGGGCGACGTGACGCCGATTGACCTGCTGATCGAGCGGCTGCTTGCGGCGGGCTACACGCGGGAATACATGGTCGAGGGCAAGGGGCAGTTCTCCGTGCGCGGCGGGATCATCGACGTATACCCGGCCGACGCGCTGAGCGCGGTGCGCATCGAGTTTTTCGACGACGAGCTGGATTCCATCCGCGCGGTCGATGTGATGAGCCAGCGCAGTCAGGGCAATATGCAGGAGGTCGTCATCCCGCCCGCGAGCGAAGCGCCCGTGCCGCAGGCGGGCACAGAGGCGCTGGCGCGGCTGCTGCTGGAGGCGCTGGCGCGTCAGGAAGCCGTCGCCAAAAAGGGCGAGAGCGGAAAAAGCGACGACGCATCCCTGGCGGATCTGCCGCTGGAGGAGGGCGAAATCGCCGCGCCGGAGGCCTTCACCCGCGAAAACCGCACGATGGAGCGCTTCGGCGAAAAGCTGCGCGCGGCGGTCAGCCAGATGCAAAACGGCGTGAGCAACCGGATGCTCGAAAAATTCATCAACCTGCTCTACCCGCAGACGGAGACGATTCTGGATTACATGAACCGCCCGATTGTCGTGCTCGACGAGCCGGAAGCGCTCTTTGCCCGCATGGACAGCCGAACCGGCGAGTTTGGGCAGGCGATTACGGCGGCGCTCGAACGCGGCGAGGCGCTGCCCGAGCAGCACGGCCTGATGCTCACGCAGGACGAGGCGCTAGCAGCGATGCGGCAGACGACCCTGCTCGCGCTGACGACGATTCTGCGCCCGGTGGAAAAGCTGAAGCCGACGCTGCTCTGTCCGATGGGCGGCATGGGCGCGGGCAGCTACGGCGGGCGGACGCACGACATGTGCGCCGATTTCGCGCGCTGGCAGCAGGACGGCTGGCGGATTCTGGTGCTCTCCGGCGGCGCGGCGCGCGGCGAACGCATGCGCCAGTCCTTTGAGGACGAGGGCGTGAAGGCGGTGTTTGACGAGCTGGGCACGGCCGCGCCGAAAAGCGGCGAATGCCGCATCTATCCGCTGACGCTCTCCGGCGGTTTCCAGTATCCACAGATCAAGGTTGCGGTGATCGCCAGCGGCGACGTTTACGGCGCGAAGAGCGCCAAGGGCAAGCCAAAAAAGCAGCAGGGCAGCAAAATCGCCTCGTTCACCGATCTGAACGTCGGCGATTACGTGGTGCACGAGACGCACGGCATCGGCATCTATCAGGGCACGAAGCGCCTGACCAGCGAGGGCGCGAGCCGCGATTACCTGCTGGTGCAGTACCTCGGCAGCGACAAGCTGTATATCCCGGTGGATCACCTCGACCGGATTCAGAAATACATCGGCGGCGGCGAGGGCGCCGCGCCCAAGCTCTCGCGGCTGGGCGGCAAGGACTGGGACAAGCAGAAATCGAAGGTGCGCGAAAGCCTCAAGGAGCTGGCCTTCGACCTCGTGAAGCTCTACGCCGAGCGGCAGAAGAACAGGGGCTACGCCTTTGGGCCGGACACGCCGTGGCAGCAGGAATTTGAGGAGAACTTCCCCTACGACGAAACGCCCGACCAGCTTCAGGCCACGGAGGAGATCAAGCGCGACATGGAGCGCGACCTGCCGATGGACCGCCTGCTCTGCGGCGACGTGGGCTACGGCAAAACGGAGGTTGCGCTGCGCGCGGCGTTCAAGGCCGTGATGGACGGCAAGCAGGTCGCCATCCTCGCGCCGACGACCATCCTCGCCCAGCAGCACTACAACACGCTGATGCGCAGGATGGAGGGCTTCCCCGTGCACGCGGACGTGCTCAGCCGCTTCCGCTCGGCCAAGGAGCAGAAGGAGAGCCTGCGCCGCCTCAAGGACGGCGAAATCGACATCATCGTCGGCACGCACAGGCTGCTGGCCAAGGATGTGCAATTTAAAAACCTCGGCCTGCTCATTGTCGATGAGGAGCAGCGCTTCGGCGTCGGGCACAAGGAAAGCATCAAGAACATGAAAAAGACGGTGGACGTGCTCACGATGTCGGCCACGCCGATCCCGCGCACGCTGCACATGTCCATGGTCGGCATCCGCGACATGAGCCTGCTGGAAACGCCGCCGCAGGCGCGCTACCCCGTGCAGACCTACGTGATGGAATATCAGGACAGCGTGATTCGCGACGCGATTCTGCGCGAAATCGGGCGCGGCGGGCAGGTCTTCTTCCTCTATAACCGCGTCGGCTCGATTGATCAGTGCTACAAGCAGCTTTCCAAGCTCGTGCCGGAGGCGCGCATCGCGATTGCGCACGGCCAGATGCGCGAGCACGCGCTGGAAGACGTGATGCTGGATTTCAGCCAGCAGAAGTTTGACGTGCTGCTGTGCACAACGATCATCGAATCCGGTCTGGATATCCCGATGGCGAATACGCTGATTATCTACGACGCGGATCACTTCGGGCTGGGTCAGCTCTATCAGATGCGCGGGCGCGTCGGCCGCTCGAACCGGCTGGCCTACGCCTATTTCACGGTTCGGTCGGGCAAGGTGCTCTCCGAAACGGCGCAGAAGCGCCTCGACGCGATTCGCGAATTTACGGAGTTCGGCTCGGGCTTCCGCATCGCGATGCGCGATTTGGAGCTGCGCGGCGCGGGCAACCTGCTCGGCCCGCAGCAGAGCGGCCACCTCGCCAACATCGGCTATGATCTGTATTGCAAGCTGCTGGAGGAAGCGGTTTTGGAGGCGCAGGGCGAAGCGCCCAAGCCGAACCGCGACGTGGAGACGCGCATGGATGTGCACGTCAACGCCTATCTCCCGGCGGAATACGTCACGGGCGACAGGCAGCGGCTGGAGGTCTACAAGCGCATCGCCTCCATCACGACAGCCGCGCAGCGCGACGACGTTGAGGAGGAGCTGGTCGATCGCTTCGGCGACGAGCCGCTCTGCGTGGCGAACCTCGTCGCGGTGGCCTACCTCAAGGCGATGTGCGAAAAGCTGGGCATCGACCGGGTGAATCAGGCGGACGGGCGCATCGACATGCGGTTTGCACTCAACGCGCAGGTGGACGGCCAGAAGCTCTTCACTGCGCTGAACGGGTTTGACAAGCGGCTGACGCTCAACGCCGCGCCGCCGGTGACGCTGACGCTTCGGGATCAGACGCTGAACCGCGAGGATCTGCTGATGCTCTGTGTCAAGGTGATGGAGCGGCTGCTCGCGCGCATGGAGCTGAGCGCGGCGTAAACACGATCCGCCCAAATTTGCAAAATGGGGTTGCAATTTGTGCGCAAATCGAGTACAATATTCCAGTAGAATGTGATGACGGATGGAGCTCATGCAATGCGAGGGTGTGAACCTTGTCAGGGCCGGAAGGCAGCAGCAATAAGCATTGTATCGTGTGTGCCGTGGGAATTTTCTGCCCCGAGCATTCTACGATTGCGCCATACAGCGTCGGTGAAAACCGACGCTTTTTTCTTTTGGTTTCTGTTTTGGGAAATAAAAAAAGGACGTCAATCCGATGAAACGGAAATTGATCGTCCTTCCATAAAAGGGAAAGCCTTATACTAATTCGCAGTTAAAATGCTTAACAGAGCGCATCAGATTTTTTGTTCTGACGAAGCCAAGTGAAGTGAGGCGTACTGGAGGTACGTTGAACGGAACGAGGCAAAGTCAGAGCGAAAAAGATGGTGCGCGGATTAAGCCATTTTAACAAGAATTAGTATTACATGCTGATGAGGCCGAAGGCGTTGGCAACCGAGCTGATGAGGATGATCGCCGCGAACAGCGGGCAGAGATAGCGGATCATCAGCGTGAATACGCGCTTGCGGCGGAAACGCTCCTCGCCGTGGCAGACCTCCTGCTCGATGGCCGCGATCCCGGCGACGCGGGAAACCAGCAGGCAGATCGAAATCGCCGCAATCGGCATCATCACGGAATTGGTCAGGAAATCGAAGAAATCCAGAAACTGCATGCCCAGAAGCGTGACGTTGGCCAGCGGGCCGTAGCCCAGCGAGGAGAGGCTGCCCAGCGTAATCATCACCGCGCCCATCAGCACCGTCGATTTTTTGCGGCTCCAGCCCAGCTCATCCTGAAAGGTGGAGACGGCGCTTTCCGTCAGCGCGATGGAGCTGGTCATGGCCGCGAAGAGCACCAGCACGAAGAACAGGATGCCGACCGCCGTGCCCAGCCCCATGCTGTCAAACACCTTCGGGATGGTGATGAACATCAGCGAGGGGCCGGCCTGCAGAGTGGCCGATTCGCTGCCGGAGAACGCGAAGATGGCGGGAATAATCATCAGACCGGCCATCACGGCAATCGCGGTATCGAAAATCTCCACCGTTTCCGTCGAGCCTTCGATGGAAACGTCTTTTTTCATATACGAGCCGAAGGTAATCAAAATGCCCATCGCGATGGAAAGCGAATAGAACATCTGCCCCATGGCGGTCACGACCGTCATCCACGAGAAGTTTTCGAAATTCGGCACGAGGAAATATTTGACGCCCGCCAGCGCGCCCGGCCGCGTGACGGAATACCCCGCGATCAGCACGGAGAGCACGACGAGCACCGGCATCATCAGCCGGGAGACGCGCTCAATGCCGTTGCGCACGCCCGCGTAGATGACAAACAGCGTCGCCAGCGCGAAGACGATGAAGCACAGCTCGGCGGACAGGCCGTTGGAGATGAACGCGCCGAAATAGCCGTCGGCCGCCAGCGCGTGGCCGTTGCCGAGCAGGTATTCCACCAGATACTTGATGACCCAGCCGCCGATGACCGAGTAATACGGCACAATGAGAATCGGGATGACGGCGTTGAGCCAGCCGCCCGCCGACAGCCAGCGCGATTTGCCGAAGGACTGAAACGCGCCGACGGGGCTTTTGCCGGTCATGCGGCCGATGGAGGTTTCCGCGACGATCATGGTATAGCCGAAGGTCAGCGCCAGCAGGATGTAGATCAGCAGGAAGATGCCGCCGCCGTACTTGGCCGCCAGATAGGGGAAGCGCCAGATGTTGCCAAGGCCCACGGAGGCCCCGGCCGCGGAGAGCACGAACCCGATCTTGCCGGAGAACGTGCTGCGGGAATGATGATGCTTTTGCATGCGTGTCAAACCGTCCATTCTTTTTTCATGTAGAAATCAGTGTAACACAGCGGGCGGGGAAAAGCAATGCGGCGGCGCGGGAAAGGCGAAAAAGACGCGCGGTATCAAAGCGAAAGCGTCAATTCGCATTGGTTGACGGGCGGCTGGCTCAGAATGTCGGCCAGATAGAGGGGGAGAAAGCCGCTCTGCGCCTGCCAGCGCTTTTCAAGCGCGGAATCCCGCGCGAGGGTATCCATGCGGCCGGAAAAATACGCGGCGTTGGCCACGGCGAAGAAATCGGCCAGTTGCTCGGGTGCGTCGTCCCCGGCGATGGCGGCGAGCGCCTGACGGAGACAGCAGGCGCGGAAAAAATCCGCGGAATAGGCGGAAAAATCCAGCAGATTGGGGTCGGAAAGCTCCTGCGCAGCCGCCCAGTCGGAAACGCGGACGGGCGCGGTGCGGTAGGTCAGCGCATCTGCCGTCAGCGTCAGCACGCCGTATTGATTCGGCGAAACGGCCAGCGATGAGGTGGCGATATCCCACAGGCCGGAATCGGTCTGCCCCATGTGCTGGAGGTGGATATGGCCGCTGAGGTTGCACAGCACGGGCGAAACGGCATACAGGCGGCGCAGCGCATCTGCGTTGCGGATGGTGAAGCCGGAGGAAAGCAGGCCGCTGTGGTCGATCAGGTTTTGGTGGCTGACGGCGACGACGCGGCAGCCGTCCGCCTGCGCCTGCATGAGCTGACGGCGCGCCCACGAAAGCGTACCCTTCAAAACGGCGTTCGGCGCGGCGGAGGTGTTCACGTCGAGCATCAGCAGGCGCAGATCGTCGGAGAGCGCCGCCACGTAGCTCAGCGAATCCGCGTCGCGGGAGAGCGCGCCGTCAAAGCCGAAAGCATGATAAAGGGCGGCAAATTCCCCGGCGGTCACGCCGTCCACCCGTGTGTAGCCGTCGCCCTCAAAGCGCGCGGCGCTGCTGCTGTTCAAATCGTGGTTGCCGGGGAGGACAAACACGGGAATGCCCGCGTCGCGGACGCGCGCAAGCCGAAGGGAAAGCGCCTCGTGGCTCTCGCGCGCGCCGTTGAAGGTCAGGTCGCCGGAGAGAATCAGCGCGTCCGGCTTCTCGGCGATCACCTGAGCGACAAACGCCTCGATCAGCGCGTCGCTGTACGCCATCACCTTGCCGTCGCCCCGCTCGATCAAATCGGTGAAGAGCGCACCGTTGTCCGTCAGCGTCGGGGCGATATAGTGTAAATCCGTCGCCGTAAAGAGCACCGCGCGGTGCTCGCACAGCGCAAGGACGGGGACGAGCAGAAGAGACAGGCACAGAAAGAGACATTTTTTCATGGGTGAGCGTCCTCCTGAAAAAAGATAATCTATTATAGCATACATGCGGGAAAAAACGGGAGTAGGCACTTTGGGGTAACCATGGCGCTTGAATGGGCGGCGGCGCGCGGGGACGGGGCGAAACTTAAAAGAATGAGGCGGGGACGGGCTGACGATGAGGCGAAGCGGAATAACTAAAAAATTTTGGAAAGAACGGCCGAATGGGTGTGAATTTTTGCAAATTTTTACGTCTAGGTAAGTGAAACAGGGAACCCGATGGGCGATGGACAAGGAAAGAAGGAGGAACGAGGATGAAAAGATTTGCGGGGATGATGGGGGCGTTACTTTTGATGCCGACGCTGGCATTGGCAAACAGCGACATGGTTTCCATTTCCGAACTGCGCCAGCAGGTTGAGATGATGGGGCGGTGGACAAAGACTTATGACACACCGAATGGCGAAGTGAGCGTGGACATACCCATTATTGCGCCTGAGGTGGAAAATGTGCCGATTTTACAGGTAAGCGCAGTAATGGGAAAAGACGTTGCGGAAGAAAAGGGATTGCACAAATCCGTAGATCAGGAGAATGCGGGCGCGGGTATTTTCTATGATGACTTTGATATTCTTTCCAAATTGAACGCGAATGTGGATGACGCCGCGATGATTTTCTGCGCAAATCCGGAGGAAATTGATTTAGCATTTTTACAGGTTTCGCATAATGATCCTAATTCAATGCGCATGGGAAGCTGGGACTACAGCAGCGACTATTATTATCCGAATGAAATGAATCCAGAAACGTTGTTTGCGGAAGAAAATGACCAGCCGCTGTCTGCGGCAGATGATGTGCTGGCAGTTTTGCTGCAAAACTATTATGGACGCGAGAATGCGGATTACGGCGTGGATTATGTGGAAGTACGGGGCAGAGCAAGGAAAAGAGTTGGACGGACAAAGAATGATTTGGGTGCTTATAAAAAAGATTACCCGAAAGGGACGTATTATATCAGCTTCAGGCAGAAGCTCGAAGGAATCCCCATTTACTTGGAAATTGGACACAAAATGCTGACAACGAATCAAACTTACGTTACGCAAGAGGTAGCGCTTAAATGCCAGAGAATCAGAGGGATAGAGACGAACACGTTGGAGTACATGGATGAAACGTCTTTCATTTTGGATACAACATGGATGGGAGAAGAAAAGAGGATTCAGGAGGATGTGCCGCTTGCAACGCTTGACGAAGTGATACAGGCACTTGAAAAGAAGATCGAGGAAGGTTATATTCGTGATATTTATGCGCTCAGACTGGGGTATGTCTGCTATCCGGATGATATCTCGCCGGATATTTATGCGCTTTATCCGGCGTGGATCTGCGATTGTATTTATGCCAATTCGCCGCGTGAACAGATTATGGAAAATATCGTGACCGATGCGTTCAGAGAGAATTACAGGTATGAGCAGATTCTTGTGGATGCACAGACATGCGATATCCAAGAGGGATGGATAGATCGAGATGAAGGACTGTATCATGCCGAACCGATGACGTGGGGGAAAATGCAATGAAGAAAATACTGTTTGTACTTTGCGTGCTGCTTCTTGTGCCGACGCTGGCATTGGCAAGCGGCGACATGGTATCCGTTTCCGAACTGTGCCAGCAGGTTGAAGCTATGGGACGGTGGACAAAGACTTATGAAGCGCATGGGCGGACGATTGAGGTGGATATTCCAATATATATCCCAAATGAAAAGGAATTGGCTGTATATGATTGCTCGGCGTATACGGATTATATTAAAAATCCCAATAACGAAGATAAAACCAATGTATATGCATATAATGAAAATTTGAAAGAGTTGGTAAAAGAAGAAAGCAATGATAAATCTGAAAATGCAATCATTGAAGTTTATGATAATGGGACTGAGTTGAGGATCATGTTTAACAGTCCGGAAGAACTGCTGGAGCACAATACAAGAGATTATATAAAAATTAAGGAAAGTGGGTATTATCCGGATAAAGTCAATGCAGATGTGATATATGCAGAGAACAGTGATCTATCATTGATGGAGGCAGAAAAGTACCTTGAAGAAATCGTGCGGTTTTTTATCCGAGATGGATATGACGGAATTGATATTGATTATATCAAGATAGCTGGACGTGGAAGAAAAACTAGAAGCTATACAGATGAAGAACTCGGAGAATGTGCAGATTATTATCCAAAGGGAACGTATTTCTTTAATTATTATCAGAAACTCCATCATATTCCGATAATGATGACGATTATTGCCACATTGAATAACAAACAGGAAAATGGAGTATACGGAGATTTATTTGGATTTTGGGGAACAACCGGCGGAATATGCCAGATAATGGATAGAAATTCATTCTGGTTGACAATTAAGTGGATGAAGATAGAAAAAGAGCATGAAGAAACGGTTAGACTGCTCCCAATTGACCAGATAATCAATACAGTTGAAAAGGAAATAAAAGCAGGGCATGTTAGAAATGTATACGCTTTAAAATTGGGATATATCATTTATCTGAATGATGAAAGTCCAGAAAGATATACGTTATATCCGATGTGGGTGTTGGATTGTGATTATGTCGAAGACAAAAACAAGGGAATAAAAGTGAATCCATATTCTGATGATATCCGAGATTGCTTCTCTTTTGAGAGAATTTGCATCAATCCGGAAACGGCTGAAATGATGGATTTCTTAAATCCAAAGACCCAAATGTTGTATGCGCCATGAAAATTTGAAGAGAAGGAGAGCAAATGCAATGAAAAAGATGATGGTTTTATTTTGTACGCTCCTGCTTTTTCCGACGCTGGCATTGGCAAGTAGCGACATGGTTTCCGTTTCCGAACTGCGCCAGCAGGCAGAAGCTATGGGGCGGTGGACAAAGACTTATGAAGCGCATGGGCGGACGATTGAGGTGGATGTGCCGATCATTGTGCCGGAAGTGGAAGAATTTCCTGTTTTTTTGGTTGAACCCTACTATGCGGTATACGAGCAGCGTTTAACCAGAGATGGAACTATGCTGGAGAAAATCGGAGAAGACGGATGGTGGTC
>ERZ825137.1427-NODE-1427-length-30952-cov-4.209923_pt1 | contig 30952 bp, 22 predicted proteins | sample MGYA00519873_ERZ825137 | MGnify/ENA primary metagenome ERZ825137 (study PRJEB31778, sample SAMEA3449190) | human gut metagenome | biome: human gut; feature: human-associated habitat; material: faeces | place: United Kingdom | collected 2010/2012 ...
GGCGGGTCGTGGTACGGATATTAAGTTAAGTCCGGAAGTGAAAGCCGCCGGTGGATTAGCTATTATCGGTACGGAACGTCATGAATCTCGTCGTGTAGACCGCCAGTTGCGTGGACGTGCCGGACGTCAGGGAGATCCGGGTTCTTCCGTATTCTTTGTCTCGTTGGAAGACGATTTGATGCGTCTGTTTGCATCCGACCGTATTGCTCATGTAATGGACAAACTGGGTTTCAAAGAGGGTGAAATGATTGAAGCGAATATGATTTCAAGTTCTATCGAACGTGCCCAGAAAAAGGTGGAAGAGAATAACTTTGGTATTCGTAAACGTTTGCTAGAGTATGATGACGTGATGAACAAACAGCGTACGGTTGTATACACCAAGCGTCGTCATGCCTTGATGGGTGAACGTATCGGAATGGATATCACCAATATGATATGGGAACGTTGTAACAATGCGGTAGTCAACAATGATTACGAAGGCGCCAAGATGGATATTCTGAAAACATTGGCTATGGAAGCTCCATTTACCGAAGAGGATTTCCGTAAAGAGAAACCTGATGATTTGGTAGACAAGACTTTTGAGCAGGCTATGGCTAACTTCAAGCGTAAGATGGACCGTATGGCTCAGATTGCCCAGCCTGTTATTAAAGAGGTATATGAGAAACAGGGCCAGATGTACGAGAATATTTTGGTTCCGATTACCGATGGTAAGCGCATGTATAATATTCCGTGTAACTTGAAAGCTGCTTATGAGAGCGAATGTAAAGAAATTATTAAATCGTTCGAGAAAGCTGTACTGTTACATACCATTGATGAAGCGTGGAAAGAAAATCTTCGTGAACTGGACGAATTGAAACATTCCGTACAGAACGCAAGTTACGAACAGAAAGATCCGCTGTTGATTTTCAAGTTGGAATCTGTTAACTTGTTCGACAACATGGTAGACAAGATAAACAATGAAACTATTTCCGTGTTAATGCGTGGACAGATTCCTGTCCAAGAGCCCGAACAAGTAAGAGAGGCTGCGCCGGAGAGACCGGCTCCGCGTCAGCAATATCGTGAAACAAAACAGGATTTAAGCGATCCGAACCAGCAAGCAGCGGCTGCTCGCGATACTCGGGAGGTGAAGCGTGAGCCGATTCGTTCGGAAAAGACTGTAGGACGTAACGATCCTTGTCCGTGTGGTAGCGGAAAGAAGTTTAAGAACTGTCATGGGCGGGGAATCTAATTTAATTGAAAATTGACTGCGAAGAGGCTGTTTTGTAAACTAGTCCAATCGCACATTGAAAATATAGAGCGGGAGGTTTCTTTAAGGGAGGCTTCCCGCTATTTTAAGATCTTCATGAAACGATTCTCCTTTTTTGGCGCTTGTCCTTTGGCATGATTCTTTTACTTGGATTATGATTACGCGATAGAGGCACCCTATTTCTTTAGCGTTTGTTTGTATGACTCTCTGCTTGAATAATGATTTACGAGATGGAGATTATTCTATTTCCTTTAATGCTTTAACCTTTTGCATGACTCTCTTACTTGAATTAGGATGATACGATAGCGGTACTCTATTTTCTTAACGCTTGACCGTTTTCATAAATCTCGCATGGATTATGAAATTGTGTATAAGTAATGAATTCTACTCTTCGTTCTTTACGTTAAACGTAGTTAATCTCAGTGTATTCGTTCGTATAATGCCAAGAATCAAGTTATTTTTGTCAAATCAAGATAAAAACCATAATAGTTATGAGTAAATATATAACATTGATTGCATGTTTCGGACTTTTTTCCTGTTCTACTATTGGTTATGTATCAATGGAGTCTTTATATCCGTCGGAATTAAGCTTCCCACTTGATGTGAAGTCAGTGGGAATAGTAGATAATGCAGTGAATCATGATACTTTATTGGCGAACGGCATTACGATAGGGAAACTGGAAGGTGACGGAAAAATCATGGCTCGTCAATTCGCTGTCAATCTTGCTGATGCTAACTATTTTGAATATGTTATGCTTTGTGATTCTTCATTGCGTTCGGGCACGCGGATGGATGCCCCTTTAAAACTATCGCAGGAAAAGGTGCGCCAATTGACCTCGGATTTAAATGTAGATATGTTGGTAACAGTAGACGGTATATCGATTAAAACATGGCCTGATGTGGAGCTTATGGGAGATCCGCCTTATCCGGTAGAGGTAGTGGAAGGAGAGATATCTACGGTAATAAGCGTGTATGTACCCTCTCGCAAAGAGCCGATGCATCTGGCTTTAGGAGCTCAAGATACTGTGTTTTGGGAGTTGATAGGACCTCTGACCGAGAAATATATTGTGGAGGATGCTTCTTCTTATGGTGCTTCGTTGCCTTTGAAATATTTGGTTCCACAGTGGAAACCCGAAGAGCGTTTATATTATTCGGGAGGATGTGTAGAATTGCGTGATGCGGCGGTATATGTGAAGGAAAATAATTGGGAAGACGCTTTTCTGTTGTGGAAGAAATCTTATGAATCCAGTAAAAGTAAATCGAAGAAAAGAATGCGTAGTGCACTGAATATGGCTCTTTATTATGAGATGCAAAGTAATATTCCCGAAGCGTTGAAATATGCGAAAGAGGCTATGGACTTGGCGAAGCCTGGAAGTCCGGACAAAAAGTACATTACTTTTTACTATTCGGCACAATTGAGTGACAAGTCTGTGAAAATGCAGAAACTTGAACTGCAAATGAAGCGTTTTGATAAGAAATAATCGTTATTATTTGTTGTTAGTACTAAATTTTTTGTACTTTTGAGGTGTATTAGCAAAAGATATTAGAAAGGAAGTCGATATGAAACTTAGCTCACATTCTCATTCACTCATAGAACAGACGTTGAGAACTGTATTAGAGGTGTTTCCAGCAAGTAAGGAACAACTTGCGGTAACAGATATACACATTCAGCCAAGATACGATTCGGGTGAATTGATTATTTACAATGACGATGATGAAGAATTGGCACGTACGGTAATAGAAGAGTGGGCGGAGAATGAATATACGGATGACCAATTTTACGCCGAGGCGGAATCTTTATTCCGTGATATATTGAAGAGTTGGCAAGAAAAAGGAAAATTAGATAGGCTTTCCATTATGAAGCCTTATTCTTTTGTGTTGGTTGACGATGAGAAAGAAACTATAGCCGAACTTTTGTTAATAGACGATGATACAATGATGCTCAGTGAGGATCTGTTGAAAGGTTTGGATGAAGAACTCGATGATTTCCTGAAGAAATTATTGGAAGAATAATACTTATTTGTATAAATTCCCTGAGTAATACCCAGTTTGTATAAATACCCTTTTTTCTATATTTTATTTGATAAAGTCGTTTTAGCTTCCGAAAATATAAGCTAATGCGGCTTTATTAGTATACTCTTGAGCTTCTTTTAAAAAGCCTGAAACAAGTTATTCCTTCTATAGGCAACTTTCATCCATAAAGATTTTGATTTTCAAATGAGGGAGCATGCATGCCTCCTTATCTTAAAAGACATCCCCCAGTACTTTTTCGGTACAGTATAATGCTTCTGTATAGGTATGCTGTTGATTATAGCGCTCTTGCAAAATAGCAATTTTTAGGTATTGTAGCAATTTTTAGCCGACAGTACCTTTGCAGCGATAAAAAACAATAGGTATCATAAAATAATATACAGAAAGATGAAAGTAAAGAAAATTTTAATGTTGTTAGCTGTGGCTTTATGCGTTGCAGCTTGTAGTAGTGATGATGAACCGGCTAATGGGGGGACTTCTTCCGGAGTGAAATCGATTTCTAATTTAGACGCTTCCGATTATGGTTCGTGGACTTATCTTAATTTGGAAACCGGTGAAATGGAAACGGTAATGGATGCGGGCCCTTGGATATATACGGACGGAACGATTAAAAACAATGAAGTGGAGCCGGTCGGTATAAAATGGCATATCGCTTTTCATCGGTATGAAATAAAGACAAACGGAGGCTCGGTTCTTGATACTGGTTTGACTGATATGGAGAAAGTGACTTCTTTGCCGAATGGTAACTATGAAGCAGACGTTCGGCTGGCGGATGAAGACGAACTCTCTCTTACGATGGATTTGAGCGGCATGATGACAACGGGTTCTGTAGGCTATGCTCAGAATCCATATGTAAATAAAGTGTTATGCAGTTGGGTTACAAGAACTGAGACCGGTTCAATGCCTCCCGTCGTGTATACGCCGACTAATCATGTGATGGTGTTGAAGTGTAACGACGGCAACTGGGCGAAACTTCAGTTTACTGCAGCGGGTAATACTGAAACTAATAAAAGTGGTTTTCTGACGTTCAACTATGAGTTCTTTGCAAAGTAATGGAGAAAAAGGTATTTGTTCTTCTATTTTGCATGATAACAGTGGCTATGACCACAGTTCGGGCAGATAATATAAATGACCGCAGTGATGCTAACCGCTATCGCTATGCGATTCGGGGCATTGTGACGGACGAGAATGGGCTGCCTATGCCGGGCGCTACCGTACGTATATTAGATACTACGTTCGGGGCCGGAACAAATACAGGCGGAGAGTTTACGGTTCGCCTGGAAAATACGCGGGAATATATTTTACAAGTTTCTTTTGTGGGGTATGAATCTCAGAATATAAAGACTTTGGCTTCTGTAGATCCTGTGCCGTTGCAGATACAGTTAAAGCCGTCCGCTAATCAGTTGGACGATGTGGTGGTGACCGGTTCATTTATAGAAAAGCCTTTAAAAGATGTACCCGTGTTGACACGTATCATTTCTCAAAAGGAAATTCAAGCACTGAATCCCATGAGTATTGAAACCTTGTTGCAGTACGAGTTACCGGGTTTGCAGATTGGATATAATTCGATGAGCCAGATGCCTCAAATTTCTTATCAGGGTATGGACGGAGAATATATGCTGTTCCTGATAGACGGTGAACGCGTGAGTGGTGAAGGTGCAGACCATAACGTGGACTTTACTCGCTTTAACGTAGATGATATTGAGCGTATTGAGGTTATAAAGGGGGCTCAATCGACTATTTACGGCTCCAATGCTTTGGGAGGTGTTATCAATATCATTACCAAAACAGCCAACCGTCCTTTCAGCGGGAATCTGAATGCACGCTATGCCGGTTCCAACGGGCAGAAATATACGGCCTCGGCAGGAGTGAAGAAAAACAGGCTCACATCTTATACAAGCCTGACTTTCCGTACGAAAGATACATATACCCTTACCGATGAGGCCGGAAAGACTACCGTCACGGAAAGTAGCAACGGCTCGCTTACTGAAGAACAGGCGAAAGCTGCCAGTACTACTGTTTATGGATATGAAATATGGGATGTGTCGCAGAAGTTGGGTTATACTTGTAACGAGAAGCTAAGCGCTGACCTGAGGGGATCTTTCTATCATAATAAACGGGATATCCGTATCGGAAAGAACTATCAGGAAATCTTTATGGATTGTACGTTGGGGGGCAAGGTGAAATATTTGCCGGGTAAGAATCAACAGTTGGTGGTGGGTTATACCTATGACAACTATAAAAAGAATCAAGATTATTTCTTGTCCGGCAAGAAAACTACCGATTATCGTAACATTAAGCAGACACCGCGTGCAGACTATACAGGAAAGTTTGGTGACCATACAGTCAGTGTAGGATTTGAAGGGGATTTGGAATATTTAAAACATTACATGCTGAAAGACACCGCTCACGTAAGCAATCGTGCGTATGCCTTTTACGTTCAGGAGGACTGGAATTTGGCCCATAACCTTAATATTGTAGCCGGTGTACGTGCAGATTACCATGAGAAATATCATTGGCATCTAACTCCCAAGATATCCGCTTTGTGGCGTTTCTGCGAGTATTTCACTTTCCGTGCAGGTTATGCGCAGGGTTTTCGTTCTCCCTCGTTGAAGGAACTTTATATGAATTACGATATGGGCGGACTCGGGATGTTTATGATTTATGGTAATTCTGATTTGAAGCCCGAAACAAGCAATCAGGTATCCTTGTCCGGAGAATATACGAAAGGAGGATTTAACATGTCCGTTTCTTTTTCGCATAATCGTTTTAAAAATAAAATAGCTTATACATCGTTGGGTGACGATTCGAGTGATATGCAGTATGTAAATGCCGAAAATGCCAAAACATCAGCGTGGGAGACTATCCTGCGTTATCGGTTTGGTTTCGGATTGATTCTTACCGGTTCGTACGCCTATACGAATGATTATATGGAAGTAGATGGACGGAATGCTTCATTGGTACGTCCGCATGCGCTTGTTTTCAATGCAATGTATACACGCAAGTTCGGGAAAATAGGTTTCAACTGTTCTTTGAACGGACAATGGGGGTCGAAGTTTGATACATATAGCCGGAGCCTGAATGATGATGCCACTTATTCATATAAGAAGATAACTTATGATGCACGTACGTTGTGTTCTTTGAATGCGGGAGTTACCTTGCCGAAAGGTATTTCTTTTAATATAGGGGTAGACAACTTGTTTGATTACAAAGACAAGGCTGCCGATAGTTCCTTGCAGGTGCCGCAGAAGGGAATCAGTTGTATTGGAACCGTAAATGTGAATATTGCTGACATGTTTGGATTATAAATATAAGAATATTGGAATGAAGAGAAAACAATTAATAATAGGTAGCGCTGTCATCGTGTTCCTCTTGGTACTTTGGGGAGCGTGGAATCTGTGGTTCGGAACTACTAAGGTAGCATTTGTCAATTATCAAGTTATCAGCTTGGGACAGATTTCTAAGGCTAACGACAATTCGTTTATCAAAATCTCGGAATTAAGTACAGACGATTTGGACAAACTTACCGCTTACGATATGGTGTTTATTAATGCCATGGGACTGCGCATAACCGAAGAACAACGGGCCGAAATACAGAAAGCCGCCGACGAGGGATTACCGATATTGACAACCGCAGCTACCAATCCGGCGAATAATATTGTATCGCTGGATTCTGTTCAGGCGGATACGTTGAAAAGTTATCTGGGAAGCGGTGGACGTAGGAATTACCGTAGTTTGTTGAATTACGTTCGTAAGCACATTGATGGAAAACTTATTTCGGTAAATGAACCGGAGGGTGTAATAAAACGCTCCAATGATCTGATTTATCATACCGACCCGAAGAAACCGGATGAGGAGGAGCTCGGTTTTAACACCATAGCCGAATATAATGCTTTTTTGCAAAAGAACGGCTTACTGAAAGAGGGTGCTCCCCATATTATCATTACCGGACAGATGGGAGAACCGACAGAATTGATCGCTAAATTGGAAGAAACCGGAAACGTAGTATTTCCTGTCCGGGATATGAAGACTTTTATCAGTATGCACCATATCGATTCGGTGCAGCCGTCGGCTGTCATTAATATGGCTCATGGACGTATGGGTGATTACATGGTAGACTATCTTTCGGAACAGAATATACTTTTATTTGCTCCGTTGAATGTAAATCGTTTGGTTGAAGAATGGGAGAACGATAAAATGGGCATGAGTGGGGGCTTTCTCTCGCAAAGCGTGGTAACTCCTGAAATTGACGGTGCTATCCGTCCGTATGCTCTTTTCGGGCACTATCGGGATGAAGAGGGTTTGCAACATGCGTTTGCCATTCCTGAGCGTTTGGAGACTTTCGTACAGACCTTGAATAATTATATCAGTCTTCAGCGTAAATCGAACAGGGAGAAGCGAGTGGCTATTTATTACTACAAAGGTGCGGGGCAGAATGCCCTGACAGCCGGTGGCATGGAAGTGGGACCATCGCTTTACAATCTGTTACTCCGTATGAAGAAAGAGGGTTATAAGGTGGAGGGATTGCCCACATCGTCTAAAGAACTGGAACGGATGATTCAGGTTCAGGGAGCCGTTTTCGGTAATTATGCGCAGGGAGCGTTCGATGAATTTATGAAGAACGGAAAACCGGCATTAGTGACCAAAGCTGATTATGAAAGTTGGGTAAAGCAAGTACTCCGTCCGGAGAAGTATGCCGAAGTGGTGGCTGCTTATGGAGAATTTCCCGGTGAGTATATGTCTACTGAGGACGGTTCTATCGGAGTAGCTCGTTTACAGTTTGGCAATGTAGTGCTGCTTCCGCAGAATGCTGCGGGAAAAGGTGATAATGCATTTAAAGTGGTACATGGTACAGATGCTGCGCCTCCGCATACTTATATCGCTTCTTATCTTTGGACACAGTTCGGCTTTAAAGCTGATGCCTTGATACACTTTGGTACACATGGAAGTTTGGAGTTTACTCCTAAAAAACAAGTGGCGCTGAGCAGCAACGATTGGCCTGACCGTCTGGTGGGTGCTTTGCCGCATTTCTATATTTACTCCATTGCCAATGTAGGCGAGGGAATGATAGCGAAACGTCGTTCTTATGCAGGATTACAATCATATCTTACTCCACCTTTCTTGGAGAGTAGCGTGCGGGGTATTTATAAAGATTTGATGGAAAAAGTCAAGATATATAATAATGTAGAAGGGGCCTGTTCGTGTGCCGGACATGTAGGCGGACATACTCCTGATTCCCGTTCGGAAGCAGACTTGCGACGTGCTTCATTGGCAGTAAAAGCTTCAGCGGTGAAGTTAGGAATCCATCGTGAACTGGAGTTGGATAGTGTGTTGTCGGTACCTTATACGGAAGATGAGATTCTTCGTATAGAAAACTTTGCAGAAGAACTGGCTGCCGAGAAAATAACGGGACAACTCTATACGATGGGGGTTCCTTATGAAGACGCCCGCATTATGAGCAGCGTATATGCAATGGCTGTCGATCCGATTGCTTACAGCCTGTTGGCATTGGATAAGCTTCGCGGACGTGCTGATAAAAAAACTGTCAAGCATCGGGCTTTGTTCGCTCAGCATTATTTGAATCCGGCTCGCAATCTGGTTGCACAATTGTTGATGAATCCGGCTTCGGGTACGGATGAACTGGTTTGCCGTACGGCGGGTATTACAGCAGGAGAATTGGAGAAAGCTCGTGAAATAGAGAATTCACGTAATGCTCCGCAGGGTATGATGGCGATGATGATGGCGATGAGTCGTGAAACTCAGGCGGAAGGAATGAAGCCGGGCAACTGGCAGACGGAAATGTCGCAAGAAGCGCGGACAGGCAAGCTGCATGGAGAGGTAAAGCAGCCGGAAGCTAATGCAAAGGAAAGCAATATGATGCGGGCAATGAAGTACAAGATGAAAGAGATGGGGCAAGGAATGGATCCGAAAAAGGCTTTGGAACTTGCCCGGGAAATGGGCGCGCCTGCCGAAGCTCTGAAAAAGATGGAGGAAGCGATGACTAAAAAGCAGCGACTGGAAAATTCTTCTCAAAGCGGAAGGACGCTTACTCAAGGAAAGCAGGAAACGACAGAGGCTGAAACGCGTAATGTGGTTTCTAAAATACATCCTGTTGAAGCGGATGCATATAGGTCTTCTAGGCATAGTACGGATGCGGGGACGCATAAGTTTTCAGGACATCCTTCCGGTATATCGGAGGGGAAGGGCGGCGGTATGGTTGCCATGATGAAGGCCATGTCGTCGGATAAGACGGAATATTCAAAAGAGGAGGTACATTTTGCGCTGGCTGTGCTTGAAGTGGAACGTGCCATCAAGAATGTGGGACTATATAAAACGGAACTTCAGAAAAGTCCGGAAAAAGAACTGGCTTCTATGATAAATGCACTGAATGGCGGATATACGCAACCCTCTCCCGGAGGCGATCCGATAGTTAATCCGAACACTTTGCCTACAGGGCGTAACCTTTACGGTATCAATGCAGAGGCTACTCCGAGCGAAGCCGCATGGGAGAAAGGTATCCGGTTGGCCAACAATACTATAGAGATGTACAGACGTCGCCACAATGACAGCATCCCACGTAAGGTGAGTTATACACTGTGGAGCGGCGAGTTTATCGAGACAGAAGGCGCCACGATAGCACAGGTGCTTTACATGCTTGGGGTAGAGCCGATACGGGATGCTTTTGGACGTGTGACCGATTTGAAGCTCATCCCTTCTAAAGAATTGGGACGCCCGCGCATTGACGTGGTGGTTCAGACCAGTGGGCAGTTGAGAGACATAGCCGCTTCTCGTCTGTTCCTTATTAACCGGGCTGTGGAGATAGCAGCAGCGGCCAAGGACGACCTGTTTGAAAATCAGGTTGCAGCCGGTGTAGTGGAAGCAGAACGGGCATTGATTGAGAAAGGATTGACTCCGAAAGATGCGCGTGAGATTTCTGCTTTCCGTGTGTTTGGCGGAGCCAACGGCGGTTATGGAACCGGTATTCAGGGAATGACGATGAGCGGTGATCGATGGGAGAGTGAGAAAGAGATAGCTGATACCTATCTAAACAATATGGGAGCTTATTATGGCAGTGAGAAGAACTGGGAAGCATTCCGGCAATTCGCTTTTGAAGCCGCACTGACCCGTACGGATGCTGTCATTCAACCTCGTCAGAGTAATACTTGGGGTGCGTTGAGTCTCGACCATGTGTATGAGTTTATGGGGGGCTTGAACTTGGCTGTCCGGAATGTGACCGGTAAAGATCCGGATGCTTATCTGAGTGATTATCGCAATCGTAACAATGTCCATATGCAGGAGGTGAAAGAGGCTATCGGAGTAGAAAGCCGTACCACCATTTTCAATCCTACCTATATTAAAGAGAAGATGAAAGGGGAAGCGGGAGCAGCCAATACGTTTGCCGAGATTGTGCAGAATACGTATGGTTGGAATGTGATGAAGCCGAAGGCAATTGACAAAGAAATGTGGGACGAAATATATAATGTATATGTAAAGGACAAATTTGATCTGGGTTTACAGGAGTATTTCGAGAAACAGAATCCTGCTGCTTTGGAGGAGATGACAGCCGTGATGCTGGAGACAGTACGTAAAGGCATGTGGAAAGCAAGTGAACAGCAGATTGCCGATATAGCCAAACTTCATACCGATTTGGTAAATAAATACAACCCGTCTTGTTCTGGTTTTGTGTGCGATAATGCTAAACTCCGTCAGTTCATTGCCTCTAAAACCGATGCGCAGTCGGCGGCCCAGTATAAGGAAAATATCGACCGGATACGTGAAGCGGCGGCAGCTAACGATAAAAAAGGGGTGGTGATGAAGAAAGAAGAGATTGCATCCCCCGCGGCGGACGAACAGACAAATGTGCTGAGTAATACCGTTGTGCTGGTTATTGCAGTGCTTGCTATTGTGATACTGATACTTGTGGTCCGGCATCGTCGTAAAAAGATGAAAGAATAATGGAGACGGTTGTATTTGTATTGATGATATTGGTTTGCTTCAACTTTATGTTGAAGCAAACTTACCGTAAATGGTCGTCGGTGCTGGCCACAGCGGTTATCTGTGCGCTATTTGTAGGGTTGATGTGGCCTTATGCCATCGAACAATCCAAGACGCAAATAACCGACTGGCTTGCTAACCCGTCTTTGATGCTCGATACCTCCGTGATACTCAGTGTGGAAGTAGTGTTGCAGATGGCTTTTTGCATGTTGGCTGCTCATATACAAACCACCGGGCCTGTGAAGAGACGGATCTTGTGGGCTTACCGGGCTTTGCGTTGGTTCCCGGGTATTCTGATTTTTCCGGTATTGTTTAGCGGACTGGTGGCTTTGATATTTTCTTTTCCCGGTGCATCTTTTTCCTTTATCGCTTGGTGTATGGCAATCGGTGTCCTGATATTGATTCCTGCCGGTAGTTTCTTGTTGCGTTGGCTGTTGCCTGAAAAAGAAGTCCGTCTGGAATTGCTGTTCCTGGCGAATGCCCTGATTGCTATTTTGGGAATTATAGCTACCGTAAATGGCCGAACCGCCGTGAAAGGAATAAATGAGGTGAACTGGGACGCGTTGGCAGGATTGTTCATATTGGTGGTGGTCGGTACGCTTACCGGCCTGATTATAAGAAAAATAAAGTTGAAAAGAATAAACTGATTTAGAATAAACAAATAAAAACATTATGAATTACATTTCAGACATTCTCTATTGGATTTCTACTGGGCTGTTGGTGCCTGTTATCGTGTTATTAATTATCCTTTTCGGACGTTCCATATTGCTTATAGGCGGTTTCTTCGGACAATATCTGGCTATTCGTAAAACGGATGCATTGCTTCGTCAAGAGTTTGATTCGTTGACTTTCGACCGATTGTCCGGATTAGGAGAACATCTTCCAAAGGAAAGCTCCTCATTGGTCATTTGTTATATTCACCGTATTTTAGAAGCGAGAGACAATCAGGCACATGTGCAGCGTTTGCTGGCAGATTTTGAAATTGCCGCTGATAAAGATCTGGCTATATCCAAGACACTGACCAAAATGGGTCCTATGTTGGGGCTGATGGGAACGCTTATTCCAATGGGACCTGCGTTGGTGGGACTTGCCGAAGGGGATATTTCTTCAATGGCATACAATATGCAGGTAGCGTTTGCCACCACTGTGGTTGGTTTGTTTGCCAGTGCTATTGGTTTTATTACCCAACAGGTGAAGCAACGTTGGTATTTGCAGGATATGACTAATCTGGAGTTTCTTTCTGAGTTGATAAATGAAAACCGTAAAGTGCAATGAGAAGAAATCTGTTAAGAAAAGAGGAAGACAGCGACCCGATGAGCGTGGTGAGCAACCTCTTTGATGTGGCTATGGTTTTTGCCGTAGCGTTGATGGTGGCTTTGGTCAGCCGTTATAATATGACGGAGATGTTCAGTCAGGAAGACTTTACAATGGTGAAGAACCCAGGGAAGGAGAATATGGAAATCATAACCAAAGAAGGGCAGAAGATTAACCGGTATACTCCTTCCGAAAACCAAGATACGAAAAGCGGAAAGAAAGGAAAAAAGGTTGGCATAGCTTATGAACTGGATAATGGAGAGATTATTTATGTTCCGGAATAGGATTGTAATTTCGTTGAGTATGGTTAGATTTGAAAGTTGAGGAAGTAACCGATTTTTGAGATTTAAGACGAATGATGACTCACTCGACGAAGACTGGGGATGATTCCTATATAGAGTAAGATTGACCGGGTTCGGTTGGAATAAGTGTTTCCATCAGTCCTAACATCGGTTCCGTTTGGGGTGGCGTCTTGAATTAACTGAAGAATATGTATTTTAACATATTCCTAGGAGAAGTGTTTCTTTCGGGTAAGATAATGATTTGGTTTCCAATAGTTTATCTTTTTACTTGAATGTAGGATTCCGAAGCCGGAAAACAACGGTTTAGAACAGAAGAGGGAAGTGCTGGTTTCCAGCAGGTTAGAACTATGATGATTCTAAAAGCCTTGTTGGTGGGTAAAGTCGGCACTTATTTGCCCGACTTGTGCGGGAGGTCTTTTACAGGTTCTCGTTCATGTTTGTTAACTATTAATGCCTTAAAATCGGAGATTCTCCGCCTTACGAGTACGGTGTTACCCTACTTTTTCCCGTTATTCAGCAGAAGTTTGAATGCCGCGCAGCAGAGTTTCCATTGAAACCTCTCCTAAGTTTCAATCGTAATTCTGCTGCGCGACGTGTGCAATTCAGTAGAAATTGGATGCTATCTTAAAAGAAATGCTCCCTGTATGCCCTTATTTTTTTACATTTTTTATAGTTTGGATCTTCGGAAGCATAAACATCTGAAGAATTGTTTTTTTCGGGGTAGCAGAGGAGATGAGCGTTTTTGTTGCAACCATTTGTGTTAGGGAATGTGAATTTTTAAAGGCGGATTTTGTTTGCTTATTAACAATTTGCCTGTTAGCCACCCCTCTTCTGCATACGGTGTTCATCGGGTGTCCGTTGATAATCAGAGTTAGTTATTAGTCTTTTGTTTTTATTTGGACAAGACGGATAAGCCGAGATGCTTGTGAACATTTGGCAAGCTCGATTTCATTTATTTCGTTTATAAAAGGTTTATAGTTTCGATTATTTATTAGAATTGGTGTACTTGTTTACTCTCGTCCGACATAAAAAGGCCATATCATCACTCCGGTAAAGAGTTTGATATGGCCCTTTTTGTTTATTAGTTACCTCTGCGGCGTTTCCGAATCAGCGTTTTGTTTTTGATACACCTATATTACGGAGCACACTTACATCTTATTTCTTCAATGCCGCAATATTTTCTTTCAGCGAAATAATTTTACTTTCCGCATCAGCTTGTTTCTTACGTTCCATTTCGATGACATGAGCAGGAGCTTTGCCTACGAACTTTTCGTTACTTAGCTTTTTCAGCACGCTTTGCAAAAATCCTTCCTGATATTTCAGGTCGGCTTCTAATTTGGCAAGCTCTTCTTCTACATTGATCATGCCGCCAAGCGGAATGAAATATTCAGTAGTTCCTACCATGAAAGAGGCGGCTCCTTCCGGTTTCTCCGTTACCGTTTCTATGGAAGAGAGGTTGCAAAGTTTCTTCACAACATCTTCATACATAATCACTTTCCGGCTGTCTCCCATTACCTGTAAATCCAAAGCCTCTTTCTGGGCAATATTCTTCTGGGTACGTACGTTGCGTATACCCGTAATGATTTCCTTAATCTGCTCGAATAATTCAACATCGGCAAGGTTTTGTTTATAAAGGTCCGCGTTGAAAGAAGGCAATTGAATTTTCATAATGCTGTCACCGTCTTTCTTCTGCGTATCATCGATATGTTGCCATAGCTCTTCGGTGATGAATGGCATGAAAGGATGAAGTTGCTCCAATAATACCTCGAAGAAATTGAGTGTCCTCAAGTAAGTCGCTTTATCAATTGGTTGCCCGTAAGCCGGTTTTATCATTTCCAGATACCAGCTTGAAAATTCATCCCAAAAGAGTTTGTATACAGCCATCAGCGCTTCGCTTAAACGATATTTGGCGAAGAGGTCTTCTATTTCGATGGAGACTTTATCCAGCATACCGGTAAACCAGTTGATTGCCTGCTCCGCGTATTTGGGTTGTGGTATGTCGGCTACTTCCCAACCTTTTATCAGGCGGAAGGCATTCCATATCTTATTATTGAAATTGCGTCCTTGTTCACAGAGCGCTTCATCAAACAGAATATCATTTCCGGCGGGAGCGGCAAGCATCATTCCCATACGCACGCCATCGGCTCCAAAACGTTCGATCAGTTCCAGCGGGTCGGGTGAGTTACCGAGAGACTTGCTCATTTTGCGACCTAATTTGTCGCGCACAATACCTGTAAAGTACACGTTTTTAAACGGCATCTTGCCTTCGTATTCGTAGCCTGCCATAATCATGCGGGCTACCCAGAAGAAGATGATGTCCGGAGCTGTTACCAAATCGCTGGTGGGATAGTAATAGTTGATTTCTTCATTTCCCGGGTTATTGATACCGTTAAATAGTGAAATTGGCCATAACCAGGAAGAGAACCATGTGTCCAGACAGTCTTCGTCTTGGCGTAAATCGTTCAAAGTCAAAGCTCCGTTGCCGGTCTTTTCTTTGGCAAGTTCCAGTGCCTTTTCAGGTGTTTCGGCTACTACATAACCGCCTTCCGGCAAGAAGTAAGCCGGAATACGGTGCCCCCACCATAATTGGCGGCTGATACACCAGTCCTTGATGTTTTCCATCCAATGCTTATACGTATTCTTGTATTTAGCAGGATAAAACTTGATGTCGTCCGTCATGACAGCTTCCAAAGCCGGTTTGGCAATTTGCTCCATTTTCAGGAACCATTGCATGGAGAGTTTCGGTTCGATGGCAACGTTGGTACGTTCGGAGAAACCTACTTTATTGGTATATGCCTCTACTTTTTCCAACAATCCGGCTGCCATAAGGTCTTTTTCTATCTGTTCGCGTACATCGAAACGATCCATACCGACGTAAAGTTCGGCAGCCTGGCTTAATGTTCCGTTATCGTTGAATATATCTATACTTGGAAGATTGTATTTCTCGCCAAGCATGTAGTCGTTTACATCGTGAGCCGGAGTCACTTTCAGGCATCCCGTACCGAATTCAATATCTACATATTCGTCTTCTATAACCGGAATTATACGGTTTACCAGCGGTACAATCACTTTCTTGCCACTCAGCCAGCGGTTCTTCGGGTCGTTCGGGTTAATACACATGGCTGTATCGCCCATAATGGTCTCCGGGCGGGTAGTTGCTACTATGGCATAACGGCGACCTTGAGCGTCGCGGTGAATCACTTCGCCCTCGGTTCCGGTTTCTCCCGTTCCGTCGTCTTCGGCCACATAATATTTCAGATAGTAGAGTTTGCTATGTTCTTCTTTGTAGATAACCTCTTCGTCGCTTAGGGCTGTCAACGCTTTTGGATCCCAGTTGACCATGCGTACACCTCGGTATATCAAGCCTTTGTTATATAAGTCGACAAATACTTTGAGCACACTTTCGCTACGTTCCTCATCCATGGTGAAAGCGGTGCGGTCCCAATCACACGATGCGCCTAGTTTGCGAAGTTGTTTCAGAATGATGCCTCCGTGTTCTTCGGTCCATGCCCAAGCATGTTTCAGGAATTCTTCACGGGTAAGGTCCGTCTTCTTGATACCTTGTTCCGCCAGTTTGTTTACCACTTTGGCTTCAGTGGCAATGGAAGCATGGTCGGTTCCCGGTACCCAACATGCGTTTTTGCCTTTCATGCGGGCACGGCGTACCAGAATATCTTGAATGGTATTGTTAAGCATGTGTCCCATATGGAGCACACCCGTGACGTTGGGGGGAGGAATGACGATGGTATACGGTTCTCTTCCATCGGGTTTAGAACTGAATAATTTATGATCCAACCAATATTGGTACCATTTTCCTTCCACCTCTGCAGGGTTGTATTTACTTGCTAATTCCATTGTTTTTATAATGTATTTTATTGATTTGCGAATAATTGCGTGCAAAATTAATAAAAAGAGGGTTACAAGCTTTATTGTAATGCGGGAAAATGTGCAGGAAACAGATGAATTTCATGGAACGATACGAAAAATAATACTTGCGAAGTAGAATATAGGCTTTTAGCGGGGAATGTTTAGGCTTTAAATTCCAGTGAACAGGGAATTTCATTTCTCTTTTTAATTAGTGGAACGTATAACTCTGTATGGATTTGCTACTGCAAAACGAGCGGATGATATATTTCCAATTACTCTGCTTCCTGTGCTCTATAATGCGTCCCTATCCGATTATTATTTCGGGTAAGATATTACTATTACACTGTCAACGCAGACATCCGTGTTTGGTAGTGGCAGAGGGCGTAGGGGTGAATGCTATTTTTTTAATTCATGCAATGCCCAAAAGTTTTACTTCAAATATTAAGGTAGAGAATGCCGGAATAGGTCCGTTACTACGTGTTCCGTATCCGACGACAAATGGGATGTAGATTATCCAATGGTCGCCTATATGCATTTGCTGTAAGGCTATCTGCCAGCCTTTAATCACTTGGTTCAAGCGAAAAGCCTCAGGGCACTTGCGTTTCCATGAATTGTCGAATTCGCGTCCATTGATGAGGTTTCCTTTGTAGTGTACCGTGACGATGCTGTTATAGCGCGGTGTATTACCTCCTTTGCCCTTCTCTATCACTTTGTATAAAATACCGCTTGGCAGTTCTTTTATTCCCTGTTCCGTACGAAGTTTCTCTAAATATTGCTCGTTTTGTAATTTATATTCTTCTTTCCGTCCCATATTCCTTATTTGCGGCAAATTTACATAGAATATTTGGCTCTGACAGCGATTACCGTAATGAAATCGTTATCTATCGGAAGGATACTCCTGTTTTTGAAATAAAAAAGCGGGAAACAAGATGGCATTTCAGGTAACAGAAAAACCGGAATTTGTTATTACCTTGGAGAACACTTGGCGTTATAAGGATAAAACGTTTAACATGAATGATTGGCATTTGAAAATAAAACGTACGCTTTGTAACTTCGCACGCATTGCTAGTAGCATTGGTGAGCTTACGAAGCCAATACCGTTATGTTTGTGCCTTCTTTGTTTGGTTATGAAGCTTATAGGTTGAAACTTGTCAAACAGGCTGGAACAGAGATCTTTTCATGGCACATTATTAGTTACACTCCATACCATTATTATTTATTCCGATAACTAATAATGTGAAACAGGGCGATATTAATTGTATGAGAAACTGTTGCGGATATTTGAGAAGCAACGTTCTCAATATAGGAAAGGCGGCTTCCCGGTATTTCGGAAAGCCGTCCCCGGACTGAAAAACGACCTATTGAAAAAAATAGAAAGCAATCTTTACCTTATTGTTTTTCAAAATCCGTTATTCTCCTTTTATATTGAACTAATATGATAAACAAATGAAGTGTTCCCTTTTTTCCATACTATTATTTCTTCTTTGTATGGAATTTCTAATGCGTTTGGGTATCGGCATTTAAGGTTCCATTTTATTTGTTTCTCTTTTATATTGGTCTCGTGTCTTAGATTGCTTCACATCATTGGTGTTCTTAAAGGATTTTATGATTTGTACAGAATACGAACAACATCTTAGTTTTTGAATCTTATTAATGTTTTTCAAAATCCGTTGTTTTCTTTTTATTCCCAAACAATCTTTAATACATCATCTATAAAACCACGGCGAGAATTGGGCAGAGAAATATAGACTTCTTTATTTTTGTAGGTAAAAGGCACTTCTTTGCCATCGTGGAGCAATATGACTTGTTTAGGTTTAGATTTCCATTTGAGTGTTACGTTTCCTTGCATTTCTTTCAGTATATGAGCGTATACATTATTTCCGTTACGGGTAAGAGGAACATTGCATAAGTCATTCCAGTTCGGGAAATCAGTACTACCGATAACCGATTCGCGGTTTTTTGACATCCATTCTCCAATTTTGGCACATTCTTTATAGAAACCCGGACGCATCTCACCATCGGGTTGCGGACCGATATCGGGCAGATAATTTCCACCATACGAACGGGCATATACCAGAGCGGCAATCACTTTGTCGAGGTCGCGGAATGCAGCTCCCGGCGTATAGCCCCAATGTCCGCTCCATGTTTCGTTGAATTCCCACCATTCGCCTGGAGTGTAAGGACGTCCTTCAGTCATGCGTTTGCGCCAAGCTATCTCTTCCGTATGGAAGTCTCCAAAAGTTTTTCCTTCTTCGTTTGTTTCCCAACGGGGATTGATGATGATAGCCGGTTGGATTGCGCGTATCCAAGCGTGTAGTTTTTCATGATATGTATCGACTCCCGGCCAGTTCATGCCATCAAACCAAATTTCATCAATTTTTCCGTAACGTGTCAGCAATTCGCTAAGCTGTCCGATGGTGTAATCGAAAAACTTATCAAACTTTTGCTGGTTTTCCTCATCAGGATAACGATGGCCTTTGATACCTTGGGCGTAATCGTAATCCTTAAATGGGAGAGGGTAATCCGGATTACTCCAGTCGCGGGGTGAAAAGTAGAAACCTATGCGTAATCCATATTTACGACATGCATCCACCAACGGGCGTAATAAGTCGCGTCCACCCATGTAGGTCTTGGTATTGTACTGACCGTATTCGGTGGGCCACAAACAATAGCCGTCATGGTGTTTAGCTGTGATAACAACATATTGGAAGCCTGCGTTTTTGGCAGCTAAAATCCATTTCTCTGCATCGTAGTTGCTAGGATTGAATTCCTCTGCAAGTTTGTAATACTTTTTGGGAGATACCGGATTGTCGTTTTTTAACCACGGGACATTTTTCAACATCGACCACGATGGGTCGGTTCCGGTAATAGAATGAATCCCCCAATGAATGAATAGTCCGAAACTTCCTTGTGGAAACCATTGCGCTTCCGGATGGATAGTGCGTTGAAACGGTACACCTTTAATAGTACGCATCAAGTTGAAAGCTTCTTTTTCCGTATAACCGGAAGGGCTTTGTGCCGCAGCTTGCATAAAGAGCCCGGTGAGTGCTAGAAGGATGAATGTCTTTTTCATAGTAATGAATTGTTTGTATTATTATTTTTTATCTGTTAATATCTTTATCAATATGCATTGATTGGAAAGAGAACTTCAGTAACTTACGAACGGGGATTTTCTACTTCCTAGTTCTATAAAGGTTCAGTTTATATTAGGTCATTAGCGAAAATTGCCGACTTCTGTTTGTATAAAAACAATAATGCAACCTTACTCTTGTTTATTCACTTTGAAGTGAACACAGGTTTCAATCTTTCCTGATTTTCCTTTCCTTGTGAAGATAATTCGGTTGATTGTTTTGCCGTTCCACCATTTGTAAGGTTCAATTCTACAAGAAGTTCCTTGTGGAATGCGAATTTCTGCTTTACCTCTTTTTCCTTCTATAAAGATAGTGTTTCCTTTACGATGTACTGAAAGCATGGTTTGCCAATAAAATTCCACTCCTTTGCCCTTTATCAGTTCATATTCGTCAGTTATGAATAATTTTTCAGGGGTAGGAGAGTACCAGTTGCGGAGATTTTTTGCGTAGTATTTTTCCCAACCTGGCGTAGCATCAATCTGCGCTTCAAAATGTTGGGTGTCTCCATTGCCGGAAGGTTTCACGTCGACGGGTATTGGATTAGCAGGTCCCGGGCGTTCTCCTTCTACCATTGGAATTAACATGTTATGCCATTGGCATTGCTTGGCAGCAAACGTCATAGCATCGCCGTAAGGTGCTCTTCCGTAATCGCCGGCGAAAACTTCTCCGGCAAATTCAATGATGAAACTTCCCTTATCTTCGTGAGTATGTCCTGCTTTAGCCTTGTTACCTTGTATAAGAATTTTTAGCCATTGGTTGTCTACTTTACGGGTGGAAGCCATAATGCCCATATCCGGCAACGAAACAAAAGGTTTTACTTCGGGGCTATTGGTTTGCAGGCGAGAAGGAATAACAAGTGCCAATAGTCCCGGCGATTGTTTTTTGGGTATAATACTGTCTGCTTCTTTCCGCGAAAGGGCTTTGCGATAGATGTCGCCCCAACGACTATTGTCCGACATCGCAGCAAGGAAGGCTACGGCATCCATGCGGTCGATGGTAGCTTCAGTGTCGCATATGGAGATGAAATCGTTTTCAGGAACGGTGGAATATAATGCTTCAGCAAAGCCCTCTGTGTTCAGGATATTAGGAGGAATAACTTCTGCCAGCGATTTGCCGGTAGCCATGGCGTAATAATAAAGTGCCAATCCGGCTTCGGCAATGGTGTAAGTCATGTATCCGGGGCCTTCTACATCTCCTCCATCGGGCAGGATAATAGTTTGCAAGGAGTTGACCAAATCTTTATAGGCCAGCTCTAGATAAGGTTTCACCCTTGGCATGGTTTTTTCGAGGATGGCATAAGCTAGAATACGCCCATGTGAAAAAACAGACATCTGATTCATACGGTGGATATATTCAGCACTCCAAGTGATATAGTTAATATGTCCGATTCCGTCTATAGCAAGACGTTTCAGAATAAAGTTCTTGCCGGCTTGAGTAAACATTTCGCCGGCTAAATCGAGTGTGATAGCAAGTTCGTGTGCAGCCCAACTTTCGCGAAAAGCGGCATGTACCCAGTTACTTCCCGGAAAATGTCCCATAAATCCTTCGTCCCAATAGGGTGTCACAGCCAGTGTCATCGCATAGCGGGCGGCCATACGGAGCATTTCTTTGTTTTTGGTAAGAATTCCGGCAATAGCAAGTTCCGAAGGTTTAAGGTCTGGCATATTTAAATCTCGGTCGCGTCCGAAACGGATACTGTTGCCTAAATATTCTTTTATAAGGTCTTCAGGGTTGGATTGCATTAATTTTTTTGCTGCATCGAGATAGGCGGAATGCCCGTCTCTTTGTATCAGCGATTCATGTCGGGCGCGTATTTCGTTGAGTTGCTTTTTACTGAAAACAATACCGTAAGTAGGAGTAAATTCCGGTTCATACTCTTCGGGTTGTATATGTTGCTTCCATTCTTTTCCGAAAGGAAGCAGACTTTGTTCATATTCGGACAATTTCTTTTCGTTTTGCAGAATTATCCAAAGAATGGCTCCGGCTTGTACTCCTTTCTCTTTAGAATAAACGGATAAAGTCAGATGTTTTAACTTTTGTGCTCCATTTAGTGGAATTGTATATTCCCGATGTTGGTCGGGCAATTTGTTAAAAATCTGTTCTTTCACACCTTTTTCTGTTTTGACGGAAACTACCAGCTGAGAGTTGTCGGGAATGGCAGCTCCTACTATTAGATTATCGTATATGCCAACGGATACATCAAACTCTTTTTCCATGCAAAATGCAGCTCCTTTTACAGGTGGACGCAACCATTGAAACATGGCTCCATGGAACATTCTGTATTCTTTTTGCATGGTAAGGCCAATGGCGCTTCCATCGTGGATATGCCAATCTTGCGGTTTGTATAGATTTTCTTCTAAGAAGGTTACTAAAACGGCTTCTCCTGGATTAATAAGTACGGGTTGGATATCTTTCGTATTTCCGGCTGGTGTAATTTTGCTGCGGTTGTTCGTCCATGATAAATAGGCGGATTGCATTTTTATATTCATTCTTGTTTGTTGAGGAAGAGCATTTGGGGACTTATTGTCTCTTTCTACAAACATATCGGATATGCTATTTCCAGCAAACAAGTTTATTGGGAGTCCTACTGTGCATACAAATAAAAAGGTGTATATTTTCTTCATGTATTTTTAGTTTTACTTTATTTAAAGATAAATATATTAGTATATGTAGTATTCATGAGTTTTCTGATTCTTATAAAACCTACATGTAATTATATTAAAATTAAAGAGTCATTATTTCGTTCGTAATTAAAAAAGTTTGTGATCTCTTTGCAGAGGAATTATTTTCTTTATGTTCTAAGCCTGTTTTATTGACTGATAATTTCTGTTATTCTAATTTATATTTTAAGCCATTTTTGTAATGAATATTAATGAGATATAAATGGTAAGCCATTTTATTATATTTTCTTAGTTTGGGTTATGTTTCAAATAAACTCCAGTTACGGCTATAATAAGCACGGTGAAGGTTTTTCAGTTCTTCCATTGATGCTTGTCGGTTAAGCAAAATATATTCAATGTCTTTATACAGGTAGAAAGCCAGCCAGTAGCCGTAATGATAACGTTCTCGGATGGAACGCGGATGCATCATCACGGCATACCAGGAGGTTTCGAGCTCATACTTTTTTGCTATTTCAAGTACTTTTAAAGCATGAGCCCACATGTCATCTGATACTTTTTTTTGTAGATGGCAAAAGTCATTGTAAGATAGGTTAGCAGTCTGAATTAATTCGCATGTATCTTCCAAGCCTAGTTCATGCAAAGAAATTTTGGTTTCGAAAAGCGTATCGCCGTCCAAATCATATTCTATTTGGTCGAAGAAACCATTTTGGTCGACATCTGTATAACGGACAGTTGCGAAGCATTCCGGCTCTTTCCGTATTCTTTCTGGTCCGTACCCATCGTATAGAAGTCCCATACCTTGGTAAAATTGGCTAAACTGGTCGATGCGCCAGATACCGTCTTCGGCTCCATAGAGATGGATTCGTCCGTCGAAGCGGCTGACGTAGAATTGCCCTTTTCCGGAATTGTCGCGATCCCATTCCCCTCGGTCTCCTGCGGGATCCGATTGAGCATTATTATCCACTCCTCCTTTCCAAGGTCCTACATTGAATGGGTTAAGAGGGTGATACATCTCTACCCGTTCCCAGCGATTACAGTCATCATCCTCATCATAAGTGAACCAAGTTTCATCCCATTGCCCCCGTTGAAAAATTAAGTTCCATGCGTTATCGTGGTCAGGGTAATGCAGTTCAGTGATTTGTCGCCAGCGAGGATCCATGAATAAAGAATCGGCTTCAGACAATCCGCGCATGTTTTTATTCGTATGTCGTTGGTCGGTATAATCAAATCCCGGGCCTTTGAAATGAAGGGTCATGTCTAAATCAAATTCGTTTCCGGGAGCATTATCGTTATCCATATCCCAAGAAATGGATACCCAGTCGATACGTCCTTTTAGATTTGCATTACGTTGTTTTCCTACCACCTCATGTTTCGGAGTATCTAATAGGCGGATTGCCATTTCTGTCAGCCCGTCATGATCTGGATCGTAAAAAAGAAATGGAGTTTCCCAATTCAATCTTAAGTCATTAATCTTCTCCGGACTCTCGTGAATCTTTAAAAAAGCAGTTTGACCATGATAGTCCGTAAAGAAATTGGAGGTTCCGCTATGTAACCAGTTGCGTAGCTGGAATGTAAGCCAGTCGATGCACCCCATAATATTATCATGGTCAGTATCGATAACCCACATATAATGCCCGCTACTTTTCATTTTCTCATTCTCTTTACAATTTTCTACTATTACCATCATTGCCGGATTCCCATCCTCATCTGCTGCTATCCAGTCGATAATAAGATCTCCGTATCCACCGTAGAAACCATCCTGATTTAAATCAATCATGAGGCATCCATTCTTTGTACTACCTTCGAGATCTCCATAATTCATGCTCCCATCATCGTCGATCCACTGTATAGGAATGCCGGATGCTGTAATAGTTTGTAATATTTCTGGTTTTCCATCTCCGTTTAAATCTATATATCGAGGGGAATGTCCTATTGGAGCAGGAGGAAAACGAAAAGGAAATAATAGAGTACGAGTGTTCCAATAAGTAGAATCCCGTGTTTGTGTTATTGCATTTATTGGAACAAACATTAATAAGAATAATAAAAAATAAGATAGCACTTCTCTTTTCATTTGCGTATTTATATCTAAAAGATTCCGATATAAGTAGTACGTATTATGATAAGAATATACTCAATATCCCTTCATAAAATAACATAATTTTTGAGTTAACTCTCATTGAAGAAATTGTGTCATAATAAGTTGGACTTAATTGTATGGCAGAATTTGATAGATTTTTGTTAGAAGGATGTTATATATTTAAATATCGAATTTTACGGTGATTTTTCTATCTCTTGCAAAGACTTTAATTCATACATTCATTGAATTTTTTAATTGCATGGGTTAGGGGTATGAACATGCTTTGCCTGTGATGCAATTAAGCTTTTTATTTGTAATTGCCGAATTAAAACGTTTGAATGTGCATAGGTAATTTCTTTTTTTGTTATTTTTGTGAACTTTCTTATAATTGAGAGAATATGCATACAAAAGAAGAAAAGTTAGAGGCTTTTGGCCGTTTCCTTGATATATTGGATGAATTGAGAGTGAAGTGTCCGTGGGACCGGAAACAAACGAATGAAAGCTTGCGTCCCAATACCATAGAGGAGGTTTATGAACTTTGCGACGCACTGATAAAAAATGACAAGAAAAATATTTGTAAAGAGTTAGGAGATGTGTTGCTGCATGTGGCCTTTTATGCTAAGATTGCTTCCGAAACAGGAGATTTTGATATAAAGGATGTTTGCGATCGCTTGAGCGAAAAACTGATATATCGTCATCCACATGTTTTTGGCGAAATAAAAGCAGATACGGCAGAAAAAGTGTCGGAGAATTGGGAACAGTTGAAATTGAAGGAAAAAGACGGGAATAAATCCGTATTGAGTGGAGTGCCTGATGCTTTGCCTTCTATGATTAAAGCTTATCGTATTCAGGATAAAGCCCGCAATGTAGGTTTTGATTGGGAACAGCGTGAGCAAGTCTGGGATAAAGTAAAAGAAGAAATCGGAGAATTCCAAGCTGAAATCGATAGTATGGATAGAGATAAGGCGGAAGCTGAGTTCGGTGATTTATTTTTCAGCCTGATTAATACCGCAAGGCTTTATCATATAAATCCGGATAATGCATTGGAACGTACTAATCAAAAGTTTATCCGGCGTTTCAATTATTTGGAAGAACATACTTTAAAAGAAGGCAAAGATTTGCAACATATGTCTCTTCAAGAGATGGATGCTATCTGGAATGAAGCAAAGAAAAAAGGACTTTGATTATAAATAAATATTTAGCATTATGGGTAATATTAAAAATTATTTGGGAATGGGAGTTTTGGTGCTATTTATAGCATGTCAGTCGAAACCCAAACATGATATTGAAATTATTGATGTGCATGATACATCGAATGAAGTAACCGTATCCGGTTCGATATTAAATGCTACTATGAATACATTGACTTTAATTACAGAGGTTGGTGATACCGTAACTTTCAATACGTTGGATGCGGAAAAAGAAGGTTCGATTTTAAAAGGTGATCATGCGGAAGTGACCTATGAGAATACGGAGCAGAATCAGGAAACATCCGTTCCGGCTGTTTATAAAGTTATAGTCTCTCCAGCTCCTGAAAAATTAATGGGTTCGTGGGTAGAGCCTACCGTTATCGGTGATGTTCCTTATCAAGGTATTAAATTGGATGAAAATGGAGTTGCTATGTCTATTAATATGGAGACCTTGACTTATGAGAGTTGGGAAATTTTGAAAGGGCAATTGATTTTGAAATCTACCAGTGAGGGAAGTGGACAACCTATTACATGTATTGATACCTTTAATATTGCTTTATTGACCCCAGATTCTTTAGTTTTAGAAAATCCAGATTATTCTTTACGCTATGGTAAATTGAAGAAATAATAGCAAGGGAGGATAAGTGTGAAGAGATTGGATGAATATTCCTTTTTAGGGCTAAAATGAGGGAATGATTATATGATTTAGAAGAATGTCTCTTAAAAATAGGGATATTCAGTAAATATTCTTATTTTGCATACCCTGAAGAGTAAATCTATTATTTTGTTGGCTTTACTCTTCATTTTTTATGTTTTGTTACTCTCTCCTGTTAAAATCGGACCGATTTTGGGATATCCCTATAGAAATGGCATGTGAAATGAAAAACTGTAATCATTTACACATGCCATCTTATATTTTTAGAACATTTACTGAATATCCCTATAAATAAGAAGGATTTTTATATAGAACGCTGCAAATTATAAACAAGGCTAACTCATTATTATTCTTTGAGGTAGCCTTGTCTTTTTTAATGATTTTTTTGTTGCTTCTTTGGAGATTGTTGTTTGGACTCTTCCTGTTTCATGCTTTTCAATAGCTCTCTGTGGAAATTCATTTCAGCCGTGAGAACCTTAAAAATCTTTTTATCAGATAGAAACTTTCTGTATTGTGATACATAATAGCGTTCTAGTTTATCAGACTCTAAGCGTGAGTTAATCATCTTATCAATTAGTTCACTATAATTAGTTTGATCGGAACTTTTTTTCTTCGTATCACGGATAATGCGTCCTATATTATCATTAATCTTTTTCTTTTTGTCTTGTAATTCGAAATAGAGTACAAAGAATTTATTCGCTTCTTCTTTTGTTAATTCAGCTTTCCGAGTCATATACGCCTTTTGTTTGGCTCTAAATTCCTCTTTTGTAAAATGAGGCTTTTTTTCTTGTGCAAATATAGTTAAGCTCATGCTTAGCAATAACACGATGAAAGCAAGTTGTCTATGTTTCATTTCTATTCTTTAAAATGTATCGGTTTCAGCTTCTGTCAAATAGCAATAAATGGTATAGTCATCCATCATGGAGTTATCAATGACGGCTTCGATATATTCATCAGAGTACTGAGTTCTTAAATCGTTATCTGATAAAGAGTTGGTATTATATATCGGTTCGGAATTTCCTATAATATATTTAAATCCGAACATCAGACCACAGAACATTGCTGCCATATAGAACCATGGCTTAATGCGTTGCCATGTGGTAATATTTGTTTCTATATGAGTAGGTATGATTTGTTCAGGAAGCTGCTCCATTAACTGCTTCGTGAAGTCCTCAAAATAACCCTCCGGTACGTTAAACGGATTTCCCGTTCCGCACATTCTTCTTATTTCATCTTCTTCTTTCATAACGGTCTGTCCCTTTCTTTTTATATTTTAGATGAGTATTCTCTCAAAAGGTTTAAATTGACTCTTTTAAAAAGTTTTCTATCTTCTTTACGGCATGATGGTAAGAGGCTTTCAATGCTCCCACACTTGTTCCGAATATTTCGGACATTTCTTCGTATTTCATTTCCTGATAGTATTTTAAGTTAAATACCATTCGTTGCTTTTCGGGTAATGTTAATAGAGCTTTTTGTAAAAGAATCTGTGTCTCATCCCCGTCAAAATAAGAGTCTCCCTCAATTTTATCCATAATGCTAGCTTCGGGATCATCAACAAGCATGGCATTTTGATTTTGCTGTTTATTGAGGAAAGTCAAACATTCATTTAGAGCAATACGGTAAAGCCAAGTAGATAACTTGGCTTCAGCACGGAAATAACCAATATTAATCCATGCTTTAATAAATGTATTCTGAAGCAGATCATTTGCGTCATCATGTGATAATACCATTCGTCGGATTTGCCAATAAAGCTGTTCCCGGTATTGTTTCACAATTTCTGAGAATGCTTCTTTTTGAGTGTCCGGATCTTGTAATAGGTGTATGATTTTTGTTTCATCAAAAGTTTCCATTTCTGTGGGTGCTGGTAGGCTTTTCTCTGCTATGGTTATGATTTGTTCTCAAAAATACTTCTTTTTCTTGAAATAATAGTATATTCTTTTATTTTTATAACGTTCTTTTTTTCTTTGCTTGTTATCATAGTCTTACACACAGGTTCTCTTTTGCTAAGATTGTATTTGGAAAAACAGATTTAGCTTCTTTTAATAGGGTACTTTCCTCATCATAACGGGCAGAGAAATGACCGATAAGTAATTGTTTTACTTGGGCTTCACGGGCTATTCTTCCTGCCTGAGAAGCTGTAGTATGAAGTGTTTCTTTGGCACGGGCCAATTCACTTTCTGCGAAAGTAGCTTCGTGAAAAAGTAGATCAACGTCTCTTATTTGCTCAATAATTTTCCGGTTGTAGACCGTATCAGAACAATATGCATATTTTCGGGGAGGATCAGAAGGAATGGTTAATCGGTCATTGGGAATATATGTACCGTCGGGTAACTGATAGTCTGCTCCATTCTTTATCCGGTTTAATTCGCATATAGGAATTTGATAAAAATCGATCATATCCCGTCGGATATGGTTAGGGGTTGGTTTTTCTGTAAAGAGGAAACCGATGCATGGTATTCTATGTTGTAACGGAATGCTGTATACGATAACAGAGCGGTCTTCATATATACAAGTTTGTTGCTGAGTATCGATAGTGTGGAATATGACCTTGTATCCCATGCCTTTGCAAAAAAAATGCAATTGGGGGAGGAGAAGCTTCTCCAATTCTTTAGGAGCATGAATGTGTAAGTCGGCTGTCCGTCCGAGCATACTGAAAGTCGAGATGAGTCCCATTAATCCGAAACAATGGTCTCCGTGAAGATGTGAAATAAAAATATGGTTTAGGCGAGAAAATTTTAGTTTGGATTTACGAAGCTGGAGTTGAGCTCCTTCTCCACAATCTATCATAAATAGTTTTTCTCGTATATTCACCACTTGGGAACTTGCAAAATGTTTGGTCGTTGGCAGAGCCGACCCACATCCTAAAATATGAATTTCGAATTTTTCCATAGTGTTTGCAAAGGTATATAAAAAATAAAGAGGATAGCTTTTTATAACTATCCTCTTACCTTAATATATAATAAGAATTATTATTTCTTATCGTTTTCCATTTGCTCTTTCAAAGCTGCCAATGCATCGATATCGCCTAATGTCGTAGATGCTGTTTGGTTTTGGATAGAAGGAGCATCTTCTTTTTTAGCTGCTTTCTTTGCTGCAGAAGCTGCTTTCTTTTCTGCCTTAGCTTCAGCTTTTGCTGCATCTTCAAAGATACGGCTGTGAGAAAGGATGATTCTCTTAGCGTCTTTGTTGAATTCGATCACTTTGAATGAAAGCTTCTCATCTAATTGAGCTTGTGATCCGTCTTCTTTTACTAAATGTTTCGGGGTTGCGAAACCTTCTACACCGTATGGCAATGCAATAACAGCGCCTTTGTCCAACATTTCGATAATCGTTCCCTCGTGAATGGAATCTACAGTGAATACTGTTTCGAATACATCCCAAGGATTTTCTTCCAATTGTTTGTGACCTAAGCTTAAACGACGGTTTTCCTTGTCGATTTCTAATACTTGAACTTCGATATCGGCACCAATAGAAGTAAATTCTGACGGGTGTTTGATTTTCTTTGTCCAAGAAAGATCTGAAATGTGGATTAATCCGTCAACACCTTCTTCGATTTCTACAAATACACCGAAGTTAGTGAAGTTACGAACTTTAGCAGTGTGCTTAGAACCTACCGGATATTTCTCCTCGATAGTTTCCCATGGGTCAGCCTTTAATTGTTTGATACCTAAAGACATTTTGCGTTCTTCACGGTCGAGGGTTAAAATAACAGCTTCTACCTCATCACCTACTTTCATGAAATCTTGAGCTGAACGCAAGTGCTGTGACCAAGACATTTCAGATACGTGAATCAGACCTTCAACTCCTGGAGCAATTTCGATAAATGCACCATAATCAGCCATTACAACTACCTTGCCTTTGACTTTATCACCTACTTTCAGGTTCGGATCCAAAGCGTCCCATGGATGTGGAGTAAGTTGTTTCAAACCAAGAGCAATACGTTTTTTCTCATCATCAAAGTCGAGGATAACGACATTCAACTTTTGGTCTAATTCAACCACTTCTTTCGGATCGCTAACACGTCCCCAAGAAAGATCTGTAATGTGGATTAAACCGTCTACGCCACCCAGGTCGATGAAAACACCGTATGAAGTGATATTTTTAACAGTACCTTCGAGTACTTGTCCTTTTTCAAGTTTGCCGATGATTTCTTTTTTCTGTTGTTCAAGTTCTGCTTCAATAAGAGCTTTGTGAGAAACAACCACGTTTTTGAACTCCTGATTGATTTTAACGACCTTGAATTCCATTGTTTTTCCAACGAAAACATCGTAGTCACGGATAGGTTTCACATCAATTTGAGAACCCGGTAAGAATGCTTCGATACCGAATACGTCTACAATCATACCACCTTTCGTGCGGCATTTGATGTAACCTTTAATAATTTCTTCAGATTCTAGTGCAGCGTTAACACGATCCCAAGAGCGTGCGGCACGTGCTTTCTTGTGTGAAAGAATTAATTGTCCCTTTTTGTCTTCCTGATTTTCGATGTATACTTCTACCGTATCTCCAATCTTCAAATCAGG
>ERZ825137.1429-NODE-1429-length-30901-cov-3.773520_pt1 | contig 30901 bp, 27 predicted proteins | sample MGYA00519873_ERZ825137 | MGnify/ENA primary metagenome ERZ825137 (study PRJEB31778, sample SAMEA3449190) | human gut metagenome | biome: human gut; feature: human-associated habitat; material: faeces | place: United Kingdom | collected 2010/2012 ...
ATATTTAATAATGATAATATGGGCTATATCTGATTTTCAAATAAAATCTATAATGTACAAAATAATTTTAATGATATTCCAACCGCTTAATTATATAGGAGATGTTATCAAAACAGTTATAAATGGATTTAATTCAAAAAGAAAAAATGATCAAATAGAAGAAAAAACAGAAAAAAATGATATATTTAAAGCAATTTGCCTTACTGGAATAATTGCATTGATTGTAATAAGTTTATTATGTTCAGCAGATAATGAATTTGCAAAAATATTTTCAATGATATTTAAAGATATAAACATATTTAATGTACCAGAATTGACAGGTAGAATAATAATTATTATAATTGCATTTTTCTATTTTGCAGGATTTTTTATGAATATGTTAAATGAAGAAAATGGATTAAAAGAATTTGAAGAAGAAGAGAACATAGAGAAAAAAGAGAGCTATACAATAAGAATGATGCTTACAGTACTTAATGTAGTTTATTTGGTATTTTGTTTTACACAAATAAAAGTATTATTTACAGAACAAAATATAAAATATTCAGAATTTGCAAGAAAAGGATTTTTTCAATTAATGATAGTATCACTAATTAATATTGTAATGATATTAAAGGCAAATAATAAAAATCTTAAAGAGACAGAAAAACAAGAGAAATATAAAAAGACAATGTGTATAGTAATGGTAATATTTACATTAATAATAATTATTTCAGCATTTGCAAGAATGACATTATATCAACAAAATTATGGATATACCAGATTACGTATATTAGTTGACTATACACTAATTACAGAAATAATATTATTAATTCCAACAATAATTTATATTTTAAAAAACAAAATAGATTTAATAAAAACATATTTTGTTATTATTATAACAATGTATTGTCTGGTTAATTTTATTAATATAGATAAAATTATTATGAAAAATAATTTTAACAGATATAAAGAAACTGGATATATTGATTTAAACTATCTAATGGAAATGAATAATTCAGATTTAATTGAACAATTATTAGAGTTAAAAGATACAGAATTTAAGTATTCAGAGAAAGCTTATTCACAATCAGATACAGATAAACAGGAAATTCAAGAACAGATAGGAAAACAACAGAGAGAATTGAATGGATATTTGGCAAGTTGGAAAAAAAGTTTTAATGAAACACATACATTAGCTGAATTTAATTTGCCCAAAATGAGAGCTAAGTCAATATTAAATAATAGGAAATAAAATTAAGGAGAGTAAAAAATGAAGATTTTAGGAGAAAATGGAATAGGAAAATTTTTAAAAGTATTTTTACAAATATGTTTTTGGGGAGGTATAGTGTTATTAATAGCACTTCCTCTTATAGCTCAAATAGCTAAAGTGCACTTAAATGCATCAATTTATGTAATATATCCAAATGGAATAGTTTTATTAGTAATTGTTAAACAATTTATAGGTCAATTTGATTCATTAAAAAATAAGAATCCATTTTGTATTGAAAATTCAAAAAGATTGAAAAATTGTTGTATAGCATCTTTAGTTGAAACAGCATTATTAATAATTGATTTATTGTATATGATATTTTTAGTAAAAAGTGAAGATATTTTTGTTTTATTAGTAATGGTATTTATGATAATTTTATTTATAGGTGTTGCAATTGCATTTTATATTTTATCAGAATTAATAAAACAAGCAACAGAATATAAAAATGAAAATGATTTAACAATTTAATAAAGAGAGGACTGAATAAAATGATAGTTGTTAATTTAGATGTAATGATGGCTAAACGTAAGATATCATCAGGTGAACTTGCAGATAGAGTTGGAATAACACCTGCTAATTTGTCAATATTGAAAACTAATAAAGCAAAAGCAATTAGGTTTTCTACATTAGAAAAAATTTGTGAAGTACTTGAGTGTAAGCCAGGGGATATATTGGATTATACAAAATAGGTGAAATTATGAAAAAATTAAAAAAGAGTGTTTTATTTTATACAATTTTATATGCTATATTATTATATACATTATATTTAATATTAGAGAAGTTTAATTTAATGTTTAGACAATGGGTGAATATTATATCTTTTATAATAATCGGAAGTGGTTGCATTATAGGAATTGGACAAGTGATATTTTCTATAAATAAGAAATGGTTAAAAATTGTTTTGGGTATTATATTTGTTATTTCATTAGTTATAATAGGTCCTTTTGTTTATATATTTTCTATATTGGCTTATAAACCTGAACATGTAGTATATAAAAATGATGAAAAATATGTTGCTTATGTTATAGCTTTTCATATGACAGAAGTGAAATATTATGAATATAAAAATATTTTTGTTTCTGGAAGTAAAGTTAAAATTATTGAGTACTATGGAAAAGGTGGATTTGATCCATTGGATAGTAAAAATGGTTATGTACATAATGTTGAAAGTGTAGATTATTATGAATGAAAAATAGTGAATTAGATTTTTCTAGTTCACTATTTTTGATTTTATAATATAATGCAAATCAATCCGCCAGAACCTTCATTAACAATACGTTCCAATGTTTCTTGAAGTTTAAATTGAGCTTCTTCAGGCATTTTTGCAAGTTTTGCTTGTAAGCCCTCATTAACAAGTTCGTGTAGGCTTTTACCAAAAATATTAGATTCCCAAATACTAGTTGGATCATTTTCAAAACCAGAAAGTAGATAATTAACAAGTTCTTCAGACTGTTTTTCAGAGCCAACAATAGGAGAAACTTCAGTCTCAATATTTGCACGAATCATATGAATTGATGGAGCAGTAGCACGAAGTTTAACACCAAAGCGAGAACCTTGTTTAACCATTTCAGGTTCCTCAAGAACTAATTCATCAATAGAAGGTGTAACAATACCATAACCTTTAGTTTTAACTTCTTCTAATGCATAAGCAATTTTATCATATTTTTTCTTAGTACAAGATAAATCACTCATAATAGAGAACAATTCACCTTCATTTGTGATTTGAATACCAGTAATTTCAGATAAAACATTATAAAATAATTCATCTTTAAGAGTGATGTTAATACAAACTTTACCACTACCTAGCATTATATTATTAATAAATGTTTTTGAAATAATATCTGTTGAATCAATTGTAGAAACACAATTAGAAACATCTTTTAAAGCAGAAACATTTGTAAAAGCATTTTTTATTTGATCAAATAATTTAGCTTTAAGAGGATGAGAATATTCTAAGCCATCAATCCATTTTGGAAAACTAATTTTTATTTCATCAACAGGGAATTCATAAAGTAAACTAGCAAACATTGAGTTAATATCATCAGCAGTTAAATCTTCACAACTAATTGGCATAACTTTTGTATTATATTTATCAGAAAGTTGAATAGCAAGTTCTCTTGTTTCAGGAGAAGAAGGGTTTAGAGAGTTTAATAATATAATAAATGGCTTATGTAATGCACGAAGCTCGCTAACAACTCTTTCTTCAGCTTTAACATAATCATCACGAGGAATATCTGTTATAGAACCATCTGTTGTAATTAAAATTCCTATTGTAGAATGTTCTTCAATAACTTTTTTTGTTCCAATTTCAGCAGCAGTTTCAAAAGGAATTTCCTCATCAGACCAAGGAGTTTTTACCATTCTTGGTAGATCATCTTCTAAATAACCAATAGCATTATCAACTAAATACCCAACACAATCAACAAGACGAGTTTTCAATTTTAAATTTTTGTCAATCGTAATTTCAACAGCTTCATTAGGAACAAATTTAGGTTCAGTAGTCATAATAGTACGCCCACCAGCACTTTGTGGCAATTCATCTTTAGCTCTTTCTTTTTTATATTCATTATCAATATTTGGAATAACCAGTAAATCCATAAATTTTTTTATGAAGGTAGATTTACCAGTTCTTACAGGACCAACAACTCCGATATAAATATCTCCATCAGTTCGTTTAGCTATATCCTGATATAAGCCTACATTTTCCATTAAAATACCTCCTATACATTTCTAAAATCTTTTGTCTAAGACAAACTAAACTTTTATTAATATATATGGTAATTATTAAGAAATATGATAAGTATTGCAAAAAAAATATAAATATGATAGAATTGGGCTATTGGAATACATATAATAAAATAAGAACATTAAGATGAAAAAAAAAGGAGAAAATGTTATGGATAAAAGACAAGAAGCAAAAGAATTATTAAAAGAATATAAGCAAGAACATATAAACAAATTTATAGATGAAATAGGCGATGAAAAGGCAGAAGAATTGATTGAACAAATACATACAATCGATTTCCATCAAATAACAGAATTATATAATAATACTAAGAAAACAATAGAATTTAAAGAAAGTAAAATAGAACCTTTAAAATATTTAGACAAAGCGAAACTTACATTTGAGCAAACACAAAGATTTGATGAATTAGGTAGTAATGTTGTAAAAAAAGGACAATATGCAGTTGTTACAATGGCAGGTGGTCAAGGAACAAGATTAGGACATAATGGACCAAAAGGAACATTCAAATTAGATGTATATGGAAAAGGAAAGTATTTATTTGAAATACTTGTTGACAATTTAAAAGAAGCAAATCAAAAATATGGAATAACAATAAATTGGTATATAATGACAAGTAAAGAAAATAATTCAGCAACAGTTGAATTTCTTGAAAAAAATAATTATTTTGGATATGACAAAAATTTTGTTAAAATATTTACTCAAAGTGAAATGCCATTAATAGATACAGAAGGAAAATTATTAATGGGAAAAGACTATAAAATACGTGAAGCATCTGATGGAAATGGTGGAACATATTCTTCATTAAGAAGAAGCGGATGTTTAGCAGATATGAAAGAAAAAGGTATAAAGTGGGTATTTATAGGATCTGTTGATAATGCTTTATTAAAAATGGTAGATGTAACATTATTAGGAATGGCAATAGATAAAGGTGTACAAATTGCTTCAAAATCAGTAGTAAAAGCAAATCCACATGAAAGAGTTGGAGTATTTTGCAAAATGAATGGACACCCAAAAGTAATTGAATATACAGAACTTCCAGAAAAGATGGCAGAAGAAGTTGATTCTGATGGAGAATTAAAATATGGAGAATCACATATAATGTGTAATTTATATACAATAGATGCGATTGAAAAAATTAGTAAAGAAACATTAATGTATCATAGTGCATTTAAGAAAAATGCATATATTGATGAAAATGGAAAAGAAATTATTCCAACAGAGCCAAATTCATATAAATTTGAATCATTTATTTTTGATGCATTTGAATTTTTTGATGATATTGCAATATTAAGAGGAAAAAGAGAAGATGATTTTGCACCAGTAAAAAATAAAGATGGTGTTGATAGTCCAAAAACAGCAAAAGAATTATATGAAAAATATTGGAATAAAATGAAAAAATAATTGAGTTGAAAAGGTTATTTTTAAAGGAGAGAATTTAAGAATGGAAGAATGTAAAATAAAAAATATGTATGATTTGAATCATACAATAGCAAAAGAATTATTAGAAAAACATGAATATCCATGGGAAGTATTACCTGAAATTAGTGACTTTATAATAGAACTAGGAAATAAATTAGACAAGGAAATTTATGAATTAAAAGGTGAAAATATATGGATTGCAAAATCTGCAATAATATATCCATCAGCATATATAAAAGGACCTGCAATTATTGGAGAAAATGCAGAAGTAAGACATTGTGCTTTTATTAGAGGAAAAGCTATAGTAGGTAATAATGCAGTTGTTGGAAATTCTACAGAATTAAAAAATGTTATATTATTCGATAATGTTCAAGTTCCACATTATAATTATGTTGGAGACTCAATTTTGGGATATAAATCACATATGGGAGCAGGTTCAATAACTTCAAATGTAAAATCTGATAAAAAACTTGTTGTTATAAAAAATAAGGAAGAAAAAATTGAAACAGGTTTGAAAAAAATTGGTGCAATGCTTGGAGATGAGGTTGAAATTGGTTGTGGAAGCGTTTTAAATCCAGGAACAATCATTGGTTCACATACTAATATATATCCACTTTCATCTGTAAGAGGTGTAATTAAAGCAAATTCAATTTATAAAAATCAAAATGAAATAGTTGATAAAAAATAAGTAGAGATTGTTCTCTACTTATTTTATTTTTAATGTTACTATTGTAACACCCATTTCACCTTCACCAAATGTTCCCATTCTGTAAGAATCAACATATTTATTTGTTTTTAAATATTTATGAATACCATTTCTTAATGCTCCAGTACCTTTTCCATGAACGATACGAACAGGAGAAAGTTTTGCCATAAAACAATCATCTAAATATTTATCAACAAGAGGAACAGCTTCATCAACTGTTAAACCAAGTAAGTTAATCTCAGGACTTACAGATTGTGATTTTAAATTATTTCTACCAGTGTATGAATAATTATTTGTATTTTTAGATGAAGAAACTTTTTCTTGTAAATATTTAATATCAACTTTAAGCTTCATTGCACCTATTTGAACTTGTACTTTATCATCTTTAGAAATATTTGACATTACAATTCCATCAGAATTATAATTTGTAACATATACATTTAATCCAGGTTTTATTAAATCTCTTTGAATAGGATGTTTAACTTCAATTTCTTTTTTATCAATTTTTGTATTAGAAATTTTTTCATTTAGTTCATTTCTTAATTTATTTGCTTGTGATGCAGATTTGCTAGAGTTTATATCTTTTATAATAGAATCAGCAGTTCCTTTTGCATCTAATAATATTTGTTTTGCTTCTAATTTTGCATTTGCAATTAATTCTTTTTCTTTATTAATAACATCAGTATTTTGATGTTTTAAAGATTCTTTTAATTCTTTAGCTTCTTGTAAAGCTTGAGAAGTAAGTTCTTTTTCTTTTTCAATTTCTGATTTTGAATCATAAATATTTTTTAGTAAATCTTCTAAATTAATAGTTTCTTTATCAATCATAGAAGAAGCTCTGTTTATAATTTTTTCGTCTAAACCTAATTTTCTACTAATAGCAAAAGCATTACTTTTTCCAGGAATACCAACTAATAATTTATAAGTAGGGCGAAGGTTTTCTATATCAAATTCAACACTTGCATTTTTGAAATTAGGTGTAACTAAAGCATATTTTTTTAATTCTTGATAATGTGATGTTGAAACAACAATTGCACCTAATTCAGAAAAATATTGTAAAATACTTATTGCTAAGTTTGCACCTTCTAATGGGTCTGTACCAGAGCCTAATTCATCAACCAAAATCAAACTATTTTCTGTTGCTTGTGAGGTTATTTTTACTATATTACTCATGTGTGATGAGAAAGTACTTAAAGATTCACTAATACTTTGTTCATCTCCAATATCTGCAAATATTTGATCAAATACATAAATACTTGAATGTTCATCAGCTGGGATATTTAATCCACTACAAGCCATTGCAGATAAGAGACCAATTGTTTTTAAAGTAACTGTTTTTCCACCAGTGTTAGGACCTGTTATAATTAAAACATTAAAATCTTTTCCTAATTCTATTGAAGATGGAACCACCTTTTCTTGGTCGATTAATGGATGACGAGCATTTATTAAATTTATTTGTTTTTGCTTATTAATTTCAGGAGTAGAACAATTTAAATCGATAGAATAACGAGCTTTTCCAAAAATAAAATCTAATTTTCCAATAAGTTCAGCATTATTTTGCAATTCTTTCGTATATGGGAAAAGTAATCCACTTAGATTTTGTAAAATTCTTTCAATTTCTTGTTCTTCCTCAATGTGAAGATTTGAAAGTTCATTATTTAAATCAAATACAACAAGTGGTTCTATAAATACTGTTGAGCCACTACTTGATACATCATGAACAAATCCTTTTATAGAAGAACGATATTCCTCTTTTACAGGGATTACATATCTACCACTACGAATTGTAACAAGATTTTCTCTCATATATTTTGAATATGTTGAAGAGTGTAGAATAACATTTAGTTTTGCTCTAATATCTTGCTCAATTCTTCTTTCTTTTCTTCTGATGTCTTGTAGCTTTGCTGATGCTGTATCTGCTATATTATCTTCATCTATAATTGATCTTGCAAATGTTGAAACTATACTTTGATTTACATATAAATCATTAAAATAAGGTTCTAATGCAGAAAAATCTGATGTTGATAAAAAATCCTTTGAAAAATATTCTTTTAAATCTTCAGCCATTTGTAAAATATTTTGTAATTCAATCAATGCTTTAATGCTTAAAGAACCACAACCATCTAATGTTTTTAAATAAATAGTAATATCAGCTATTTCGCCAATTGGTGGAGTACTGTTTCTTTGAATTAATACAACACCTTGACTTGTTTCTTTTAAGCTTTTTTGCACTTCTTGTACATCTTGTGATGGACGTAAATTAAAAGCATATTTTTTTCCTAAATATGTTTTGCAAAAATGTGCTATTTTTTCTAATATTTTATCATATTCTAGTTTCTTTAAATTGTTGTTCATTTCTACCTAAATCCTCTTTTCAAATTCAATATATTTATTATGCCACAAATGGTAAGAAAATTCAAGGAATATTGTGATTTTATTTATCATAAAATCAATTGAGGTGATTGCAATAAAAACATATTATATAGAAAAAATGGATAAGCACAAAATAATAGGCAGAAAAATACAATTTGAAAATGATAATATTAAAATATACATGGATTTAAAAAAAGGAAAAAATACACGAAAATTAGTAAAAAGATTATTATTAAATGAAACAAATAACGTTGTGATTGATAAAGAACTTATAACATGTGAAAAATTGATAAATTTATTAAGAGCAAATGACATAAAAATATTTGATGGAAAATGGCTTGAAAAGTATTTAATTTTAGATATTTTAGAATATATTATAAATAAAAAACAGATAATAAAAGCTGAAACAGAAATTGCAATAACTGCAAATGAAATTACAGATTTATTAATTGAAATGATAAAAATATTATCAAAACAATATAAAAAATTAACTATTGTTACAAACCATATAGAAAAATTAAGAAAAATAGAAAAAGAAATCAAAGAAAAAGAAGGCATATTAATAATTTTATCAAATAATAAAAATAAAAGCCTCTTGAAATCGCAAATTATAATAAATATGGATTTTAATCAAGAATTAATTAATCAATATAGAATATATGAAGAAGCAATTATAATAAATGCAGAAGAAAACATAAGAATTGATGCAATTCGTTTTAATGGTATTGTTATAAATGACTATGAGATTGAAATTGGAAGAAAAGAATTTATATGGAGAGATGGAATCGAAAAATATAGACAAAGAGATTTGATAGAAGCAGAGTTATATGTTAGGGATACATATAAAAATATAAGAAAAAAAATACAAAAAAATAATATTAAGATAAAAGAATTATATGGTATAAATGGAATTGTAAAAATATAGATTGACATAATTTCGATTGAGAGATATAATACTAATATTGAAATTTTTTAACTATAGGAGGTATTGGTTATGGTAACAATTGGTGCAAATCAAAATCTGGAAAAAATTAAAGAGGAAGTTCTGGCATTTGCAGAAAGGATGAAAGATCGGGAACTGGTAATATTAGGACATGATAATATTGATGTTGATGCAGTATTATCAGGAATACTTCTTTCTAAACTTTTTAACTATCTTAAAATCAAAAATCATTTTTATATTTTGGAATCTGTAAAAGAAGGTGAAACATACAATATTGTAAAAGGATTATTTGGAATTGATATGAAACAGTTCGAAAAAATCGGAGAGAATGAAAAGAGACTTTTGTTTTTGGAAGATCACTTCGAAACTGTACATGCAGGTAAAATTATTGGGTGTATTGATCATCATCCGACTAGTAGAGAAGTTAAATATGACTTTATGTATAAAAGAAATTCTTGTGCAGCAGCATATTTGATTTATGAAATTATGCAATTAGTTGGATATAAACCTAGTGCTGAAGAAGCAAAGATGATTATTGTTTCTATGATGGTTGATACGACATCTTTTAAGAGCTCTAAAACTATCATGGAAGAAGTTGAAGTGGCAAAAAAATTGGCATATGAGTATGAATTGGATTATGATTATCTGATTAAATATTGTTTGTGTTTAACTCCAATTGACAAAATGACTGTTGAGGAGATTATTACAAATGGTCAAAAATATTATGATTATTATGGGTATAAAGTAAGTTCTGCATATTTGCAACTTTATGAAAAGCCCAGTGATAGTATTGTGAACGATGTTTGGATTAAGGCATTAAGAGAAAAAATTAAGGAATGCCATTTAGAAATGTATGTATTTATTATTTTTGAGATGGAGAAAGATAAAACATATGAAATTCGTGTTACAGAAAATGGTGTAAAAAAATTTGAGTATCCTAAAATCTTGTCGAGAGGAAAAGATATTATGCCTGTTGTAGAAAAAGTTTTTGCAAACTAAAAAGAACAGAAAGTAGAAAGTCCTCTAGTACAAAATCTAATTAATGAGAGTTTGTACTAGGGGCACTTTTTGTCTAGTAAATCTTTATTAGCTAATATTGTTGCCAGAGAATCACCTAATTGAGTAAAAACAGCTGCTAAAACAGCCAATTCTTCATTATCATAACTATTAGAAATTAAACAAGATAAAAAAGATACTAAAGTAACTAGTTCACATGAATTCATAATATTCTCCTGAAATAGTGTATGTGAAATATGTAAAAATGTTATTATGTAGTAAAAAATTTCGCAAAACTCTTGCATTATTTGGAAAAATAGGGTATAATAATAAAGTACTAAAAAGAACGGAGAAGAGTAGGAACAAATCCTACTCTTTACTTGTACCAAAAGTTCATAAATAAAAAAAGGAGGAGCTTATGGCAAAAATAGAAGAAAAAGTCGAGCAACTAGTAAAAGATCCAATCGAAAAATTAGGATATAGCTTATATGATGTAGAATATGTAAAAGAAGGACCAGAATATTATTTAAGAATATATATAGATAAAGAATCAGGAATAGACTTAAATGATTGTGAAAAAGTAAGTAATGAGATAAATGAAATATTAGATAAAGCAGATTACATAAAAGAACAATACTATTTAGAAGTATCATCACCAGGAATAGAAAGAAAATTAAGAAAAGATAAACACTTAGAACAAAACATTTCAAAAAATGTAGAAATAAAATTATTTAAGAAAGATAACAATGGAAAAAAAGAATATACAGGAAAACTAAAAGCATTTAATCAAGAAGAAATAATAATAGAAACAGATAAAGAAATTACAATAGAAAGAAAAAATATAGCACAAATAAAAACAATATATGAATGGTAAATAAAAAGGAAAGGATGATAAAGAAAAATGAAAGCAATAGATAATAAAGAATTAATAATAGCTTTAGAAGAATTAGAAAAGGAAAAAGGAATCAAAAAGGAGGAACTTTTAGAATCAATAAGAACAGCATTAATCACAGCATATAAAAGAAATTTTGATGCATTAGAAAATGTTGATGTAAAAATGGATGAACAAACAGGAGCAACACATGTATATGCAATAAAAGAAGTAATGGAAAGAGCAAATGATGATGCATTAGAAATAAGTTTAGAAGATGCAAGAAAAATTAATAAAGAACTAAACTTAGGAGATAGTGTAGAAGTTGAAATTGTTCCAAGAGACTTTGGAAGAATTGCAGCACAAACAGCAAAACAAGTAATAATCCAAAAATTAAGAGAAACAGAAAGAAACATGATATTTAACGAATATAATGAAAGAAAAGGTGAAATAGTAACAGGATTAGTACAAAAAGCTGATAATCATATTGTAGTATTAGACTTAGGAAAACTAGAAGGAATAATGTTATCAAAAGATCAAATACCAACAGAACACTATAAAGTAAATGACAAAATAAAAGCATATGTTGTAGATGTAGAAAGAGGAGAAAAAGGAGCACCACAAGCAATAGTATCAAGAACACATCCAGACTTTGTAAGAAAACTATTAGAATTTGAAATACCAGAAATATATGAAGGATTAATTGAAATAAAAAGTGTTGCAAGAGATCCAGGACAAAGATGTAAAGTTGCAGTATATTCACAAAATGAAAATATAGATCCAGTAGGATCATGTGTTGGTCAAAAAGGAATACGTATACAAAATGTAATAAATGAATTAAATGGTGAAAAAATAGATGTTATAGAATGGAATCCAGATCCAAGTACATTTTTAGCATCAGCATTATTACCTGCTCAAATAATGGCAGTAGATATAAAAGAAGAAGAAAAGTTTGCACAAGTAATAGTTCAAGATGATCAATTATCATTAGCAATAGGAAAATCTGGTCAAAATGTAAGACTTGCAGCAAAATTAACTGGTTGGAAAATAGACATAAAAACAGAAACACAATTCAGAGAATTACTTGCTCAAAAAACAGAAGAACCAGAAAAAGAGGAAAGCGAATCAAAAGAAGTTCAAGAAAATGTAGAAGAATAAAATCTTAGGAGGATTAAATTGACAAATTTACCACAAAGAAGTTGTGTTATATGTAGAGCACAGAAAAATAAAAATAAGTTATTAAGAATAGTTAAAAATAAAGATAATATAGTAAAAGTAGATGAAAGAGGAAAAGAATCTGGAAGAGGAGCGTATATTTGCTATAATTTAGAGTGTTTAGAAAAAGCAAAGAAGAGTAAAAGGATTGAAAAAAGTTTAGAAATACCAATAAGTGAAGAAATATATTCTCAAATCGAAAATATTATAAAAAAACAAAGTGGGGGTGATGTTATTGGGTAAAATAAAACTTTATGACATAGCTAAAGAATTTGATATGTCTAGTAAAGATATATTAGCAATAGCTGTAAAATTAAATATAGATGCAAAAAGTCATTTAAGCTCAGTAAGTGATGAAGATGCAGAAAGAATAAGAAAAGAAGCAAAAAATACAAATAAAACAAAACAAAATAATGTAAAAAAAGATAGTAAGAAATTAGCAGATAGCAAAGGAGCTACACCAGTAATAATAAGAAGAGAAGTAATTGTTGAAGATACAACAAAGAAATCAGCTATACCAGAGAAAAAAGAAGAGAGAAAATCAAATAATGTTGGATTTGTAGAAAGGAAAAATAAGGATTTTAATATTGTTTATAGAAACAAACCATCTAAACCAATGACATTTGATGAACTATTTGGAAAGAAAAAAGAAGAAAAAGTAGAAGAGAAAAAGGTAGAAGAACAACCAAAAGTTCAAGAACAGGTTAAAGAAAATTTGAAAATCGAAGAAAAAAAGGATGCTGAAATGAAAGTAGAAACAGAAATAAAAAATACAAAACAAGAACAGGCTAAAAAGCCAGAAACTATTGAAGAAAAAGTAGAAAGAAAAGTTGAGAATAAAGAAGAAGTAAAAAGAGATAATAGAAACTTTGGAAATAATTCTTATAATAATAGAGAACAAGGCAATAGAAACTTTGGAAATAGAGATTTCAATAATAGAAATCAATATAATAATGATAATAGAAATAATGATAGATTTGCCAATAAAAACAAATTTTATAATAATGATAGAAATCAAGACAGAAATAATAGAAATTTTGATAGAAATGGAAACAAACCATTTGATAGAAATAATAATGGTCAAAGACCACAATATGATAAAAATAATAATGGTCAAAGATTTGGAAACAGAAATAATAATCAAAATAATGGAAATAGATTTGATAATAGAAATCATCAAGGAAATAACAAATTTGATAATAATAACAAATTTGGAAATAATGGTAATAGAAGACCAATGGATGAAAAAAGTATAGAAAAAAACATTAAAGATATTATGGCTGTTGAAACAATTGAAAAAGAGCCAGCTAGAGAATACAATAAAGCAATAGACAAACAAAAAGAAAATAATAGATTTAATGAAGTAAAAACAAATAAAAAATCAGGTAAATCTAGAAAAAATGGTCAAGATGGCGAAATTAATGAACATAAATTAAAAGGTTTAAAAAGAGCTGATAGCTTATCAAATATGTTTGAAGAATCTGATGGTGGAATGTTAGACTATTATGATTTAACAACACAAAGAGGCAAAAAAGGAAAGAAAAAACAAACAAAAGAATTAGAAGGAAGAAATAAACAAAAAATATTTAAACTAGAAGAAATCACTATTCCAGAAAACATAACAGTAAAAGATTTTGCAGCAGAATTAAAGAAAACAACAGCAGAAGTTATAAAAAAATTGCTTGGATATGGAGTAATGGCTACAATAAACAATGAAATAGATTTTGATACAGCATCATTAATAGCAGATGAATTTGGTGTAAAAGTAAATAAGAAGGAAACTATAACAGAAGAAGATATCTTATTTGATGAGTCTGAGGATAAAGAAGAAGATTTAGTAACACGTCCACCAGTAGTTGTTGTAATGGGACACGTAGACCATGGAAAAACATCATTATTAGATGCAGTTAAGAAGACAAATGTTATAGAAGGAGAAGCTGGAGGAATTACACAACATATAGGTGCATATAAAGTAAAAGTAAATGATAGAGAAATAACATTTTTAGATACACCAGGCCATGAAGCATTTACAGCAATGAGAGCAAGAGGTGCACAAATAACAGATATAGCAATATTAGTGGTTGCTGCAAATGATGGTGTAATGCCACAAACAGTAGAAGCTATAAATCATGCTAAATCAGCAGGAATTCCAATAATTGTAGCAATAAACAAAATAGATTTACCAGATGCTAATATTGATAGAGTAAAACAAGAATTAATGGCATATGAATTAGTGCCAGAAGAATGGGGTGGAGATACAATATATGTTCCAATCTCAGCAAAAAATCATACAAACATTGATCAATTATTAGAAATGGTATTATTAGAAGCAGATGTATTAGACTTAAAAGCAAATCCAAACAAACAAGCAAAAGGTGTTGTAATAGAAGCAAGACTTGATAAGAATAAAGGTGCAATTGCTTCAATGCTTGTACAAAGAGGAACACTTGATGTCGGAGATACAATTGTTGTAGGATCTTCAATTGGTAGAATAAGAAGTATGACAGATGAAAAAGGCAAAAAAGTAAAAAAAGCCGGACCATCTACACCAGTTGAAATAATGGGATTAACAGAAGTTCCACAAGCAGGAGATACATTCTATGAAGTAAAAGACGAGAAAACAGCAAAACATTTAATTGAAAAGAGAAAACGTCAAGAAAGAGAAAATGCAATAAATGCTGGAACAAAAGTAACATTAGATAATTTATTTAGCCAAATGGAAGAAGGAAATTTAAAAGTATTAAACTTAATTGTTAAAGCAGATGTTCAAGGATCTGTTGAAGCAATAAAACAATCTATGGAAAAATTATCAAATGAAGAAGTAAGAGTAAAAGTTATCCATGCAGCAGCAGGAGCTGTTACTGAAACAGATGTTACACTTGCAAAAGTATCTAATGCAATAATAATAGCATTTAATGTAAGACCAATGCCAACAGCAAAAGATATGGCAGAGAAAGAAGAAGTTGAAATAAAACAATATTCTATAATATATCAAGCAATAGATGATGTTCAAGCAGCAATGAAAGGAATGTTAGCACCAAAATATCAAGAAAAAGTTATAGGAAATGCTGAAATAAGACAAACATTTAAAATTTCAAATGTTGGTACAATTGGTGGAGCATATGTATTAGATGGAAAACTTGAAAGAAATGCAGGAGTAAGAGTATTAAGAGATAATGTTGTTATACATGAAGGAAAACTTGCTTCACTTAAGAGATTTAAAGATGATGCAAAAGAAGTTTCTAAAGGATTTGAATGTGGTATTCAAATTGAGAAATTTAATGATATTAAAGAGGGAGACATTCTTGAAGCATACATTTTAGAAGAGATAAAAAGATAGGATTTAAAAGTTAATATAACTTTTGAAAGGAGAGCAAAATGCCAAAGAATAATAATAGACAAGGAAGAATTGACGAAGAATTTAGAAAAGAATTAAGTCAATTAATAAGCTTTGAACTAAAAGAACCTAGTGTTACTGGAATGGTTAGTGTAACAAAAGTTAAAGTAACACCAGATTTGAAATATGCTAAAGTTTCTGTAAGTATTTTAAATTCAAAAAATGTAAAAGAAACACTTGCAGGATTAAAAAAATCATCAGGATTTTTAAGATCAGAACTTGCAAAAAGAATTAATTTAAGAAACACTCCAGAATTAGTGTTTGAATTAGATGAATCACTAGAATATGGAGCAAGAATTGATAAGATTATAAATGATTTGAAAAAAGATAATAAATAAAAGTTGGAAAAAAATTGTAATTATTTTCTAACAAAAGGAGAAAAGAAAATGACTCTAGACAACATATTAGAAGAAATAAAAAAAGCAGAAACAATAGTAGTATTATGTCATGAATCACCAGATGGAGATGCTGTAGCCAGCTCTCTATCTGTAATGCATGCAGTAGCAAAATTAGGAAAAGAAGCAGATGTTATAATACCAGAATATTCAAAAGTATTTGATTTTTTACCAGGAGCAGATAAAATATTACAAAAAGGAAGAACAAATAAATATGATTTGGCAATATCTGTGGATTGTTCAGATTTAAAAAGACTTGTTGGAGGAAAAGAATATTTTGAAACAGCAAAAAGAACAATAGAAATAGACCATCATTCTGTAAATTCAATGTTTGCAGACTTTAACTATGTAGATCCTGTAGCACCAGCTTGTTGTCAAGTATTAATAGGAATGTTTGAATATTTTGGAATAGATATTGATAAAGAATTAGGAACATGTTTATTAACAGGAATTATTACAGATACAGGTGGATTTCAATATTCATCAGTTACATCAGACACATTTGAATTTGCAGCACAACTTTTAAGAAAAGGTGTAAATATTTCAAAAATCTGTCAAGAAGTATTAAGAACTAAAACAAAAGCCCATTGTCAACTTGAAAAATTAATATATGAAAGATTAGAATTTATTGAAAATGGAAAAATTGCAATTACATATTTAACTTTAAAGGATTATGCAGAATATAGTAATGATATGGGTGATGACGAAGGTTTAGTAGAATCAATTAGAGATATTGAAGGTGTAGAAGTAGCTGTTTTATTAAAAGAAAAAGAAAATGGTGGATTTAAAATATCTATGCGTTCAAAAGATAATGTAAATGTATCAGATATTTGCTTATTACTTGGAGGTGGAGGACATCCAAGAACAGCTGGATGTTTTATAACAGGAGATGTATCACAAGCAAAAACAAAAGTAATAAATACAATAAAACAACAAATAAATAAATAATGAGGAAAAAGTAGTGGATGGAATAGTAATAATAAATAAGCCAAAACAACAAACATCTCATGATATAGTAAGAAAAGCAAAAAAAATATTGAATGAAAAGGTAGGACATACAGGAACGTTAGACCCTAATGCAACTGGTGTTTTACCACTTTTAATAGGTAAAGGAACAGAACTTTCAAAATATTTAATAAATCATGATAAAACATATGAAGCTATTTTACAATTGGGAGAAAAAAGAGACACTGGAGATGTAGAAGGAAAAATTATAGAACAAAAAAATGTAACAGAAAAATATTTAAATACAGAGAATATAAATTCTGTATTTAAAACATTAATTGGGAAGCAAGAACAAATTCCTCCAATTTATTCTGCATTAAAAGTAAATGGAAAAAAACTATATGAATATGCTAGAAATGGTGAAAATGTAAAAATAGAGCCTAGACAAATAGAAATATATTCATTAGAATTATTAAATGTAGATAATATAAATAAAACAATACACTTTAAAGTAGAATGTTCAAAAGGAACATATATAAGAACATTATGTGAAGGAATAGCTGAGAGATTAGGAACAGTAGGATATATGAAAGAACTTAATAGGACTCGTGTTGGAGATTTTTATATAGAAAATTCTATAACAATAGAACAACTAGAACAATCACAATATCAAATAATCACAATAGAGCAATTTTTTAAAGATGAAGAATTTATAAATTTAACAGAAAAAGGATTGAAATTATTTTTAAATGGTGTACAATTAACATATCATTTAGTAGATGGAATATATAGAATTTATCAAGATGATAAATTTATTGGAATCGGAACAATAAAAAATGAATTATTAAAAAGAGACATAATTATTTAAGAATGGGGGATACAATAATGAAAGAAAAATTTTATTTAACAACACCAATATATTACCCAAGTGGAAAGTTTCATATAGGAACAGCATATACAGAAGTATTAGCAGATACAATAAAAAGATATAAACAATTAAGAGGTTATGATGTATTTATGCTAACAGGAACAGATGAACATGGTCAAAAGATTCAAACTGTTGCTGAAAAAGCCGGAAAAACACCACAAGAACATGTTGATGAAATGGCAAAAATGGCAAAAGATTTGTGGAAAAAAATGGATATAAAATATGATTATTTTATAAGAACAACAGAAGAACGCCATGTAAAAGCAGTACAAAAAATATTTGAATATTTTTTAGAAAAAGGTGATATTTATAAAGGTGAATATGAAGGTTGGTATTGTATGCCTTGTGAAACATATTTTACAAAAACACAATTAGTTGATGGAAAATGTCCAGATTGTGGTAGAGAAGTAAAATTATTAAAAGAAGAAGCATATTTCTTTAATATGAAAAAATATGCAGACAAACTTTTAAAATTCTATGATGAAAATCCAGATTTTGTTGAACCAGCATATAGAAAAACAGAAATGATAAACAATTTCATAAAACCAGGATTAGAAGATTTATGTGTAACAAGAACATCATTTAATTGGGGAATACAAGTTCCAAATGATCCAAAACATGTAATATATGTATGGTTAGATGCATTAACAAACTATTTAACAGCCTTAGGATATATGCAAGATGATGACACATTATTTAAAAAATATTGGCCAGCAGATGTTCAAATTGTTGGAAAAGATATTGCAAGATTCCATTTAATATATTGGCCAATTTTCTTAATGGCATTAGATTTACCAATTCCAAAGAAATTTGTTGTTCATAATTGGATTATGATGAAAGATGGTAAAATGTCAAAATCAAAAGGAAATACAGTATATCCAGAAAAATTAATAGACAGATATGGATTAGATGCAACAAGATATTACTTATTAAGAGTAATGCCTGTTTCACAAGATGGTGTATATACTCCAGAAGATTTTATAGAAAGATATAATTCAGATTTATGTAATGACTTGGGAAATTTAGTAAATAGAACAGTATCAATGGTAAATAAATATTTTGAAGGTAATGTACCAGAATATGTAGGAACATTAAATGAAGTTGATAAAGAATTTGAAGAATTTACAACTAATAAGTTAAAGGATGTAGAAGAATTGATTGAAAAATATCAAATGTCAAATGCTTTACAAGAATTATGGACAATAATATCAAGAACAAATAAATATATTGATGAAACTCGTCCATGGGAATTAGCTAAAAATGAAGAAACAGATAAATTAAAATCAAGTATGTATCATTTAATAGAAAATATAAGAAAAATTGCAATATGTTTATTACCATTTATGGAAAACACATCAAAAGATATATTAAGACAAATAGGTATGCCAGAAGATTTAAGAACATGGAATAGTTTATATGAATATGATAAATTACATGGAATAAAAGTTATTGAAAAAGGGGAACCTATATTCATGAGAAAAAATGTTGAAGAAGAACTAGAATATTTAAGAAATTAGAAGCTGAATGGAGGTTTTGCACATAATTAAGACCTCTAAATTCAATAAAAGGTGGAGTAATGGATTTGATATCAATAAGAAGAACATATAATAATAGGAGAAACTTAATTTTTATAGTTTGTATTTTACTAATATGTGTTACATTAATAATTACAACAATAGAAGTTGTAAATAATAGACGTGCTAAAAAACTATATTTATCTTATTTGGAACAAGTTCAAAATGCTGAAAATGAAGCAAAAGAACAGGAAAGAATAGCAGAAGAACAAAAAGCAAAGGAAGAGGAAGAAAGAAGAAAAAAATCACCTCAACTTACAGAAGAAGGAAAAACTAATATGGCAAATATATATAAATCAGATACAAAAAGAGTTTTTTTGACATTTGATGATGGCCCATCTTCAAATGTAACACCAATGGTGTTAGATACTCTAAAAGCTGAGAATATAAAAGCCACGTTCTTTTTGCTTGGAAGTAGAGTAGAACTTAATCCTGAAATAGTAAAAAGAGAATTTGATGAAGGGCATTATTTAGCGAGTCATGGATATTCACATGTTTATTCACAAATATATGCCTCTCCTCAAAGTGTTTTAGATGAATATAATAATTGTATAACAGCAATTAGAAATGCAATTGGAATGCCTGATTATAATCCTCATTTATTTAGATTTCCTGGGGGATATTGGGGAGGAAAATATGCAAGTATAAAAACAGATGCATTAACATTGCTTAATGAAAATAATATAGCACATATTGATTGGAATGCTTTAACTTCTGATGCGGCAGGGGCTAAAACGACTGAAGAATTTATAGCAGAATTAGATAAAACAGTTCCAAAACATAATAGTGTTGTTGTTCTTATGCATGATGCTGGTGGAAAAAAGGCTACAGCAGAAGCATTACCTACTATAATTTCTTATTTTAGAAATCAAGGATTTGAATTTGATAATTTTTATAGTATTATAAAATAAAGAATAAAGAGACATAGTATTCCTTTGTTCTTGCCAGATTATATAAAAAGCAGTGAAGATGAAGATTTTTACTGCTTTTTATTGACATTAACATAAAATGATAGTATAATAGCGAAGAATTTATTTTTTATGTCAATAGCATATTGCAATTGACATAAGAGTAAATACATTATTAAGAAAGGAGAAAGATTATTTTTTAGTAGGAGGCTAGTATAACAACATAACATGCAAGAGGCAATTTATTAACAACGGAGGAATTTATAATGAAAGGCGAATTATTGGAATTGATCCCCCAAAAGTATTTGTGCCCTAAATGTGGAAAATGGCATAAATATACTTGGGATCAAAATCTGGGTTATTATGATTCATCGGATTATGCAATTGAAATGCATTGTCCTAACAGTTTTGGTATTATTGAGGTTTATTTTGCTAATGATAGATGCTATTGGAATGAAGGTGATCAGTGTTATTGGTGTAAGATTAGTGAATTTTCCGAAATTGGTGAATCTCGGGTGCAAATGATTGATTCTAAAAATAATTTTAGATTGGGATTTGAGTTTAAGCCTGAAGAATATGCACAGGTTTATGCTGCTGAAATTCTTGAAGAAGCAAATCGTAAAGAAGAGGCATTGAATGAACGTGAAAAAGAATTGACTTTAAGAGAAAAAAAGCTCGAAGAGAACGAAACAGCTTTGCAGGCAAAAGAAGTTGCTCTGCAGACTAAAGTTGCAAAAAAAGAGGAGGCAAATGTTATGTCCAAGGTTACTAGTTTCAAGAAGCAGATTTATGAGCATTCTCCGAAAGAAAATGTTGAACTTATTAAGGAATTCCTTGAAAAGTATAAGGGGACTTTGAAATGGCTAGTACCTGTGGTAAGCATTTATGGTGCATATCGGGTTCTGAATGCCAAAGACGCTAAACTGAATGTGAGCAATCTGAATAAGAATTGCAAAAAGGAACTTGGATTTGAGTTTGATATTCTGAAGGATAAAAAAGCTCTGAAAGAATTGGTTGCATTTGGTGGTGTTGTATCTGGTGCATATGCACTGACAAGGGTTTTTGATTCCACCGATAAGCCTGAAGAACTTTCTGTTGAAGAAATCGAAGGAAAGATGGATTCTGTGGAAGAGGCACATCAGAAATTTGCATGGATTCAGCCTAAGGCCGAAAAACTTATGCCTGTTGCAGCATCTGTGTTGGTAGTGTATGTGCTTACCCAGAAACCTCAGTGGTATGAAAAAGTAAAGGATAAAGTAGTTGCTATTACTGGTGATGCATCTGCTAAGGCAGGTGTCTATATCGAAATGGCAAAATTGTTTATTGCAAGTAAGCTTAACATCGATTTGGATGATGAAGTCCAGGCAAAAAAGTTTAAGACTTTTGCACTTCTTGCAGCAATTATTGGTCTTTGTGCATTCCTTTATGGAAAGGGTGTTTTTAATACGGAGGAAGACCAATCCTTTATGGAAAAGAATCCTCAGCTGAAGGCATTTATTGAGCAGGCGAAGGAAATTATGGAGAAAATTCTGCCCACTGCTTTCTCTGCAGTTACCACCTACATGGTGACCAAGCATATTATTGATGCCAATGATGAAGAAAGTAATCTGGAAGCAGAAAAGAAAAATGCAGTTGAGACCGATTTCACTGAAGTGAAGGAAGAAACTGCAGAGTAAAACAAAAAATAATAAAATAACTTAATAGTGTATTTTGCCCTCCAAGAGAATATCTTGGAGGGTATTTATATTTGATATCAAGTTTGACTAATTAACATAAATATGGTATACTGTATATTGAGAAAGTTTTGATATATCCCATATTTTAGCAGTTTTAGAATACCGAAGTTGCACATTTGGTATTTTTTACATAAAAAAAGAAAAAATTTTCAGGGAGGAATATTCAAATGAAAAATTATGAAAGGTTTATTTTTGTGGCTTTCATAGCAATGACTATTTTTGTTGAAGCACTGATTGTTTCTGCTCCATCAGATGTTTCTACAAGTGGAAGTGAAATTGATAGTAGTTCATATGTAATTCAAGAGTTAAATTCTCAAGAGGAAGCATCAGAAAAAAGAAAAGAAAACTTTGAAAAAGTGCTCAAAGAGGCAGGATTAAAAGAGGATTATGATTGGTATATTGAGAATGACTTAGAAGAATACATAGAAGGTCAGTGGGATGGAGACGATAAGAAAGACGACTTTTATGGCAAGAGATATATTATTGGTAGAATGTATTATATTTTTAAGTCGTGGACTGGATTGGATGGATTGCCTCATGTAGAAACATATGAGTGTAATATAGACTATTCTGGACATTTGGAAATAAATGGATATTCTGATGAATATACATTTGCAGTTAGTAAGAGAAATAATATAATTTATTTATGGCAATATTTTGAATGTTTAGACCAGTGGAAAATTCCTAATAATGAAACTATTGTTTATTATAGTCCATATAGTCAACGTTTTGAAGATGATTTGCGTGGATTTTGCGAGACTAATGATGCAGATGGCGTTAAACACTTGTATAGTTTTCTGGCAAATGGAGAGATGAATAAAGAATATTAACTTTTTGCAAACAAGTGCAATTGTTTGCTTTATAAAAGGGAATGGGCATAAAGCTCCTTCCCTTTTAGTATAATAATGTAATTTTAGAACCATTTTTCTCAACAAAACCTTCATCAATTAAAAGTTTAAGTTCTCTCATCATAGCACTTCTATCAACACTAAGAAAATCTGCTAAATCAGTATAATTATATGGTAGAGTAAAAGTTTTTCTCATAGAACTTTTTGACAATATATCAAAATAAGAAAGCAATTTATCACGAGTATTTCTTTTGGTCAAAAGCTCAACACGTAAATTTAATCTAATAATTTCATCTAAAAATAGTTCACTCAAATTATTAATTAATTCTTTATGAAAAGAACAAGTGCATTCACATTTTGCAAATAAAGTATCATAAGTAAAATATAATATTTCAGAATTTTTTTTTGCAACAGCAAAAAGTTCATTATTAGTATTTGCTGGATAAAAAACTTCACCAAAAACATCATTTTCATTAAAACGTCCAATTATAGTTTTATTTCCATTAACATCATATCTGATTAAATCAACTTCTCCATTAATGATTATACATATTTGATTACGTTTTTCAATATATGAAGTAACAGTTTCACCTTTACTTATTTTTTTTATTTGAATCTTATTACAATTTTCTCGAAAATTTTTTATAAAAATTTTTTTATCAAAATTAGTATCCATAATATTACTCCTAAAATTAGATTTTGCCGAAATATCAAATCTTTCAAAATTCGACATAAAAATTATACATCAAATTATGAAAAAACTAAAAAGATTATATTATATTTTTGTTGCTTTTGCAACAGATTTTTATAAAATTAAATGTATAATTAGTTTGTACTTGAAGAAAAAACAAGTATAAAAATACTTACAAATAAAAACAAAAATTAATTAAAAATCTAGGATTTTGTAGTGTTTGCATATTTATGGGGAAGGAAGTAAACAAAGATGAAAGTTATTAAAAGAGACGGAAGAACAATAGACTTTGATCGTGCAAAAATTCAAACAGCTATTGAAAAAGCAAATAAAGAAGTAAGAGGAAAAGAAAAAGCAACAAAAGAGGAAATTGATGAAATAATATCATATATCGAAGACCTTGGAAAGAAAAGAATGTTAGTTGAAGACATTCAAGATGTAATTGAAGAAAAATTAATGGAATTAGATAAATATGAATTAGCAAAAAAATATATAGTATATAGATATACAAGAGCATTAGTAAGAAAATCAAACACAACAGATGAATCAATATTAGGATTAATCCGTAATGAAAATAAAGAATTAGCAGAAGAAAATTCAAATAAAAATACAATGTTAGCATCAACACAAAGAGATTATATAGCAGGAGAAGTTTCAAGAGATTTAACAAAAAGAATCTTATTACCAGAGAAAATTTCAAAAGCACATGAAGAAGGAATATTACATTTTCATGATGCAGATTACTTTGTACAACCAATATTCAACTGTTGTTTAATAAATATAGGAGATATGTTAGATAATGGTACTGTAATGAATGGAAAAATGATTGAAACACCAAAGAGTTTCCAAGTAGCATGTACAGTAACAACACAAATAATTGCAGCAGTTGCAAGTAACCAATATGGAGGACAATCTGTTGATATTAAACATTTAGGAAAATATTTAAGAAGAAGCCATGACAAAATAAAGAAAAGATTAACAGAAAAATATGGTGGAAAATTACATAAAAATATAATTGAAGATATGGTAAATGATAGAGTAAAAGAAGAATTATCAGCAGGAATTCAAACAATACAATATCAAATAAATACTTTAATGACAACTAATGGACAATCTCCATTTGTAACATTATTTTTACATCTAGAACCAGAAGATGAATACATTAATGAAAACGCAATGATAATAGAAGAAATATTAAAACAAAGAATACAAGGTATAAAAAACGAAGTTGGAGTTTATGTAACACCAGCATTTCCAAAACTAGTATATGTTTTAGATGAACATAACTGCTTAAAAGGTGGAAAATATGATTATTTAACAAAACTAGCAGTAAAATGTTCTGCAAAGAGAATGTATCCAGATTATATTTCAGCTAAAAAAATGAAAGAAAACTATGAAGGAAATGTATTTAGTCCAATGGGATGTAGAAGTTTCTTGATTCCATGGAAAGATGAAAATGGACAATATAAATTTGAAGGAAGATTTAATCAAGGTGTTGTAAGTATCAACTTACCACAAATAGGAATACTTGCACAAGGCGATGAAGAAAAGTTCTGGAAATTATTAGATGAAAGACTTGAATTATGTAAAGAAGCATTAATGTGTAGACATTATTCATTATTAGGAACATCATCAGATATATCACCAATACATTGGCAAAATGGTGCAATAGCACGTTTAAAGAAGGGTGAAAAAATTGATAAATACCTAAAAGATGGATATTCAACATTATCATTAGGATATATAGGAATATATGAAACAACAAAATTAATGAAAGGTGTATCACAAACAACTCCTGAAGGACATGAATTTGCTATAAGAGTAATGAATTACTTAAAAGATAGAACAACAAGATGGAGAAATGAATCTGGATTAGGATTTTCATTATATGGAACACCAGCAGAAAGCTTATGTTATAGATTTGCCCGTATTGATAAAGAAAAATTTGGAAGTATTCCAGATGTTACAGATAAAGGATATTATACAAATTCATACCATGTTGATGTTAGAGAAAAAATAGATGCATTTAGCAAATTGAAATTTGAAAGTGAATTCCAACCATTATCATCAGGTGGAGCAATATCTTATATTGAAGTTCCAAACATGAAAAACAATCTTGAAGCATTAGAAGAAGTTGTTAAATTTATATATGATAATATTCAATATGCTGAATTTAACACAAAATCAGATTATTGCCAAGTTTGTGGATATGATGGAGAAATGATTATAAATGATCAAAATGAATGGGAATGTCCACAATGTGGAAATAAAGACCATAATAAAATGAATGTTGTTCGTCGTACATGTGGATATTTGGGAGAGAATTTCTGGAATGTAGGAAAAACAAAAGAAATAAAATCAAGAGTTTTACATTTGTAAAATTAATAAATAAAATATAAAAGAGCCCAATTTCAATCGAAATTGGGCTTTAATAATGGTTAATTAGTTACTGTATTTTCAACTTTTACATTCTCAAGAAATTCTTCATAATTTCCTTGACTGGAGAAACTAAAAGTGAAAGTAATTACTTGACCATCTTGGCTGGTTTCTGTGATTCTTCCGTTATGCAGGGCAACAGAAGCTAATAGGCGAGATACCCGCTGATAGTCTTTCTTTGTATATAAGGAAAAATCAGAATCAGCTAAATCCTTGTAAAATTTTGCTGCAGTGTAAGGATTATCAGTTTCTATGAATTGAGGTTTACGTTCCAAAAAGGCAACAGAAATTTTTTTGATAAATTCATTAGACTCCATAATACTTATCCTCCAATATTTTTTTAGAATTGAATAAAAGCCATATTAGGCTTACGAACTATAAAATTATAACATGATTGTAAAAAAATGTCAAGAAAAAGAGACATTACAGATAAGTATATAAAATAAAAACTCACTCTTTGTTGAAGAGTGAGAAAAGTAATACTTTTTTTATAATGGGTTACTTGTTAGAATTTGGTTTACAACTTTCAATGCATTCCACAATTTCTGCCTGAGACATGTGGCTAAAATTGCCAGTGGCAATCGCAACATTCAGACATGCAGAATTATACATGTCATCGTCAGATTTTTTTGTAGAAACATCTGTTGTTGCAATTTTCGAATTTTTCTTGAAGATACCCATAGCTTTTCCTCCTTTGGGTAATTACCCCGGATAGGGGTTATAAAAAGCGAACTTTATAATTATATCACTATTACAGTAGAATGTAAATAGTTTTAAAAGAAAATTGACTTTAAAGCCAATTTATGCTAAAATTGGTGTGAAATTTGTTTAACAGAAGATGAGAAAAATAATTATAAGAAGGCAATGAAAAGTGAAAAATAAAAAAAGTAAATATGTGCAGTTGATTGAATTATATAATTCTGGAAAAACAAATGTAGATGAATTAAAAATTGAATTAAATTCAACTAAAAAAACGATTTATACATATATATATCAAGCCAACAAAGAAGGAAAAATTATAAAATTAAAAAAACATAAAGAGAAAAAAAGAAAAATAAGCAAATATGTGCAATTTATTGAATTATACAATTTGGGAGTAACTGATTTAGATGAACTTGAAGAAAAATTAGAATCACCAAAAAGTTCAATATATTCATATATTCATAGAGCTAACAAAGAAGGAAAAATTGTAAAAGTTCCAAGAAAGAAAAAAGAAAAGAAAAAGAGAATAAATAAATATGAGTTATTTGTAAAATTATATAACTCAGGAATAAAAGAAACAAAGCATCTTATGGCAGAATTGCAAATTTCAAAGAATACAGTATATGTATATACTAGAAGAGCACAAAAAGAGAAAAAAATTTTTAAAATAGATAGAAATACCGAAAAAAATATAACAAAGCAATTGATTACTCGATATCCATTTGAAGTTGCATTGAATTTGAATTTGCAACCAGAAATAATATACAAATATTTAGAAAATTTAGGAGAAAAAGATCAGAAAACACTTCAAAGAGAAATATTATCACAAAATGCTATTTGGAAAAAAATAAAATCTTTAAAAGTAAAATATTTAAAAAATAATCAAGAGATTAGTGTAGAAGAATCTTTAAAAAAAATAATCCCCAAATTAAAAGAAACAGAAGTATTTGAATTAATTAAGTTTTATTATTGGTGTGGTAAGGAAAGTATGGCTTTACAAGTAACAAATCAAATTATATATTTTGCAGAAAATTCAAAAGAAATAAAACAACAGGCACAATTAGAAAAAGACAAACTATTAAGAGAGATAATGGTCAAAAAAATAATAAGTAGGAAAGGCACAACATATTCTAGTTTGTGCAAAGAACTTAATGTAAGAGAATCATTTCTCATACAAATATTAGGGAGAGAAGATGAAGATAGATAAGAGATAAAAATCTTATAAATATAATTAGGAAAAAGCATTAAGAAAGGAAGAAAAAAACATGAAAACAGAACAAGAAATAGAAAAACAAAAACAATACATAGAAAAAGTAAAAGAAATAAATCAAGGAAAAAATTTAAAATATTATATATTAACAATGGGATGTCAATTAAATGAAAATGATTCTGAAAAATTATGTGGAATGGTAGAAGAAATGGGATACAAACCAACAGATGATTATAAAGAAGCAGATCTTGTTATGTTTAATACATGTTGTGTAAGAGAAAATGCTGAAGACAAATTATTTGGAAAATTAGGTGAATTAAAAAGAATAAAAGAACAAAGAGGAACAATAATTGCAATTGGTGGATGTATGATGCAAGAAAAACATATAACAGATAAAATACATGAAAGTTATTCATATACTGATATAATTTTTGGAACGCATACATTACAAAACTTCCCAGAAGATTTATATAATACAATGCAAAGTAAAAAGAAAATGTTAGATATAATGGATATAGATGGAGAAGTTTATGAAGGACTACCAATAAAAAGAACAAGTAATATAAAAGCATCTGTAACAATAATGTATGGATGTAACAATTTTTGTACATATTGTATAGTTCCATATGTAAGAGGAAGAGAAAGAAGTAGACATCCAAAAGATATATTACAAGAAGTAGAACAATTAGCAAAAGAAGGATATAAAGAAATTACATTATTAGGACAAAATGTAAATTCATATTTAGTATCAGAAGATTGGAAAGGAAAAGGACTTGAATATAAAGGAATAAATTCTTTTGCAACATTATTAAGAGAAATAAATAAAATAGATGGAATTGAAAGAATACGTTTTGTATCACCACATCCAAAGGATTTTACAGATGATGTAATAGAAGCAATTGCAAATTGTGAAAAAGTATGTAAATTAATACATTTACCACTTCAATCAGGAAGTTCAAAAGTATTAAAAACAATGAACAGAAAATATACGAAAGAACAATATTTAGCATTAGTTGAAAAAATGAAAGCTAAGATTCCAAATTTAACATTATCAACAGATATTATAGTAGGTTTTGCTGGTGAAACAGAAGAAGATTTTGAAGATACACTAGATGTTGTAAGAAAAGTCTGTTTTGAACAAGTATATATGTTTATATATTCAAGAAGAGTAGGAACACCTGGAGATAAAATGCAAAATCAAGTTCCAGAAGATATTAAACATAAAAGATTTGACAGACTAAAAGAACTAGTTGAAAGTCAAATTGCAAAGAATAATAGTAAATATGTAGGAACAATTCAAAAAGTATTAGTTGAAGGACCAAGCAAAAATAATCCAGAATTATTAACAGGAAGAACTGATAGTAATAAAGTTGTTATATTTGAAGGAAGTAAAGAACTAATAGATACAATAATAGATTTAAAGATTATTTCAGAACATATGTGGTATTTGAAGGGACAAATAATTTAATTTAGTTGAAAAATAATTATAATTTTGGCTGTGTCGAATTTCATTTAAAACGCGGTTACATACACCACGTATGCGCCCTTGCCTTTTAAATAAAATTCTTAGTTACACATACTGAGGCTGTAACAAGCAAAGCTTTAACAGCCTCAGTGCTCGCCAAAATTTAATTCTTTTCCAACAACTTCTTCTTGCATCATTTTTTTGTTATTGCAATTATACATAAAATGTAGTAGAATATTGTCGGAAAGGATAGAAATATGAATGATAAAATAATAATAAAAGGTGCAAAAGAGCACAATTTAAAAAATATAAATCTAGAAATTCCAAGAGACAAGTTAGTAGTAATAACAGGACTATCTGGTTCAGGAAAATCATCATTAGCATTTGACACATTATATGCAGAAGGACAAAGAAGATATGTTGAAAGTTTGTCATCATATGCAAGACAATTCTTAGGATTAATGGAAAAGCCAGATGTAGAATCAATAGAAGGATTATCACCAGCAATATCAATAGATCAAAAAACAACTAGTAGAAATCCTCGTTCTACGGTAGGTACAGTAACTGAAATATATGATTATTTACGTTTATTATACGCAAGAATAGGACATCCAACTTGTCCTACTCATGGCATTGAAATTACTTCGCAAACTATTGAACAAATGTGCGATAAAATATTGTCATATGATGAAGAAAGTAAGGTAGTTATTTTATCACCGATTGCGGAAAACCGTAAAGGTACTTTCGAAAAAACACTTGAATTATTACGAAAAGATGGTTATACAAAAGTAATAATTGATGACGAAACTTTCGATTTAGATGAAGAAATAGAATTAGACAAAAACAAAAAACATAACATTTTTGTTGTAGTTGATAGACTAAAACTTCGTAGTGAAATTCGTTCAAGATTATATGAATCACTTGAAGCCGCATGTAAATTGTCTGATGGAAAAATCTTTGTTGATGTCAATGATGAAAGACTATTATTTTCTGAACATTATGCTTGCCCATATTGTGAATTTACCGTAGGAAAATTAGAACCAACGCTCTTTTCTTTCAATTCACCACTTGGGGCTTGTCCTACATGTCATGGGTTAGGATTTATTTCAACGATTGATGAAAATTCACTAATAACTGATGAAAATCTG
>ERZ825137.1434-NODE-1434-length-30860-cov-4.231683_pt1 | contig 30860 bp, 29 predicted proteins | sample MGYA00519873_ERZ825137 | MGnify/ENA primary metagenome ERZ825137 (study PRJEB31778, sample SAMEA3449190) | human gut metagenome | biome: human gut; feature: human-associated habitat; material: faeces | place: United Kingdom | collected 2010/2012 ...
GACAATGAAGACAGAGCTTGACCTTGTAGAAGGTATGCAGTTTGATCGTGGTTACATTTCAGCGTACATGTCAACTGATATGGAGAAGATGGTTGCAGAGCTTGACAATCCATATATTTTGATTACAGATAAGAAGATCTCTAACATTCAGGATATTCTTCCAATCTTAGAGCAGATCGTACAGGGTGGTCAGAAGTTATTGATTATTGCTGAGGATGTAGAAGGTGAAGCATTAACAACATTGATTCTTAACAAGTTGCGTGGTACATTCCAGGTAGTTGCTGTTAAGGCTCCGGGATATGGTGACAGAAGAAAGGCAATGCTGGAAGATATCGCTATCTTAACAGGTGGTAAGGTTATCACAGATGAGTTGGGACTTGATTTGAAAGAGACTACATTGGATGACCTTGGTCGTGCTAAGAGCGTTCGTGTTGAGAAAGAGAACACAATCATCGTAGATGGTGCCGGTTCCGCAGATGCAATCGAAGGTCGTGTCAGCCTGATCAAGTCTCAGATCGAAGAGACAACTTCAGAGTTTGATAAAGAGAAATTACAGGAGCGTCTTGCTAAGTTAGCAGGCGGTGTAGCTGTTGTTCGTGTTGGTGCCGCAACAGAGACAGAGATGAAGGAAGCTAAGCTTCGTATGGAAGATGCTTTAGCTGCTACAAGAGCTGCTGTTGAGGAAGGAATTATCGCTGGTGGTGGATCTGCTTACATTCATGCAAGCAAGGAAGTAGCGAAGTTGACAGAGTCATTATCCGGTGATGAGAAGACTGGTGCAGAGATTATCCTTAAGGCTTTGGAAGCTCCATTGTTCCACATTGCAGGCAATGCAGGTTTGGAAGGTGCCGTTATTATCAATAACGTAAGAGAGTCTGAGCCGGGTATTGGTTTCGATGCCTTAAATGAGAAATATGTAGATATGGTAGATGCCGGTATCATTGATCCGGTTAAGGTAACACGTTCAGCATTACAGAATGCAACATCTGTTGCTTCTACATTATTGACAACAGAGTCTGTTGTTGCTGATATCAAAGATGATAATGCCGCAATGGCTAACGCTGCAGCAATGCAGGGTGGCATGGGCGGAATGATGTGATCATAACCTGTCAAGCGCTATGTAAGAAAAAGGGGCAGCCACAAGCTTAAAAAGCTTGCGGCTGTCCTTTTTGTCTACATAGCATTTGACGGGTGCATTTCATCGAAACGAGCAAAGCGAAGTTGAGATGATGCACCCGTGCTTGACAGGTTATGATCAGAAATAGGTGAGCACCTCACCACCATACATATTTTGGTTTTTCTTCATCAAATATTTTCCAACGGATCCAGTCATCTACAAAAATACAGACAAGGGAAAGCAACAGCCAGATTGCGGAATAAGCAACACATATCTGTCCTAACAGATTGTAAGGCAGGGACGAATAATCCCATACGTTCCAATGCAGTTTGATGTTAATAATATATCCGGTTACAAATTCTAATATAGTGATAATAAGTGCAGAAAGAATCATCTGACTGACAACAGAAATGCGAAAATGTGACCATTGATTTAATGCACCGCACAATACAAAAGCAAGTCCTCCGCAGAGGATCATGGAAAAGTGGGAACGTTCACGAAAAAGTATTTCTAAATAAAAATAGGTAAAACCACCTACCAAAAATAGAAACAGATACTTTAATATGATATTTGAATAGGATTGCATACCGGTTTTGCGATTCATTATGAATACCTCATTTCTTTTGGGTACAAAGTAATTAGAAATATTATTTGAAAGAGAAGAGAGGATTATTCTGGAATTGATTGTAAAAAAAGAACTGTTAATTGGGAGAAATGATTCCCTCATTAACAGTTCTTATCATTTAATTCATAAGGAGTCTGAATACTCCCAATAAAATATGTACGCTTATGGCTCTAATGGAGTCATCTTAAGACCTTTGTACATCTTTGTGTAGAAACTCATCTCGTCCTGATAAAGAACATATCCTCTGGCACCATCCTTAACGATGTAAGCGTATTTGTTCTTCTGGACGTTCATGTATAAAACTTCTTCGACATTCAATTCTTTTGCTTTTGCCTTAGCTGTATATACATTAAGTGGTTCTAACTTATATTTCTTAACTGCCTGCTCGACTGTCATATGAGACACCTCCTGATAAAAATAATTTGACAAATCGTCATAACTTATTCATAATTATATACGTTCTTTTAATAATAGTATATTGTTTATTGTACACAAAGTCAACTGGTAATTCTGCACAAAAATGCATCAAATTATATAATAGACAAGGTTTTTTGATTGGTGAATATGAATAATATGGAGAAAAAAATGCAAGCAAATATAAACTTTCAGCTAAAATTGAATCAGGCACTTCAAAAAATTGAACAGACTGCCGAACGGACAGGTGAAGTTCCGACATTGTTATTACACAGTTGTTGTGCACCGTGTTCTAGTTATGTCTTAGAATATTTAAGCAGATATTTCAGAATAACGATTTATTATTATAATCCCAATATTTCTGAAAAAGATGAGTATGATAAAAGGGTTGCAGAGCAAAAACGGTTGATCGGAGAACTTCCGACCCGATATCCGGTATCTTTTATAGAAGGGGAATACTGTACGTTGCAGTTTGACAATGCAATAAAGGGATTGGAAAACCTTGGGGAACGAAGCAAAAGATGCTATGCCTGCTATCAGCTTCGCTTGCAGAGTACAGCATTATTGGCGAAAGAAAAGGGGTTTGATTTTTTTACCACGACGTTATCAATCAGTCCATATAAAAATGCACAGTGGTTAAATGAGATTGGAGAACAGTTGATGCAACAACTGGATGTGGAGTATTTATATGCTGATTTTAAGAAGAAAAACGGATATAAGAGATCGATTGAGTTGTCGGAGCAGTACCATTTATACCGGCAGGATTTTTGTGGATGTAAATATAGCAAGGAAGAGGAGATTGCACGAAAACAAAAACATGCGTCTGAATCATAAAAAGGGGTTGCAAAAGAGAAAAAAGTGTGTTAGAATCTTTACAATTTGAGAACATATAGAGAAAGAAAAAGCCCGCCTATCGGATAAGTATAGGTTTTATTAGTGGTTTTTTTTTTGGGCAAAAATCGGAAAGGAAGGTACGTATGAAAGCATTTCTAATCCTGGAAGACGGTCATGTTTTTGAGGGTAAAAGCGTTGGCTGTACAGAAGAAATTATCAGTGAGATTGTATTTAACACATCGATGACAGGTTATCTGGAGGTCTTAACAGATCCTTCGTATGCAGGACAGGCAGTGTGTATGACATATCCATTGATTGGTAACTATGGAATCTGTTTTGAAGATATGGAGGCAGATAAGCCTTGGCAGTCCGGCTTTATCACAAGAGAGATTGCAAAGCTTCCAAGTAATTTCAGAAATCAGGAGTCATTAGAGAAGTTCCTTGTAGATAATAAGATTACCGGAATTGAAGGTGTAGACACCAGAACAATTACCAAGATTCTTAGAGAGAAGGGAACTATGCGTGGAATGATTACGACTGACGAGAACTATAATCTCGAGGCGGTTATTCCAAAGCTGAAAGAATATGAGATTGGAGATGTCGTTCGACTTACAACCTGTAAAGAGATTCAGCATTTTGAGGGAGATGGATTCAAGGTTGCAGTTATTGATCTCGGTGCAAAGAAGAATATTATCCGTGAGCTGACAAAGAGAGGTTGCGATGTAACTGTATATCCTTCTTATACGAAAGCAGAGACCATTCTGGAAGCAAAACCGGACGGAATTATGTTAACTAATGGACCTGGAGATCCTAAGACCAATGTTGGCGTAATTGAAGAAATTAAGAAGTTATTTGCAACCAAAGTACCGATTTTTGCAATTTGTTTAGGTCATCAGTTGCTTGCCCTGGCAAATGGTGCAGATACAGAAAAAATGAAATATGGACACCGTGGAGCGAACCATCCGGTGAAAGATCTGAAGACTGGAAAGGTATATATTTCTACGCAGAACCACGGATATATGGTGAAAGAATCTACGATTGACCGTGATATTGCGGAAGTAAGTTTTGTTAATGTGAATGACGGAACTGTAGAGGGTGTTCATTATCTTGGAAAGAATGTTCAGACCGTTCAGTTCCATCCGGAAGCCTGTGCAGGACCGCTCGATACGAACTATTTGTTTGATGAGTTTATGAATATGATGGAGGTGTCTAAATAATGCCAAAGAATCCGAATATTAAGAAGGTTATAGTTATTGGTTCCGGTCCTATCGTAATCGGACAGGCTGCAGAGTTTGATTATGCCGGTACACAGGCATGTCGTGCGTTAAGAGAAGAGGGGATTTTCGTTATTCTGATCAATTCCAATCCGGCAACGATCATGACGGACAAGAACATTGCAGATGAAGTATATATTGAGCCTTTGACACCTGAGATCGTGAAAAAGGTTATTATGAAAGAAAAGCCAGATAGTATTTTACCTACATTAGGTGGTCAGGCAGCATTGAATATTGCCATGGAACTGGAAGAGTCCGGTTTCCTGCGTCAGCATAATGTGCGTTTAATTGGTACTTCTGCTAAAACGATCAAGAAAGCGGAGGATCGTGACGAGTTCAAGAAGACAATGGAAAAGATCGGTGAACCGATCGCTCCATCGAAGGTTGTTACGAATGTAGAAGATGGATTAGATTTCGTTAAGGTAATCGGTTATCCGGCAGTTCTTCGTCCTGCGTATACATTAGGTGGTTCCGGTGGTGGTATTGCCGCAAATGAAGAAGAGTTTATTGAGATTCTGGAAAATGGTCTTCGATTATCACGTGTTGGTCAGGTTCTGGTTGAACGTTGTATTGCAGGCTGGAAAGAGATTGAGTATGAGGTAATGCGGGATGCAAATGGTACCGGTATCTGTGTTTGTAACATGGAGAATTTAGATCCGGTTGGAGTGCATACCGGTGATTCCATCGTTGTAGCACCTTCCCAGACATTAGCAGATAAAGAGTATCAGATGTTGAGAAGTTCAGCATTGAATATTATTTCTGAATTAAAGATCACTGGTGGATGTAACGTACAGTTTGCATTGAATCCGGATTCGTTTGAATATTGCGTTATCGAGGTTAATCCTCGTGTAAGCCGTTCTTCTGCATTGGCATCAAAGGCAACCGGATACCCAATCGCAAAAGTATCTGCAAAGATTGCGTTAGGATATCATTTGGACGAGATCAAGAATGCAATTACCGGTAAGACTTATGCAAGTTTTGAGCCTGCACTTGATTACTGTGTTGTTAAGATTCCAAGACTTCCATTTGATAAGTTTATTAAGGCGAGCCGTAAGCTGACAACTCAGATGAAGGCGACCGGTGAGGTTATGAGTATCTGTACGAACTTTGAGGGCGCTTTGATGAAGGCACTTCGTTCTTTGGAACAACATGTGAACAGTCTGATTTATGAAGATCTTGGAGAACGTCCGATTGAGGAGATTCACGAAGAGTTACATCGTGTGGATGACCGTCGTATCTTCGTAGTGGCAGAGGCGATCCGTCGTGGTATTACATTAGAAGAGATTCAGAATATTACAAAGATTGATCTGTGGTTCTTAGATAAGATTGAGAATATTGTCAACATGGAGAAACGTCTTGCAACGGAAGAGTTGACGAAAGAATTAATGTTTGAGGCAAAGCGTATTGAGTTCCCGGATGAAGTGATCGCACAGATTACAGGCAAGACAAAGGAAGAGATTCATGATCTTCGCTTCTCTTATGATATTCATCCGGCATATAAGATGGTTGATACCTGTGCGGCAGAGTTTGAGGCAAGTACACCATATTATTATTCATGCTATGATGGTGAGTGTGAGGTAGATGCAACCCGTACGAGAAAGAAAGTATTGGTATTAGGTTCCGGACCGATCCGTATCGGACAGGGTATTGAGTTCGACTTCTGTTCTGTACACAGTACGTGGGCGCTTTCAGAGAGTGGTTACGAGACGATCATTATTAACAATAACCCGGAGACAGTAAGTACAGACTTTGATATTGCAGATAAATTGTATTTCGAGCCGTTGACAGCAGAAGATGTAGAAGCAGTTGTGAATCTGGAGAAACCGGATGGAGCGGTTGTGCAGTTTGGTGGTCAGACAGCAATCAAACTGACAGAGGATCTGCTTAAGATGGGTGTACCGATTCTTGGTACTTCCGCTGAGAATGTAGATGCGGCTGAAGATAGAGAATTATTTGACGAGATTCTCGAGAAATGCTGTATTCCAAGACCAGCAGGTAAGACAGTATTTACCTGCGAAGAAGCATTAGAGGCTGCTAATGAGTTAGGTTATCCGGTGCTTGTAAGACCATCCTATGTATTAGGTGGACAGGGTATGCAGATTGCAATCAGCGATGAAGATATCGTTGAGTTTATGGATATTATCAACCGTACGGTTCAGGAGCATCCGATCTTAGTAGATAAGTACTTGATGGGTAAAGAGGTTGAGGTAGATGCAGTATGTGATGGCGAGGATATCTTAATTCCTGGCATCATGGAGCATGTAGAGCGTGCAGGTATCCATTCCGGAGACAGTATTTCCGTATATCCGGCCAGAAGTCTTTCTGACAAGGTGAAGAGAGTATTAGAGGATTATACCAGAAAGCTTGCAACGAGCTTACATGTTATCGGTTTGATCAATATTCAGTTCATTGTATATCAGGATGAGGTATATGTCATTGAGGTGAATCCACGTTCATCCAGAACGGTGCCATATATCAGTAAGGTAACTGGTATTCCGATTGTTGACCTTGCTTCTAAGGTAATTATCGGTGAGAAGATCCGTAACCTCGGTTATGAGCCGGGCTTACAGCCGGAGAGCGAGTATTATGCGGTTAAGATGCCGGTATTCTCATTTGAGAAGCTGCGTGGAGCTGAGATCAGCCTTGGACCTGAGATGAAATCAACGGGTGAGTGCTTAGGTATCGCCAAAGACTTTAATGAAGCATTGTATAAGGCATTCCTTGGCAACGGAGTGGATCTTCCAAAACATAAAAAGATGGTACTTACCGTAAAAGATTCGGATAAATTGGATGCGGTTGAGATTGGTAAGCGTTTTGCAGCGTTAGGATATGAGATCTATTCAACAAGAAGTACCTGTCGTGTATTAAACGAAAACGGTATTCCTGCAAAGCCGATTAACAAGGTAGAACAGCCATCTCCAAACCTGTTAGACTTAATCTTAAGCCATGAGATTGATCTGGTTATAGATACACCAGCACAGGGTATTGAGCGAAGCAAGGATGGATTCATTATCCGTCGTCATGCAATTGAGACAGGTGTTACGGTGCTTACCAGCTTAGATACAGCAGATGCATTGCTTACTTCATTAGAGAAAGCAAACAAAGAGCATTTAACGTTGGTAGATATCTGTAAGTTGTAACAGGTATTATAAGGCGTATTAGAATTGCGGAAGAAACAGTATGTGAATTCCGCAATTCTTTGTTTTGAGGATGAAAGTAATTGTGAATGGATATATTTCAGTATCTATGTACAAATGCAAGGATCCGTTATCAGGAGAAGAAAAGGAGAACAAAGTATGGTTGTAGAACCTAAAGTAAAAGGATTTATCTGTACAACAGCGCATCCGGTTGGTTGTAAGAAGAATGTGGAGTCACAGATTGCGTATGTGAAAAAACAAGGTGCAATTGCAGGAGCAAAAAAGGTTTTGGTGATAGGCTCTTCTACCGGATATGGATTAGCATCTAGAATTACGGCAGCGTTTGGCATGGGTGCAGCCACAATTGGTGTCTATTTTGACAAGCCGGCAAGTGGTAAGCGTACTGCAACACCGGGATATTATAATACACAGGCATTTGATGAAGCGGCAGCACAGGCAGGAATCTATACCAAATCTGTCAATGGTGATGCATTTTCTGTTGAGGTAAAGCAGCAGGTGATTGATCTGATACGTAAGGATCTGGGAAAGGTGGATCTGGTTGTCTATTCATTGGCATCCCCGAGAAGGACAACGGCGGATGGAACAACATACTCATCCTGCTTGAAGACTGTGGGAGAGCCATTTACCCAGAAGAATTGGAATCTGCGGGACAATACGATTGGAGAGGCAACAATCTCCTGTGCTAACGAAGAAGAAATTCAGTCAACAATCAAGGTTATGGGCGGTGAAGACTGGATGGATTGGATTCAGGCATTAGACGAAGCAGGAGTATTGGAAGAACATGCGAAGACACTTGCATATTCGTATATTGGACCAACACTGACATATCCAATCTATCATGATGGTACGATCGGACAAGCGAAGAATCATTTGTCTAAGACTGCAATAGAGATTACAAAAGAGTATAAGACACATGATATTGAGGCATATGTATCTGTCAATAAAGCTTTGGTAACACAGGCAAGTGCAGCAATTCCGGTTGTTCCATTATATCTCTCTGTCTTATATAAGGTGATGAAAGAAAAGAATCTGCATGAGGGTTGTATCGAGCAGATGTACCGCTTGTACAACGAGAATGTATATGGTACGGATGGTGTAAAGACACAGCAGGATGGCATGATCCATGTAGATGACTGGGAAATGCGGGAAGATGTCCAGAAAGAAGTTATGGATATCTGGAAGGAGATCAATAGTGATAATCTGTTGCAGGTGGCAGATACGGAAGGATATTGGAATGATTTCTATCAGATGTTTGGATTCCGGGTGGAAGGTGTTGATTATACACAGGACGTACCCGTATAAATTCTTTTACCCTTGCACAGCGTAAGTGAGGACGGGACGCGCATGTTGAAGGTTGTGTACCCGGCTTTTGGGTGGTGTCATGTTGCAGCAGGCACACTTGCGTTACGACTCGCACGCAGCAGACACTAATGCTCCTTATAATAAGCGAACTCACGCAAAATAGGATATGGATTTCTAAATGTATCTACGAATTATACGTATATATTTTTAATCCATATCCTATTTTGGTTCGTTCTGCTTATTACTACGTCGCAAAGTGCTGGCGTGCTCCACGTACCTGCTTGCAATCATGACAGACCACCCAAAGCCGGGATCTACTTTTTATGTACATGTGCTGTGTATCACAAAATTATCCTTACTTGCTGTGCTTATCGCCACACCCGAAGCCATATTAGAAGTTGGGTCGATGACTGTAAATGCATATGTGTGATTAAAAACATTCAAAAAGCGACTCATGATTACATTCTATTATCATGAGTCGCTTTTAAATAATGCTCAAATATATTGCAAACGTATGTATGTTAAATATTTAGTGAAAAATAGTATACACAAATCTTCCGAAATTCTCACCATTGCAAAATGAGAGGTAAGAAATAAATGCAAAGAATAAAACAATAATAATCTTTTTCATATGGTTAGGTTCACTAATCCAAGTCATTAGTTTGTTCATATTGAATCACCTGACTTTCCCTTCGATATTTATAAGTAGTGTATAGAACTAAATGCTATGTTTCTATTTTTGATATTCTAAACTTAATTCGAAAATTATTTTAACATAAAATATAACTGTGTGCAATGCTTTTTGAAATTATGAGCTATATTGCATGTGAAAGCAAGAATATGTATTTTTATTATATGCTTATGTTGTATATTAGCTAAATGAAATGGAGACTGTGAATGAGTCATCTATCTGGAAGGACAGCATATCAAGTACTTCACAGGCTGCGTCGATCAGTTCGTCGCATTTCTTACGAGACTGTCCGATATAGCTTAAGAGAAGTGCAAGATGCATCTTTGCAATGGCGTTTACATTCATTTCAGGATGAAACATGAGGTACTGAATCATTTGTTCTTTAATTCCAATGTGCATGAGTGTCAATATATGAAGCTCTTCACTAGAGATAGAGGAGAGCTTTTTGCTAAGTGATAATAATTCTGCTTGCTCTGTTTCAAAGTTAAATAATATTGTATGGTCATCTGCAAGCACCTGTGTACAGAATGTAGCAAATATATTGTCCTGCAAGAGATAATAGAAGGACATCAGGTGAAGCATTCCGGCAAAATCTGCAGAAAACTGGGACATGTCTAAAATTGTATCTAACTTCATATGTGTCTGGGTCAGAATCTCCTGAAAGACAGCTTTCCCAAGGATTGGTTTGCTCTGAAAATGATAGGGAATCAATGCACGATTCACGTTAGCGGATGTACTGATATCCGTGTAAGTAGTTGCGGCATATCCCTTTTGGTGAAATAATAATTTGCTCTGTGTAAGAATTTTGCTTTTGGTTGCATTGCCGGTCTGGTATGTAGTGGACATAATAATCATTCTCCTTCGTATAGTTGTTGATTCATTTAGTATAATATATTTGGATCCTGCTTGCAACAATCTATGAACTGTAGTAAAATTATAGCAGGTTTTGACGAAATAATGGAGGATATACAATGCAGGGTTCTTATGTAAGTCGGATTAATAAGATTATAATGCGGATCATCAGCGGTTTACTGATAGGAGCTGGGATTATCACGATTATAATCACTGTATTTTATGCAACAAGGATGAGTTCCTATCAGATGAAGTCGGTGACGTCAGACTATTCTTTGCAAGTAGATGAACAATTTAACGATAAGCTGGTGCAATTGAACGGTCTGGTTCGTATGATGGAGACAGAACAGATCAAAGGGGATGCAGCAACACTTAAGTATGTGGATACGATTGTAGAGGCGAATGATAGTCTGTCTGCAGTATATGTTGCCTATGCGGACAAACATCTGGTTATGAGTGGTGGCTGGCAACCACCGGAGGATTTTGATTTCAGGGATCGTGATTGGTATACAGGTACCATGGATACAGATGACTTTTTTGTATCAGATCCATATATCGATGAGCAGTCAGGACAGTATTGCATTACACTTTCCAAACGTATGATGCAGGATGGCGAATGCATTGGTGCCTGTGGAATGGATATCTATATGGATGATATGATTTCTCTTATGAAGAACAGTTATAGAGGAAAATCATATGCATTTCTGGTAACTGCAGATGGAATGATCGTAACGAATCCGGATAAGAGCCTTGCACTTTCGGCAGATTCCAGTACAACCTTAGATAAGGCAAGAAAGGGTGCATTTAAGAAATTATCCAAGACAGATAAGGTATACTATGTGAATGATTATACGTTTGGCTTGAAGCTGGCAATGTCAGCAGATGTACCATCTGTTAACTGGAAGGTTGTTTATATTATGCCGGCAAGCAGAAGCCTGAATTTGACGATTGTTATTCTGATTGCGTTGATTCTTATTATGATTGGAATACGCATTATAATTCGCAGATATTGCGAGAGGGAGATGAATCATTGGTTCCGTCCTCTGTCTTCAATTGCAGAGAAGGTAACAGAGATTGCACAGGGTAATCTGGATGTTGCTTTTAATGAAGAACCACTTGCAGAGGAGATTGCAATGCTGACGGTTTCGTTAAATGATACTGTAGAGCAGTTGAAGACATACATTGGAGATATCACTTTTGTTGTTAATAACATTTCCAATAATAATCTTGCAGTGGAATCTCATGTGGAATATCAGGGTGCGTTTATTGCAATTAAGAATGGATTGAATACAATTATTGATAAGTTGAATCATGCATTTGGACAGGTGAATGAACAATCTGAGATTGTTGTGAATTATTCCGGTCAGGTACAGGAGAGTACGATGCAGGTTGCGAATGGTGCGACAGAGCAGAATCTTGCAGTGCAGGGTTTGGTTGGCAATATTGCGGTATTGTCAGAACAGATTCAGCATATTACGCAGAATGCAGAGACAGCAAGCGAGGTTTCTCAGCTTACGAATAAGCAGTTAGCATTGGGTAATGAAGAGATGCAATCCTTGTTACAGGCAATGGAATCCATTGAAGAGACTTCTAAGGAGATTGGGGTAATTATCACGACAATCAATAATATATCAGAAGAGACGAATCTGTTAGCACTGAATGCTTCTATTGAGGCAGCCAGAGCGGGTGAAGCCGGTAAGGGATTTGCAGTTGTAGCGGATGAGATCAGCAAGCTTGCGGCGGCTTCTGCAGAAGCAACGGATACGATTACCAAACTCATTGAGAATTCTATGCAGGCTGTTGATGTCGGTAAGGAATTAGCAGATAAGACATCAGTAACCTTACAGACAGGTATTAATAATTCGTTGAAGTCGAATAAGGATATTTTAGAGATTACAGAGTTTGTTAAGAGTCAGATGAGTGCAGTTGAGGCGATTGACAAAAGCGTACATGATATTGCAGCTATTATTGATGCGAATGCGGCCACCAGCCAGGAGAATGCAGCTATCAGTGATGAATTGATCAATTGTGCAAATGCATTGAAGACAACTGTAGATGAGTATAATCTGAGAGAAGATGCAGAGCAAGAATAGAAGAAGATAAAAAGATAGAGTCAGCAGGTAGAGGATTCTATCAGAATGCATACCGGGAGTTTGTTATCATAGATTACAAAGTCCCGGTATTTATCTGTTGAGGGATATAATGATAACAGTTCATTTGTTTGCAAGGGTGAATTATTTGCCGGATGGACATCCGGTAAGAGAGATAGGTGTGATATATGGAATATTATTCATTGAATCAGTATTTGAGGGATACCTTTGGACAAAAAGTATATAAGATTGCTATAGATGGTGGATTTACCTGTCCAAACCGGGATGGTACATTAGATACGAGAGGATGTATTTTCTGCTCAGGAGCCGGTTCCGGTGAGTTTGCGCAGGATCGGATGGAATCAATTGCTTTGCAGATTGCAAAAGCAAAGGAGAGGGTTGCAGGTAAGATCAAAGAAGGCAAGTATATAGCATACTTTCAGGCATTTACAAATACATACGCACCGGTATCAAGATTGCGTGAACTTTATGATGAGGCTATGAAACAGGAAGATATCGTAGCATTATCGATTGCGACCAGACCGGATTGTCTGTCTCCCGAAGTGCTCCGGTTATTGATGGAATGTAACCGGAAAATGCCGGTCTGGGTGGAATTAGGCTTACAGACTATACATGAGAATACAGCACAATATATACGAAGAGGATATGCTTTATCTGTCTTTGATGATGCTGTGAAGCGGCTACAGGAAGCCGGTATATCTGTTATCGTGCATGTGATATTAGGACTTCCGGGTGAAAGTCGGGAAGATATGTTAGCATCCGTAGATTATGTAGGTAAAAGTGGTGTCAATGGAATCAAACTTCAACTTCTGCATGTGATACAGGGAACAGATCTGGAGAAAGAATATCAGCAGGGAAAGTTTCAGGTTCTGGAATTAGAAGAATATGTGCAACTGGTTGCGGATTGTATTGCATTGTTACCAAAGGATATGGTCATACATCGCATGACCGGAGACGGCGATAAACGGACGCTCGTAGCACCAATGTGGAGTGCGGATAAGAAGAAGGTGTTGAACCGGTTGAATCAGGTGATCAGAGAGAGGGAGAGAAGAACAGATAGTGGAATGGGGTCACAGTATTAAGGTTTTTCTTTGTCTCTTAATTAAAAATATGCTATGATGCAATATGATAAATATTTATATTAGGATGGAATAGGGGAACATGAACAGAAAAGAAAAGCATGTAGGAGTAATTAGGAATATTGTTGTTACAATAGGAAGTCTGGTTGTGGACTTCTTACTGTGTTTATTGATACAGAATATATTTTCTGCGGCGGCATTAGTACCTGCTATTGTTGTACTTGGAGTATTTCTGATCGCTGTATTCACAGACGGATATTCCTACGGTGTGTTAGCATCCATCTGTAGTGTGCTGGTCTTGAATTATGCATTTACCTTTCCCTATTTTAAAATTAATTTTACAATACCGGAGAATATAATTTCTGCTGTTATTATGGTTGCGGTCACATTGATCACCTGTTTTCTGACGAGTAAGATTAAGTATCAGGAGAGTCTGAAAGCAGAGAGTGAGAAAGAAAAAATGCGCGCAAATCTATTACGTGCTGTGTCACATGATCTGCGAACACCACTTACCACAATATATGGTTCCAGTTCTGCAATGTTGGAAAATGAGGAGACATTGACAAGAGAACAGAAACAGCAGATGTTGTTGGGAATTCAGCAAGATTCCCAGTGGTTGTGCAGAATGGTAGAGAATCTGTTGTCTATTACGAGACTGGATGGAAGTCATGTACAGATCATTAAAGTGCCGACCGTATTAGATGAGTTGATTGATTCTGTATTGGTTAAGTTCAATAAGCACTATGCAGCATATGAGGTATCTGTAGATATTCCGGATGAGATGGTCGTAATCCCGATGGATCCAATCCTGATAGAACAGGTCATGAGTAATCTCTTAGAGAATGCAGTACTTCATGGAACAGGGTTGACACAGATCTGGTTAAAAGTATTTACGATACAGAATCAGGCAATCTTTGAAATACGGGATGATGGATGTGGGATTGCATCGGAAAAGATGAAGAATCTGTTTAATGGGAATTACATGAGTGAGGAAGAGACTACTGATCGACAGAAAGGAAATGCAGGAATCGGATTATCGGTATGTGCTACGATTATCCGTGCGCATGGAGGTGATATTACAGTGGAGAATAGTAAGGACGGGGGTGCTATTTTTCGGTTTAATCTGGATTTAGGAGAGGATGATGAACATGAAGAATCGGTATAAGGTATTAGTGATAGAAGATGAGGTGCATATTAATAATCTATTATGCGCATTAATGGATGCGAATGGATATCAGGCGTTAGCGGCACATTCCTGTGAAGAGGGGAATCTGATGTTTGCATCCCATCGACCGGATCTGGTTATCTTAGATCTGGGTCTTCCAGATCGGGATGGAATGCAGTTTTTAGAAGAGATACGAAAAGACTCACTGGTTCCGATTATTGTACTCTCTGCACGAACAGATGAGAAAGACAAAGTTTTGGCTTTAAATGCAGGAGCGAATGATTATGTGACAAAACCATTTGGTTCGAAAGAGTTGGTAGCGCGGGTCGGATCGGCATTGCGTACGGCATCTCACCGGGCTGAGAATGGAATGCGACCGGGCGGAAAATTCAAGTCAAGAGGGCTTATCATTGATTATGATGCACGGTATGTTACGATTGATGGAGAAGAGATCCGGCTGACACAGACCGAATATAACATTGTGGCATTATTATCAGAGCATGCCGGAAAGATGCTTACTTATGACACGATCATTGCAGAGATATGGGGTTACAAGGACGCAGGAAGTACCAAGAAGCTGCAGGTTAATATGGCAAATATCCGTAAGAAATTAGGAGCACAGCCGGGAAAACAGAATTATATTATCAATGAATTGGGCGTTGGTTATCGGATGAGTGAAGGGGACGATTAGATGTAACTTCTTCGGAATCAATGACTATTTGACAGATATTCTCAATAAACAGAATTGACTATATACCTATATGGGGTATATAGTGAGTGCTGTGAGGGAAATCTGACATAGCCCGGATTTCTCAATAGAGAAAGTGAGTATGAGAATATGGTAAAGACAGTATTAAAGATTGATGGTATGATGTGCAGTATGTGTGAGTCACATATGAATGATGTGATCCGCAGTCATTTTATGGTAAAGAAGGTGACTTCTTCTGCCAAGGCAGGCGAGACGGTTGTAATCAGCGAGAAAGAACTGGATATGCCGCAGGTGGGGAAAGTAGTTAAAGACATCGGATATGAGGTAATCTCATATACCAGTGAGACGTATGAGAAGAAAGGATTTTTCCACATTGGGAAGAAATAAATACAGGATTGATATATTTATTTGTAGGTATTTTCTGTGGAAAGTTTTGAGGGAAAGATGATGGTTAAGGCAGTATTATTTGATATGTTCGAGACATTGATCTCACATTATAATTGTCCGGTATATTTTGGAAAGGAAATGGCAGTAGATGCGGGGATTCCGGCAGAGAACTTTATTCCGATGTGGCGGGCAATGGAAGCTGACCGAAGCATAGGAAAATTAACCTTTGAGGACACAATAAGGATCATATTAGAGGAAAATTCCTGTGATCATATAGAAGAAAAACTTCGGATGATCGTAAGAAACAGGGTGGCAACCAAGGAAGAATGTTTGCGGCATATGGATCCACAGATCCGTCCGATGTTAGAAGGCCTGCGAAGACGGGGAATCAAGGTGGGACTGATCAGTAATTGTTTTTCAGAGGAAACAATGGTGATCCGGAGAAGCGTGTTGTTTCCGTATTTTGATGCAGTGTGCCTGTCCTATGAAGAGGGCGTACAAAAGCCGGATGAGTTGATATACAGACGGTGTATGGAGAAGCTTTCTGTGTCACCGGAGGAATGTATCTATGTTGGCGATGGTGGAAGCAACGAGCTTGTGACGGCAAAACACTTGGGAATGCGGGCAATGCAGGCAGTCTGGTATCTCAAAGAAGGAACGATGCAGCCCACGACAAGAATGGCAGGGTATGAACAGTTAGAGCAGCCACTGGATCTGTTAGACATTGCAAGTGGAATTCCAGCGTCAGTATTTATTGCACCAAGTGCCGATGTGATAGGAGATCTTGAAGTGGGAGAGGATGCTGGTATCTGGTATCATGCAACCGTTCGTGCAGATTCGGATCATATTACGATTGGCAAAGGGACGAATGTGCAGGATAACTGTGTACTCCATGTAGATGCGGGACATCCGCTGACAATTGGAGATTATGTGACGATCGGACATGGGGCAATTGTGCATGGTTGCAGTGTTGGGGATGGTACGCTGATCGGTATGGGTGCCATTTTGCTAAATGATTGTAAGATTGGGAAGAATTGTATCATTGGAGCAGGTGCATTAGTAACTGGTGGGGTAGAGATTCCGGATGATTCGGTTGTATTAGGAAATCCGGGGAAAATTCATCGGAGTATCCGACCAGAGGAGATTGAACGAAATCTGGAGAATGCACAATATTATATCGAAGAAGCAAAAAAAATGATTGATTATTGAGAATGTGCGTGGTACAATAACCCATGTATAACAAAGACAGTGAAGGAAAGAGTACTGTGCCGGAACCATTCAGAGAGAACAACGTATGCTGGAAGTTGTTTATGGGAAAGATATAGGAAGACCATTCCTGAGTCGTGCGTAGAAGAGAGGGGATCTCGAAGCGCTACCGTGTAGCTACGTTATAGGCATTGAGTGAAACATAAGGTGGAACCGTGTATTAGCACCCTTAGGTATGTGAATATATCTATCGGTGCTATTTTTTACTTTATAGCTAATTTGTTTTATAAAGCAAAAAGGTATAATAAAGATGGGAAATCTGAGATTTCCTAAGGAATAAAAAGGAGAAAGAATATGGTTAATTTCAAAGAGAATGAAGAATTGAAGACATTGAATCATTCCTGCGCTCATTTGATGGCACAGGCAATCAAGCACCTGTATCCGCAGGCAAAGTTCTGGGTAGGTCCGGTTGTTGCGGAAGGATTCTATTATGATGTAGATTTCGGCGATGAGACGGTGAATGATGAGACGATTGCAGCTATTGAGAAAGAAATGAAGAAGGTTGCCAAGTCCGGTAAGAGAATCGTTCGTAAGGAGATTACCAAGGAAGAAGCATTGGAGATGTTCAAGGATGACGAGTATAAGTTGGATTTGATCAATGGTTTAGAGGATGGTACGATTACCTGTTATGAGCAGGGTGATTTTACAGATCTTTGCAGAGGACCTCATGTTGACAATGTTAAATTATGCCGTAACTTTAAGTTGATCCGTCATTCCGGTGCATACTGGAAGGGTGACAGCAAGAATAAAGTGTTGCAGAGAATATATGGTGTATGCTTCCCAACAAAGGAAGAGTTAGAGGATCATTTGAGATTATTAGAGGAAGCAAAGGAAAGAGATCACAGAAAGATCGGTAAGGACATGGGATTATTCATGGTAGACGATCTAGTTGGACGTGGACTTCCGATGTTCCTTCCAAAGGGATATACCATCTGGCAGGAGTTAGAGAATTATATCAAAGCAAAGGAAAGAAAGCTTGGTTATCTTCATGTTATGACACCATGTGTTGGTACGGTGAATCTGTATAAGACTTCCGGTCACTGGGATCATTACAAGGATAATATGTTCCCTGCTATGGAGATGGAGGGAGAATCTTTTGTATTACGTCCAATGAACTGTCCACATCATATGATGATCTATGCAAACCGGATGCATTCTTATAAAGATCTGCCAATCCGGATTGGCGAGATTGCACATGACTTCCGTTTTGAGGCAAGTGGTACGCTGAAGGGTATCGAGAGAGGACGGCATTTCTGCCAGAATGATGCACATATCTTTGTGACACCGGAGCAGATTGAGGAAGAGTTTACAAACGTTGTGAATCTGATCTTTGACACATACAAAGATTTCGGCATTACCGATTACCGCTGTGTATTGTCATTAAGAGATCCTGCAAACAAAGAGAAATATCATGATGATGATGAGATGTGGAATACAGCAGAGGATGCTTTGCGTAAGGTTATGAATGATATCGGTATTGAATATACAGAAGAGATCGGCGAGGCTGCTTTCTATGGTCCAAAGCTTGATGTTAATGTAAAGCCTGCTGTTGGTAATGAGTATACGTTATCTACCTGTCAGTTGGACTTCTGCTTACCTGCTAAGTTCCAGTTATCTTATGTAGACAGTGATGGTGAGAAGAAGACGCCGGTTGTTCTTCACAGAGCAATTCTTGGTTCTTTGGATCGTTTCATGGCATATATCTTAGAAGAGACGAAGGGTAATCTGCCAACATGGTTAGCTCCGGTTCAGGTTAAGGTAATGCCGGTTAAGACCGATAACGAAGAACTGATGGCTTATGCACATGAAGTATGTGATCTGTTAGATGACAGTAATGTCCGGGTAGAGTTGGATGACCGTGCAGAGAAGTTAGGTTATCGTATGCGTGAGGGACAGATGCAGAAAGTTCCGTATCTGCTTGTATTAGGATTCAATGAGCAGGAGGGCAGAACCGTATCGTTCCGTCTTCACGGACATGCAGAGACAACCGTACTTCCATTAGATGAGTTTGTTGATAAGATTAAGGAAGAAATCAAGAATAAGTCTATCAATAAAATGAACTAAGATGGATCAATTTTTATGCTTCATATATTAGGTAGAGAATTGCCTGAAGATGTGTGAGGTATAATAGGACAGTAGAAAAAGCATATCACATTTGTGGTGTGTTTTTTCTTGTAGTTTTGTAATTATATGAGACTGGAAGTTACACACTGCTACGATGAAGGTGCGTGTGCACTTTGGAAAAGGATGAGACATGAAAGAAAGAAGATTTGAGATTACATCATTTATGTTACATATCATTGCAATGGGACTCATGCTATGTGATCATATGTGGGCAACAATTTTCCCGAATGATGATTGGCTGACATGTATCGGTCGAGTGGCATTCCCGATTTTTGCCTTTATGATTGCAGAAGGATTCCGTAAGACACATGACAGAAGAAAATATGTGCTTCGTGTCGTTATTTTTGCTCTTATTGCAGAGGTTCCATTTGATCTGATGTATGGAAGTACGCCTTTTTATCCATATCACCAGAATGTGTTATGGACCTTTTTGATTGCGTTGCTCTGTATGTCGGGAATAGAAGCTGTTAAGAAAAAAGAGAATATCGTACTGACTGTTTTTGTTGCTGCGGTTATTACTCTGTGTGGTTTTGTGATAGGTTCTATTACAATGGTGGATTATTATGGAGCAGGTGTACTTACTGTTTTGCTTTTCTATTTTACCAATAGAAGAAAAGCAACGGATTATATAATACAATTGATCGGTATGTATTTTTTGAATGTAAAGATGTTAGGAGGGTACTATTTTACGATCACTGTGCTTGGACATGAGTTTGAAATTGTACAACAGGGACTGGCATTATTTGCATTAATTCCAATCTGGTTGTATCACGAAAAACAGGGGTATCACAGTAAATGGTTCCAATATGTCTGCTATCTGTTTTATCCGGTACATATGTTGGTGATCTATGTGGTGTGGCAGTTGATTGGATGAGAGTTTGTGGGTGACATGAAGAAAAGTAAGAATACAATTGACATGACGCATGGAACGTTATGGAATAAGATATTATTATTTGCATTACCACTTGCTGCGAGCAGTATCTTACAGCAACTGTTTAATTCAGTGGATACAGCGGTGGTGGGAAGGTTCGCAAGCAGCCGGGCATTGGCAGCGGTTGGTAGTACAAGTTCGTTTATTTCATTGATGATCAACTTGTTTATTGGTATTTCATTAGGATCGAATGTTGTGATCGCACATTATATCGGACAGAAAGTGGAGAAGAATATACAGGCAGCGATCCATACGGCTATTACGGTAGCACTGATCGGTGGATGCTTTGTTATGATATTAGGTCAGTTTATCGGAAGACCGGTATTGATATTAATGGGAACTCCGGAGGATGTGATTGACCTTGCGGTACAATATCTTCGTATCTATTTCTTGGGAATGCCATTTATTTTATTGTATGATTTTGGTTCGTCAATCCTTAGAAGTACCGGAGATAGCAGAAGACCGTTATATAGTCTGATCGTGGCAGGTATTCTGAATACGGTACTGAATCTGATCTTGGTGATTGTGTTTCGGATGGGAGTGGCAGGAGTTGCGATTGCCACAGTGGTATCGAATATTGTAAGCTCGGGGATTGTCATGTGGATACTGATGCATGAGCCGGAGCCGGTTCGTTTTACACCACGGAAATTGATGATAAATGGGAAAGAGCTGTGGAAGATTCTTTCTATCGGGGTTCCTGCCGGATTGCAGGGAATGGTATTTTCACTTGCCAATGTTTGTATCCAGAGTACGATCAACAGTTTTGGTTCGGATGCGGTAGCAGGATCGGCAGCAGCGCTGAATTATGAGTTCTTTGCCTATTTTATTGTGAATGCATTTGCGCAGACAACGGTTACCTTTACCAGTCAGAATTACGGAGCAGGAGAGTACGACCGGTGCCGTAAGATCTTCCGGATCAATATGACATTTTCTATGGTGTTTTGTGGGCTGTTATCGGCTGTGTTCGTGCTTGGAAGATCGTTCTTCTTAGGATTATATACAACGGACGCTTCTGTGTTGGGATATGCCACAACAAGACTTGTGATCGCAACTACGTTAGAACTGTTGACTTCTACATATGAGATCAGTGGTGGTGCCATGCGTGGATTGGGACATTCCCTGCAACCGGCATTGATTACGGTGTTCGGTTCCTGTGTGCTGAGACTGATCTGGATCTCGACTGCCTGTGTTGCTGTACATGAATTCTGGGTGTTGATTATCATTTATCCAATCTCCTGGGTGGTGACGGGAATTATTATGATCGTAAGTTATCTGCGGTTAAGAAAGAAGATGTTGATTAAAAACTGATATGAAATTAGGGAAGAATCTGTCAGGTTCTTCCTTTTTTTGTATTTATGGGAGATAGAGTAATATTTGCTTATTAAGATTTTACAATGTTTTTACATGATGATGATTGCATGAAATATAGGATTTTTTACACTGTAGATGATACAAATATATCATGTAAAGAAGGGAATGCACTCTATGAAAAAAATTTTATGTATTGGACACGAATATTCTGCTTCAAAGTTCAAATCCGAAATGTGCACAGATCACATTTACGGAAAGAGAATCGGTACGAAGTGTACTGGCAACAGAAGCATTGGTACGATTGAATTAGAAAACAGGAGATGAATTTTTTGACATTTGATGAGATAAAGAAGAATGAAGAAGTGAATGCATTTATTGAAAAGGGAAATTATAACTTAGGACTTTTGGGTTATACAGAACATTCACAGGCACATTGTATGATCGTGGCACAGACAGCTGCCATGATTCTTGATAAGTTTGGATATTCCAAGCATGATATGGAATTAGCCAGAGTTGCAGGATATATGCATGATATTGGAAATGCGATTAACCGGATACATCATGCGGAATATGGTGGGTTACTTGCCAATGAGATATTAAAGGAAACCGACTTAAATGTAAAAGACAGAATCACTATTGTATCCGCCATATCAAATCATGATGAATCGACAGGTGGAGCGGTCGATCCTGTATCAGCAGCACTTATTATTGCGGATAAGACGGATGTAAGACGGGACAGGGTGAGGGACGAAAAAGGAAAGGCAGCATTTGATATTCATGACAGGGTGAATTATGCGGTAAAGGCCCATAAGTTAAAGATTAATGTGGATAAGAAGACGATATCGCTTAATCTTCAGATTGATCCTAAGATATGCTCTATGTATGAATATTTTGAGATTTTTCTTGATCGGATGATGATGTGCAGAGGGGTAGCGGATATGCTTGGCGCGACCTTTAAGCTGATGGCAAATGGGTCGAAGGTACTTTAGGGGATAATAATTACATGGACAAAAAGAAATAATACACTTAAAACCACTTAAAAAAACAATTGTAAAAATTTACGATTGATTTTTTGCGCGTTTATGCATATACGAATACTTTTTTGAATTAATTTTATATAAGATTACAGGTTGACACTTGCTGTCAACCTTGGATAAAATTCATATTGTTGAAAGTGCTTATCAATAAATTACAGATCGGGAAGGATACAATAATATGAATGGATTAAAATTTATGCGAACCAGATGTAACATATCATTAAGTGAATTAGCAGATGTATTAGGAATAAGCCGTCAGCAAGTCAGTGCTTGGGAAAATGGAATAAAACCAATTTCTGAAAAAAGATTAAGTCAATTATCAGAGTATTTTGGTATTGATGAAAAGTTCTTTTTAGAAATATCAGAGGATGATAGTGCATTTCTTCTTTCAAAAGGATTATACCTAAGACAGGATTGCAATAAAGAGGCATATTGTTTCATAAAGCAGGGCGAGGTGGAAGAAGATGCTAAATATAGACCGTTTTCATATCCTGATTTTGAGGAGTCTTTAGATGAGCAAATGATCAAGGCAAAGAAAAGGAAACAAGAGTCGCTTCAAAAGATAGAAGAAGCGATTGGATATTTTGGAATACCTACAAAGATTATTGATGAAGTGTGTTCAATAAACCGAGGATGTATGGTATATGACGCCGTAACAGAATATCTTAGAAAAATGTCAAATGAAACGATAGCAATGCGGATGATATATTTTGATATGCTTAAAAATGTACTTAATTCTTTGTTAATAGCAAATGGATTAATGACAAAAGAGGAACTTGAAGAAGAATTTGAACCTGTAAAAGGAAATAAACTGTATGATGATAGTGATTGGGTTTGTGAACTTGCCCAATTGTTTAAAGGTAAGTATGAAGAAAAAAGAAAATTAGTTGAAAAATAGTTCGGTGTGATTACAATCCATATCGTATAAATGATTAGATTTATTACCGATATTATGATATATTTATAATGATAGATTTGTGGCTGAAAAAGTATTCGCATGAAGAATGTGAGGTAAGTTATGCTTGAGAATAAATTGGGTATTACAGATTCGACGGAATTAGCGAGAACAGAGGAGAAAATAAGTAAGCAAAAAGCACTTGAAATGCTTGAGGGTGTTTTTTTTGAAATGTTAGAACCGGGCACTTATAAAAGCCTTGCGATGATTCATCAATATCTTTTTGGTGAGATTTATGATTTTGCCGGTAAACTGCGCAAGGTCAATATTTCAAAAGGTAATTTTCGATTTGTTCCGCTGATGTATTTGGAAGCGGCACTGGATAGCATAGATAAAATGCCGCAATCAACCTTTGATGAAATTGTCGAAAAATATGTGGAAATGAATGTGGCTCATCCGTTTCGAGAAGGAAATGGGAGAAGCGCGAGGATATGGCTTGATCTTATACTGAAAAAGGAGATTGGCTATGTGATTGATTGGAGTAAGGTAGATAAAGAGGATTATTTGCTTGCTATGGAAAGAAGTCCTATTAAAGATACCGAAATTAAATTTCTTCTGAAAAATGCCCTTACGGACAACATAAATGATCGAGAAATCTATATGAAGGGTATTGATCATAGTTATTACTATGAGGGCTATTATGTCTTTAAGACGGAAGACTTGATGGACAAAAAGGAGTAATCTGATTTAGTGTTAGAAATGAACTACTAATGGTGCTTGATGAATTTGGCATACAATATCACTTTAATGGAGAACAGAACTATTGTGCCAAGTACATTGAATATATGTATTGATGGAGTGTTATCGGAGGCTCTTATGATATCGACAAACAGTTTTGTGGAGTATTAAATGGGTCAGTGTGCACATCAAAAATCTATCCCTGAGTTATGTGCTGGTTGCCGAGGGGATTGTAACAGAACAAATCGAAAGCTCGATAAGAATTAGTTAGGCCTGATACTGATAAGGAAGAGGTGCTTCATAATTTCAAGGCACTATTGGAAATTGCAAAGCAAATAAAGGGTTAGGGAAGAAGAGGCAATATGGATCATAAATTGCATCTGGACTTAGTATATGAGAATAATTTGGATACAGACAAGTTTGCTCGTATGTTTAATAATAAAGCACAAAGCTATAAATTTTACTGGTTTGAAGCAATATTAAACCTAACGAAGACATCGGAAGAAGATCTTTCATTTGAGGATGTAATAGATGAGATGATCTGTGAAGCTTGGCATACAGTGACGCACTATCATCTTCGACTGGGTCCGACAGTTAATGGAAATGCAGAAAATTTTTTAGAACATGCCATTAACACATTAAACAATACTGTGCCAGATTTATCTCAGAATCCGTCAAAAGAAGAATTAAAACAAGCTATAAGAGAATGTGAAAAGGAATTAAAAAGAGATAAAACTAGATTAACAGATTATGTTCCATATAAACTTTTATATCCATTTTTTGATGTTGAAGGAATGGAAGAGGGACTGTCGTATATTAAGAACGATAAACACAGTAGACTCATTGCATACATGGCAAAGTTATCTGGAAATGAGAATCTTTTCTATACCATTTTAGATGGTGTTGGATTACACAAGAAAATTCGTATGAATCTTTATTGGAGAAAGTTTTTGCTGCAAAATTTCTCGGTTATTCAGAGCTGGGTACAGTATAACAAAGCACAATTTCTACAGGATCGTAATCCGGGAGTTCCAGGAATAATCTACAAGATTTGCCCAGAAAATGAGGAAATTAGAAAGCTTGATCAAGCTCGTGATTTGTGGAAAGCAGTTGCGGAATTTACAGGACATCCAATAAAGGAAATATATACAGGTCGTGATATTCCAATAGAAACATTGTCCATAGATCATTTTGTTCCAAGGTCTTATATTTCGAATGATGAGTTGTGGAATCTAATCCCTATGCGCCGTTCACTGAATTCAAGTAAGAATAATAAATTACCTTCTTGGAATGAGTTTTTTTGGCCGTTTGCAAGATATCAATTTTATTTGTATGGGTTGATTTTCCCTGAAGACGCATCAAGAAAATCTCAAAATTTGATTAGTAAATTTGAAAGGTGTAGAAAAAACAATATTAATGCAATTTGGGCCTCAGAGAATTTATATATTCCAGGAAATTCGGATGTACAATTTGTTAACATTTTAAGTCACAATCTAAAACCAATATACGAGTCTGCACAGTTGCAAGGATATGATACATGGAAGATAAATATAGATCAGATATAGATAGAACAATTGAATATTATGAGAAAAATGCTGAGGAATTTGTAACTTCAACTATTCATGCGGACGTTAGCGGATTGTACAAGCATTTTGAAAAGTACATATCGCCGGGATGCAGAATTTTGGATTTAGGTTGTGGAAGCGGAAGAGATAGTGAATATTTTGCGAAAAAAGGTTATGATGTTGTTGCAGCAGATCCATCGCCAGTAATGTGTGATCAAACTCGCAGGACAGCGAATGTACCCACAATTCTGTTAAAAGCTGAGAAAATTGCATTTGAAGAAGAGTTTGATGCAATTTGGGCATGTGCATCATTGCTCCATGTGCATAAAGAAGCAATGGTTGAGACAATTTACCGTTTGGCTAGAGCACTCAAGCATGATGGGATTTTATATGCTTCATGGAAGTATGGTGATGGCGAACATTATGATGATGGAAGATTTTTTTCTGATTACAAACAGGAATCTATGAAGTCGTTGTTGTTGAAGGTTCGTGAAGTAATGATTATTGAAATATGGAAGACGGAAGACGTACGGTTAGAAAAAAGGAATTCTTTTGCATGGATAAACGTGATCGTAAAAAAAATATAGAATGTACAATAGCGGAAGTGACGGATAGTAATGTCTATGGAGTTGATAGCTTTGTGGAGAATGTATTGGTAATTGATTAGGAAAATTTGGAGAATACAGTTACTGAAAGCTATGGTAAAAAGGTGTGGTTGCGGTTGAAGGAAAAGGCAGAGGGACAAAATATATAATTAAGTAAAGAATATACTTAAGATATATAATCAAAGAGAGGCTAATAGATCAATTAGGGGGAGAAGCGAGGAATGTTTTCAAAAGACTTTTATATTCAAATAATGAATTATTATACAGAATACAAAGAACAGTACGATAAGAAAAATTTAATCGGTATTAGACTATGTGAATGTGATGATGACACAATGCTTGCGTATACAAATAACGAAGAGTTAATGGAATGCATAAAAAATGGACGAAATGTTACATTATATATAAGTTCGAGATTTATTATGTGTTCAGAGCAATATATTAAAGCTGTATTGTTTCATGAGTTTACACATATTAGTGATGCATATAATTTTGTGGGATATGATAATTCCAACATTTTAATGAGTACATTTTCGGAGTATAATGCCGCAAGAATAGAGATTATGGAAAGATGTAAAAATAAATCTATCACATTAGATAAGATTATTTGCGGAGAAGGCGGAGATACAACATTAAAGGAAGAGATTGAGGATAAAATAGATAACGTATTAATAATTCCTAAAATGACGGAATGCGAAAGAAAAGAACTGCTTAAACAGGGAAAAGAAGGCTTGTATTTCAATTTTCTCATTAAAAATCTATCATACTTACTTGCATATATTTCTTTTATTGAAATTACTGAAGAAGACTATTTTAAGAATTGTTTTAAACGATTGGAGGAGCATAGATTATGTGAAATTGTTAAAAATATATATAACAATGTGCAGAATTTGAATCAAATACTAGATAATCCGTATTTGATAATAATGGAAGTAATGAAAATTTACCATATGTATTTTGGGGATTATAGAATAACTTGATATAATGGGGGATAACATAAGAGGGGTGCAATTGAAGTAATGATAGTTGTTACGTTATTAGTAATAGTTGGTATATGTTAGGTACTTATATTTCTAAAGTTTAAAAGTACCCCCCCTCCTGCTGCCTTATCGTACCCTATATCGTGAATCGCAAAAAGCCTTGATTTTACGTGGTTCTCTGTTCGATATGTAGTCAAAAATAGGTTATATTGTTAAATAAATGGATATCGTAAAACACTAGGAGAATCAACGGTTTACATAATATTTGAGTCAAAAATAGGATATTTAAAAAACGCAGAAAGTATAGAAAAATCAATGATTTTTCGTGATTTTAGGTAAAAATATGTTATCGTGAAAAAGAATGATGTATTGTATATAACGAGATTTATTTACAATTCTTGGTCATCATCTGATGGTACATATCGTGCAATCTTATCTAAAGGACAATTTAATATCCGACACAGATCATTAAGAGTAGTTGTATTCATTGGCTTATTTTTACGGAGTTTATCAATAATAGCACTGGAGATATGATATTTATTAATTAAAGTATATGTTGTTTCTTTGGAATCCTTTAGGGTTTCCCAGAATGGACAATAATCTATCATCGAAATTCCTCCATATAATTTATATTATAAATAGTAATGGGTAGTCTTATACTTGACTATGGTTAGGAAAATGACTATAATTGTATAAAACGAAAAATGGAGGAGAATGTTATGTCAATGATTAATTGTCCAGAGTGTGGAAAGGAAATATCTGATAAGGCGAAGTCTTGTCCGAATTGCGGATATATATTGCATAATATGAAAAAGAAAAAATTTGTTGTAAGTATTATTATTTTTATGATAATTATAATGTTAGTTGCTATAGGCTTTTTCCTACAACAAACAAATAAGAAACAAAATGAAAATATTAATGCAATTTCAAAGAGTATTGAAAATATGAAAAATGGAAAAATACCGACACAAAAGGAATATAATGAAATTGCAGATAAATATAAAAAACTCAATAACGATCAAAAAAAGACGATTAAAAATACTAATGTATTTGAACAGTTTGGCAAATTTGATTTGAATAAAATGAATGCAGTTTCAACACAGATTAATGATATTGATGATAATATACCGTTCTCTGATATTATTAGTATAAAAAAGAAATATGATCAACTCTTGAAGGAAGAACAGAAATACATTAATTATGATAAAGTTGATTCGGCAATGCAACTTTCTGATATTGAAAAAGCGGCACTTGCAGCAGCAAAAAATGTAAGAGAATGCATGAAGAGTAAGGATAATTTTTTGGCAAAGAAAATTATTGTTAAAGATGATTTGGATAAAATGAATTTTTATTGGGTTCTTATTGAATATTCTGGAACGAATAGTTTTGGAGTACCAATTGATAGTACATCATGTTTTGGAATTGCTTCTGATTTTACAGATCCTTTTTTTTCTATGGCTCAATTAACAGGTGCTCAAAAATATTTAGATAGTACAACTTCATATTCAGAATTTACGAAATGTAATCAGGAACAAGTGGAAGTTGATATATCAAAGATATCATATTATTTATTACAAGAATAATTTAAATTTATAGATATTTTGCAGGCAGATGAGGAGGAATATACATGAACAATTTAACAAAACATTTATTTAAAATTATTATTACTATTTTTGTATTTTTAATGGCATATACTGATATGTCAAATGTTCAAGCAATAAGTATTGGAAAAGAGTATAAGACTACGCTTGAGGGAGGTATAAGCTTTCATGTGCCAGATGATGGCAAATATAAAATTACGGTTAATTCTATTGTATCACCGGATATTCAATTTTCGGATTCATTATATTTATATGTTTCTGACGATGATGATGAAACGGTTGGAGACGAGATTTCTCTTTCTTATGGTGGTTCTGTAACAAAAGATTATTTGTTAAGAAAGGGAAATTATTGGATTGAATTTGATGCAGAGATGTTAACTACAACAGAAAGCATACTTACATACGAGGATTTGCAGTTTTCAATTAAGGTTCAAAAAATACCATCTAAGAAGGTAAGTTATTCTAAAATGAAAAAAAGGGTAAAAAAGTATTCAAACTCATATACGCATTATTATGGCAAAAAAGGAAAAGTATATTTAATACAGGACGGTCTAGGAGATGTAGATCCTCACGAGAATGAAAATTATGTGGTTGGTATGAATGCATTTCCATATATACGATTATATAAATCTGGCAATTCATCGCATATAAAATATTCAATAGAAGGTAAATTCCTATATTATGGTGATAGTGATGAAGAAAGCAATTTATATGAGTTTAAAATCGGAAATTCGAGAACGAAAAAGACATATAAAATTACAGACTGTTCGGAAAGGATAAAATATAATCATAAAGGACATTATTATGATGATACATGTAAGTGGAAGGTAACTATTTTTTCCTCAAGTATATCAAACCAAAAGAATGTGGAAGGGTTAATAAAAGTTTTGAGGGGAAAGAAGCCGTATATTTATATAAAAGGTGAAAATGGGGTTTATTATAAAATTTATTTCGATAATAAGTCTAAAAAGCAGTGGATAAAGGGACTGCAAACATATAAAAAACTATTGAAGTATTATAAGTAATTTTTAGTCAGTGTGTGAAAGAACCAGATAGTCCCTCTACTTGATAATAAAAATATATTTATAGTTTTAATACCCCCGACCCTTCGAACTCAAAATTTACAAGTAAGGTGTGAGTGGAACAGATAGGGTATGTTAGAAGGTTTTAGTTTGATTTGAAAATGTAAACATATCCCCCCAATATATAGAAATGCTAGGAGAGTGCATCTCCTAGCGACCCTGTGAAAAAAATTCTGTAAATTAGACAATATACTGATCTTCTATGATAAAATATTAAAATCATAGGAGCCCTTTTATTATGGCAAACAGAAAAAAACAAGTTTACAAACCCAAACCAATGACTGAGGGAAAGAGAAATCTGATTCAAGGATTACTTCAGGAGTATGATATTCAGTCCGCTGACGATATCCAAGAGGCATTAAAGGATCTTCTGTCTGGAACGATTCAAGATATGCTTGAAACAGAAATGGATAATCATCTTGGCTATGATCGCTATGAAAGATCTGGTGAACCTAACTATCGTAATGGAACAAAGCCAAAGACTGTTCGTAGTAAATATGGTGAATTTGAGGTCGATGTCCCTCAGAATCGACAGAGTTCATTTGAGCCTCAGGTACTTCCAAAACGCCAAAAAAGACATATGGAATGTGTAAATTCAAAAATAAGATGAGTTTTACACGGAATTTTACACGGTTTGGAGGGTAAAATAGTCTAAGTTATGCAAAGTTATTCCAAAATAATACAGAAAATGCGATATTTTGATATATTGTACATTTGTTGTAAACACCGAAAATACAGTAAAATCAAGCATTTAGAGAGGTTTTAGATATATGATAAAAGTACTATTCATCTGCCACGGCAGGATTTCCCGGGCATGATGAAAAGTCTCATATCGTCTCATAAGTCCCGTTTTTAAGCGTTTTTTGTGCTTCAATCTCAAATTTACCAAAGATTTACCAATATTTCTGGAGAGCCAGACTTGCAAAAAAATGAGCCAGAATGAGGAGATTAAAACATGAGCGAATTGAAACCAAGAATAACGGAAAACGGAATTGATTATATCCTTG
>ERZ825137.1435-NODE-1435-length-30846-cov-7.749732_pt1 | contig 30846 bp, 28 predicted proteins | sample MGYA00519873_ERZ825137 | MGnify/ENA primary metagenome ERZ825137 (study PRJEB31778, sample SAMEA3449190) | human gut metagenome | biome: human gut; feature: human-associated habitat; material: faeces | place: United Kingdom | collected 2010/2012 ...
CAAAAAGGAACAGCATTGATATAATAGCCATAGGATCGTTTGCATCAGAAGTAGAGACTGTGCTGCTACACACCCTTTGGGTCAAAAGAGATGCGGGAAGGGGCACACCCGCCTGATGCAGCGATACGGGGATGGGCGAAAGTCCGTCCCTTTCCCTTTGTATCCTTGCTCCGATTCCATCTGCAACGTTCCTACTCTCTGGTCGTCTTCGATGAAGTCAGAGAATGTACTTTGTTAGCATAGCCTCCATGCGCCGCCAGTGGCGGATTCAGCATGGGGGCTATGCCTGGGAGGGTAGGAGGAAAGGCGCGGAAGAAACTTTGTGCATCCGTTACGACCCCTTCCCGAGCCGTTTTTAATGAACGTGCGACAAATGAAAGCCGACTGCTTTACAAAAAGGAACAGCATTGATATAATAGCCATAGGATCGTTTGCATCAGAAGTAGAAATTGTGCCGCTACGCGCCTCCTTGGAGGTTACAAAATGAAGTGCGGGACGCTGGCACACCCGCCTGATGAAGCGATACGGGGATGGGCGAAAGTCCGTCCCTTTCCCTTTGTATCAGGTGTTTTGAAGGCGCTGTTTCTCGTGGCTTGAGCCAGAAAACCGCCCTTGATCCGACTGGATGCCCGTGATACAATGGAACTGCCCGATATATGACCCACCCACAGGCGTATGACGGAGCAGCGGAAGGTCTAAGCGAGCAACGTGGTGGCGACGCAAAAAGGCCGCACGATAAAGACGTTGGACAGGTTAAGCATGAAGTAAAGAGGTGGTTGGATGAAGGTTAAATACAAGGGCGAGACCAGCTTTTTGATTGCAACGAAGGAGAAAATATATGATGTGCTTTCCGTTGAAAAAGGCTGGTATCGCATTGTGGATGATTCCGGAGCGGATTATCTTTATCCGCCGGAGATGTTCGATATAATCGAACTGTAAAAAAGCAAATCTTTTGAGCGCGCTTCTTATCCATCAAAGATTTTGCCGGCAGGACGAATCCTGCATTTTCCCCCACATTCGTGTACAATGGCAGGAAAGAAAGGCGGTGCGGATGGGATGAAGAAATGGGCGGGGCTTCTGCTCGCGTTTCTGCTTTTGCTCGGCGCGACGGCGAGCGCGGCGGTGCAGCTCGGCGACCGGGCGGAGGACAACGTTTCGACCGTCGAGGCGCTCAAACAGACGCTCGGCCTGACCACGCTGCCGATGGGCACGGGCGGGCTGGATGCGTTCCTAGCCTATGAGCAGCCGGGGATTCCGTTTTCCGTGCTGATCGACGCGGATGGCACGGTTCGCGCCATGCACTTGGGCGTGGCGACGGCGGAAGGCCGGTTGGATGCGCTCGATGATATCCGTTAAAAAAGCCTCTTTGGTCAGCCTTTTCGGGCGCCAAAGGGGCTTTTTGCATGATGGAAAACGGCGCAAAATCGCGCGGGTTCGGGCGCTTAGCCCTCGATATCGGTCACGGTGTAATCCTTATCTTCGACGGCCTTGCGCAGCGCGGCGTTCTCGACCGGCTTGCTGAGGGTCACGACAGCGGTGCCAGCGGTGTGGCTGACCTCGGCGGAGGCGACGCCGTCAATCGCTTCCAGCGCCTTTTTGACGGCCGCCTCGCAGTGGCCGCACATCATGCCTTCAATCTTCATCGTCTTTACCATGGTTGTTTCCTCCTTGTGTTTGGAATGTCGGTTGATTTTTTTATCTTTTCCTGCGTCATGCAGTTTGAAAAGATTCAGTCTCAATGCGTTTGAAACCACGCAGAAGCTCGACAGGCTCATCGCCGCCGCGCCGAACATGGGGTTGAGCGTCCAGCCGAAGAGGGGAATCCACACGCCTGCGGCCAGCGGAATTCCGATGACGTTGTAAAAGAACGCCCAGAACAGGTTCTCGTGGATGTTGCGCAGGGTTGCGCGGCTCAGGCGGATGGCGGCGGGCACATCGCTCAGGCGGCTTTTCATCAGCACGACGTCCGCCGCGTCGATGGCGACGTCCGTTCCCGCGCCGATGGCCACGCCGATATCCGCGCGGGTGAGGGCGGGCGCGTCGTTGATGCCGTCGCCGACCATGGCGACCTTGCCCTGCGCTTGCAGGCGGCGGATGACGCTCTCCTTGCCCTCCGGCAGAACGCCCGCGATGACCTCGTCCACACCGGCCAGACGACCGATGGCGCGCGCGGTTTTCTCGTTGTCGCCCGTGAGCATCACGACGCGGATGCCCATGTTTCGCAGCGCGGCGATGGCGGCGGGGCTGTCCGCCTTGATGACGTCGGCGACGGCGATCACGCCCGCCAGACGACCGGCCTGCGCGAAGAGCAGGGGCGTTTTGCCCTCCTCCGCGAGCGCCTCGGCTTTTTGGCGGATGGAGCGGGGCACATCGACCTGCGAGGAGACGAACGAGAGACTGCCGCCCAGCAGCGCCTCGCCGGAAAGCGTCGCGGTCAGGCCATTGCCCGGCAGCGCGCGGAAATCGCTGACCGGCGCGGCCGTCAGCCCGTCTTTCTCGGCGCGCATCATCACGGCGCGGGCAAGGGGATGCTCGCTGCGCTGTTCGAGCGCGGCGGCGAGGGAGAGAAGCGCGCCCTGCGTCATGCCCTCGGCGGGGAGCACGTCGGTCACGCGCGGCTCGCCTTGGGTGATTGTGCCGGTTTTATCCAGCGCGACGATCTCGGTCTTGCCGGTTTCCTCGAGCGAAACGGCGGTCTTGAACAGAATCCCGTTTTTCGCGCCAAGGCCGTTGCCGACCATGATGGCCACCGGCGTGGCCAGCCCCAGCGCGCACGGGCAGCTGATGACCAGCACGGAGATGCCGCGCGCGAGCGCGAAGCCGATGGATTGGCCGCAGAGCAGCCAGACGGCGGTGGTCAGGATGGCGAGCGCGATCACCGTCGGCACGAACACGCCGGAAACCCGGTCGGCGACTTTCGCAATCGGCGCTTTCGTCGCGGCGGCGTCGGAGACCATCCTGATGATCTGGGAGAGGGTCGTGTCCTCGCCGACGCGCGTGGCCTCGCAGCGCAGGAAGCCGGATTGATTCGTCGTCGCGGCGGAAACGCTGTCCCCGACGGCCTTATCCACCGGGATGCTCTCGCCGGTCAGCGCGGATTCGTTCACCGCGCTCTCGCCTTCCAGAACCACGCCGTCCACCGGGATGCTCTCGCCGGGGCGGACGACGAACACATCGCCGCGTCGCACCTGCGCAATCGGCACGGCGATTTCCTGCCCGCCGCGCACGAGCGTTGCGGTCTGCGGGGCGAGCTTCATCAGGCTGCGGAGCGCGTCGGTCGTTTTGCCCTTGGAGCGTGCTTCCAGCATTTTGCCGACGGTAATCAGCGCCAGAATCATTGCCGCCGATTCGAAGTAGAACTCGTGCATATACCGCATGACGGCCGCCGCGTCGCCGCGCACCTGCGCGCCCGTCATGGCGAAAAGGGCGTAGGTGCTGTAACCAAAGGACGCGGCCGCGCCCAGCGCGACGAGGGTATCCATATTCGGCGCGCCGTGGAGGAGAGAGCGGAAGCCGTTGATGAAGAATTTCTGGTTGATGACCATGACGGCGATGGTCAGCAGCATCTGGAGCAGCCCCATTGCGACGTGGTTATCCGCAAGGCAGGCGGGCAGCGGCCAGCCCCACATCATGTGCCCCATCGAGACATACATCAGCGCAAGCAAAAAGCCCAGCGACGCGATCAGGCGGCGCTTGAGCGCCGGGGTTTCGCGGTCGGCCAGCGCGTCCTCCTGCGCGGCGGCGGTCGGCGCACAGGACGCGCCCTTGAGCGACGCGCCGTAGCCCGCCGCCTGCACAGCGGAAACGACGGCCTCCGCCGAAGCCGTGCCTTCCACGCCCATGGAGTTGGTGAGCAGGCTGACCGAGCAGCTCGTCACGCCCGGCACGGCGGAAACGGCCTTTTCCACACGGGCACTGCAAGCCGCGCAGCTCATGCCCGTTACGGTATATTGTTCCATAGATGACTCCTTTCATAGGTGACGTTGGGGCTCTGCCCCAAACCCCGCCAGAAACCTGAGGTTTCTGGACTTCCCTCTTCCGCTTCGCGGCATGCCGCGAAGCCATGTGGAAGGTGCAGGGAACTCAGTTCCCTGCTGGGGTTTGGGGCAACGCCCCAACATACCCCCGTACCTACCGCATCAGCTTTTGAAGCGTCGTCAGCAGCTCGTCGATGGTCTCGTCCTTCCCGGCGCGGATATCCTGCGCGACGCAGGTTTTGATGTGGCTGGCCAGCAGCACCTTGGAAAAGCTGTTCAGCGCCGCGCTCGCCGCCGCAACCTGCGTCAAAATATCGGGACAATAAGCGTCCTTTTCAACCATGCCGCGAATCCCGCGAATCTGCCCCTCGATGCGGCTGAGCCGGTTGAGCAGATCGCGCTCCTCTTTGTCATCCCGATGCTTTGTTCGGCAATGACAGCAGCAGGGCGTCGTCTCTTCACTCATGCGTGTTCACCTCGCTTGCGTGAGCATTATATACCCCATGGGGGTATATTGTCAAGGAAAATTCCAAAATGAAGTTCTCGAACAAATTCATTTAATTATCATCAGAAACAAATGCTGGATTCAAAAGAATTGCAGGAAATGATAAAATCAACGTCAAAATGATTGACGAACGGGAAAAAAAGCGCTATACTGACGCACGTTCAAGGGCGCGGACAGGCAAAAAGGCCGTCCGCCAAAGCAACGCCGCGCATCGGCGCAGATGGGAGAGATTACAATGAAGAAAGTGCCCGAGCTGTTTGGAAGCATGGTCTTTAACGAGGCCGTTATGAAGGAGCGACTGCCCAAGGACGTGTATAAATCGCTCAAGCAGACCGTGCGGCAGGGCACGGCGCTGGACCCGCAGGTCGCGGGCGTGGTGGCCAACGCCATGAAGGACTGGGCCATCGAGAAGGGCGCGACCCACTTCACCCATTGGTTCCAGCCGATGACGGGCATCACCGCCGAAAAGCATGATTCCTTCATTTCGCCCTGCGCGGATGGCACGGTCATCATGGAGTTTTCCGGCAAGGAGCTGATGAAGGGCGAGCCGGATGCGTCGTCCTTCCCCTCCGGCGGGCTGCGCGCGACGTTCGAGGCGCGCGGCTATACCGCGTGGGACCCGACGAGCTATGCGTTCATCAAGGATGATACGCTCTGCATCCCGACGGCGTTCTGCTCGTACACGGGCGAGATTCTGGATAAGAAAACGCCGCTGCTGCGCTCGATGGAGGCCATCAGCAAGGAAGCCTGCCGCGTGCTGGCGCTCTTTGGCAAGAAGGTCAGCCGCGTGACGACGACCGTCGGCCCCGAGCAGGAGTATTTCCTGATCGACAAGGCGGATTATAAGAAGCGCCCCGACCTGATTCTGACCGGGCGCACGCTTCTGGGCGCGCGGAGCCCGAAGGGGCAGGAGCTGGAGGATCACTACTTTGGCTCTATCCGCCCGCGCGTCAAGGCGTTCATGGCCGATTTGGACGAGGAGCTCTGGAAGCTGGGCGTAAACGCCAAGACGGAGCACAACGAGGTCGCGCCCTGCCAGCACGAGATGGCGCCGGTCTTTGCGACCGCGAACATCGCCACCGACCACAACCAGCTCACGATGGAGATGATGAAGAAGGTCGCCGACCGCCACGGGCTGGTCTGCCTGCTGCATGAAAAGCCGTTCGAGGGCGTGAACGGATCGGGCAAGCACAACAACTGGTCGATTTCCACCGACAGGGGCGAAAATCTGCTCGATCCGGGCTCTACGCCGATGGAGAACGCGCAGTTCCTGCTGTTCCTGACGGCGGTCATCAAGGCCGTGGACGAGTATCAGGATTTGCTGCGCATTAGCGTCGCCAGCGCGGGCAACGATCACCGCCTGGGCGCGAACGAAGCGCCGCCCGCCATCGTCTCCATGTATGTCGGCGACGAGCTGGCCGCCGTCATCCAGTCGCTGGTGGAGGGCACGGATTACAAGGCGGCGGGGCACAAGAGCATGGATATCGGCGTGACGAGCCTGCCGCATATCCCGCAGGATAACTCCGACCGCAACCGCACGTCGCCCTTCGCGTTCACGGGCAACAAGTTTGAATTCCGCATGCCCGGCTCGTCCTTCAACATCGCCTGCACGAACGTCATGCTCAACACCGCTGTTGCGGACGAGCTGATGCAGTTCGCGGACGAGCTGGAAAAGGCCGACAATTTCGAGGCCGCGCTCTCCAAGCTCATCCGCCGCGAGCTGGCCGCGCATCGGCGCATCCTCTTCAACGGCAACGGCTACAGCGAGGAATGGCCGCTCGAGGCCGAGCGCCGCGGGCTGCTCAACCTGCGCTCCACGCCGGAGGCGCTCATCCATTATACGGATGAGAAGAACGTGGCGCTGTTCGCCCGCCACGGCGTATATACGCGGACGGAGATACAGTCCCGGCAGGATATCAACATGGAGGAATACGCTAAGATCATCCACATCGAGGCGCTGACCCTGATCGACATGCTCGGCAAGCTGATCGTTCCGGCCTGCGCGGCGTATTCCAAGCAGTTGGCGGAGGGCGTGGCCGCCAAGGCGGGCATCGGCGTGGACGCGCCCGCGGAGGCCGCGCAGGTCAGGCTGCTGACCGAGGAGACGGCCGAGCTGATCGAGCGGGCGGAGCGGCTCAAGGCCGTTGTCGCCGCCGAGCCGGAGGAGCTCAACGCGCGCGCGATGTATGAGCACGAGGCCGTCATCCCCGCGATGGAAGCCGCCCGGCAGGTTGCCGACGAGCTGGAGGGCAGGGTCGGCAAGGAATACTGGCCGATGCCGTCCTACGCGGATCTGCTGTTTTACGTCTGAAAAGAGGGGCGGTTGCGCATCAGATGATGGAACGACCGCCCGACCGAGAAAAGAAGCATAGCAAAAGCCCCATACGCACAGGATACTTTGACCATTCCGCAGCGTATGGGGCTTTTTTATGCTGTCCGCGAGGGAGAAGCTTTGATCGGGCAGTTTTTTTGCGCGCTCTTTTTGTTCTGCCCGATGCGCCTTGAATGTGAACCGCATAGCATATCCGGCGCGGTTTCGACGCGAAAAGATGCGGAAAAGCTGGATGAAAATAGAAAAAACAAAAACGATTTCTGTCATAAACAAGGAGATGTGCTGTAAATAAGAAAAAAATTATGGTCACTTTTTTATGCTAACCGGTTGACATATAATTAAAAGGCTGATATACTAAGCGCAGCAACAGGGGAGAGCCGGAAGGAAAGGCTCAGCCCCATACACAAGGATCATTAAAGGAGGAAACCCAAGTGAAAAAGTCCATTTCTCTGCTTCTGGCGGCCGTCATGGTCTTCGCGCTGGCGGCGATTGCCTGCGCGGACGCTACGACCGTGACCGCGTGGATCAGCGATGGCGCTGAGACGGTGATTTACACCAGCATGTTCGATGATTTCAATTCGAAGCATGACGACATTCAGGTGGATTACCAGTTCTTCGCGCAGGATGAGCTGCTCAACAAGCTGCAGACGGCTCCGATCGTCGGCGATACCCCCGATCTCATCGTGATCGACGGCCTGCAGATCCCGTATTTCCAGGATCTGGGCATGATCGCCTGCCTGGACAACTACATCGACGAGGATATGAAGAACGATGTTCTTCCGTCCGTCTGGTCCGAGGTGACCTACGACGGCGGCCTCTACGGCGTGGCGCAGTTTGACTCCGGCATGGCCATGTGGACGCGCAAGAGCATTCTCGAAAAGATCGGCGCGCGCATCCCGACCTCCTACAAGGATGCGTGGACGGTCGAAGAGTTTGAGGATATCCTCGCCAAGTGCAAGGAAATCGGCTACGAGTATCCGCTCTACATCCGTCAGAACAAGACCAGCTCCCTCTACTTCACTTGGATGGCGGTCATCGCTTCCTTCGGCGGCGATTACCTGAACCGCGATACCATGCTTGCGACCGGCACGATGGATGGCGAAAACACCATTGCGGCGTATGACTGGATGAAGAAGATGCTCGACGAGGGCTATATCAACGCGGCCTGCGATTACGAGGATGCGTTCTATGGCCGCGACGAGGCCGCCTTCTCCATGCTCGGCCACTGGAAATACAGCCAGCATGTCGAGGCGTTCGGCGACGACGCGATCATCGTTCCGCTTCCGGATTTCGGCAACGGCGTGTTCACCTGCTCCGGTTCTACGGTGGACGTGATGACCACTGCGGCGGTCGACCGCGGCGTGGCGGATCAGGCGTGGACGGTTCTTCAGGCGATGATGAGCCCGGAATACATCCAGATGGTTTGCAATGTGAACGGCGGCGTTCCGGCGCGCAAGAGCGTCATGGACGGCATGGAGCAGTGGCAGGAGGGCGGCCGCCTGTACCTGTACCGCGAGCAGCTTGAAGCGGGCATCAGCTACCTGCGTCCGATCACCCCGGCGCATTCGACGCTTCAAACCCAGATGGCGAGTGTCGTGACCAACATTCTTGCTGGCGGCGATCCGGCTGAGCTGCTGCATGATGCGGCCGAGTACGTCGATGAGATCATCGTCGAGAACGACTGGAACATCGAGTAAAATCACATCGCGCCCGGCCGGCCGAACGCTGACCGGGCGCTTCTTTTGCCCTTTGAACCTGAAAAACAAAAAGCCAAAACAGGGAGAGCCGTCATGCTGACGGACAACCGGCATGGCGATAGAACGGAGCATTGCGTATGAGTGAAATCACTGTCAAGAGAAGCGGGGCGAAGCGGAGAAGCCAGATGTCCCGCGCGCAGGCGAAAGCCGCGTGGGGGTTGTCCGCGCCGGCGATCATCATCATGTTTTTGTTCATGATCCTGCCGTTTTTCATGTCTGCTTTCTATTCCTTTACGGATCGCAGACTGGTGCTCAACCCGAACAAACCGACCAAGTTTGTCGGTTGGGCGAATTATATCAAGACCTTCACCAACAAGACCGCGCTTCAGGCGTTCTGGAATACGTTTGAATACACGATCATCCTCGTGCCGGTCGTGCTGATTCTGGCGACGCTGCTGGCGCTGCTGGTCAACCGCAAGGCGAAGGGCGTGACCTTCTTCCGCATGATCTATTTCTCGCCGCAGGTCGTAACCATGACGGTTGTGACCGTCATCTGGGGCTTCTTCTTCTCCAGCACGGCGGACGGCCTGTTCAACTCGATCCTGCGCGTGTTCGGCGTTCCGGCGCAGAAATGGCTTCAGGATACGACGCTGGCGATGCCGTCCATCGCGATCATGTCCATCTGGCAGTGCGTCGGCATGCAGATGATTATCATGCTCGGCGGCCTCCAGTTCATCCCGGAGGAGCTGTATGAGGCGGGCACGATCGACGGCGCGAACACCTGGCAGCAGTTCATCTATATCACCATTCCGCAGCTCAAGAATACGCTGGTGTACGTCTTTATTTCCAACACGATCTACTCGCTCAAGATGTTCACGCAGGTGTATATGCTCACGCAGGGCGGCCCGGCGGGCTCGACCACAACGCTGGTCTACCTGATGTATCAGGAGGGCTTCACCAACAACCGCGTGGGCTACACCTCCGCGATGGCTGTCGTGTTCTTCCTGATCGTGCTGGTGATCTCTTTGATTCAGAATAAGCTTACGGAGGGCGACTGAGGATGAAAGTGGAAAATAAGACGAAAAAGACGGTCACGTCCGCCCTGTTCTACGTGCTTTATATCGCGCTGGCGGTCGTTTTTCTGGCGCCGCTGCTGTTCCTGTTCGTTTCCTCTGTCAAGAGCGAGACGCAGCTCGTTTCGGATATGGCGACGCTCAAGGCGTTCATTCCCTACGGCAACCTGACGCTCGAAAACTATGTCGCCGTGTTTGAAAAGCTCGACTTTCTGCATTACTTCCGCAACTCGGCCGTCAACGCCATCATTCAGGTGTTCGTCGGCATGTTCATCAATGGCATGATGGGCTATGCGCTGGGTATGCTGGAATTTCGGGGGCAGAAGCTGCTCGTTTCGCTGATGATCGCGCTGACCATCATTCCGACCGAGGCCGTCATCATCAACCGCTTCATGGTGGCCTTTAACCTGGGCATCATCAACACCATCTGGGCGCTGGCCATTCCGAATCTGGCGACGCCGATGTATGTCTTCCTGTTTTATCAGCATTTCCGCGGCATGCCGAAGGATCTGCTGGAGGCGGCCATCATCGACGGAGAAAGCTACACCGGCGTGTTCTTCAAGATTATGACCCCGCTCTCCAAACCGATTTACGCGACGGTCGCCATCATGTCCTTCATCCGCGCGTGGGGCGATCTGCTCTGGCCGACGCTCGTGACCCGCGATAACACGTGGCGCACGCTGCCGCAGGCGCTGCGCGGCCTGAACGACTCGGTGTATACCTTCTGGGGACAGATTTTCGCGTTCAGCGCGATGATCACCCTGCCGATTTTGGTCATCTTCCTCGCATTCCAAAAGCAGTTCGTGCAGTCCGTCGCGATGTCCGGCATCAAGGGATAACGCAAAAAAGAAAGGAGATTCGATTGGCCGTGGAGTATCAATATCTGGGAACCGGTGCGGCGGAGGGCATGCCCGCCACGTTTTGCGCCTGCCCCGTCTGCCTGCGCTCGATGCGGGAGGGCGGAAAGAGCCTGCGCATGCGCGCCTGCACGCTGCTGGGCGATGATGTGCTGATCGATCTCTCGCCGGATATCCACGTGCAGAAGCTGAGATTCGGCCTGCGGCTGGATCGCCTCAAATGCATCGTCTTCACCCATTCGCATCCGGATCATCAGGATATATACGCGCTTCAAAACCGCGGCACGCCGTCTTGCGCGCTTCGTCCGGGTGTGCCGGAGGAAGAAAACGTGCTGGATCTATACGGCAATCTGTGGGTGAAAAAGCGCTTCCTTTCGGCCTGCGCCGGTGCGGAACAGGTGAGGGAAGAGCGCTTCCGTTTTCACGAGGTGAAGCCGTTTGAGCCGTTTAAGGCCGCCGGGTATACCTTCTACCCGCTGCGCGCCAACCATCGGCCGATTCAGGTGGAGGACTGCCTGATTTACGCCATCTCGGATGGCGAAACGGCGATGCTGTATGCGAACGACACCGGCGAATTGAGCGAGGAAAACGACGAATATCTGAAAACCACCGGCCTGACATTCTCCGTGGTCAGCATGGATTGCGCGCGCGGAACGCTCAAGGGCGACGGGCACATGGGCTTCGCCGAGGTGCTGCGCCTGCGGGAGCGGCTGAACAAGGCGGGGCTGGTGAAGGCGGATACGCGCTATATCCTCAATCATCTTTCCCACATGAACGACATGACCCATTCGGAATGGGCGCGGTTCGCCGCGCCCCATGGAATCGAGGTGGCCTACGACGGCATGAAGGTCGTCTGCCGCCCCTGACCAGCAAAGGAGAACGAGCCCATGGCGACCATCAAAGAAGTGGCACAGCGCGCCGGCGTTTCGGTGACAACGGTTTCCCGCGTGCTCAACAAACGCGGCTACATCAGCCAGGAGATGCACGATAAAATCTACGCGACGATGGAGGAGCTGAACTATCAGCCCAACGAAGTCGCGCGGTCGTTGACCCGACGCAGAACGAAAATCATCGGTCTGCTGGTGCCTTCTGTCGATGATCCGTACTTTGGCGAGGTCGTCAACCAGCTGATTCTTGCCGCCATGCGGCACGGATACAAGGTGATGATCTATGCGTCCGACGGCCAGAACGATCGGGCGCTGGAGTATGTCGGGATGCTCAAGGCCAATCAGGTGGACGGCATCATCATCAGTCTGCGTTCCCGCGAGCTCGACGCGCTGCTGGACGACAACCTCCCGGTCGTTTCCTTCGAGCGCATCAAGGTCGGCCGATTGCCGACGGTGCTTTGCGACAACCACATGGGCGGCCGCATGGCGGCGGAGGAACTGCTCGCCAGCGGAAGCAAGCGCCCGGTGATGATCGCGGCCGTGCACGACAAGCTGCTCCCGGCGTATGACCGATTCGTGGGCTTTTGCAGCGTCATGCGTGAGCATGGGCTGGAAGAACGCATTTTTGAAACCAAGGAGAACGACAGCCTGCACGGCGATTACTCCGAGCTGGCGCGGCAGGTGCTCGCCACCTTCCCGGATGCGGACGGCGTGTTCTGCACCAGCGACCAGATTGCGGCCTCCGTCGTGCGCTGCGCGGTGGCAAGCGGGCGGCGCGTGCCGGAAGATCTCCGCGTGATCGGCTTTAACGACAATTATCTGGCGGCCTGCCTGTGCCCGCCGCTGACCAGCATCCGCCAGCCGATTCCGGAAATGTGCGAAATGGCGATAGAGTGTTTGATTAAACAGATTCACGGCGAAAAAGTGCCGGTTGATATGGTGTTTCCTGTGACGTTGAGCGCGAGAGAAAGCACGCGCGGCCCAAAGGGCGAGGAGGAAAAAAGACCATGATTCAGCGATTTGAGCGCTGCCTGCCGGAAGAGGTGGGCATTCCCAGCGAAGCGATTGACGCATTTCTGGATGAGCTGGAAAACGGCGGCTTTACCCAGATGCACGGCCTGATGATTATGCGTCACGGCAAGGTCTGCGCGGAGGGGTGGTGGGCGCCGTTTGCACCCGGCCTGCACCACTGCGACCATTCCCTGAGCAAAACCTACACCGCGACGGCCATCGGTCTGGCGGAATATCAGGGGCTGCTCAAGCTGAGCGACAGGGTATGCGATATCCTGCCGGACAAGATGCCCGCGCAGATGAGCGACAGGCTTTCAAGGCTGACCGTCCGCGATTTGCTGGTGATGGGCGACGGCTCGGAGGAAGAGGAAACGACCTATCCGGCAGATTGGCTGGAACGGTATTTCGCCCGACCGATTACCCACGAACCCGGCACGTTCTGGCGCTATAATTCCCACACGACGGCGGTGCTGTCCGCGATCATCGAGCGGCTGACGGGCGGGAGCATGCTGGATTATCTGGCCAAGAACCTGTTTGATTTGATCGGCATTGACGCGCAAAACGTCATGTGCCGCCGCGGCGCGGACGGCACTTGTCTGGGCGGCATGGGCATGTTCACCACGACGGAAGACAATCTGCGCCTGATGAAGCTGTATCTGAACGGCGGCGTCTGGAACGGTGTGCGCCTGCTGAGCGAAACCTTTGTGCACGACGCGACCACCGAGCGGATGGACACGTGGCCTGCGCATGCGCACACGCCGTATATTTACGATAACTGCGTGGGCTACGGCTACCAAATCTGGATGTGCAGGCCGGAAGGCTCGTACCGCGCGGATGGCGCGTTCGGCCAGTTCTCCGTCGTCGTGCCGTCGCTGGATTTGATCGTCTCCATCAACGAGGCAGGTTTCCTTGGCGAACTGATGGGGCATGCGGATCTGCATCTGCTCAAAGAAGGGGAGAATCACCCGATCCACGGGCCGCAGGCGACGCTCAACGCGCTGTTTGACATCCTTGTGCCGCAGATTCATGCCGATGTGGAAACGCTGCCCGCGGGCAGGGCGGCCGCCATGCTGAAAGAGCGCCTGAGCCGTCTGGCCGTGCCGCATCCGTATCCGAACGGCGCGGATTTCTCCGCGCACGATTTGGATATAACGCTCGTCCCGAAGGAGGAAAAGCTGTCCTTCGGCGTGCTCTATTCCAGACGCAAGCAGCGCATCGCATATCCCGGCGCGGACAAAATGCGCCTGCGCACGCACGACGGCAAGCTCGAAATCACATGGACGGAGGATGGCGAGCAGCGCGCGCTGACGGCGGATCTGCAGGGCGCGCGCACGGCGGGCGAGCTGGTCTACCGCTATGATCGCGAAATCATCACAAAGACGAGCAGCAGCGCGTGGTGGGACGAGCAGGGACGGCTTCAAATGTCCGTCCTGTGGGTAGAATCCGAGGCGGAAAACCGCTATATGTTCACGTTTGACGGCGACGAGGTGCGCGTGGATAAATGGTTCACCTTCGGCACGTTCAAGGGGCTTGAAAAGGACGAGTGCGTGTATCGCCGCGCATGAGAAAGGAATGAGCCGATGGAAGAACTGTACAATGGGATCAGGCTGCCGGATGTCTGGCCGCCGAGGAACATGGATGACATGTCTTTGAGCGAGCTGCCCGTTCCGTATCTGGAAAACCGGCCGGATGTGGCGCTGATCGACGTGGGGCGGCAGCTGTTCGTCGATGACTTTCTGATCGAGGAAAACTGGCTGGAAAAGCGCTTTCATCAGGCTGTGCTGGATGAAACGCCCGTGCTTGCGCCCGAAACGCCGATGGAGTGGAACAAGGGCGTTGCACCCGTCGCCGCGCCGTTTACCGACGGCTGCTGGTATGATCCCGCGGACGGCGTGTATCGGCTGTATTACCACGCCGGCTGGTTTGACGGAACGGCGCTGGCGGTTTCCGCCGACGGGCGGCATTTCACGCGGAAGATGCTGGATAATCAGGTGGGCACCAACCGCATTTTTGTGCCCAAGCCCGGCTGGCAGCGGGACGGTTCCTGCGTGTGGCTCGATCAGGAGACCGAGCATCCGGAAGAACGCTATAAGATGTTCCACTATTTCAGAACGCCGGAGGGCGACGTGGCGCAGGTGGCCGTCAGCGCGGACGGCATGCACTTTGGCGATCCGGTGACGACGGGGCTTTGCGGCGACAATACGTCGTTTTTCTACAATCCCTTCCGAAAAAAATGGGTATTTTCCATTCGCACGGGTCTGCCTTCGACCCCATGGTACAGCCGCGGCCGCAGCTACTACGAGTGCGACCGCTTCATGGAGGGCGCGTCGTGGGCGAATGACCAGATTGCCTTCTGGCAGCGCTGCGACGTGCGCGACCTGCGCGAGAGCGAGCCGGGCACGATTTACAACAAAAATCTGCCGCCGCAGCTCTATCACCTGAACTGCGTAGGCTATGAGAGCGTCATGCTCGGCCTGTTTGCCATCATCAAGGGATTCGATCAGGCGCATAACGCCGTCTGCGAAAACAGCGGCGTGCCCAAACACATTGATCTCCATGCGGGCTTCAGCCGTGACGGTTTCCATTTCAGCCGCGATAACCGAAGCCCGTTCATCCGCTGCACGGATCGGCCGGGCTCGTGGGCGCGCGGCTACCTGCATGCCTGCGGCGGGCTGTGCCTTGTCTCGCCGGAGGAACTGGCTTTCCCGATTGCGGGATTCAGCGGCGCGTCTTCGGCGGAAAACGGAAATCTGTACGGCGGCGCGGCGACCGGCTTTGCGCGGCTTCGCCGGGACGGTTTCGCGTCGCTCCATGCCAACGGAACGAGGCAGTTCATGCTGACCCGCAAGATGCGCTTTGAGGAAGGGCGGCTGCTGTTCATCAACGCGAACGCGGCGGAGGGCTTTGTCCGCGCGCAGATTGAAGACGAGGAAGGGCGGCCGATTCCCGGCTATTCCTTTGCGGATTGCGTGCCGATGATTGCCGACAGCACAAAGCGCCAGCTCGTCTTCCGCGGCGGCGACCTTTCCGCGCTTCGGGGTCGGGTTTTCAGGATTCGGTTTGAACTGATTGCGGCGGATCTGTTCGCTTTCTGGATTGCCGGGGACGAGCAGGGACATTCCGGCGGGTATGTCGCGGCGGGCGGCAGCGCCTATCCGGGGCCGAAGGATGAGTAAGCGGGAGGAACGAAATGTGAAGGCCATCATGGTCATGTATGATTCGCTATGCAGGCGATATCTGCCTAATTACGGATGCGATTGCACATCGATGCCCAATTTTGAGCGGCTGAGCGAAAAGACGGTGACGTTTGATAACTGCTATGTAGGCAGCATGCCCTGTATGCCGGCACGGCGTGAAATCCACACAGGACGGTATAACTTCCTGCATCGAAGCTGGGGGCCGATTGAGCCATATGATGATTCCATGCCGGAAATTCTGAAACAGAATGGCGTATATACGCATTTGGCTTCGGATCATTATCACTATTGGGAAGACGGCGGCGCAACGTATCATAACCGCTACTCAACGTGGACGTGTTCGCGTGGGCAGGAGGGAGATCCATGGAAGGCAGATTTAAACCCGTCTATCCATGCGGAGGTGCTGCTTGATCAGTTGGAAGCGCCTGATCCAGACCCCGTGCGCCCTATTCATCATCAGGACGCGGTTAACCGAAAATATATTCGGACGATGGAGGATTTTCCGCAGGCCAAGACCTTTTCGGCCGGACTTGAATTTTTGAAAACGAACTGGAAGTATGACAACTGGTTTCTGCAAATTGAAACCTTTGATCCGCATGAACCGTTTTTTGCCTCCGAGGAATTCAAAAAACGTTATCCGCATGTGGATATAGGGCGGGAAATCGATTGGCCGCCGTCCAAACCGTGCGCCAGCGCCGACGATGTGATTGCGCATGTGCGTAATCAGTATTTCGCGCTGCTTTCGATGTGCGATTTTTACCTGGGTCAGGTGCTGGACTTCATGGATGCGCATGATTTATGGAAGGATACGATGCTCATCGTCAACACGGATCACGGATATCTGCTGGGCGAACATGCATGGTGGGGAAAAAATATCATGCCGTATTACAACGAAATTGTCCATATTCCGTTGTTCATCTGGGATCCGAGGTGTAAGAAACGCGGTGAACGCCGAAGCACGCTGACACAGACAATTGATCTTGCGCCGACTCTGCTGGATTATTTTGGCGTGCCGATTCCCAAGGACATGTTGGGAAAGCAGCTCGGAGATGCGATTGCCGAAGATCGAAGGGTACATGATTACGCGCTCTTTGGTGCGCATGGCGGTACAATCAATATCACGGATGGACGCTATGTCTACATGCGTGCGCCCCGAAGTGAAGACAACGATTCGTGTTACGAATACACGCTGATGCCGACACACATGAATTTCCGGTTTACGCCGGATGAACTGCGTCAGGCTGCGCTGGGGAGAACGTTTACGTTCACAAAAGGCTGTCCGACACTGAAAATTCCAACTTTGGATTATCTGCATGTGGCGGCGGCCAGCATGAAAAATGACGACCTGCTGTTTGATCTGGAGAATGATCCCGGCGAGCTGCATCCGATTGAGGATGAAGCGGTTCGTCAACGCATGACGGAGGCCATGATTCGCCTGATGCGCGAAAATGACGCGCCAGACGAACAGTATGAACGAATGGGCTTGAGAACCTGAAAACACGAACGGATAGGAGAAAAACAATGCCGCCGCTGAGCCTGATGATAAAACCTGCTTCGGGAAACTGCAACATGCGCTGCCGCTATTGTTTTTATGCGGATGAAGTGCAGAATCGCAAAGTGGCTTCCTACGGCATAATGACCGTGGAGACGCTGGAAAAGGTGGTGTGTCGCGCGCTTGAGCGGGCGAGCGGGAACTGCACGTTTGTCTTTCAGGGCGGCGAGCCGACGCTGGCGGGATTGGATTTCTTTCAGACGCTCATTGAGCTGGAAAAGCGGTACAACAAAAAAAGCGTGACGATTCATCACGCGATTCAGACCAACGGATATGCGCTGGATAAAAGCTGGGTACGTTTTTTCCGGGAAAACCATTTTTTGGTTGGGCTGTCGTTGGATGGCGACAAGGAGATTCACGATGGCTTCCGGGTGGATGCGCTGGGGCGGGCAACGCACAAGCGCGTGATGCATGCCGCGCAGATGCTGACGCAGAATCATGTGGATTTCAATATTTTAACGACGGTGACGGCGCAGGTTGCACGGCAGACGCAAAAGGTCTTTCAGTTTTATCTGCGCAACAATCTACGCTATCAGCAGTATGTGCCATGTCTGGATCCGCTGAATGAGACGCGGGGGCGCCAGCCCTATTCGTTGACACCGGAACTGTATGAGCAGTTTCTGAAATGTTTATTTGATCTCTGGTATGGCGAAGTGACGCACGGTAATCCGTTGTATATCCGTTACTTTGAAAATCTGGTTGGCATGGTGCGTGGCGAGACACCGGAGAATTGCAGCATGCTGGGTTTTTGTCCCAAACAATACGTGGTAGAAGCGGACGGAAGCGTATATCCCTGCGATTTTTATGTGCTGGATGTATACCGATTGGGTAGCCTGACGACGGATTCGTTCGAACAGATCGACTGCCGACGGGATGAATTGGGTTTTACGCAGAAATCTTTGGAAATTGATGCGCGCTGCAAGGCATGCCGATGGTATGGATTATGCCGCTGTGGATGCCGCCGGGAACGAACGCAAGGAAGAAATGATTTCTGTACGGCGTATCAGTCATTTTTTGAATACGCCATACCCAGACTTCAGAAGGTGGCATGGGGAAGAGCAGAACCGTCTTTATACAGGAAAGGAAGGTGATCCGCAATGCGTTTATTGATTCTCTCCGATATTCATGCGAATATCGCGGCGCTCCGGGCGATTGAAAAGGACGCGGGCGCGGTGGACGCCATCTATTGCGCGGGCGACTACGTGGATTATGGCACGGATCCGCACGAGGCGATCGGCTGGGTTCGGGAACACGGCGCGCACTGCGTCATGGGCAACCACGACAGGCATCTGCTCAACATCCTGTTTTCGGGCGAGGTGGATGCGTTTCGGGGAACAAATCGCTACAAATGGGTGCACGACAACTGCGAACGGGTGACGGATGAAGATATCGCGTTTCTGGCCGCGCTGCCGCAGCACATGAGCTTTGAGGCGGACGGTGCCGCCTACCTGATGCAGCACCAAATGCTGGATAACAGCTACGACATGCCGGAGAGCGTACAGACGTTCGACGCGTTCTGGCGCGTGTGGTACGCGGGCGAGAGCAGACCGGAGCGACGCATGATCTTTGGTCATACGCACCGCAGGCTCGTGCATCGGCTGGATAACGACCGCCTGTGGCTCAATCCCGGTTCGGCGTCCTATCGCAGGCCGGACGACCGGGATAAGCGCGCCCATTATATGCTCATTGAAGACGGCGACATTCGATTCGGCGCGGTGGAATACGACCGCAGCGCGATGCTGGCGCGCGCCATGGACTATGTCAAAAAGGGCACGATGCTCGAAACCGACTTGCAGGATGCGATGTTCTTCTTCGGCGATGCGCCGACGAGCCGGGAACCGCTGCCGAGATGAGCGGAAAAGAGCGACAGAAGAGTGCGATAAGGGGGAATTGCGATGCAGATGCTGAGGATGCTTGACGTCGATGCGCTCGATGTGCCGGAGCAGATTCCGCACGGCGATATGCCGGGGGACGGCGTCACCATCGGTCAGGATAATATCGAGCGGGCAAAGACCGTGCTTTCAGCCATTCAGGGGACGCTGGAGCGTCGGCTGGAGGAGAGCGCGGGCGGCCGCGTGGTCATCGGCGTATGCGGCGGCAGCGGATCGGGAAAGACGGTCATGGCCTCCGTTCTGGGCTACGCGCTCAACCGGGCGGGGATCGGCGCATACATCATGAGCGGCGACAACTATCCCCGCCGAATTCCGGCGGCCAACGACGCGGAGCGGCTGCGTCTGTTCCGCATGGGCGGCCTGCGCGGGATGCTGGCCAGCGGCGAATACAGCGACGAAAAAGCCGTCGTTCTGCGCGAACTCTGGCAGGCGGATGCGGACGCGGAGCCGGAAACGGCGCGGAAGCTGCCGTGGATGCAGACGTATCAGCAGGCCGGCGCGCAGGCGCTGAGCGGCTATCTGGGCACGCCGGAGGAAATTGACTTTGACGAGGTCAACGACATCATCGCGCGCTTCAAGCGCGGCGAAAGACACATTCCGCTCAAGCGGATGGGACGCGAGGAAACCGCGATTTGGTATGAAACGGTGGATTTCACCGCGACGCGCGTGATGGTGATCGAGTGGACGCACGCGAACAGCGACTTTTTGAAGGGCGTGGATATCCCGATTTACCTGAACAGCACGCCGATGCAGACGCTGGAGCATCGCCGCCTGCGCAACCGCGACGCGCAGACGGACAGTGCTTTTACCACGATGGTGCTGAACATCGAGCAGCGTAAGCTGGACAGCCAGGCGTGGAAGGCGCAGGTGATTCTCTCCCGCGAGGGCAAGAAAATCACCTATTCGGCGTATCGGCGTGAGACGGAATGAGCGGAGGGAAAAGGCCATGAATGGCGGAGCAATGCTCAACGCATATCCGGACAGCCTCGGCGGCACGTTATCCGATATTGCACAGCTATTGGAAAGCGAAGCGTTCGCGGATGCATTCCGGTCGTTTTACATTTTGCCGAGCGTGTTCAACACGGATTTGGATCGCGGTTTTTCGGTCATCAGCTATGATCTGAACCGCATGCTCGCCGCGCCGGAAGACGTGAAGCGGCTGAAAGAGAACGGAATTGATCTCAAGCTGGATTTTATATTGAACCACCTTTCCGTGCTTTCGCCGCAGTTTCAGGATATTTTAAAAAACGGCGACGCATCGCCGTATCGCGATTTTTTCATTGACTGGAATCAATTCTGGGCGGGGTGCGGCGAAATGACCGACGCCGGATACATCCAGCCGGAAGAAAAATACATTCGAGGCATGTTCTTCCGCAAGCCGGGGCTGCCGATTCTGATGGTTCGCCTGCCGGATGGGCGCGATGTGCCGTATTGGAACACGTTCTATCAGCAGGTTCGATATGACCCGGTCGATGCGCAGGATTTGATGCGCGCTTCAGATATGCAGTATGGCGAGGCGACGGTTTTGGCCGCGCGGCTTGACGCGGGGCTGGAGGCCGGGCAGAAGCCGAAGGAGCTGGATTTCACGGGCTTTGAGCGCTACCGCGAGGCATGCGTTCAGCTGCTGGAAACGCGGCGGAAATATCTTGGTCAGATGGATTTGAACCTGAAAAGCGAGCGGGTCTGGGCGTATTATGACAGTGTGCTGGGCAAGCTGGCCGAATACGGCGCGGCGATTGTGCGGCTGGATGCGTTTGCCTATGCGCCCAAAACGCCGGGGCTGCGCAATTTTATGAACGAGCCGGACACGTGGGACACGCTGGAACGCATTCGTCAAATGGCCGATTCGCATGGTTTGACCCTTTTACCGGAGATCCATGACCCTTATGCGGCGGGAACCTATGAAAAGGTCGCTCGAAAGGGCTATATGACCTATGACTTTTTCCTGCCGGGGCTGGTGATTGACGCGATTGAGAACCATGACGGCACGCGGCTGATGCGCTGGGCGGAGGAACTCAGGAAAAAAAACATCCGCACGGTGAACATGCTCGGCTGCCATGACGGAATCCCGATGCTGGATTTGAAGGGGCTGCTCAGCGACGAAGCGATTGAGAAGCTGATCGCGCTGATTGTCAGCCGCGGCGGCATGATTAAAAATCTGCACGGCGCGAAGAACGTCTATTATCAGGTCAACTGCACGTATTTCAGCGCGCTGGGCGCGGACGAGCGGAAAATGCTGCTTGCGCGCGCGATTCAGCTGTTCATGCCGGGCAAGCCGCAGGTCTGGTATTTGGATTTGTTTGCGGGCGAAAACGATCTGGAAGCCGTTCGCCGCGGCGGCGAAGCGGCGCATAAGGAGATCAACCGCACGAACCTGACGCGGGACGCGGTGGCAGACGCGCTGAAAAAGGATGTGGTGCGCGATCAGCTTGCGCTGCTTCGGATGCGCAACACCTGCCCGGCGTTCGATTTCGACGCGGACATGACCGTGCGCCAGCCGCAGAACGACCAACTGGAAATCATCTGGGAAAAGGACGGGAGCCGCGCGAGCCTGCGCGCAAACCTGACGACATACGAATTCGCGGCGCAGACGGATTGCGGTGCGGCGCGGACGATCCTGACCAGCCGATGAACGGGGGAAAAGGCGATGACGATGTGGACGCTTGACGACCGATACGAAACAATGCCGTGGGACGAGCTGGACGCGGTGGTTTTTGACGTGGGCAACGTGCTGCTCTCCTATTCGCCGGAGGAGGAGCTGGAGGCTTTTTTTCCGGGGGAGACCGAGCTGCATGAAAAGCTGATGGAAAAGATCATTAAAACGCCGTATTGGAACATGATGGATCGGGGGACGCTCACCGTTCAGCAGGCAATCGGACATATGACCGGGCGCGATCGGGCGCTCGAACCGATGATTCGCCGCTTCATGGAAAACTGGCTGGATTTTACGCGCCCGATCGAAGAGGGCGTTCAGGCGGTCAAAAGCTGTCTGGCACACGGCAAGCGCGTGTTTGTGCTCTCCAACTATCAGAAGGAATCCTTTGCGACGGTTGAAAGCCGGTTCGATTTCTTTGGCCTGTTCGAGGGAAAGGTCGTTTCTGCGCGCGAGGGGCTGCTCAAGCCGAACGCGGACATCTATGAATTTCTGACGAACACCTATCGTGTTGAGCCGAGCCGCACGCTGTTTATCGACGACACGCCCGCCAATATCGAGGGCGCGATGTATGTGGGGTGGCAGGGCTTCTGTTTTAACCGGCCGGGAAAACTGGCTGCATTTGTGGGCGACTGAAAGGGGTAACGATATGCAGAAGATTTATGCGCATCGGGGCGCGTCCGGCTATGCGCCGGAAAACACGCTTCGCGCGTTTGCGCTGGCGGCGGATATGGGTGCCGACGGCGTGGAGCTGGACGTGCAGATTTCAAAGGACGGCCGTCTGGTCGTCTTTCACGACGACGAATTGAGCCGTCTGACGGGCTTTACGGGTTCGGTGGCGGATTATACCTACGCCGAGCTTTGCCGGATGCCGGTGATTCACGCGGTGGATGCGACGGAGAGAGACGTGGCGCCGCTGCTCGAGGATGTGCTGGCGCTGCTGCACGAGCGCGGGCTGTCTGTCAACATTGAGCTGAAAAACAGCCGCGCGGCGTTTCCTGCGCTTGAGGAAAAGACGCTCGAGGCGGTCGAAAAGGCAGGCATGAGGGAGAAAACGATCTATTCCTCCTTCAACCATTACAGCCTGCTCAAAGTGCGCAGGCTCGACCCGAATGCGGTCTGCGGATTGCTCTACGACGCGATGCTCTATCAGCCGTGGGATTACGCCAGACAGCTTGGCGTTCAGGCGCTGCACCCGCATTTCAGCGAGCCGACGTTTGTGACGGGCGAGGTGGAAGCGGCGCACAGGCTGGGGCTTTCGGTCAACGTGTGGACGGTCAACGAGGAAGCGGATCTGCGCCGGATGGCAGAGATGAACTGCGACGGCATCATTTCCAACTACCCGGATGTGGCGCTGCGCGTTTTACGGGAAGTGCGCGGCTGATCGGAGAATCGAGGGAATGCGATGACGGGGCGAGAACGTCAGGCCGCCGTAGACATGACGCGGGGCAGCCCGGTGAAGCTCATTTTGCGGTTTACGCTGCCGCTGCTCATTGGGCAGATGATGCAGCAGATTTATACGCTGACCGACACGATGATTACGGGTCACTTTATCGGCGACGCGGCGATTGCGGCGATTGGTGCGTCCACGTCGCTCAACGATCTGATGATCAATTTTGCCAACGGAATGTGCAACGGATGCGGCATCATCATCGGTCAGCTTTACGGTGCGCAGAAGATGGATAAGCTGCGCCGGGCGACGGCCGTGATGCTGATGTTCGGCGTGGGGCTGGGGGCGCTGCTGACCCTTGGCGTGATGATCGGCATCGAGCCGCTGATGCGCCTGCTCAATACGCCGGAGAGCGTCTTCGATGAGGCGATGCGCTATGCAGCCGTTGTCTGCGGCGGCGTCGGGGTGACCATTTTGTATAACATGTGCGCCAGCTTTATGCGCTCGCTGGGCAACGGACGCATGCCGCTCGTCTTTTTGACGATTTCCTGCGTGCTCAATATCGCGCTGGATACGCTGTTTGTCGTTGTGCTGCACATCGGCGTGGTGGGCACGGCGATGGCGACGCTGATCGCGCAGTGCATTTCGGCGCTGCTGAGCATGGCGTATATCGCGCGCGCGTTTAAGCCGTTCCTGCCCCGCAAGGCGGATTTTCGCGCGCCGGCCGGCTTATGGACGCAAATGGCGGCGTCCGGCCTGTCGATGGGGCTGATGAATTCGGTCTACGCGCTCGGCTCGCTGACGATGCAGCGCGCCATCAATACACTGGGCGAAACCGTGATGGCGGCGCATACCAGCGCTAGACGAATTCTCAGTCTGACCGGCGCGCCGATGAGCAACCTCGGCACGGCGGGTGCGGTCTTTATCAGCCAGAACTGCGGCGCGCAGGCGTATGACCGGGTGAAGCGGGGGCTGAATCGAACCGTTCTGATGGCGCTGATCTGGGAGGCGGCGGCGATGGTCGTCATGGTCACGCTTGGGCCGGAGCTGCTGCGGCTGCTCATCGGCACAAGCAACGCCGAATTGCTGCGCTATGGCACGATGTCCCTGCGGGCGAGCGCGGCGCTGTTTCTGCCGCTGGCCTATCTGGTCACGATGCGGCAGGCAATGCAGGCACTGGGGATGCACGTTGTGCCGGTGGTTTCCTCGTGCATTGAGCTAGTGATGAAGATTGCGGCGGCGTTTGCCGTTGTGCCGCGCTTTGGCTATGCGGGCGCGTGCTGGGTGGAACCGGCGACATGGCTGGCTTGCTGCGTGTTTTTGATGATTCAATATATGGTCAAGCGGAAAGCGATTCTGCACTTATAGAACGAAAAAATCCGAACCCATCCTCAATCGGGATGACGTTCGGATTTTTTGAGTTTGGGCTTTGGGTGAATGACGTCAGCGGGGCGGACGCTTACTGCTTTAACGCAGAAAAGCAAAATAGGGGATGAATTCCCCTTTGTTTCCCCTTTTGAATGTAAAATTATGCAAAACAGATAATAAAAAAGTCTGAAAGCTATCACTTTCAGACAAAAATGGTGGAGGTGAGGAGAATCGAACTCCTGTCCGAAAAAGCGACAGCCGAGCTTTCTCCGAGCGCAGTTCGCGTTTTAACATTCCCTCTTCCCAGCGCCCACGAACGGGCTCAGGGATTCAGTAGCTTCATAATGTGTTCATGCTGCAAAGCTTAGGCAGGAACATGGCCCGCTAAATGACGCCGGATTCCGATGCAGCGGGATCATCGGGCCGACGCGCAGCCTAATTAGGCCGCGAGGCAATAATCGTTATTGTCAGTTCATTTTTAATTTCCCGATTTTTACGTGGCTCGGGGCCACGGCTCGCTTACCTGACCGCCCACAATCCCGTCGAAACCAGTACACCCCCATACAAATCGGCGCAAACGCGCTCAATCGTCCCCGCGGTTCTTCGAGCGCAGGGCGCGCTGAATGTCGCGCTGCGCATCCTTGGCCGCCATGTCGTCGCGCTTGTCGTGCAGCTTTTTGCCCTTGCAAAGCCCCAGCTCCATTTTGAAGCGCCCGTCTTTCAAATACACTTGAAGCGGGATGAGCGAATAGCCCATCTTGCCGACCTCCTGCGCGAGATGACGAATCTGGCTCTTGTGCAGCAGCAGCTTCTTTTGCCGAAGCGGGTCGGTGTTGAAGATGTTGCCCTGCTCGTAGGGGCTGATGTGCATGCCGCAGACGAGCACCTCGCCGTCCTTGACGATGGCGAAGCTCTCCTTGAGGTTCATCCGCCCCTGACGCATGCTCTTGACCTCGGTGCCCTTGAGCTCCATGCCGCATTCCAGCCGCTCTTCGACGAAGTAATCGTGGAACGCTTTTTTGTTCTGTGCCATCGGCTTGATGCCCTTTGCGCGCGCCATGCGACTCCCTCCCTCGAAAAAAGCTCGACCATAGTATAGCACAGAGCCGGAAAATTGGCAAGCGTTTGTGTCAGGCGTCTTGACGCGCGCATCTTTTTCGGGGTATAATAAAGAAAAGTAAGAAATGTAAGGAGGAGTGCGCGTGGAGTTAGCGAAAATCACCAGCAAGGGTCAGCTTACGCTTCCTGTTTCACTTCGCAGAAAATTCGGAATCGAAACGGGCGATCAGTTGCTTTTTTATGAGTGCGACGGACGCATTATCCTTGCGCCGGTAACGCCCGCGACGCTGGCGGATGCGCAGGAGGCTGCGGCCAGACAACATATCTACACGCTGGATGAAATCCGGAAAATAACGGTTCCGATCGCGGAGCGCTATCGGCTGAAAAAGCTGTCTCTTTTTGGCTCTTATGCGAGGGGCGAGGCTTCTGAAAGCAGCGATATCGACTTTTACGCGGAGTTCCCCGAGGCGTTTGGCCTGTTTCGACTGGGAAATCTCCAGAACGATTTGGAGGATGCCCTTCGCAAAAAGGTCGATATCGTTACGGAAGGAATGTTGAAAGATTCTCTTTCCGATGGATTTGCTCAAAATATTCGAGAAGATGAGGTGCTTCTGTATGGCGATGGCCGGTGAGGCGCAGAGAGATCGGGATCTTTTGCTGCATATAAAACGCTATTGTGACGACGCGCTGGATGCGGCGCAGCAGGTAGGAAGTGAAGCGGAATTCCTGAAGAACCGTCTGTATCAGCACGCAATAGCCATGTGCGTGTTGGAAATTGGCGAACTGTCCAAGCATCTGTCTGCGGGATTTCTCCGCGCAAACGAGGAGATTCCGTGGCGGGCAATTTGCCGGATGCGAGACATGTACGCGCATCATTATCACAGAACGGATCCCCAACAGTTATGGATGACGGTCAGGATGGATTTGCCGATACTCAAATCATTCTGCGATCAGCGACTTGATGAATTTGATTAAGGAGGCCATCCCTTTATGACCATTCTGCTTCTGGGCGACCTGACGGGTCGCAGCCGCGTCGCCCTGCGCATGCTCACGGGCGAGCTGGAAAACCGCGGCCACGAGGTTCTGGCGCTTCCGACGGCGCTGATTTCCAACACGCTCAATCTGGGCAGGGCGGCGATTGCGGATACGACCGATTATCTGCTCGAGGCGCTGGAAACGTGGGAGGCGCTCGGCCTCTCGTATGATCTGCTCTACATCGGCTATGTGACCGGGCTGGCGCAGGCGGAAAAGCTCTGCCGGGTGGCGGATGCGGCGCGCGCGCGCGGCGTGCCCGTCGTGGTCGATCCGATTCTGGGGGATCACGGCAGGCGCTACAACAGCGTGAGCGTGGAACAGGCCGAGGCGATGGCGCGGCTCATTCGCCATGCCGATATCATCACGCCGAATTTGACGGAGGCCTGCCTGATGGCGGGGCAGCCGTATGAAAACGCCGATGTCGATGCGCTGCTCGATGCGCTCGGCGGGGCGGAGACAAGCGTGCTGGTGACTAGCGCGGGCGATGCGGTGGCGGGGAAGGACGCGCGCACGGGCAGGCGCTTTCGCGTTCCGTTCCGGCGGATTCCCGGCGAGCACTGGGGCACGGGCGACCGCTTCTGCGCGCTGCTGCTGGATGCGCTGGCCAGCGGGCTTCCGCTCGAACAGGCGGCCAGGCGCGCCAGCGACGGGGTGTATGAAGCCCTTTTGAACGGCTGAGCGCTGAAAAAACGAAAAATCCCTCAAATCCTATTGACGAAGTATGATATGAGTGCTATACTGGGTGCATCGAGTGAGAACTGGAGGGACTGTGCATGATGATTTCAACCAAGGGGCGGTATGCTCTGCGCATCATGGTCGATGTGGCGCAGCACGACGGCGAAATGCCGGTGAGTGTGCGCGAAATCGCCCAGCGGCAGGATATATCCGGGAAATACATGGAGCAGATCATCAGCGTGCTGACCCGGAGCGGCCTTCTGCGCAGCATTCGCGGCGCGCAGGGCGGCTATCACCTGGCCAAGAGCCCCGAGCAGATCACCGTCGGCATGATCCTGCGCGCGACGGAGGGCGATCTCGCCCCGGCCGAGTGCGTTTCCGTGGATGGACACGCCTGCACGCGAAGCGGCGTCTGCCCGTCCCATGCCGTGTTTTCCAAGGTATACAGCGCCATCAACAGCGTTATTGACGGCGTGACCCTGTGCGATCTCATCCCGGAGGGCGAAAGCGTTCCGGCGGGGCACACGGGCGCATGCCTGTAACGCCCGAATCGACGCATGGAATGAATGACAATATAGATGGGAGAGAATTTTTCGTGATCTATATGGATAACGCCGCGACAACGCGGCTCAGCGGCAGGGCGCTTGAGGCCATGATGCCGTATCTGACGGAGCAATATGCCAACCCGGCCGGTACATACAGCTTTACCCACGCCAGCAACGCGGCGATGGAGAAGGCGCGCAAGCAGGTCGCCGACGTGATCGGTGCGACGAGCGCGGAGATTTTCTTCACCAGCGGCGGTACGGAGAGCGACAACTGGGCGCTCAAGGGCACGATGCGCGCCAACGAGAAAAAGGGGCGTCACCTGATTATCTCGGCGATTGAGCATCACGCCATCCTGCACAGCGCCAAGGCGCTCGAACGCGAGGGCTTTGAGGTGACCGTTCTGCCGGTCGATGCGGATGGCGTCGTTGCGCCGGAAGCGGTCGAGGCCGCAATTCGCCCGGATACCGTGCTCGTCTCCATCATGGCGGCGAACAACGAAATCGGCACGATCGAGCCGCTGGAGGCCATCGGCGCGGTCTGCAAGCGCCACGGCGTGATCTTCCACACCGACGCGGTGCAGGCCTTCGGCCACATCCCGCTCAACGTCGAGCAGATGCATATCGATCTGCTTTCCGTCAGCGCGCATAAGTTCCATGGCCCGAAGGGCGTGGGCTTCCTCTACATCCGCAAGGGCGTGAAGCTCGTGCCGTTTATGGATGGCGGCGCGCAGGAGAAGAACCGCCGCGCGGGCACGAGCAACGTGCCGGGCATCGTGGGCATGGGCGAGGCGGCGCAGCTGGCCGCGGAGAACATGGAAACCACGATGGCGAAGGTCGCCGCGGTGCGCGATCACCTGATCGCCCGCATCGAGGCGGAAATCCCCTACGCGAAGCTGAACGGCCATCGCACCAACCGTCTGCCGGGCAACGTCAACTTCTGCTTCCGCTTCATCGAGGGCGAGAGCATGCTGATGCTGCTCGATGCGCAGGGCATCTGCGCGTCCAGCGGCTCGGCCTGCACCAGCGGCTCGCTGGATCCGTCGCACGTGCTGCTGGCCATCGGCTGCCCGCACGAGATCGCGCACGGTTCGCTGCGCTTGTCCCTCAGCGAGGAGACGACGATGGCGGACGCGGATTTTGTCGTCGATCAGCTCAAGGAGATCATCCCGCGCCTGCGGAGCATGTCCCCGCTCTACGCGGATTTTATCGCGAAGAAGTAAGTTCAGAGGAGTAATGAGATTATGTATACCGAAAAAGTGATGGATCATTTCATGCACCCGCGCAATGTGGGCGAGATTGATAACGCCAGCGGCGTTGGCACGGTCGGCAACGCCAAGTGCGGCGACATCATGCGCATCTTTCTGGATATCGACGAGAACCAGATCGTGCGCGACGCAAAGTTCAAGACCTTCGGCTGCGGCGCGGCCATCGCGACCAGTTCCATGGCGACCGAGATGATTATCGGCAAGTCGGTGCAGGAGGCGCTGGAGGTCACCAACAAGGCGGTGATGGAGGCGCTGGGCGGTCTGCCGCCGGTCAAGGTGCATTGCTCGCTGCTGGCCGAGCAGGCGGTTCATGCCGCGCTGTGGGATTACGCGCAGAAGAACCACATCACCATCGAGGGGCTCAAGCCGCCGGTCAACGACGTGGACGAGCTCGAGGAAGCGCATAAGGACGAGGCGTAAGCGCCTATTGCGTTAAACAAAAAGAGGGTCGCTCCTTTCGGGGAAAGCGATCCTCTTTTGATTGGCCGAAAAATGCGTGAAAGCGCGCTCAGCCCGCCGCGTCTTCCGCCGGAAGCGCCGTTTCGACGGGGGATTCCGTTTCGGTAGGCGCTTCTGTTTCAGCGGGCGCTTTCGTCTCGACGGGGATATCCGGCGAGGCGGTCGGCTCGTCTGTAGGGATAGGCGTGGGCTCAGGCGAAGCCGTGTCCTCGGGCGAAGCCGTGTGCTCGGGCGAAGCCGTGTGCTCGGGCGAAGCCGTGTGCTCGGGTGAAGCCGTGGGTTCAAGCGTGGGCGTCACCGCGGGCGAAGGGGTGGCCATCGGCTCGACCGCGTCCACCGAGGAGGTGATCTCCGGCAGCGGCGTGATGGCCTTGTTGTAGGCGAACGTGTTTTCGCCGTCCTGCAGCATGCAGTTGGCCACGCGCGTGTGCGCCACGCTGTCGCCGATGACCAGCAGCGACTGCCCCGGTTCGCCGGACTGCGCGCTTGCGTCGCCGCCGATGAGCATGCCGCTCAGGTTGACGGCGGATGCGCCTACCGCGTCCATCACGATCAACGCGTTGCCGCCGTATTCGTCGCCGCTGCCGCCGCGAATCTCGCCGTTTACGCCGATGGAAACCGTGTCGCCGATGGAGACGACCTGCATGCCCGCGCCGCCTGCCGCGCCCCGGCCGCCGCGAACGCTGCCCGCGACGGTGATGAAGGCGTTTCCGCTCAGGCCGAACAAGTTCAGCCCCGTGCCGCCCATCATCGCGTCGTTGCCGCCGCGAATGGTTCCGGCGAGCATCATCGTGCCGTATTCGCTCAGCGGGGAAACCTCCATGCCGCTGCCGCCGCCTTCGCCGCCGCGAATGCTGCCCTCGACGCTGACATACAAATCGCCGCCGCGCTGGCTGACGGAAACGCCCGTCGCGCCCTTGCCGCCGGTGATTTCGCAATCCCCGTCGATCAGCAGCGTGCCGCCGCCGACCAGAGACAGGCCGCTTTGACCCGGTGCGCCCTCAACGCGGACGGTGCGCAGCTCGACGTTGGATATGCCGGAAATCGTCAGGGAATCCCGCAGCTCCACATCGGAGAGGATGACGGAGGAGTCGCTGATGTGCAGCCGATGCAGAACGGCCTTGCCGTCGCCGGAGATTTGCAGCAGCGCGGGGGAGGAGATGGCCTCCTCCGTCGCGGTCATTTCGCCGGAGACGAGCAGAATGTCGCCGTCCTTCGCGCGGCGCACCATGTCCAGCAGCTCCTCGTAATTGAGCGCGGGGCCGAGCGTACCGGCGCTGGCCAGCGCCGGGCAGAGAAGAACAGTCAGCAAGAACAGGACAAGAGCCCGTGTTGCTTTCATGGAACAACTTCCTTTCAAATGTTATACTAATTCTTGTTAAAATGGCTTAATCCGCGCACCATCTTTTTCGCTCTG
>ERZ825137.1441-NODE-1441-length-30742-cov-7.751198_pt1 | contig 30742 bp, 29 predicted proteins | sample MGYA00519873_ERZ825137 | MGnify/ENA primary metagenome ERZ825137 (study PRJEB31778, sample SAMEA3449190) | human gut metagenome | biome: human gut; feature: human-associated habitat; material: faeces | place: United Kingdom | collected 2010/2012 ...
CATAAAGAAGGGCCTTTACCTCGTGGGCCTTCAGGCGCCGGAACGTATGTAAGGCGCCGATACTGCCTTTTTGCCCCCGAAAGCCCCAAGGGTTGTTAAGGGGCCGCAGCCCCTTAAATTTATTCCGGCTTTGACGGCGTGTACGTCAAAACGGATGAAAACCGGAGGTTTTCGCACTCTGCGGGTTTTGCCGCCCGGGAGCGAATGCGAGAGGCAAAACGCGAAAAAAGCTCGGAAAAGTGGCGTTAGCCACTTTTCCGAAAATATTAACTTTTGCCGCCTTGATTATCAGGGCGGCATTGTTTATCATTGTGCTATGGAAACAAAAGCGAAGTATACGAAAAAAAGGCGGCGCGCCGCAAAAAAGGCCGTCAGGACAGCACTCGCGCTGCTGCTTGCGGCAATAGTCACGCTGGGCGGCATATTCGCCGCAAGAGCCATACATGAGGCTCGCCTGAGGGCGGAGTACGTGCCGCTGACCGCCGATGAGATAGATATAGCCCGGCTGAAGGGCGAGGCCGCCGAAACAGACCCTGCAAGGCTGAGCGTTGCGCGCTCCGCCCTGTCCCTCGTGGGCAAGGTACACTACTTCTGGGGCGGCAAGAGCTACTCCATAGGGCCCGACCCAAAATGGGGCGAGCTGACCGAGGTGGAGAGCGGCGGCAGCAGCACCACCGGCGAGATGCGCCCCTATGGCCTTGACTGCTCAGGCTTCGTGGCCTGGTGCTTCCTCCAGCAGGGGCTGACAAATGAGGAGCTGGAAAGCCAAGTAGGTCTCGGCACATGGGCTCAGTGGGAAAACAGCGAGGAGATAAGCTGGAAGGAGCTTCGGGTGGGCGATATTGTCTTTCAAAATTCCTATCCCACCAATAAGGGCAACCACGTGGGCGTATGCATAGGCTTTAACGAGAAGGGCAAGCCCGTTTTCGCCCACTGCGCCCTGGGCTTCGACAACGTAGTCGTCACCCCCGCCGGGGACGTGTTCCATTACGCCCGCCGGCCCGGGTTTTTCAGTTAAAATCAGCTAAACAGCCTTCGCGCCGCGTATCCGCGGCGCTTTTATTTTTTGGTGACGGCACAGCGTATTCTATGGTAAAATAGAATAAGGAGATGTATATGCATGAAGAATTACCTCAAGACTCTGGCCAAGATATTTTTAGTGCTGCTGGCATATTTTATTTCACAGGCGCTTATTATGACGCTGTTCGCAGCGGTAGGCGGCGCGGGGGCGGAGGGGGACATTCAGTCCGCCATGAGCGGCTTTCTGGCCCAAAAGGCCTCTCTGATCTCGCTGCTGCACAATCTGTTGGTAATCGCCGTCATACTCGCCTTCTATTTTAAAAAACAGAGTATCAGGGATATAATTGCCATCGCGCCCCTGCCCGGCAAGGAGTACATGTGGTGTGCGCTGTGCGCCGTAGCGTCCTCAATAGCGGTATCGCTGCTGCTTACGCTGCTGCCCATACCCGATTACATAATGAGCTCCTACAACGATTCAGTGGCTGCAAGCAGCGGCGGCACATTCGCCGAGCACTTCATCGCCGCGGCGGTGCTTGCCCCAATAGCAGAGGAACTGCTTTTCCGGGGCTTAATATACGGAACTCTGAGGAGGGTGCTCAAATGGCCCGCCGCCATACTTGTATCCTGCGCGATATTCGGCCTCATGCACGGCCAGCTTCTGTGGGTGATATACGCTTTTCTGATGGGCGTAGCCCTGACGCTGATATACGATAAGTACCGGACGCTGCTTGCTTCCATGGCCTTTCACATAGCGTTCAATATCACCGGCAGCTTTATACTTCCCGCCTTCGGCGACGGTCTGCCAATGCTGCCTCTGCTGCTGGTGATGTGCTTAGGCCTTTGGTACTCGGTACGGCATATTAAAGTTTACAATACTAAAGCTTAAAGCGGAGGCAATAATAATGTATCAGGAAACCAACGGCGGCAACGCCACAAAAAAGCAGGATCTGCTGCTGTTTTTCGGGCTGTTAGCCTTAGTCATATTGGCAAGAATGCTCATGAACGCCGTAAGCTCCATACCCCACGGCAGCATTTTGCAGATACCCCTATTCATAGGGCTCATACTCGTATGCCTGATGATATACAAAAAGCGGCTCTGCTCCTATCGCTATACCCTGTTCAATATGGAGCCCGAGGAAGGCGACCTTGACCAGTACGGCAATCAGCGCAGGAACCCCTACCCTCTCGGCACGCTGGTATTCGAGCAGTTCAGCGGCGGTAAGGGCAGGATAGTGGATACCGTTGCCCCCGGCGAGATGCAGGCCATAGTGACCGACACCGGAACGGCTGCCTCGATAGGCGTAATAGGCTATGATCCCGAGGCTCTGCAAAGGGCCGTTAAGAAGGCCGCCGTACTCTGCACGGGCAAAAAGAGCGAGGCAAGCACCCTGATATTCAAGCGCGACGGCAGGTATCAGGCCATAGCCTTCAAGCCCAGCGATAAGCTTGTCAAGATGCTCGAGGAAATAATAGCGGCAGTGAACGCCGCATAAAGCTAAATTATTGAAAAACGCCGCGATCCGTTATATAATTATAAACACAGCAAGGGAGGTATAAGCATGAAGCTCGTATATGCGATAGTGCAAAACGATGACTCCAAGCGCCTTTTAAGGGAGCTTACAAACCACCGCATAAGCGTGACGCGCATTTCTTCCACCGGCGGCTTCCTCCATAACGGAAACAGCACGCTGATGATAGGCGTTGAGGCCGACAGGCTTCAGGAGACGCTGGATATCATCAAGGAAAAATCCAGCACACGAAAGGAATACATGGTTGTTCCCTCCGCAGTACCCGGATATATCGACAATTCCCCCGCCCCTGTACAGGTGACTATGGGCGGTGCAACGGTATTTGTTGTGGACGTGGAGCAATTCTACAAGTATTAGAGCGCAGTAATGTCAAAAGGCATCAGTCAGGCGGAGGAATGGCTCTTTAGCGCAATAAAGCGGGGGCATATTCCCCACGCCTGTTTTATTTCCTGCCCGGACGGGCTGATAGCCGAAGGCATAGCCAGACGGGCCGCGGCTCTGTACTGTACAGGCTCGGCTGATGCCGCCATGCTTTCCCATACGGGAAACTGCATAATCCCCTCCGGCTACCGAAAGGATACCATTCGTGAGGAAGTGATCGAGGAGCTGGGCCGCAGCTCATTTTCCGGCGGAAAAAGGTCTGTGCTGCTCCTGAATGCCCACGAAATAGACCCCGCTACCCAAAACGTGCTTCTCAAGACCATAGAGGAGCCGCACGACGGAGTTCTGTTCCTGCTTACCGGCAATGACGCGGGCATACTGCCCACCATACTTTCACGTTGCGCTACAGTGCTTTGCGGGCTGCCCATGTATGACGACACAGCCAGGGAGCTCATGTCCATTGGCCTTACCAAGAATGATGCTATGCGCTTCGCCAGGATGGGCGGAACAGTGCAGCGCTCACTGAAGCTTTATCAGGACGAGGACTACCGCAGCCTGCGGGGTACAGCGCAGGAGGTCATGGCAGCGCTGCTCCGGGGAGAGCTGCCCTTCGACAGGCTCAACGCCGTCGCCTCCATAGAGGGCGCCCACTTCATGCTCTCATATATGCGGGACATGCTCACATACAGGACGCTGGGCCGCATAGATCAGAATGCAGACAGGGCTGAGGATATTTCTTCCATGGCGCCGCGCTTTACAACCGGGCGGATAAACTGTATCATAGAATCGTTGGCGAACGCCATGGACAGGCTCAGCACCAACGCGCCGGCAGCCGGCACCTTTACGAGACTTTTTACCGAAATCACAGAGGAGCTTTAATAAATGACAACTGTTATCAGTGTAAAATTCAGGGGCGGAAGCAGGCTTTACTACTTTTCCCCCGGCGAGCTTGAGATAAACGCCGGCGATGGCGTCATAGTAGAGACTGCCCGAGGCACCGAGTACGGCGACGTGATGGTAGGCATTCACGACGTACCCGACGATCAGGTAATACAGCCTCTCAAGGAGGTTATCCGCGTGGCCACCGACCGGGACCGGGAGATGCGAGACAGCTACCGCGCCAAGGAAAAGGACGCCTTCGCTACCTGTATGGAGCGCATACAGGCCCATGGCCTGGACATGAAACTGGTGGACGTGGAATATACTTTCAACGGCTCAAAGATAGTGTTCTACTTTACGGCGGATGGCCGGGTGGACTTCCGTGAGCTTGTGAAAGACCTTGCCTCGGTATTCAAGACCCGCATAGAGCTGCGCCAGATAGGCGTCCGGGATGAGGCCAAGCTGCTTGGCGGCCTGGGCAGCTGCGGCAGGCCCGTCTGCTGCAAGCAGTTCCTGCCCGACTTCCAGCCCGTATCCATAAAGATGGCCAAGGAACAGGGCCTTTCCCTCAGCCCCACCAAGATATCCGGCATTTGCGGCAGGCTCATGTGCTGCCTGAAATACGAACAGGACGGCTATGAGTACATGCGCAAGCAAATGCCCAAGGTAGGCCGTGAGGCCGGCACTCCCGAAGGGCTCACCGGAACCGTTATTGAAAACAACGTCATATCCGAAAGGACAAAGGTCAAACTCATGCTGCCTGACGGCACCATCGATGTCAGGGAATACCCTTTCCGGGAGCTCACCTATACCCGGGGCGGAAAAGGCAAGCAGGCTCAGGATATCGACGTAGAGGCCGAGGTAGAACGGCAGATGATGATGGACGCAGAGCCTGAGGAGCTGGCCGAGCTTCTCAGCGAGGAAAAGGCGGACATGATGGAGCGCCGCATGAAAGACAACAACAGGTAATGTCTGGTTAATGGGCTTTAATCTGTTGACAATAAAAATATTCATGTTACAATATACATGAAAAATTGTGTGGAGGTAATCATTAATGGCATACGTAATTTCTAATGAGTGCATCAGCTGCGGCTCCTGCGAGTCCGGCTGCCCCGTTGGCGCTATTTCCCAGGGTGCTGATCATTACGAGATCGACGCCGGTACCTGCATCAGCTGCGGCGCCTGCGCTTCCGTCTGCCCCGTTGGCGCTCCTGTCGAAGAGTAATCTTTGGCGCTTAAACAAGCAACAAAAGGGCCCATGCCGCCATGGGTCCTTTTTAATGCAAAAAGTATTTTCTATTATTAACGAAGGGATAATTATATAACAGTTATATAGTTTTAATTACGGTCAAAAAAATGGAAAGCACACACGCCGAAAACAAGATGGGCTATCTGCCAATAAGAAGCCTCATAATCAAAATGTCACTTCCCATGATGGTATCCATGCTGGTTCTGGCTACCTACAACGTTGTTGACAGCATTTACGTTTCCCGCATAAGTGAAAGCGCCCTTACGGCGGTTTCGCTGGTTTTCCCGTACCAGATGCTGATAAACGCCGTTTCCGTGGGCACGGCCATAGGCGCAAACTCCCTTGTGGCACGCCGTCTCGGCGAAAAGCGTCAGGGAGAAGCGGATACCGCCGCTACCAACGCCATGTTTCTGGCTATTTGCGGAGGCGTGGTTTTCGCGGTGCTTTTCGGTCTGCTCCACCGTCCCATGATATATCTGTTCCATGCGGACGCGGAGATAACCGAGTATGCCATAACCTATCTTTCATGGGTGGGCATTCCCGCCATATTCGTGACGGTTCAGGTGATGTGCGAAAAGCTGCTGCAAGCAACGGGCAGCACCATGAAGTCCATGTTCGTACAGCTCGTTGGCGCGGTATTCAACATAGTTTTCGACCCCATACTCATATTTGGCCTTTACGGCTTTCCAAAGCTTGGCATTGCCGGCGCTGCCATAGCTACAGTGGGCGGGCAGCTGGTGGGCATGCTGCTGGGTCTGCTCATGCTAAGCCGCAAGTCCTGCCTGGTAAAAATAAGCTTCAGGAACTTCAGGCCGAACAGGCAGAGTATAGCCGACATATACGATGTGGGTGTGCCCAGCATATTCCTTCAGATGGTGGGCTCCATAATGACCCTTGGCATGAACAAGATACTGATAGCCTTCTCCTCTACCGCTGTAAGCGTATTCGGCATCTATTTCAAGCTCCAGTCCTTCGTTTTCATGCCGGTATTCGGCCTGAACTCCGGCACCATGCCCATAATGGGCTACAATTACGGTGCGCGCAACAGGAAGCGCATAATGGAAGCGCTGAAATACGGCTGCATATATGCTTTCAGCATAATGTGCCTTGGCATGCTGATATTCCAGCTCCATTCCGACTTTATGCTGCGGCTGTTTGACGCGTCCGACGAAATGATGGCCATAGGCGTTCCCGCCCTTAAGATCATCAGCTACTCGTTCCCCTTCGCGGCCCTGTGCATTATGGGCTCCTCCCTGTTCCAGGCAATAGGCGACGGCAGGCTTTCCTTCTTTTCATCCGCCCTTCGCCAGCTTGCGATACTTCTGCCGGTGGCCTTCATATTCTCCCGCACTATTGGCCTGTCTGCCGTATGGTATGCCTTCCCCATATCCGAGCTTGGCTCCATAACCTTTGTGGGCATAAACCTCTACAGGATATACCAGAACAAGATAAAGCCCATGGGCGACTGACGATAATAGAAAAAGGCGGCGCGTGCCGTCTTTTTTGTTTGCCTTTAATTTTTCTCTACGTTGTAATGCCTGAGCACAAAGGATGAAAACAGCGCCGCCGTGGACATTTCTGAGCGATTTCTCCGTATAACCAGATACAGGTCCCGCTGCATGGCCTTATCTCCCAGATTAAAGCACAGCAGCCTTCCTGATGAAAGCTCATCGCTTATGGCGTGTATGCTGATTATAGCTATGCCCAGCCCTCCCGCTACGGACTTCTTTACCGCCTCGCTGTAATTCATCTCGGCAACGGTATTGAGCTCGCCCGGCTCTATGCCCTCGCTGCGCAGCAGCTGCTCGTATTCCATTCTGGTGCCGCTGCCCCGCTCTCTGGCTATGAAGGGCTCCTTTTTAAGAAGCTCCCTTGGGAAGCTGCCGTTCAGCTTCCTGAAGCGCTCGTTATTGGCGGTTATTATCACAAGCTCGTCCTTGAGGAAGCTGGTAAACTCGCAATTGGTGTTCTCCACTCTGGCGCCCGTAAGGGCTATATCCGCCTTGCCGCGCCTTACCTCCTCCACAGCCTGCAGGCTGTTGGTGTTGTGCAGCTGGTAGGATACCCCCGGATACTCCCGGCTGAATTCCGAGAGCAGCTCCGGCAGGCAGTACTGTGCAGGCACGGATGATGCCGCTATGGTGATGCTGCCCGTATAGCGTGAATCCTCCCTTGAAAGTTCCTCCAGCGCCTTCTGTCTGAGACTCATTATGCCCTGTGCGTAGCCTAAAAGCGTCGCTCCCTTATCCGTAGGCAGTATGCTCTTGCTGGTGCGTATGAGCAGCTCGCACCCCAATTCCTTTTCGAGGGTGGAAATATGCGCGCTCACGGTGGGCTGGGATACCCCCAGCACCCTTGCCGCTTTGGAAAAGCTGCCTTGCCTTACCACCATGCAAAAAGCCTCAAGCTGTTTAATATCCATATAAGTATGCTCCAATAAAATATTATTTTTAAGAACCAAAACTTAAAAGTATCTTTATATACTTATTATAGCAAAAGACTTGTATACAGAAAAGCCCCGGCAAAAAAATATCCCCTGTCCGCATGGGCAGGGGGTATTCATCGGCGGTTCACCCGCCTAAATCGTGGGGGCAAATTTATTTGAGGTTACTTTGCGTCTACCTCGGCCATGTGCTCGCAGAGGTTGACCAGCTTGTTGGAATAACCCCACTCGTTGTCGTACCAGGCAACCAGCTTTACGAAGTGGTCGTTCAGGGCAATGCCTGCGTCTGCATCGAAGATGCAGGTATGGGGATCATGATAGAAGTCGGATGATACTACCTTGTCCTCGGTGTAATCTATGATGCCCTTGAAACGGTCGCTCTCGGAAGCAGCCTTCATGGCGGCCTTGATCTCATCGTAGGTAGCGGACTTCTCCAGGCGGCAGGTAAGATCTACAACGGATACGTCGGGAGTAGGTACGCGCATGGACATGCCGGTGAGCTTGCCGTTGAGGGAAGGAATGACCTTGCCCACGGCCTTGGCAGCGCCGGTGGAGCTGGGGATAATATTGTGTGCCGCCGCACGGCCGCCGCGCCAATCCTTCTTGGAGGCGCCGTCTACGGTCTTCTGGGTGGCTGTGATAGAATGGACGGTAGTCATAAGGCCCTCTACGATGCCGAAGTTGTCGTTGATAACCTTGGCAAGAGGAGCCAGACAGTTGGTGGTGCAGGATGCGTTGGAAACAACCGTCATGTCCTTGGTGTAGGTGTCATGGTTTACGCCCATTACGAACATGGGAGCGTCCTTGCTGGGGGCGGAGATGACGACCTTCTTCGCGCCTGCCTTCAGGTGCTCGGAAGCGCGCTCGACGGTGGTGTTGATACCGCTGCACTCAAGAATATACTCTGCGCCGCACTCGGTCCAGGGGATATCCGCCGCGTTCATGCAGGAATATACGGAAATGGACTTGCCGTTTACCACCAGCTTGTCTCCCTGCACATCTATGGTACCCTTAAAACGGCCATGGACGGTATCAAACTTGAGCATATAGCCCATATAATCCAGTGCTATGAAGGGATCGTTGATGCCCACTACTTCTACGTTATCGTTTTCAACAGCGGCTCGGAAAGCCAGACTGCCGATACGGCCGAAACCGTTAATGCCCACTTTTACTGACATTGTAATATTTCCTCCGTTTAAATTTTTAAATTTATAAAATCGGCTTATTGGACCGATAGTTGACAATAAATTAACCAACGCTTATTATAATATTCTATTTTTTTGAGGTTTACAAGAGGATTTTAGCGAAACTGCATTTTCTACTGGCGAGCCCCCTATCTATAATTTAAGCTTATATCAAAGCCGCACTTTTCTCTTATGCGCATCTCCTCGAAGTATCTGTTTTCCATAGGCACCCATTCCCTCATAAAGCGCCTATGCATGTCAGGACCGTTCCTTTGAAGAATGCGCCTGCTCTGCTCCTCGGAATCTACAGATACAAATACCGCTATATCATAGTATTCTCCCAAATATGGGTGCAGGCTATAACTGCCTTCTATGACTGTCAGCGAGGTAAATTTTACCGTAAATGCAGCGGACAGTTCGCCTGTCCTGCAAAAATATTTGCGGCATTCCGCGTCCATGTGCAGCCTTGCGGGTTCCGCCACTTCTTTCCGAAATCTCTCCCTGTCAAAGTTGCCGCCGGTTTCGTTAAGACGTTGTTCAGTGCGTTGGTAAGGTTGGAGGAAATAATCGTCACAGTGGAAAACCCTGGCGGAGAACTCCTCCCGGAGCTCCTCTGCCAGGGTGGTTTTTCCCGAAGCGCTGTTGCCGTCTATGGCAACGACAACAGCTCCCCTTTCGTTTAAAAGCCTGCGTATCTCGGCTTTAAGGTCGTTTTTATCCATGTGTTCCCGTTACTGTTATTTAAGGTTCTCGGGATTGAGGCAATCCAGCTCGGGCAGTACAAACCTGCCGTCCTTGCGGATCAGTACATCGTCGAAGTACATCTCGCCGCCGCCGTATTCGGGTGTCTGTATGCATACGAGATCCCAATGTATGCAGGACTTATTGCCGTTGCTGCAGTCGTCGTAGCAGCAACCCGGGGTGAAGTGGAAGGATCCGGATATTTTCTCGTCGAAGAGGGTGTCCTTCATGGGGAAGGTGACAAAGGGGTTCACGCCTATGGCGAATTCACCCACGCCCCGCGCGCCCGCGTCCCTGTCAAATACGGCCTTTATGCGCTCGTTGTCGTTGGAGGTGGATTCCACTATGCGCCCTTTACTGAAGGTAAGGCATACGTTCTCGTAGGTGAAGCCGTCCATTATGGAGGGGGTGTTGTAGGTTATTGTTCCCTCTACGCTGCCGTCTACGGGAGCGGTATATATCTCGCCGTCCGGAATGTTCATCTGGCCGGAGCACTTGATGGCGGGCATACCCTTTATGGAGAAGCGGAGGTCTGTGCCGGGGCCCACTATATGCACCCTGTCGGTCTTTTCCATAAGCTCCTTGAGGGGCTGCATGGCCTTGTCCATCTTAGCATAGTCGAGGTTGCAAACGTTAAAGTAGAAGTCCTCGAAGGCCTCGGTGCTCATGCCTGCCATCTGGGCAAAGTTGGGATTGGGATAGCGCAGCACGCACCACTTGGTATTGGGTATGCGAATGTTGTTCAGCGGCCTGCCGTATACGGCGCTTATGAGGGCCAGCTTATCCCCCGGCACGTCGGACATCTCGTTAGTGTTGAGCTTCGCGCCTATGCCGATATACGCGTCCATGTGGCGCATGAGCTCGCAGTCTATCTTTGCCATAAGCTCCTGCTGCTCCTTCGTCGCGCCCAGCGCCAGCTCCCGGCATACCTCAGGCTTCTTTATCCATACGAAGGGGACGCCGCCCGCAGCATAGGTTTCCTTGACCAACGCCTTGACCAGCTCGGTACATTCGCCGTTGCCCTCGATAAGTATCTTTTCACCGGGCTTTACGGCGCAGGAAAAGCCTATGAGGTTTTTTGCAAGTGTCTTGATCCTCGGATCTGTCATCTTTTTTTACCTTCCTCTCGCATACTTTTGAAAGGCTCAGCTTTGCCTTTCTTTTATTATGTAAAGGGGCCTCCCCTTTACCTCGTCGTAAATGCGCTGCGTATAAGCCCCCTGCACGCCCATTGCGCACAGTATCACACCATCCAGCAGCACCAGGGCGCACACCGCCCAAAGCCACCCGGGAACGCCTGTTACGGCGGCACATGCTATGGTAGCGATAAGCCCAAGCAGGGCTATGCACAGCACCGCAAGCCCTGCCCAGCCTATAAGCGTCAGCGGCCTTGAGGAAAAGCCGAATATGCCGTCGGCGGCAAGCCTGAGCATCTTTTTAAGGGTGTACTTGGTCTTTCCCGCGCACCTCTCCTCCCGGACGTACTCCACGGGAACGGCGTTATAGCCCAGCCATGCGCTCATTCCCCTAAGGAACCTGTTGTGCTCCCTGAGCACCTTGAATTCATCCGCAACGGCCTTGTCGAGAAGCCGGAAATCGCCTGTATCCAAGGGTATCGGATACGCACTCATGAAGTTCAGCAGCCTGTAATAGCACCATGCGGTAAACTTCTTTGCGGCAGTCTCTCCCTTGCGGTGCATTCGCTTGCCGTAGGCTATATCGGCGCCCTGCTCCCATGCCTTCACCATATCGGCAATGACCTCCGGAGGGTCCTGCAAATCAGCGTCCATGATTATCACCGCGTCGCCCTTCGCCTCGTCCATGCCGGCGGTAACCGCAAGCTGATGGCCGAAATTCCTTGAGAATCGCAGTGCCTTAACCTCTTCGTGCTCCCGGGCAAGGCGGGATATTATTTCCCATGTCCTGTCCCTGCTGCCGTCGTCTATGTAGATTATCTCAAAGGGATAGCCTATGGAGCTCATGGCCCTGTACGTCCTCTCAAAGGACTGCTCCATCGCCTCCTCCTCGTTGAATGCCGGTACAACCAGCGATAAAAGCTTTTCCATTTTCTTTCCTTTCGGCCTGTTTTGGCATATATTACCTGTTTGTTATTATACCCCAAGCACCAGCTATCTACAATTCTAATATGCATTTTCTAAAAACCGGCTTTGACACTATTGAAACATACTTTTTTAGGGATATAATATTTAGTGTTGAAGTTTTATACACTTTTTTGAAAAGGAGATAATAGAATGGCACTTGTAACGAGTACTGAAATGTTTAAAAAGGCCTACAATGGCGGTTACGCCATCGGCGCCTTTAACGTCAACAACATGGAGATCATTCAGGGCATCACCGAGGCCGCTATCGAAAAGCGCGCCCCCCTTATCCTTCAGGTCTCCAAGGGCGCACGCGCCTACGCCAAACACGTATACCTGATGAAGCTCATCGAGGCCGCTATAGAGGACGCCGAGCAGACTGCGGGCTTTGATCTTCCCATTGTCGTGCATCTCGACCACGGCGATACCTTCGAGCTGTGCAAGAGCTGCATAGACGGCGGCTTTACCTCCGTCATGATAGACGGTTCCTCCAAATCCTTCGAGGACAACATCGCCCTGACCCGTCAGGTAGTCGAGTATGCCCATGATCACGGCGTAGTGGTAGAGGGCGAGCTCGGCACCCTTGCGGGCGTTGAGGACGAGGTAAAGGTATCCGCCGAGGATTCCTCCTATACCCGCCCGGATGAGGTCGAGGAATTCGTCAACCGCACCGGCGTAGACTCTCTGGCCATAGCCATAGGCACCAGCCACGGCGCATACAAGTTCACCGCCGCCCAGTGTACCCGCAACGAAAAGGGCATACTGGTACCTCCTCCACTCCGCTTCGATATACTGGACGAAGTGGCAAAGCGTCTGCCCGGCTTCCCCATCGTGCTTCACGGTTCTTCCTCTGTGCCTCAGGAATTCGTTAAGATAATCAACGAAAACGGCGGCAAGATGCCCGATGCAGTAGGCATCCCCGAGGAGCAGCTCCGCAAAGCGGCCGAGGGTGCGGTCTGCAAGATCAATATCGACTCCGACCTGCGCCTTGCCATGACCGCCTGCATTCGCCAGTACTTCAACGAGCACCCGGATCACTTTGATCCCCGCCAGTATCTGAAGCCCGCCCGCGCCGCCATAAAGGCCATGGTAGAGCACAAGCTGGTAGACGTTCTGGGCTGCGACGGAAAGGCGTAAAGAGCGTAGCCATGCAGGAGGAATACACCAACGTCATAACCCTTACCGATTCCGACGGCAGCGATGTAGACTTTGAGGTGCTGGATATAGTGCCCTACAACGACCACGAGTACGCGGTGCTGCTGCCCGTTGACGATGATTCCGACTCGCCCGAGGCGGTCATCTTAGAGCTTCTGGAGGCCGAGGAGGACAACGAGGAGGACATGCTTCAGGGCGTGGACGACGAGGAAATACTAAACGCCGTTTTCAACCTCTTCATGGAAAAGAACGCCGACGAGTTCCAGTTTGAGCAGTAAAGCCTGATATAACACCAAAGCCCCCGCATTGCGGGGGCTTTTAGAGTGTCAAAAAAGTGGCTGAATGCCACTTTTTTGAGTTTTACGGGTTTTGCCTCTCGCATTCGCTCCCGGGCGGCAAAATCCGCAAAGTACGAAAACCTCTGGGTTTTCATCCGTTCTGACGCACATGTCGTCAGAGCCGGATTAAACATAAGGGGCTGCGGCCCCTTATCAACCCTGGGGTTTTTTGACAGACTGAAAGCCCCCGCATTGCGGGGGCTTTTTCGTCCGCTTATTTATTTACCTTATCCCTAAGAAATGCAGTATGCTCTGCCATATCGTCATATCGCCGGTTTTGGGGGGTATGACTATCACGGGAACGGGGGTGGTGGTGGGATGCCATTGACTGCCGCTGCCCGCCGCGCTTTTTGGAAGACAAGGCGGGCAGGCACAGCCTGTGCCTGCCCGCCTGTATGGATTTTTGAGATTTCGTTCACGGCTTTGCGAGAATGGCGCTCACATCCGCCATGCTTTAGCCAATGGTGAACGTGGCGGCCTTGCCGTCATGGGTGAGGCGGAAGACGCCGTTTGCGGTGAGCTTTGAAATGATGGTAGAGAGCTTTACGGCGGTCTTTGCGCCGTTGGTAACAAAAATGATTTTCTCCACGCCCTGCGCCCTGAGGGCGGTCATGCCGCTCAGGCTGCTCGTAAGCACGGCGAAGTCCGCGTCAACGGTGACGGTCAGCACGCCGCCCTTTTGCTCGGCCGTGTAGGCAATGTCCCTGCCGTCCTTATCGGTCACGCGGTAGAGGGGAGGAGCTATTAACCGGCTTCCCTCATCCGGCATGGTGTGGGTCTCCCCGCACTGGTCATACCGCACGCATTTTGCCGTCTTGGTGCCGTCGTGCGCATAGGTCGCATCGTTGTTGGAAACATAGTCCTCAAAGAGATGCCCGAGCTTGCTGTCCGTGTCCGTTACCGTGTCTGTTGCCATACAGCCGCCCGTGCCGTAGCGCACGCACCTTGCCGTCTTGGTGCCGTCCTGTTCGCAGGTGGCGTTGTTGTCGGAAACATACTCCTGCCCTGCAAAGCTGTGGTTCAGGGCGGGGATATCCTCGGTTTTTGTATGGGAGGAGCTGGTGCAGGTGTAAGTCCTGACCCCCTTTCCCGTGCAGGTGGCGGGCGTCGTCACCGTGCCGCTGTCCCATACAAAGTCTCCGGTGGGGTTGGTGACCGTTTTGTTGGGAGTTCCCGACATGGAACTGCGGGGCGCGTAATATTCGATTTTTCCGCCGGGGTTCAGCGCGCAAATATCCGGCTCCACCTCTGCGCCGTCGGTGCCATAGCTGCCGCCGCCGCCGATGCCTGCGCCCGTTCCGTAATCTCCGTGGACACTGCCGCCCCGCACCTTCAACTGTGCATTGCCGGAAACGGTGATGCCTTCTCCCTTGCCATATACTCCGCCGCCGATGCCCGCGCCGCACTTGCCGCCGCTGGCATTGACCTCGCCGCCGGAGATGGTGATGTGGCTGCCGCTGCCGCGCTGTCCGCCGCCGATGCCCGCGCTCCAATCGCCGCCGATGGCGTTGACCTCGCCGCCGGAGATAGTGATGTTGCTGCCGCTGCCGTGCTGTCCGCCGCCGATGCCTGCGCCGTTGAGGCCGTTGGTGGCCCCGACCTTGCCGCCGGAAATGGTGATGTTGCTGCCGTTGCCGCCGAGGCCGCCGCCGATGCCTGCGGCGGCGAGGCCGCCGATGGCGTTGACCCCGCCGCCGGTGATGAAGATGTTGCTGCCGTCCTTTCCGCTTCCGCCGCCGATGCCCGCACCTTGTTGGCCGCCCCAGGCGGTCAGCTTGCCGTTCTTGTCCTCGTCCGCAATGGTCAGGCTGCCGCCGTTGTTCTTTTCAAGGCCGGCATGCTCATAGCCACTCCTGAGCGTGCTTCCGCCGTTCAGCTCGATGCTGACATTGCCCTCGCCGGTGGTGGAAACGGCGGCCTTGCCCTTATCGCGCACGTCGATGTTCACACCGGAGAGGGTGACGTTTGCGGTCTGATCCTTCTCCGCGTTGATGGTGACGTTGTTTTCCTTAGAGGTTCCCGTAATGACGGGCGCGCTGTCCGGTACAGCGGCTCCGCCTCCCTGCCTGACCGTCTGCCCGCCGCTCTCGGCGTTTACGGTGATGTCGCCGTTGCCAATGTCCCACTCCGCCGCCAGCGCCGACACGGGCAGACCCGCGAAAAGCAGCAGCGCAAGGAGCGTTGATACGATTTTCCTTCCTTTCATGTGCAAAAACCTCCTTCTTTGTTCTGATTGATCGCCTCGATTCCTTTTTAACAGGTGTAGCTGTGAAAGCATATCAAAAGGCGCGCCCCGCCCAGAAAATCAATGGGCAAAGCGCGCCTGATATATATGCTGCTCGGACAGCACAAAAAGACAGAGCTATTCTGTCTGTCTGCCTGCCTGCCTGCCTGCCTGCCTGCCTGCCTGCCTGCCTGAATTATAGACTGCGTACTCATGGCAATGTCAACCCTTTGTAAAAATTAAGCGGAAAATATATTCCCGCTTGTATGCTTATTTTATCACGGACGAGCTTATTTGTCATTACCAAAAATGCGCAAATTCTGCAAGTTATGTATTTGGGGGCGCAAAAAACCCGCCTTTTTAGGCGGGTCTTTGCTGTTATTTCTCCGTGCTGCCGGTGACGGGCTTGTATTCTACGTCTATCTTCTGCGCCCCGCCCAGCGTATCACTGCGCCATGTCTCATATTCGGATGCGCTGATATACCTTGTTTCCGTGCCTTCCGTAAGTATCACAACGTAACCGGCGTTTTCCTTATCTATATCGGCAGGGTATGGGTTGCCGTCCGCGTCCTTATCGGCAAGGGCCTTGTCCCATGCGTCTACGGAATAGCGCATCTCGTACTCGTCCTTATCGGCATTGTAGAAGAACAATGAATAGGGCCACAGTCTGTCGCCTGCCCAGCCCTGATTGTGGGACCAGCCCACCTCAGCGATTCCGTTTGTATAGTAAGTTACCTGTGGAAATTCGTTGAGCTTCAGCTTAAGGGTACCGTCGGCATCATTATAGCCATATACCTGCTCCACCTCGCCCGCTACGGGAGCGGTAGTGAATGAGATTATAAGCTCATCTTTACCGTCGCTGTCCACATCCGCAATGGCATACCTGTTCTCACCCATATCGCCGAAGGAAGAGTCGTCAGCAAAGCCAGTGTCCTCCCCGTTTGGGAATACCTTGTCGTTTACCAGCTTTTCTACGGCCGCCTTATAGGCCTCGTCAGCTTTTGCGGCATATTCGCTCTGATCTGCCGGGACTTCAGCCGTGGGCTCTGCGGTGTTTGCGGGTTCGGCCGGCGCTTCGCCGCCCTGGCAGCCCGCAGCTGCAAGCAGCATAATCGCCGCCATAGCGACACATATGATGTATCTGATCTTCTTCATATTCCTATTTCCTCCTTAAATCTCCCGGCGCTGCCGGGGAGGTTATTGCCGGTGGACTCATATTCCATCGACAAGTAATGTATATTAGGCCCAAAATATGAATAAATCAACACAGCTTAGCCGTATTTTCATTTTGTTCACAAAGCCTTTGATGCCGTCCTTTCCTCCATAGGCACATACTTGCCGCGTATAGTCACTGCACGGTATGCGGGACGCATTATGCGGTGGCAGGTGACGACTTCTTCTATTCGGTTGGCGCACCAGCCCGCTATACGTGCAGAGGCGAACAACGGCGTGAATACGTCCTCCGGGATGCCGAGCATGGTATATACGAGGCCGGAATACATATCAACGTTGGCGCACATTGGCGCGTCGCTCTTTCTGCGCTCCTGTATGAGTGGGATACCCAGCTCCTCCACCTTTTGCAGCAGGTCGAAATCCTCGGCGTAGCCCTTTATCTCGGCCATGTGCCGGGCGTACTTCTTCAGCAGCACGGCTCGGGGATCCGACATGGTATATACCGCGTGGCCAAGTCCGTACAGCTTACCGGAGCGGTCGCCCGCCTCCCTGTCCAGCATTTTATTGAGATAGTCCTTTATGGAGCCATCGTCATGTGGGTCTACGTTTTCCTTTACGTAGCGGAACATCTCCATCACCTTAGCGTTTGCGCCGCCGTGAAGAGGTCCCTTCAGCGAACCCACTGCTCCCGCTATGGCGCTGTAGGTATCTGTGCCGCTTGAAGACAGGGCGCGGCATACAAATGTGGAATTGTTGCCGCCGCCGTGCTCCGCGTGTACCATCAGCATCATATCCAGCAGCTTTGCTTCCTCGTCTGTATAGCTCTTGTCCGGCCGCATCATTCTGAGGAAGTTTTCCGCCGTGGAAAGGTTCTCCACCGGGAAATGGATGTGCAGGGAATCTCCGTCAAAATAGTGCCGTTTTACCGCGTAGGCATTGGCGATGATTGAGGGGAAATAACCAATGAGCCTCACGGATTGCATCAGTATGTTGTCTATTTCGATATTGTCCGGCTCCGGATCGTAGGAGTACAGGGACAAAATGCTCCTCTCCAGCTCGTTCATTATATTGCGGCTGGGGTGGCGCATTATCATGCCCTCCGTAAAGCCGTCCGGCAGCTTGCGGGCGCGGTTCATTATATCGTTAAAGTGGTTGAGCTCGCCCCGTGTGGGCAGATAGCCCATGAGCAGCAGGTACGCCACCTCCTCAAAGCCGAAGGTGTCCGCCTTTCTGTGGGCTTCCACTATTTCGGTAAGCTCTATTCCCCGGTAATACAGCTTGCCCGGGGCAGGCACGCGCTGGCCGTCCTGCATAAAATACCCCTGCACGCTGCCCACCTTGGTCACGCCTACCAGCACGCCGGTGCCGTCGCTGTTGCGCAGGCCCCTCTTTACATCGCCCTGATAGAACTTCTCATCGATTAGGTATTCCTTCTGTATACTGTCGGTCAGAGAGCCGGTGTATTGCTCAAGCATACCGGTAGTATCCTCAATCATGGCTAAGCTCCTTTTCTTTATCCTTCTATATGCCATATCATTGTACTGTCATATACTCCCCGGTGCAACGTTTATTTTTTTAGCATCTGTGTTTGCCATCTCATTTGTGCTATACTATTGGATAATTTATTTTATACACCCAGGCTGTGAAGGGGGAGTTAGCATGATAGAGCTGCACGGCGGAGCAGTAGAGATAAAAAACGGGGTTCCCGTTCCCGCGAACAAGATCCCGGACCGGGAAGGAACCATGGCCTATAAGATACTCAGAGCGCACAGCGCACGCCGGGAGAAGGGCCAGCTCCATATAAAATTCGACAGCCTCATTTCACATGACATAACCTATGTCGGCATAATACAGACCGCAAAGGCCAGCGGCCTTACCGAGTTTCCGCTGCCCTATGTGATGACCAACTGCCACAACAGCCTCTGCGCCGTAGGCGGCACCATAAACGAGGACGACCATGTATTCGGCCTTTCCGCCGCTGTAAAGTACGGCGGCTGCTTCGTGCCTGCCAATATGGCGGTAATACACCAATACGCCCGGGAGATGATGTCCGGCTGCGGCAAAATGATACTGGGCTCGGACAGCCACACACGCTATGGCGCCATAGGCACAATGGGCATAGGCGAGGGCGGCCCCGAAATAGTAAAGCAGCTGCTCAAAAATACCTACGATATAGCCGATCCTGAGGTCATCCTCGTATGGCTCACCGGCTTGCCAAAGCGGGGCGTCGGCCCTCACGACGTGGCCATCGCCCTCTGCGGCGCGGTATATAAAAACGGCTTTGTAAAGAACAAGGTGCTGGAATTCACAGGCCCCGGCGTGACAAACCTGCCCATGGATTACCGAATAGGCATAGACGTGATGACCACCGAGACGGCATGCCTTTCTTCAATATGGGAGACCGATGGGGCGGTAAAGGAGTATCTCGTGATACACGGCAGGCCCGATGAATACAAAAGGCTTTCCCCCGACGAGGGCGCCTGCTACGACGGCATGATAACCATAGACCTTTCCTCCGTGGAACCCATGGCGGCGCTTCCCTTCCACCCGTCCGAGGCAGTAACATTGCGTGAGCTTATGGCAAACCCCGGCGACATACTGCGCGAGGTGGAGCTCCGCGCCGAAAAGCAGTTTGGCGGCAAGGCAAGGCTCAGCCTTACCGATAAGGTAAAGAACGGCAGGCTGACCGTGGATCAGGGCATCATTGCAGGCTGTGCCGGCGGCATGTACGACAATATCGCGGAAGCCGCCGCCATACTCAAAAACCGCGGCACCGGCAGCGGATACTTCTCCCTGTCGGTATACCCGCCCTCTGTGCCGGTAAACCTCGAGCTTATACAGTCCGGCATACAGCAATCGCTCCTCGAATCCGGCGCGCTGTTCAAGCCCTGCTTCTGCGGCCCCTGCTTCGGCGCGGGAGACGTGCCCGCAAACAATGCGCTCTCCATACGCCACACCACCCGCAACTTCCCCAACCGGGAAGGCTCGAAGCCGGCTGACGGCCAGCTTTCCGGCGTCATACTTATGGACGCCCGCTCCATAGCCGCTACGGCTGCCAACGGCGGCATGCTCACCTCTGCGGCGGATATTGACTACGACCAGCCCGCGCAGCATGAACGCAGCTTTGACCGCACAGTCTACGACAGGCGTGTATACTTCGGCTTTGGCAGGGCTAAGAAGGACGAGCCCCTCAGGCTCGGCCCCAATATAACCGAGTGGCCCAATATACCAGCGCTTGGCAAAGATCTGCTGCTGAACGTGGCAAGCGTTCTGCTGGATCCCGTGACCACCACCGATGAGCTGATACCATCGGGTGAAACGTCCTCTTACCGTTCCAACCCGCTGAAGCTCGCCACCTTTGCACTCTCCCGCCGCGACCCCGGCTATGTGGGCAGGGCAAAGGCTGTACAGGAATTGGAAAAGCAGCGCGAAGAAGGCATACTGCCCGATGGATTGAAGCCCGTGTTTGCCGCCCTCGGCCTGAAGCAAGATGACCTTGCGGATATCCAGATAGGCTCCGCCATATACGCCAACAAGCCCGGCGATGGCTCCGCCCGCGAGCAGGCCGCGTCCTGCCAGCGCGTGCTGGGCGGCTGCGCGAATATCTGCCTGGAGTTCGCCACAAAGCGCTATCGCTCCAACTGCGTAAACTGGGGCATACTGCCCTTTACCGTCGAAAGCGGCTTAGGCGTATCTGTGGGGGATTTCATATATGTACCGGATGTGCGATCAAAGGTGGAAAACGGAGATGAAGCCTTCGCCGCAAAGCTTGTCAGCGGCGAAAAAAAACGCGATATCACCCTTTACCTCAAAAACACCACTGCTGAAGAGCGGGAGCTGCTGCTCACCGGATGCCTCATGAACCACTACGCCGCACAGAACAGGGAGTAAAAATATGAAAAAGATAAGCATGCCAAACCCCATAGCCGAACTGGACGGGGACGAGATGACCCGCATAATATGGGCCATGATAAAGGATGAGCTGATAAAGCCCTTCGTGGAACTGAACACCGAGTATTATGACCTCTCAATACAGAATCGAGAAAATACTAAGGATCAGGTGACTGTAGAGGCGGCTGAGGCCATCAAGCGGCTAAAGTTAGGCGTAAAGTGCGCCACCATAACCCCGAATTTACAGCGCCAGCAGGAGTATCACCTGACAAAGCTCTGGCGCTCTCCCAACGCCACCATACGCGCTGCGCTGGACGGCACGGTATTCCGTGCGCCCATACTCATTTCAAAGGTAAAGCCGGTGGTATCCTGCTGGAAAAGGCCCATCACAATAGCCCGCCACGCCTACGGCGATATATACAGGGCTGTTGAGTACAGAGTAGAGTGCCCCGGCAAAGCCGAGCTGCTGTTCACAGATGAGAACGGCCGTGAGCTTAGCCGCCAGACCATATTCGACTTCAAAGGCCCCGGTGTTTTGCAGGCCATGCACAACAGGGACGATTCTATTTTGTCCTTCGCCCGCTGCTGCTTTTCCTACGCCCTTGACGTAAAGCAGGACGTATGGTTTTCCACCAAGGATACCATATCCAAAGACTATGACCAGACCTTCAAGCTGCTCTTCCAGAAGGTTTTTGACGAGGAATACAGCGAGGCCTTTGAGCAGGCGGGCCTGCGCTACCGCTACGCCCTCATAGACGACGTTGCGGCAAAGGTAATACGCTCGGAAGGCGGCATCATATGGGCCTGCAAGAACTATGACGGCGATGTGATGAGCGACCTTATAGCCGCTGCGTCCGGCTCCCTCCCCATGATGACCAGCGTGCTGGTCTCCCCCGACGGCTGCTTTGAATACGAGGCCGCCCACGGCACGGTGGTGGATCACTACCAAAGGCACCTCAAGGGCGAAAAGGTTTCCACCAATCCTCTGGCCACCATTGCCGCATGGGAGGGCGCGCTGAAAAAGCGCGGCGAGCTGGACGGCAATACCGAACTCGTGAGCTTTGCCGAAAAACTTGGCCGCGCCGGCATAGAGGTATTCGAGGAAGGTTATCTTTCCGAGGATCTGGCTGCGCTCTGCGACCCCGCCGAGTTCAGGGAAATGCCTGACAACGAAAGGCTCATGGGCCTGATAAGGGAAAAGCTGACGGAAATGATGCAGGGATAATTGCGGTAACAAACAATAACAAACAAAAAGGCGGCAGGATGAAACGATATGGCTCCATCCTGCCGCTTAGTTTTTATGCTTTTTATCTTATCTCGTTGTCTGCGATATTCCCTTTATCGCGCACAGCGCCCAGTCGTGCTCGTCAAGCGTTACCACACGGCCACAATATGGGCACTTTGCCGTGGTGTTAATGGAGAGCGGCGCGCCGCAGCCCGGGCAGGATACGCTCTGCATGGCGCCCTCCCTGGTGGTCACGGAGCCCTCCGCGCGGCACATATCCCATTCGTAGGTCATAAACTTCTCGCGGTTCCTGTCGCCGGAGACCAGCTTCTTGTCGGAATCCTGCACGGTGTAATCCACTATCCTCGTACGGAGCTCGACTATGAGATGCTCGTCGCCGCCCTGCTTGTAGAACCCTCTGAGGTTCACGCCAAGCACCGCTATGCGATCCACATAGTTGGTGAGTCCCCTGCTCTTGAGGCCGTTGAGCTGCCTTTCCATCTGGGTAAAGAAGGCGTCCGTAAAGTACGGCCTGAGGGATTCTATATTCTTATCCGTCCAGCAGTTCTGCATCTGAACATACAGGTTGCTTATCTTCTCCTGCATGGCGTTGGCGTCAAAGCTCGGGTCGGTCACGGCAAGGTCGCCAAGGGGCTGCAGACGGGAATCAGGCGTGCGCTGTGCGCCCTGGGGCCTGCCCTGTGCGCTCTGTGGCCTGCCTGCGCCATACTGCTTTTTCTTCTTCCTCTTCTCTGAGACGTCAAATATCAGGCCTAATACCACTATTGCCGCCATAACGGCTAAGCTTATCCCGATATCGATACCGCTGACATCGCTGTCGTCGTCATAGTAGCTGCCGGAGCTGTAATCCGAATCCCAGCTTGATGAGCTCCAGTCGGAGCCGGAATCCCAGCTTCCGCCGTAATCGCTGTCGCCGCTGAAATCGCCGAAGTCCGCTCCGGCAAAGGCGGGAAGCGCCATCAAAAGAATACAAAGGACAAATACCAGAATTTTCGCAGTCCACTTCATTTTATACAGATTCCTCCGATATGGCATTTGAATTAGAGAAGTACCTCTGCACGGGTACTTATGTTTTTATATTCTACATTATATTATTGGTTTTGTCACCATAATAAATGGCGCAGCCTTACGTCGCCGCGCCTTTATGCCGCACCATCGGCGGTTCTTTATGCAAATTCGCCCATGGGCAGGGTATGCCCGCAGGCCGGCCCCTCCGTCATTTGGAAAGGCTGTCCACGGGGATTATGGGCTCTTCCTTTATGAATTCCATTATCATGTTGGATTCCGTCTCGCCAAAGGATCGGAGCTCGTCCACAAGCTTATTAAATTCGCTGGTGCGGCAGTACACGTCCAGCACCATATCCTTGCTGCCCGCCACGCCGTGAGCCCCTGCGATAAGCTGGTTCTTCGCTATATACTCTAACAATCCGGGACGCTTGTTCTGGTTTACCTCCACAAATATATAAATATGCATATCGTAGCCCAGCGCAATATAATCCACCACAGCCGCATAGCCCTTTATGACGCCGGCTTCCTCAAGCCTGCGCACCCGGTCTATAGTAGAGGGTGTGCTCATATTTATAAGTTCACCCAGATGCTTCATGGTTATGCGCCCGTCCTTCTGCAATATTGATATGATTTTCCGGTCGGTAAGATCAAATTGCATCGCCCTTCGCCCCTTTTCAGAGTATTTCAAAAAATTCCATGTATATCATTTTATCCTCACTTTGTATACCTTGTTAAGTGTAAAGTTTAGGTTTAATTAGGCATTTGCCTAATATTTTAAGGTTGAAATTTTATACAAAAGCCACCTCAAAGGTGGCTTTCCCTGAATCAATAATTGGGCTTTTCGTAAAGGTTTCCCTCGTACTTCTTGAAGTGCTCCTCCCACTTGTCCTTATCTACTTCCTCAATGGATACGGAAAAATATTTTTTGTCCATTTTGAGAGTCTCGGCGGCACAATCGCGCACATTCTTCGCAAGTTCAGCCTTGAGTTCCTCGCTGCGGCCAGGATACATGGTTATATCGATATGGGGCATGGTTAAAACCTCCTTATTGATTATGCCTAAAGTATATATCCTTCCAACAATCAATTCAATATAGGATAGGCCGGTGCAATGATAAAAAATTTTTTGCCCGACCCTGCCGTATGGGCATAGTCTATACTTCAGTCTGTCGAAAAAAGCATCTGCCTTTTATTGTTTCCCGGATCAACGGTTGTAGTGGCTGAACATGGCGTCGGTGGCCTGCCTTATGGCCTTGGTCACCTCCGCCACCTTATCTTTATCCCACTTATCAGGCTCGCTGCGCAGGAAGGAGGTCTTGTCCACCCTGTTGTCGAACACTCCTATAGGCACATGGTAGGTAGTGCCGTGAGCCTTTACGGTGACGGTGTTCTCCACATCAGTGTTCTTTATGAGATACTCCATATCGTCACAGCCATAGTCTCCCAGCATTACCGCCATTGGCACTCCGTGATGCAGGTTGGAACCGGGATCGTTTGGATCCGCCCTGTCCGCGTTCTTGCGGCGGGACTCCTCGGGCGTGACCCAGATATAGAGTATCACGGCATTTTCCAGTATCTCTGGACAGAACATGGGCAGGGAATACTGATAGCCGAAGGTTCCTGTAAGGGGCATGGAAGCGCCGTCCGGGCCGCCCCGGGCGCATTCTATTATGATTGTTTTATTCTCGAAGCTCTCTGGATACCCTGCATGCTTCTCGTTCAGCATGGTCCTGGCCTCTTTTTCCAGTATGCTTGCCAATTTATCGCGTATCTCCTCCTTGAGAAGACCCATTCTGGGCTTTATGCCGGCGGCAAGACCTGCCCGGTCGAGCCTGTCGAACAGCAGCTTTGCAGCGGAGTCGGTCTTTATAACGTTGCGGTTCATAAGGTCGTGATAGTCCTCATTGAGCAGGTTACACAAAGTGCCCCAATCCCGGCCGTCCTTGAAGGGCTCTTCACCGGGGTAAAATACCCGCTCCTGCCCCATGGCCTGCAGCTCGTTGTCTATGCGCCGCATCATATGGACATAGGGAAAGTCGTCCAGCTGAAGGTTTTCACCGATATGGAATTCCTCCTGCAACCTCCCGGGCTCCACATGGGCCATGAAGTTTCTCACCTCGGACTTGCCGGAGGCCGGCAGGGCCTGCAAAAGTACTACCTTGAATACGTTGTTTTTCATGATTGCTCCTTATACTTTAATATATTACATTAAGCCATTTTGTCTTATCAACCGTTATATCGCGATGCCTGTCCACATAGGCGATTATAAGCTCCGCTATCTCCGTAGGCTGCTCTCGTATCAGAGGGCATTCCCTGTACACGTAATACCCGCCTGCGCCGGTAGCTCTGTAGTTATTCAGGCACAGGGTAAGCCGCTTTCCTTCCGGCAGTTCCTTGCCCCTGTATTTTATTGACACCACCCTGTCGCCTATTGGCCTGCGGATATCCTCCGTCACTTCGACGCCTGATATATAGTCGTAGTTGAAGTGCTGCTCTATAGGCTTCAGGAAGCACTCACTAACTGCGAGCCCGCCGTTTTCCAGCACAAAATACTCCGCGCTGCGCTCCAGCGCTTTCTTTAGCTGCTCCCGGCATACCTCCACCGTCTTAAGGGTATTCGGAAATACGTATGTGGATACTATATCCCTTATTGTGACGTCCTTACCCAGGCCCTTCACGCTGTTGCCCAGGCTGGTGGCGGATATGTCCGCGCCAGAGGCCTCAAGCTGCACCTGATTAAAAAAATTGGCTATAAGGGAGCCGTTTGCCGCCATGTCTATATGACGGGAGGGCAGCAGCGGCGTATCCAGATGCCCCATAGGCGTATCAAACCACGCCGCGGCCTGTTTTTCTGCTGGAAGAAGCAGCGCCTTGGCCTTGGCCTGGGTGACGTTTCCCGCATCCATGAGATGCTGTTCCGCCGTAATCTGGCCGTCCACGATCACGTCCATCCTGATATACTGCCGCGCCTTATCCGGGGGCTGGCAGGTATATGTGCCGTTTATCCTTACATTTTCTGCCGCCGTGTGCTGGTGCCCGGCAAGGAGTATATCAAAGCCCAATTCCTCGCAAATGCGCCAGCCCTGATTCTCATCGGTGTCCGACAGCACCTTCCCCGTCTTAACGTCGCGCTCGAAACCGCCGTGGTATATGCATACGGTAATGTCGGCCTTCGCCTTCAGTTGGTCATAAGCCTCTTTTGCCGCCGTAAATGCGTCGGTTACAGCTATTCCGGCCAGATTTTCCGGCTTCTCCCATAGCTTCACATAATGGGTGGTAACGCCAGCCAGGCCTACTCTCAGCCCGTTTTGCAGTGTGACTATGGCGGTCTTTTCAACGCCCCTTATGCCGGCTATATTGGCGCATAAGCACCTGGCGTCCAGCGCAGAGATATACTTTTCCAGCTCTTCTTTGCCGTAGTTGAAGTCGTGGTTGCCCAATGTGACGAAATCATACCCGCCAATATTCATTATCTCTGCGGGCAGACAGCCATCGTCCTTACGCTTATTGTAGAGATAATAGGTGAACGGGCTGCCCTGCAGGATATCCCCGCCATCTATTATCAGCGTGTTGCCGTCCTTCTCAAAATTGCTTATGCAGTTGGCGAGTCCGGAGGGTATCTCGTTTCCGCTGGCGTAGTCTATCGGCGAAAAGTACCCGTGAACATCGCTGGTATAGTATATGGTAAGCTGTTTTTTCATCTTATTATGCTGAAGTTTATCCCTTTGGCCAACAATGCCCCCGCGCTGATGGCGCCGGGGCATTGGGTACAGCGGTTATTATGCGCCGTGTGCAAGCTTTCTGCGGATCCTCGTGGATACCAGCTCTATTATAAGCACCAGCACCATGAGTCCCCATACGAAGGCGCCTACCATAGCCCAGCGGCGGCTGTTCAGGCACTGCACCAGCGATGCGCCTATGCCGCCCGCGCCGACGATACCGAGGGTAGTAGCGTCCTTAAGGTTGATATCGAAGCGATATATGGTGGTGGAGATAAAGCTGGCGGTGAGCTGCGGGATAACGCCGTAGCGTATCTTCTGGAAGGGGGTGCAGCCCATTGCATCCAGGCTCTCCAGTATGTGGGTATCCAGATCCTCTATGGCCGTGATATACATCTTGGATATCATGCCTATGGAGCAAATTGACTGGGTTATTACGCCGCAGGCAGCGCCGGGGCCGGTAACCCGTATCCACATCAGCGCCCATACTATGCTTGGTATGGTGCGTATCATCAATATCAGCACACGAACCACATATGCCACGGGCTTAGGCATGATATTGAAGGAAGCAAGGAACGCGAAGGGTATGGCCAGTATGGCGCCGAACAGCGTGCCCAGCACGGCTATGGCCATAGTTTGCAGCAGCAGATAAGGCACGTCGGTATTCGTGGTGCCGAACATAAGGTTGGTATCCGGGTGGAATACGCCGTGGAGAACGCCCTTTGCTACCTCGGTACCTGTGGCAGTAAGGCCTGTGAACTTGATATCGGCGGCGGACCAGCCCACCAGCGTCACTATTATAAGCACTATGGCGGTATATACTATCCACTTGTGCGGCCTGTTGGCGTATACCTCCGCTACGGTGAGCTTTCTGTCCAGCATCTGCTCTATTTCTTCTATGTTGAGTTTTTTCTTTTTATCCATATTGCCCCTCCTGTCAGCTCAGCTTCCTGCGCAGGTATTCGCTGAAGAAGTCTATGGCCACAACTACCACGAACAGTGAAAGGAGCACCATGCCAAGGCTGTTGTAATCCCTCCAGCCTATGCGCTCGTTGATGGTTATACCCAAGCCACCGGCGCCTACGTAGCCCAGTATGGCAGAGGCGCGTACGTTCATCTCAAAGCAATAGAGGCTGTGGCTGAGGTAAACAGGCAGTATCTGCGGCACGCATGCAGACCAGAAGGCTTGGAACTTGTTCGCGCCCAGCGCCTCCATGGCCTCGAAGGGACCCATGTCTATAGTCTCTATGCTCTCGAAGAGCATCTTTGCTACGATACCAAAGGTAAATATAGCTATTGCAACGGTGCCTGAAAAGGTTCCGAGGGAGAATATCAGAGCGCAAACCAGCGCTATGATAAGTGTAGGCAGCGTGCGGATAAGTGCCAGTATGAACCTGCAAACGCTCACTATGGGCAGGTTGTGGTTTATGTTGCTTGATGAAAGTATGGCTACGGGCAGCGCCAGAAGGCAGCCTATTACAGTGCCCAGTATGGACATCTTTATGGTATCTATAAGGGGAGATACCACCTTTGGGAAGAATGTCCAGTCGGGCCGGAGTATCTTCTTCATCAGGTCCAGCATCTTGCTGAACTTGCTGACGATAATGCCCATATCAAAGCCGGTCATCTCCAGTGAAAGGTATATGGCCAGAGCCAGAAGCAGCACTATCAACGGCGTGCGGCTCCTGCGACGCAGTACGCTGTGGCCGTTGGCAAGGGTTATCTTCTGGGGCTTGAACACCTTGTCATACAGCGTTTCTTTTATGATGGCGGAGCTGTTTTCGTTTTCCATATTATCAGCCCTCTACCTTATTTATTTGGTGAAGTTCTCCCTCGCCTTCGCCCATGGTGGGAACCTTCGTGCCGTTGTATACCTCGTCTATCTGCTCCTGAGTTATGGTACTGGCAGGACCGTCGAATACTATCTCGCCGGCGCGTATGCCTATTACCCTGTCACAGTACTTGAGGGCGAGGTCTACATGGTGAATGTTGAGCAGTATGGATATCTTATATTCCTTATTGATACGCACAAAGTCCTGCATCACCTGCTTTGCGGTAATCGGGTCAAGGGAGGCCACAGGCTCGTCCGCAAGGATTATCTTGGGGTTCTGGTTCAGCGTGCGCGCAAGCGCTACGCGCTGCTGCTGTCCGCCGGACAGCTGGTCGCAGCGGGTATAGGCCTTATCCAAAATGCCTACCTTATCAAGGCTTTCCAGCGCACGCATCTTCTGCTCCTTGGAGAATATGCCCAAGAGAACCTTGAAGAAGGGCATGTCGGGCACATCTGCCGTGAGCACGTTCTTTATGGCAGTACTGCGGGAGACGAGGTTAAAGCTCTGGAATATCATACCTACCTTGCGGCGGTACCTTCTGAGTTCTTTGCCCCTGAGAGAGTCCACGTCCACACCGTCCACCGTAAGTTCACCCTTTGTGATGTCGTGCATGCGGTTGATGCAGCGCAGTATGGTGGATTTACCCGCGCCGGAAAGGCCTATGATGGCCACAAACTCGCCCTGTTCGATTTGCAGGCTTATGTTCTTAAGTGCCGTAAAGCCGTTTGGATAAGTCTTATACACATTCTTGAATTCTATCATGCTGCGACTCTTTCTATATTTAAAATAATAAAGTAATGCTAAATAATGCCTTGTATAAAATAATTAAGGGAAAAGCGCCCTGTTTACGCAGGGCGCTTGGCTTTGGATATAATTAGTCGGAAACAGCCTTGAGGGCAGCGCGTGCGCCGTCGTAATCAGCATCGGTGGCCTTGGCGTAGCCGGTGTGGCTGTATACATCAAAGATAGCCTTGCCTTCATCAGTGTTGATGATGTTGATAAAGCAATCCTGAAGTGCAGCTACGATCTCGGGAGTGTAATACTGGCTGGCCTTGGATATAGCTACGGTGTCGTTGTAGATACCTTCGGGCACGCCGATAACATTCAGCTCGTTCCAGATGGACTCGGTGCGGCCCATGCCCTGCTTACCGGTCTCATCCTGCTTGTCGGTAGGCAAAGTCCAGCTTGCCTCGTAGTCGTTACGGCCGTCGGCATAGCATACGATGATGTCTACCTGCTCGGCAGCGGCATAGGAGAAAGCGGTGCCATAGCCGGAGTCAAGAGGGATTACATTTGAAAGGTCGGAGATCTTCTTTCCGTCATAGTTGGCCATAAGCCACATGGAGGGGTAAATGTAACCTGCTGAAGATGAGGTCTTCTGAACTGCCCACTTTGCGCCGTCCAGATCTTCCCAAGTCAGGGCCTCGCCGTTGTTTACCTTTTCAGCAAGCTTCTTGCCGTACTCGGAAGGAGTGGCGTAGATCAGGGAACGATAATAGGTTACCTGAGGTCCGTTCTTCTGGGTGGCGTTAGCTTCGCCGTTCCAGGTCTTGGGATCGGTGCTGTCGTTGGACAGGCCGTTGCGGGTAGCGGTCAGGATAACGTCGGTATCGTCGGAATAGAGGGCGTAGGTACCGCCGGGCAGCCAACCGAGGTCGATAGAGCCTGCGGACATAGCTTCGCCGGTAGCATCATAGCTGGTGCCGACAGTGATGTCTACTTCGTCGATATCATAGCCGAGGTTGGACATTTCCGCCTTTACGAGCTCGGGCAGGTTCTTGGTGCCGGTGATGATAACGTCAGCATCCTTGGAGGGAACAAACTCGAGGGTCAGCTTGTCGAAGTGAGGCTTCTCAGCAGAAGTCTCCTCAGCAGGGGCAGCAGTCTCGGCAGTCTCTTCGGTTGTTTCCTCTGCGGGAGCAGGCTGGCTGCAAGCGCAGACGGAGAACGCCATAACAAGTGCGAAAAGCAGTGCTACGGTCTTTTTCATTTTTGTATTTTCCTCCATAATATTTATATTCATGGCACATGGCCTATGAATCGCTTAAGAATAGGTAATTATTTCGATTTTTTGTCAATGTCAATATGATATCACATAAAGTATATATTGGCAATGAGTGACACATATGGCTCTTAAATATTATCTATAAAGTGCGTTTTTAATACGGCCGATAGCTATATAGCCATTCAAAACAGCCCATACATCGGTACCTTTCGGCGCATCGTTCGGGCCAAGCAGCTTTGCGAATGGAGTAAACACTATTTTCCCCTCCCGCTCTGACTTCTGATAATCATTTTCAAAGAAAAAACTTTGCGCAGCCTCTGTGCCGCGTATTATGCCCTTGAAATCGCATGCCTGACCGCCCGGAAAGTTCACGTTCCATATTTCCCCGGCATTGGACTTCTGCATAAGTTCCTCGGCTATAGGCATCAGGTACTTGTCCGTTATTTCATAGCTGCCGTCATGCTGAGTCGAAAATGCTATAGCCGGTATGTCGTGCAGCACAGCCTCCATAGCCGCCCCCACAGTTCCGGAATAGGCAATATCGTAGCCAGCGTTAAAGCCGGCGTTTATACCGGAGAATACGTAATCCGGCCATACAGGCAGCAAAGATTTGAGGGCTACCTTGAC
>ERZ825137.1450-NODE-1450-length-30581-cov-3.490205_pt1 | contig 30581 bp, 31 predicted proteins | sample MGYA00519873_ERZ825137 | MGnify/ENA primary metagenome ERZ825137 (study PRJEB31778, sample SAMEA3449190) | human gut metagenome | biome: human gut; feature: human-associated habitat; material: faeces | place: United Kingdom | collected 2010/2012 ...
AACGCACAGAAGCAGAAGCGGCAGTTCGTCGATGAAGAACTGACCTGTGTGCGGACGCAACTCGATGCAGAGAAAATTTCCGGATGCCTTCATCGTCTGTAATGCCTTTGTTGTTCTGCCTCTGCGCTCTGTGTCTCGCCGTCCGTCTGCCCTCGCTTCATCTCGGCAAGCAGCTGTTCATTCCAGTCTTTGCACGGGTAGTCAGGCTGCTCGCGGACAAAGGAGGCATCGTTCTTCGGGTCAAGACCGAGAAACTCCCGCAGTTCCTCCCGGAACTCTTTGTAGAACTTACTCATTTTGTCTACCTGCGCCTGAATATCGTCCGGATGGCACAAGCCGCTTGAACGCATCGACATAGCCTCCTCCCACTCCGCTTCGTACCTGCCGTAACTCTTTTGCAGGCTCTCGGGCAGCAGGTAGACCTCGCCCCAGTCTAAATCCGCACCGTCGGGAACGGTATCGAGATAGGCTTTCCGCTCGGGTGTCACTTCGAGGGTGGAACGCAATGTCCGGTGCAACTCCTCCTGTAAATTCTTGGCGAACTCCATACCTGCCAAATCATTGTCGAAACAGATATGCTGCCGGGCAGGCAGAGCCGCCGAAAGCACGCCGCGCATCTGTGCTTTGGTCGGAGAGCCTCCCGTGGAAACGAAAACCGCCTTGCGCAAATCCTTGTTCTGCGCTTGATGAAGTTGATAATAGGCCATCGCATCGTAGGCGCTCTCGAACCAATAGATATGCCGGGCTTCGGCAAGCGGCGTGCGGGCTGGACTGGCAATCCACAGCCCTTCGCTGGAATTGCTGCCCTCGGCTTTGCCTTTGTAGGTGCTGATGCCGTCCAACCGCGGATGACCGCGCTCCTCAAACCCCACGATCTTCTCTGCATCTTTGGGCAGCGTCATCGGGAATGCCAGATTCGTATATGGCAATCTGTCTTCCCGATGGCGGGTCGCCAAACAGAAATGGCGGTGAAAGGCATACTGTGTGTAGAGGTCGATGCCCCGATTCTTGAAGTAGGCATAGAATTTTTTCTGCGAATCCCTGTCCTGCGGATCGAAGCGGTGAATATCGTAGTTTTCAATGTCGAAAGGCTTGACCTCTTGCTTCGGCTGGACGATTTTCGTCTCACGCTGTTCGATGGGATGATGCAGCAGCCGGTTGCAGACCAAGTTGACCAATCGGTCGGGCTGCATACCGGCACGGTACTCGGCGAACATCTGCGGATGCGCCTTGATGAACGAGATGACGTTGTAGAGTTTTTGGTGCGGCGGCTGGAAGCAGCACTGACCGTTCTGCGTGACGATGAATTTATCGCCGCGAATGCGACGCCCGTCGCCGTCCAACCGCACATACGACGGATAGCGCAGACCGTCGTGCTTGTTCAGTCGATAGCCCGCGTCTATAAGCACATCCTGAATGGAAAGGCGGCTCAGAAAGTCGTTGTATGTCAGTTCGCCTGCACCCATAAGCCTACCTTCCCATTCGCATATCGGATGCTTCGGCGTTCATCTGCGCCTCGAAGTTGCGGGCGGCAACATCCATCGGCGAATCCACGCCCGGCTTGAAATACGGACGCGGCGGTCCGCCGAAACGCTCCCCGTAGATTTCGGGGGCGTGATGGTGGTGCATAAGCCCGTGCGCCACCTCCGAGGTTACGACAGCACCGGCGGCGAGGGCTGCGAAAATCTTTGTTCCTATACCGGCACGCGCCTCGGGGCGTGTCTTCATATCCACCTCCGTGAAGATCTTCGAGAAGAGTTTCATACGGTGGTAGTCATCGACAGCCATGAACTTGTCGTACTGCTTCTGCGTAATCTCGTGGCTGACGACCTCGCCGTCAATCACGGCGGTCATGCGGTACTTGCCCTCCGACGCGCCGGGATGCACGAAGATTTCATCCACCTGCACCTCGCGTCCGTGCGCTTCTTCCTTGTACCAGCCTTTGCTGCCGTTCTCATAGGCGAGGTCTTTGCCGTCGATGATCCCCAACAACTTGTCGTCCGCCGACAGCGTGCGTTCCTGCTGCGACTGCATCTCCAGAGGTCGCAGGATTTCCTGCTCCTGTGCGATACGCTCGTCGATGTCCTGCTGCACCTCAGGATGCAAGGCGAGGTCGATACGCTGCTGGCTATCGAGCATATCCATCGTAACCTTGTCGGCAAAGTCCTCCTTAACGACATTGTTCAGCACCTCCAAACGCTTGTCGAGCGGCACGGCTTCGATATCATTCGAGGTCAGCGCAGCGACCTCGTCATCCGTAAGGTCGTAGCGCATATCGACGCTTAAACGCTCGGACTGCACGGTGAGCCTCTTCGTCTCGGCATCGACAATGACGCCGTGCGACGAAAGGCACTCCTGCCACTTCTCGTTGGAGAAATAGACCGGCGAGGCAATCAGTTCGCTGTACTTTTTGGCTGGCTCCTGACTTCGCGGAAGGCTTGTTATGGGCGTAATAACCTGCTGCAGCTGTTGCAGGACATCCGCCTGCGGCACGGCGTTCTGCATCTGCGCTTCTTGCGTCCGGTGCCCTTTGTAGTAGAACCCGTAGCCGCCCGACTGCATTTCGCCGGGCTTCATGCGTCCGTCCCACCGTTCCGGTACGACCGGCGGACCGGGATAGAAAAGCCGACCGCCGACTCTGCGCAGATGGACGCCCCACTGATTGCGGGGTGTCCAGCCTAAAAAGGGCGGCGGCATACCCATCCGTCCGACCCTGCCGTATTCGCCAATGCCGATACGATAGCCGTGCAGCCCCATAGCCACGCGACCGTTCGCATTGCGGGCATGGACGAAATCCTTCGGCATATAAAAGTCACGACCCACGATGCTCGTGAAGACATTGTACGCCTTCCGGTTCGCCGTGTTCGTTCCCCAGTCCGTCAGAGCCAGCATCTGCTTCTCCGTAATCGGATAAGTCAGAAGCGGCGAATCGTGCCCCTGCACGATTAACCGGTAGCCGGAGCCGGTGGCTGCGATATGGGCTTGCATACCGTTGCGCATCAGCAAAGCGCGCATCTGAGGCTGCAAGTCCATCGCTTGCGGATTCGTATTCGTTCGTATCGCCATATTGGTTGTTTTATATTCGGTTCTATGCGTCGCCGCGCTCCATAGCCGCCTCCAACTCCTCGCCCTTGAACTGCACGAACTCGGCAGCCGAGGCATCGCTGACCGTGAGACCGTTGTCCCGGCAGTAGCGGATATATTCATCCTGCCACTCGGCCGAGTGGTGATTCACGTAATCGAGCCAGCCGTATTCGCCGCTCTCCATCTTTGCGATCAATACCTCCTCGGGATAAAACACTCTCTTTTCCATATGTTTGTAGATTGGGATTGTGATTACTTGTGCAGGGCTGCCGCGGCACGGTTGCGTTCGCCCGCCCGCTTCTGCTCGTTCCAAAGTTCCTCGGTGTACTGCTCCTCGGGAACATAGTCGAGGTTGCCGTCGTCGTCCATCATCCAGCAGCCGTACACGCCGAAGGTGTACTTGTCCCAGTCGCGCTTGCCCTGCTCGCGCCACCTCTGTTCGTCGCCGCGGCATATACGGATGCCCGTTCGGGCATTGAGGTCGATGCCCACCGTGATGAGTTCGTTCTCCACAATCAGGGTCAGCGGGTCGCCGTGCTGCAAGCCCTTGACCTCCGCCGTGCCGAGGTGCATCTGCTCCGCCAGCACCTGAAAGTTGCGCCCGATGACGGGCGTAGGAACGGACATCACCTGATTCGTGCCGGGATCGACCTGCACGAATACCTTGCTGCGGTGCCCGTCGGCAGTCTGCGCATCGGCAATAATGACCTTGCCCGACAGCAGCTGCTTTTGTTGCGTCTCGTCGTAGTCGTTCAGCGGCGAGGTTCCCAGTGCCGGATAGAAGACCACATCGACCTGCCCGTCCTCCTTGCGGATAAAGGCAAGGCGCGAGCGGCTCTTGATGCGCTCGCCGCTCTCATCCGCGACCTCGATGGGGAGCACGGGAGAGTGCCGCCCGTCGCACAGGTCGTCCAAAACGTGCATCGGCAGATCCTCGATCATCTCCTGCGTGAAGCTGAACTGCTCCAATACTTCGTAGGGCAGTTCGCCCAGTTCGATTCGTCCTTTTTTCATATTCGTTCATCTGTTTTGTACTTGCAAAAGTATGCGTGTTTTTATGTGCAGAATAAAAATCTATATGACAAATGATTGCAAAAGCCTGTTTTATATGCTTCGAGTACAAAAATGCCGTCAGATTTGTACTCAACCGTTATTCGGTGCTTCTTTTCCGGTGGAATTTGCACTCGATATTTCGACCCGCAGAAAGGGCTCTTTACTTTTGCGGCATGGAAAAGAAGATGCTTATTTTAACAATGTATATTGCGCTGGCCGCCGCACCCGTCTATGCACAATTCAACACGGTCGCAAGAACGTCCAGCCTCTACAAGGTGGAGGTCCTATCCGCTCCGTCCGACCGCGATGCCCCAGAGAAGACGAAGCAGCCGGTCGCTGGATTCCGGACGTCCGACGAAATCACACACAGAGAAGAGCCTATATCGGACGATGCCTATAAAAAGGAGTGGACCGACCGCTTCCTCAGTGTCTGCTATCCGTTGCGGCATATCCGTATCAACTCTCCCTTCGGTTATCGCACGGATCCGTTCACCGGAAAGAGAAAATTTCACAACGGTATAGACCTGCACGCCCGCGGCGATGAAGTCTTTGCAATGATGGACGGCGTGGTCGTAAAGGTCGGGCAGGACAACGCCTCGGGCAAATATGTGACTTTGAAGCATGGCGGCTATACCGTGAGTTACTGCCACCTATCGCGCACGACTGCCGCAAAGGGTGCTATCGTGAAGGCCGGCACCGTCGTCGGCATTACCGGCTCAACGGGGCGCAGCACAGGGGAACATCTGCATATCACCTGCAAGTTGAACGGGAAAAATATCGACCCGCTATTGCTGCTCGATTTCATCAAGGCTACACGGGAGCAGTGTGTCGCCGCATTGATAAAGGTTATATGATACCGGCTTTTATACTTTGGATTATCTTTTCCTGTCGCCGGTTGTTCATCGCTTTTCGGCGGCGAATGTAGAACAACGCGCACAAATACCAAGTCCCATTTCATTCGGACAGAACGGCAGACTGCAGATGCGGTCTGCCGTCTTTGTCCGGACTTGGTGTATTGCACCTCGTGCGTTGTTCTTGTCCATGCCTTGAAAAGTCGGATGAACAACCCTGCGGAAAAGACCGACAGCAGGGAAAATAAAAGCAAGAAACATTAAAACGGATTGAGTTATGAAAGATGAAATCAAGCAAAACGGCAAAGTGCTCTTATCGAGCGACGACGGCGTGTCTGTACCGATGATATTCAACAATTTGTCGGGTAAAAACCTCTTGGGCGGCAAGTACCGGGAATATCTTGAAACCGTCCACCGAGAGTTCGGCGTGTCGGCAGGAATGATTGAACTATACCGCGACGGCGTTTTAATCAAAACCGCAACTATACCCGAAATCTAACAATCAACACAATACAGCAATGAAAAAGTCAGAAATTGCAGCAGTAAACGAATTTGTCCTCCTTGTGGGCGGTAAGAGTTGGGAGCGAACGAGTTGCCGATGCACGGGCAAGTGGAGCGGTACGACCGATTACGGTTTTGTAATGGACGGGCGTGTTACGTTCTTCGTGTCAAACGGTATGTCGTACTTTGAACAGCGGATGCGCGAGTGGATAAAGGCGATAAAGACCTTTCGGGCGAAGAAAGAATCCTACCTCCGTCTGCTCCGTGAGCAGATGGAAAAGGACAATGCCCATGCAAAGACAGAGGGATTGCAGAGCGTCAGACTGGTAAATATTGGGATAATCTCTCCCGAATGCGGCGATTCATACGATTTTTTTGCTCCATACGCGCTAATCGAGGTCGGAGGCAGGCAATTTAAGCACCATACAACCAATTTGAGTTTCGCTATTATGCAGGACGAACTGGAAAAATACCTCGGAGAGTGCAACAGCAAAAAAATATATACAGCAGGGGCGGTACATACCCCCGACTATATATTCTGTGGGGTGCGGTTCAGTTCGACAGCCAATCTGTATAAAATCGGGCAATAGCGACAGCAAAATCCCCGTATCGGTGCAGTACACCAGTACGGGGCTTTTCGGTCTGCCGACGGCTGCCTTTTATAGATTCCCATATATCTTCATTTGTATCAATTCGCCATCATTCATTTATAGGTAGACCTTTGGCTTGAATATGAAAGTAAACAAATTCGGCAAAAAACGCGGTTATTTGCCGGATTTGTTATATATTTGCAGTGCCAAACCAGAAAGGATTTTATGACGATAGCAGACCATATCATACAATATGCCTTAACGCAAAACGAGCCATTTCAACTCGTTGAGTTAATGCAGTATTTGGATTCGCAGAATATTTCTCGAACTTCTGCCAAGGTTGTATTATATCGTCTTCTTCGCAGTGGTCGGTTGGAGAAAGTTGGTCGTGGGCTATACCGTCTTCCGGCAAAGCATAATAGGGAGTTTCTCTATTCTCCCTCAAAAAAGGAACTGACTCTTGCTCGACAAATACGTGATAAATTCCCTTTTGCCGATTTCTGCATCTGGAAGCCTGCTGTACTGATTCCGTACATGCAGCATATTCCAGCATTAAGTATAATATTCGTAGATGTTGAGAAAGTTGCCGCAGAGTCGGTATTCTATTTCTTACAAGGACTTCAGGAGCATAAAACAGTTCTTTTGAACCCAACGATGCAAGAATGTGAACGATATATAACATCTGATGATATAATTATTGTTCGCACCTTGATCAACGAAGCACCTGTTGTATCTATGCAAAATTACTTTACCCCGACAATAGAAAAAATTCTTGTTGATGCAGCCGGAGATAAAGAATTGTTGTTTGCACAAGGTGCAGAGTTGTATACCATTTACGAAAATGCGTTCCAAACACACGATGTAAATGTCAGTCGTTTGCTCAGATATGCAGCTCGGCGAAACAGGAAAGATAAAATAGAAAAAATACTCAAAACTCTTGAACAATGATACATCCGGACAGCCGAACCTATGAATGGATAGACCAAGTGGCAACTGCCAATGGCGTAAAAGATAAATCGCTTGCGGAAAAGGCTATTAGAGCATTTTCGTTACTTGAGGCTCTGGTGCGCTCCGGATGTCCCCTGACATTCAAGGGAGGAACTTCGCTTATGCTTCACCTGAACAGTGCCAAGCGTCTTTCTATTGACATAGACATTATTTGTCCTCCCGGTACGCAGATAGAAGATTATCTGCATACATACTCCGCTGAATATGGATTTGGAAAGGTTGAACTTGTCGAGCGCAATACCCGTACAGATCTTCCTAAGCAACACGCAAAATATCATTATCAAGTAGCATATCCATCAGGTCGTAGCGAAGATAATATATTGCTGGATGTTTTGTTCGAGGACAATTATTACTCCAATATAGTTACGCTGCCTATCCAAAGCCCGTTTCTGAAGACCGTGGGTGATCCTGTGTTTGTAAAAGTTCCAAGCTATATGGATTTGCTCGGCGATAAACTGACGGCCTTTGCACCTCACACTACCGGCATTCCATTCTTCAAAGATGACAAAAACTGTTCGATGGAAATCAATAAACAGTTGTTTGATATCGCATCTTTATTCGATCTAACGGATGATTTGTCTGTTTCGACAGATACATTCAAAAAGTTTGCGGAGGTTGAATTGCAATACCGCAAGCAGGAAGGACTTACCATACACGATGTGCTTCAAGACATTTTCAATACCGCCTGTTGTATATCTCTTCGCGGCGTAGTATCGCCTGATGAGTTTCGTCTGCTTCAAGAGGGTATAATCAAAGTCCGCAGCTTTATTCATAGCGAAAACTATACGCTTGACAATGCCATCATCAATGCTTCCAAAGCCGCTTATTTAAGCAAACTCATTGAACTGGGTGAGACCGAAGTACATCACTTTGATAATGTTAATGTTCAGGCATTATTAGATGCCGTTATTTCTGATCCTCTGCCAACCAAATTCAATAAGTTCAAAAAGAGCAATGTCGAGGCATTCTTCTATTGGAACGAAGTTCAGAAACTTATCGAGCACCAATAAACCTGTAAGTCCATATTTACATCTAAATAAAACACATTGGGTCATTACACTCAATGTGTTTTTCTTTTATCATTAAAATGTACCATTATCACCATTTGTAATAACAGTACGAAAATAGTGATAAACCACTAAACTACAAATAAATAATCATCTGAATTCCCTTTGTAAATTGCTCAAAGCATAACTCTGATACCTTTCCACTGTGCGCCCTGCAGGAGATTTCATTTTCCTGCAAAGGTAACCGCCGTCGGCAATCCGCCAAGCCCGGCTGCGCCGCGAGTGCGCCGTAAAATCTTCCTCTCCCTTCTGTCGAGCGTATTTTCCGTCTCAGCCTTGTCTTGATTGCCTCCGGCACCTTTTGAAGGCAGAAAAACAAAATCCCTTACGGGCGAAACAGTCCGAAATAAGGGAAAGAAAAAAACAGGGTTAAGATATGAGTTACAACAAGTTTAATGCGCTGGAGGAGAATGTGCGGGCTATTGAAACGGCAATGCGCATCCGTCTGCAAGGGCGACGAGCCACCGACAGCGAAAAAGAGGTGCTTGCCCGCTATTCGGGCTTTGGCGGTATCAAGGAGGTGCTGAACATCGGTACGAACAATCCTATTGACGGGCGTATGGCAGAGCCGATAGAGCGACTGCAACGGCTGATTGCCGAATATCCCTATTTCAACGAGGGGATGCGCTGCAATGTTATCGAGAGCATCAAGGCATCGGTGCTGACGGCGTTTTACACGCCGCAGTTCCTTATCGACGCAGTAGCGGCGTCCGTTCAAACCGTGTTTAAGAAGAACCACCTGCTTATGCGCTCTTTGATAGAACCGAGCGCAGGCATAGGCGGCTTCCTGCCCGTCGCTATGGCAGAGACAGAGGAATATGCCTTTGAGAAAGACTATCTTTCGGGAATGATACTCTCTCTGCTCCACGACAATACAACGGTCGAGACAGCAGGCTTTGAGACAATCGGTGAGCGGGATTTAGACCGCAAGACTTTCGATGTTATCGCATCCAATATCCCCTTTGGCAATATCGCCGTCTTCGATGCGGACTTTGCCAAGAAAGGCGGCATCTACCGACAAGCGGCGAAGAGCGTACACAACTATTTCTTCGTCAAGGCTATGGAACTATTGAACGAGGGCGGTCTGCTGGCTTTCGTTACCTCGCGGGGCGTGGCTGACGCTCCGGGCAACAAGTTCGTGCGCGACTACCTCGTCCACCACGCCAACCTCATTACTGCGTTGCGCCTGCCCGACAGTCTCTTTATGCAGTCGAGCGGCATCGAGGTCGGGAGCGACCTGCTGATATTTCAGAAGAACAGCCGCAAGACGTCTCTTTCCAAGCGCGAGCAGATGTTTTTGGAAACGATACGGGAAATGGTCGATGCACAGGGGACAATGACCGAATATGCCAACAAGTTGTTTATGCTGCCGAATACGACCCTCTCGACCGAGAGCCGTATAGCCGCCAACCAGTTCGGAAAGTTCGTGCGTAAATACCAATGGCAGCAGAGCGAGGATGCAATGGCTGACTACCTGCTGCGCTTGCTGACCCATAATTTCGATTTGCACTTTGACAAGAGCCTTTTCGGGAGCGGCGAAAAGGCGGCAGAGCCGATGCAGCTGTCGCTGTTCGGCGACCTCTTCGGCAATGTTACACCCGCAACTCCTGCCCCGAAAGTCAGTCTGAAAAGCCGCCCCTACACCGACGCGATGATGTGGTGGATGAAAGACGGAACGCTGGTAGAGTTCGAGGAGCAAATCGGCAATCTCAAATGCCGGCGGACAGACTGCGTAACCGATACGGGAGCAATCTTTGTCCCGCTCAAATCGCAGCCGTCTGAAACGGAGCGTATCAAAGACTATATGGCTGTGCGCGAAGCCTATTTTGACCTCTATCGACACGAGGACGACACCCGCATCGAACACAAAGGTTTGCGGGAAGACCTAAACCGTTTGTATGATGCCTTTGTCGGTCGGTGGGGCTGGCTGCACGATAGCGGCAACAAGGCAGTGATTTCGCTCGATGCCTCGGGAATGGAGGTCTGCACCATAGAGATAAAGACAGACGACAAGGTGTCGAAAGCCGATATTATGTTCGAGCCGGTGGCATTCAAGCGCGTCGATACGACCCTCGTTCTGACCCCGACCGAAGCGTTGGCAAGTTCGCTCAATTATTACGGGCGTGTGGATATGGACTACCTCGCGCAAGCCGCCGACAAACCGCAGTGCGAGATTATCGACGAGTTGGAGGGCGAGATATTCTACAATCCCGTATCGGGCAGTTGGGAGCACAAAGGGTTGTTTTTGTCGGGCAATGTCATTGCCAAGAGTAAAGAGATACGCTCCCGAATGGCTGAACTCTCGGGCGAGGAATTGGCGCGGTCGGAAAAGGCAGTCCGGGCGTTGGAGAGCGTTTTCCCCGAAACAATCCCGTATGAAGAACTCGACTTTAATATGGGCGAGCGGTGGATTCCCGAAAACATCTATGCCGACTATGCGCAGGAGTTGTTCGACACGACCGTCGAGATCAAATATTTCGATGTAAACGATACCTATGTCGTGGCGGTGCGCGGCTATTCCCCGATAGTCTACAACACCTACGCCGTCAAGAACTACAACGGTGAGGATTTGTTCGTTCACGCCCTGCACGATACCGTTCCCGAAATTACGAAAACGGTATATCGCGAGGGTAAGGCAGTTTCCGTCCCTGATGAAGAAGCCATACAGGAGGCATCGACGAAGATAGAGGAGATACGGCGCAAGTTCAACGAGTGGCTCGACCGCCAGCCGATAGCCGTGCGCGATGAACTGGTGCGGCTCTACAACGAGCGGTTCAACTGCTATGTCCGTCCGCACTACGACGGCTCGGCGCAGACTTTCCCGAACCTTTCGTTCGGGCAGTTCGCCTACAAGGAGTTGTACCCCTCACAGAAAGATGCCGTTTGGATGATTAAGCAGAACGGCGGCGGCGTCTGCTGGCACGAGGTCGGGGCAGGCAAGACGATGGTTATGTGCGTGGCGGCATACGAAATGAAACGTTTGGGCCTTGTACATAAGCCGCTTATTATCGGATTGAAAGCCAATGTACACGAGATTGCCGACACGTTCCGCAAAGCCTACCCGAGTGCGAAACTGCTCTATCCGGGCAAGGAGGATTTCACGCCTGCCAAACGCACGGAGTTGTTCAACAAGATTAAGAACGGCAACTGGGACTGCATCATTCTGACGCACGACCAGTTCGGCAAGATACCGCAGTCCGATGAAACGATGTACAACATCTTTCGTGAGGAGTTATCCGATGTCGAGCGTTCATTGGAGGTGCTGGAGGAGCAGACGAACATACGCTACCGCAGTCGCGCCATGCAGAAAGGATTGGAAAAGCGGCAGGAAAATCTGCGGGCTAAACTCTCCGAACTCCAGTACAAAATCGACGGGCGCAAAGACGACTGCATCGACTTTCACACTATGGGCATCGACCACATATTTGTAGACGAGTGCCATATGTTCAAGAACTTGATGTTTCAGACCCGACACACACGGGTTGCAGGCATCGGCAACACGCAAGGCTCGCAGCGGGCGATGAACCTGCTTGTCGCCATTCGCGATATTCAAAGCCGCACGGGGCGCGACCTCGGCGCGACGTTCCTTTCGGGTACGGTCGTAGTGAATGCGCTTACGGAACTGTATGTCTTGTTTAAGTATCTGCGACCGCAGGAACTCCGGCGGCAGAGGATTAGCTGTTTCGATGCTTGGGCGGCAATCTTTACGCAGAAGACGACCGATTACGAGATTGGTGTAACGGGAGCAATCAAAAGGAAAGAGCGTTTCCGCACCTATATCAAGGTGCCCGAACTGGCGGCATTTCTGCGCGAGATTACCGACTATCGCACGGCGGAGATGATGCACCTCGATATTCCCGACAAAAACGTGCGTTTTCTTTCCAGTGCTCCGACGGCAGATCAGGAGGAGATGATTGCCCGGTTGGTGGCATTCGCTAACAGCGGCTGTTGGTCGGACTTGGGTTTGGACAGCCCTGCACCTGAAAACATCGACAAGGCGAAAATGCTTGTGGCGACCGATGTTGCCCGCAAGATGTCGCTGGATATGCGGATGCTGGGCGGCAAGTTCGGCGACGATGCCGGCAACAAGGCTTCGCGGTGTGCTGCATCGGTCTACGACTATTATGTGCGCTCCGCCGCCAACAAGGGGACGCAGTTCGTGTTCAGCGATTTAAGCACCTATAAGCTCCACGAGTGGAACATCTACGAGGATATTAAGGACAAATTGATTGCCTTGGGTATTCCTGCCGATGAAATCCAGTTTATACAGACGGCAAAGACGGAAGCAGCCCGTAAGCGTATCATTGCCGATATGAACGCAGGACGTGTTCGGGTGCTGTTCGGTTCGACCTCGATGCTCGGCACAGGCGTAAACGCCCAGCAGCGGGCGGTGGCGGTGCATCACCTCGATATACCTTGGCGACCCGCCGATTTGGAGCAGCGCAACGGTCGCGCCGTCCGCAAGGGCAACGGCGTGAAACTGTGGGGCGGCAACAAGGTCGATGTCATCATCTACGGCACGGAAAAGACACTTGACGCCTACAAGTTTAATCTTCTGAAAAACAAGCAGATGTTTATTAACCAAATCAACAGTGGCACGGTGGCGGCAAGGCGCATCGACGAGGACACGATGGACGAGAACAACGGGATGAATTTCGCCGAGTTCGTGGCTATTCTTTCGGGTAATAACGACCTCCTGAACAAGGCGAAACTCGACAACAAAATCGGGCAGTTGGAAAAGGAGCAGGCGATATTCAATAAAGAGCGTTACCGTGCCGAGCGCAAGATGGAGAAAAACCGGCAGGATATTGCACAGCACCGCCGCGGCATCGAGCGGATGACCGAAGACCTGGCATATTGCACCGCCTACGACGGCGAGCGTCGGATGATCCTGCACTCCGCATCGCAGGCAACAACGGAGGAACTGGGGCGCGAACTGCACCGCATATCCCGTTCCTATCGGGGCGGAGACAGTAAGGTCATAGGCAGTTACATGGGTTTGATGTTGTCCGTCCGGAGCCTTTACACGCTGGACGGCTCTTTCGAGCGCAACGTGTTCTATGTCGAGGGCAAGAGCGGATTAAAATACCAGTGCGGCATTTCGGGGGCATTGCCTTTGAGTTTTGCGGAGGCTGCCGCATATCCGCAGACCGCCCTCGACCGGCTGCCGTCGATAATCGAGCGGCAGCAGAAGAACATCGCCCAGTTGGAAAGCGAACTGCCGACGCTCCGTCATATTGTCGCAAGGCAATGGAGCAAGAGCGACGAACTTGTCGCCCTGCGCGCGGAGCGCGAAGCATTGCAGAAACGCATCGACGAAACGTTGAAACAGGCGGAGCGCAAAAATCAACCTATCGGAGAAGCGGCGTAACGCCTCTCACATATCAACCTTGTTCCCTTTGCCTTGCATCTTTGCAGGGCAAAGGTTTTTTGCAGAGGCGCGGAGGGCAATAGCCTCTTATAGCGGTTGCCGCGCAATCAAACGCAATCATTGTAAACGCCATAACCGAAACCTCTTATAACATTATTCCAAAGTTTTGGGCTATAACCGGTTATATCAACAACCATCCGGTTAACCACCATTTACAATGATTTACGCAGGCGTTTACAATGATTGCCTTTCACTCTGTCCTTACCGCGCCGTTGCGGTTTTCTGCTGCAAAGGTGGAACGTCGCGCTTAATCCTCCGGTTTGAAGTGCATTTCTCGTAAATTCTTCCTCCCTTCGGAGCGTAATTGACGAGAAAAACCGTCAGATAAAGCCCCGGCGACGTCCCCAGACCTGCACCATAAATCCCCAGCGGCTCCGAAAGTCAGGAGCAAGAAAAGGGAAAAGATGAAACGAATTAAATTTTACGATTATGGCAGATTATGCAACGAACTTGTTTTATGCAAGTACCCCGAACGAAAAAGACCGTGAAAAATTGGAACAGTTCTTCGACGAGGAAACGTGCGATTGTATGTTTATGGGCGACGACAACCACATCGAGGGCGAGTTTCTCTCCCGCTGCGAGTTTCCCGAAAAGGAGATGAACGAACTGATTGCATCGCTCGACGCTCCGAATGAACTCTATCTGCGTGTGCTGACACACGACCTATCCAACGAGTATGTAAGTTTTCGCATATACTCCGGCGGTGAGTGGAACATTAAACTCTAACTCTATAAAATTCAAAGATTATGTACGAACAGGAGGACACGAACGGCATTATCGGCAGCCCCTGCACTTTGCTTAATCCCTACAAGGGTTACACAGAGGGAACGGTTGTCGGCGCATACGGACACGAAATCGTTGTCCGATTGAACAACGGCAAGGAGGTCGTGGAGTTCCGCGACGAGGTGCTGATTTACGATTAACCATTAACACGACAGATTATGAGAGCAAAGATTATGACCTGCGACAGCACGGGCAAAAAGATTGTTTCAAAGTACAGCCAACTCACGCCCATAGGTAAAGATGTTTACGCCGTCCTTATTTCAAAAAGCGCGAGCGGCAACAGCGAGAACGATATATACAGCATCGTCTTCGCCATTGACAAGGTATTTTTCAGTGTCTGCTATGTTCCTCGCCGCGTTATCGACAACCGAGAGTGCCGCGCAAAGTTCATCGAGGGCAGAAACGACTGGTGCGAGAGCGTCAAAAAAGCGGCGGCAGAGAATGCCTATATTCCGCTGCTCTATGTTCGGGTCTTTGAACTGTTGGGCGAAGACACCGCGCCGCTACTGCAAGCCAGAGAGAACGATATGCGCGTCCGTGCGGAGTGTAACGCCGAGAACAGTAAACGATACCCCTATATCCAAGTAGCATAACTTAATATCATATACTTATGGCAAAATTCAGTTTTTACCAAGACCGCAAGGTTACCAGTTGGGAGCGTGATACATTTACGGTGGAAGCCGCGGATTACAGAGAAGCCGTCGAAATCATCCAATCGTTACAGGGGCAGGATATGTCTGATGTCGATGACGGGCGAGTAGAGTTCGTCGAATGCCGCTCTTTGTGGGAAACGTCGGAAAATCTCTTGCCCGAAGAAAACGGCGGTGTAGCAACGATGATTGTCTATGATGACAACGATGCAGAGGTGATGGCAAACGGTGCTACACTCCCGTATTGCGGCAGCAATCCCGATACCGCCTTTGCGGACAACCGATGACGCACTCCTGTTGTGGCGGTATTTGCCGCCACGGCAGGAGTTGCCGTCTGCCTTTTATAGTATTTCCGAATGTATTTGTTCATTCTCTTTTGGCTGCGCCGCTTCCTTTTTTACTGCCTTATCATTCGCACCGCAGGCGACCGGTCGCTCTGCTCGTCAGGCAGGCTTCTGCCTCTTATCGGGCTTGTGTTGCCCGTTCATTGCCGGTCGGCGGGCAAATCGGGGCAGCCGGCGCGATGGCGTCCCGCAGTCTCTTTCTCTTGTCGGCACATAATGGCGGGCGAATCCCTTACGGTCGAGTTCCCTTGGCTACCCGCTGCCGTGAGGCTATGTTCCTGCCGCTTCCGCATTGGGCGTACACGCCAATCTTTGCCTTACTGTCGGTTCCGGTCGATTGCCGGAGCGTGCGGCTTTTTATTTTCGAGGATCCGTCTTTCTGCATCCCTGCCGAATCCGCTCTGCGCTGTCGTGCCCCGACTTTTTCACAACTGTTCTTTTCTTCGGTTAACAATCATTTTCCTGATGCAAAGATAGTATGCAGACAGGCACGCATCTGCGATGCTTGACCAATGGCGTATCGCGCAAATCTTCCTTTATCGAGCCTCCGGTTTTGTCCTGGGGACGAAAAATAAAGCGTATTTGTGCGCTATCCTTGGTGCATCCTTTTCTGCACCTACTTTATAAGCATCGTAAAATTAATTTAATAACCTTCAAAAACAGTTCAAAATGAAAAAGTACGTAAACACCTTCGAGGTAACCGGCTTCGTAGCCACCGATGCAGAAATCCGTCAACTCGCCTCTTCGAGCGTCGCACGCTTCCCGCTGTCAATCTCCCGTCAGGACAACAGCGGCAAAGAGACCACCCGCGTATCCGCGCTGATCACTGTGGAAGCGTGGCGCAGGAACGAGAACGCCCAAACGCTGGAGCAGCTCGTCAAAGGTACGCTCGTAACCGTCAAGGGCTTCTTCAAGCCCACCGAGTGGGTCGACAAGGAGACCGGCGAGATGCACCACCGCGTCATCCTGGCAGCCACCGAAATCTGCCCCGTCGGTACCGGCGAGGAGGCTCCGGAGGAGCAGCCGGCCAAAACCCGAAAGAAGAAAGGGCAGAAGTAACGCCTGCCTTCCTTCGGACAAAGCGACCTTCGGGTCGCTTTTGTTTTGCTCATCGACGGTTCCCGATCACGACTTTTATAGACGGATGCGAAAAAGGCGTCCATTGCTGAACGCCTTCTCAATTCTATGTGCCGCGGCTATTTCAGCGTCCAACTTTTCGACGGCTTGAACGCCGGAACATCGTGTGCGGGAATGACGATAGTCGTATTCTTCGAGATGTTGCGCGCTTTCTTCTCGGCGCGATGTTTCAGATGAAACGTTCCGAACCCACGCAGATAGACGTTCTCGCCATTCGCCAGCGAATTACGCACCTGCTCCATAAAAGATTCCACCACAGCCAAGGCGGTGGCTTTTTCTACGCCGGTCTGCGATGCGGCGATAGATACTATTTCCTGTTTTGTCATAATCGGTATGTTTTATAAGTTCATTTTCATGCACCTTTTCTCGCCTCGGCATAGTCCGAACAAGTTCGGCCTCTGCTCTCGGCTTAACGAAAAGGTTCTTTTTGTCGTTATCCGCACAAAGATAGCAAAAGATTTTTGCCCCGAAGCAATTTTATACGCCTTCGCATCGGTTATTACCGGTTTCCAGTTCTATCGTTCTTCGAACGCTTCATCTGTTTTATCGAATACTTCGCCTCTAATATCCGAGATGGCGTCGAGCGGTATGACCGTCCCGTCTGTCAACACAATAGAGCCGCCTGCGTCATCGACCTTTTTTACCGCTCCGCTGACGGTGCGGTACGCTCCGCCCGCCTTTTTCTTGTCCGGCTGGAAATAGGTGATTTCGACGACGGGGCTGCCGTCCGCATGGAGCAAATAATTCATCTTTCGGTTCAGCACATCCCGTTCGCCCTGCGTCAGTTCCTGCTGTACGTCGGTCAGACGGGCTGTCTCCTCGATGGCTGCGTCGTGCCCCGTCAGTGCGGCAAAGGGTGCGAACTGCGCAGCACGGTTGTAGAGCGACATCTGCGGATGCCGTTTGGAAACGTGGTGCGGCAGATGGATGATATCGTCGTAGGGTGTTTTCATGCCTTGTGTCCTCCGATTTGCTCGTTGCGTTCCTTTGCGGTTGCACCCTCTTCGAAGTTCAGCCCTTTCAGTATCGCGTTTCTGCCGAACTGTTTTTTGATTTTCAGAATCGTCTCCTGCACCTTGCGCTCCTTTGTCAGTTCGGCATTCTCCTTTGTCTGTTCCGCCTCGATGGCTTCGTAATCGACAAACAGGTCGTATTGTACGGGCGTGCTCTGTTGCGGCGCCGCTCCCTCCGCTGTCACATGGTTTGTGGTGAGATTCAGCCGGCGCACCAGCAAGTCGCTATGGATGATTCTGTCGTACAACTCCATAGCCGCCTTTGTTATCATTCGCGCCGACGAGGTCGGCGTGGGAAGATTTGCTGTTCCGTGCGAGTGCTTCGGAATCTGCCGCCCGTAGTAATCGGTCTTTATACTGCCTTTGTATTTCGACCGGATAGCCGGGTTATTCAGGCTCTCCGTATCGTAGCCCACGGTCAGCACCAATTGATCCGTCACCATTTTTCTGTCGAGCAGGTCGAGGGCGGCAGCCTCCGCCATCTCCCGGACCACCACGCGCGCTTTTTTCGCCGTGTACGGCTCCTGCAGCACCTGCCCGTTGCTGAACGAATTGGTCTCTGGCTTGTAGGCTTTTACCATCTCCATCGTACACGGCTCCCAACCCCATGCGTGGTCTATCAGCAGTTCGGCATTCACGCCGAACAGGTCATACAGCAGTTGCTCATTCCGTTCGGACTGGCGGGCGATGTCGCCCATCGTGTAGAGACCGTATTGCGCCAGCCGCTCCGCGATGCCTTTGCCCACCCGCCAGAAATCCGTCAGGGGACGGTGCGACCAGAGCGTCTGCCGATAGGAGGTCTCGTCCAACTCGGCAATGCGCACGCCGTCTTTGTCCGCCGGGATATGTTTGGCGACAATGTCCATCGCCACCTTGCACAAATACAGGTTGCTGCCGATGCCTGCCGTTGCCGTGATGCCGGTCTGTTTCAAGACGTCGCTGATAATCGTCCGCGCAAGTTCGCGGGCCGACATCTTGTAGGTCGAGAGGTAGGAGGTCGCATCTATGAATACCTCGTCTATGGAGTAGACGTGCATATCTTCGGGCGCAATGTATTTGAGGTAAATTTCGTAGATGCGTGTGCTGTACTCTATGTAGAATGCCATGCGCGGCGGAGCGACGATGTAGTCCACCTCCCAGTCCGGATGCACTTTGAGGTCGATGTCCGACACGGACTTTCCGACAAGACGGCGTCCGCCGGCGCGGTATCGCCGCTCGTTGTTCACCTCGCGGATGCGCTGCACGACCTCGAAGAGCCGCGCACGGCCGCCAATGCCGTATGCCTTCATCGAGGGGCTGACGGCAAGACAGATGGTCTTCTCCGTCCGGCTCTTGTCGGCAACGACGAGGTTGGTGGTGAGCGGATTCAATCCTCTCTCCACACACTCGACCGACGCATAGAACGATTTCAGGTCGATGGCGATATAGGTGCGCTTGTCGGACATACTTTTCGCACTGCAAATCGTGTGTCATTTTTTCTTTCTCGGCGCCCTCAATCCCGAACTCACGCTGAATTTTCCTCTGTCGAGCCGCACCCCATATCTCCTCAATACGTTGTATATCGTGGTCTTGCTCTTGCAACCGCTCTTGAGCATGATATCTTCTGCCGTGTAGCCGTTGCGATACATATCTATGATTTGCTTGTCCCGCTCACTCTTGGGGAGTTTCTCTTTGCTTTTTTCGCTCATCAAGCGGATATTGCGGTGCAGTTCGAATATGTGGGCGGATGCTTTGCGAAGCGCGGCAACCTCCTCGGGCAAGGCACCGACCATATAGAGGACATCCGACGCCGTTGTCTCGGGAAATAACTCGTCGCGGGAATCTATCTTGTCCCGAACGGATATGATGCGCACCGCCTTGATGCGGCAATACTCCACGAACTTCGACATCTCCGACGAGCCGCGCAGCGCGTTGCTGAACTTGGCGACGACAAGTTCGTCCCCTCGTCTCAGCGTCGTCAACAACTGTTTCCAATGCGGACGCGTCTCTTCATTCCGCTCAGGTTCTTCCACTACCTGTACACAACCGTACTGTTGCATCCACGCTTTGTCCGCTTCGTATTCGGCGTAGTCGCCTGCCTTGAATATGTATCCTACCTTTGCCATTGCTGCAGTGCATTATGATAACAAGTACAAATATAACACTTGTTTTGAAAAATATGTACTCGCGCCGCTTATTGTCCTGCGGGCGCCCCGAAAAACAGCATTTTATTTTCATTTGTTTTCATTGATATTTAGACTATTAAGTACAAATAGAAAATATCGTCAATCTTTGAAGATTTTTTGTTGCGATACTCGGAAATGTACTTACATTTGCCGAAAATGAACTGTAACTGCGGATGAAGCCAAGAAAAATGTACTGTTTATATACGGCACTCTTTGCCGTTCCGATTGCCGCGCTTGTGTTCGCATCGTGCAGCGGCAAACAGGGGAATGCGATGCTCAAAACGGCAGCCAATCCTGCCGTTGCATACCGGGCATATCTTCTCGATATGCGCAACCGCACCGATCTTTCTATGCAGGAACTGGCTCGCGAACTCCGACGCTGGCAGGCGTTGGACGATTCCGTCGCCCTGCACTTGCAACGCGATACGCTCTCGTTCCATGCCGACACACGCAACGAGTGCGACCTGCTGCACGACTCCGTCCGCACGGAATTTGGCCGGCTGGCTCTTTCCCGTTCGCGGACATACAGAGACTTGCTCTATCTGAAAGAGTATCTTTCTCCCTATTTCGATGATGATGAGTTGCTCTTGTCGGCAGAGGAGATTCAGCCGTTCTTCGAGAGCGTGAGCCATCAACCGCCCTTTGCGGGCAACTGCGAGCAAACGGTCAAGGCGTATCGGGATATGCTGCGCAAAATACTCGGCAGAGGAATCCGCAGCACGGACGACCTGATGCTTTTCATCAGACGGGAAGATGCCGTATTCCGCACATTTCTTACGCATCTGAATGAACTCGGGCAGATGAATCTCTCCGACATCACACACGACACGGAGCGGTGCTGTATGCAGGTATTCCATGCCGCCGAACGCGCAGACCTCTCGTACAAGGAGGCGGTGATCTATCTGACTATGCGCACCAACCGCCGCCTGCTGCTCAATATGCAGCAGTGTGCCGACGACATCCGTAGCGGGAAGGTCGGAACAACACAGCAGGCGCAAGCCTATCTTTGGATGCTTCTGCAGCCATACACCTCTTTGGATGCTTTCGGCATCGCGCTGCTCTCTCCGCAGGAGCGGAAGGCGCTCCATCAGGCGGCTGCCGATACACCCAATCTAATCGACCTGCTCAGCAATGCTGTGTCGCTCGATAACGAACACCTCGGCGATATTCCGTCACTGCTTGTGCAGGCATATATCTCAACGCTGTAATAGAAACGTAAACCGATATGATTATGATGCAGCATTTCATCGACAACTTTATGACGCTTGTCCCGTTGCAGCTTCCGCAGTTGATCGACGTGACGACTATGGCGGAGCCGGAGTATTACGGCGACTATGCGCTGCTCCGCTTTCCGCTCAAAGAGCCCTACGAACTGGAAGAGATAATGGACATGCTGGAAGACGACATCGAACTGATTACGCTCTACCACCATATACCTTCTTCATCCGCCGACTTCGGGCAAAGCACCTGCGCATACTCCAATCCCGCATTCGGTCAGATGTTCAAAGTGAACGCCCAGACGGACGGCAACGGAAAGGTCAGCCTTATCTCCGTCACCGTCTACGACTCTCTCGAACTGATGTGCGGCGACGTCTGTCTCGACCTCAAACTGCACGCCGAGCGCAGCGGATATTTCAAATACAAGAAAGACAAAGAGGACGTATTGATGGACTTTCTATGAGAAATACCCTATACAGACAAATGGTCTACTGGATCAACGCCAACCGGACATGGATTGAGGTCGATGACGCCTATGTGTACAAAGAGCATATCCTTACGTGCAATGGCAGAACCTCCTGCCTTGTGGGGCGCACGCTTGTCCTGCGGGTGTTCCGCGAACACGGGGAATACAAAGTCGGTCAGACATGGGACATACCGGATCATGAACTGGACAGGGCATTGGCTGCATACCGCAAAGCGGACCGCTCATTCAAGTTCCGAATCAAAAAGGGAGGTTCCTACCTGACCGTCAAAGATGCGGAGACCATCATCCATCTGGCAACACACGGCGTTATCCAGCTGGAACTCACCGATGCGCCGATACATACCCGTTACCAATAATCCATACTATGACTTGGAAAATACTCATACTGTTCTATCTTGCGCTGCTTGTCGCCGTGCCGACGGCATTGTACAAGAGCCGGCGTCCATTTATGACAAAGTTTTACTGCAGGATGCTCGATAGCGAGAGCACACGCAGGTTCTATACACAAGCGCTGTTGATTGTCCTGCTCCTGTTCCACTATGTCTATGCCCGATGCAATTCTGAAGACTTCGGCATTGTCTTATCGACCATCGTCTGTGCCACGCTCTACTCCTTCCGCCGTGCGGACAAATGGCTGCGCCGGCTGCACGACGAGCGAAAGACTTTTGTATATGCAGCCCTGCTGGCAGTGGTCATTGCAGTTGTCCCGCATCTGTTCACGTTAGGCGTAACCGCCGGCTATCTTCTTTTGGCTGCACTGTTCTATCCCTCCGGTCGGGCATTGTCCAAATGGGCGGACGAGGACACGCGCCCCGATTGGCGCGAACATCCCGAATCGCTGTCCGATTTTTACTATTGAAATCATCACGCGCGGCTGCCACGATGATGTGGATAATGGCAGTCGAAACTATCCACGCAACAAGTATAATCAAACAAGAAAACAAAAATGAAAGACAACAAGAAAAACATCGCCATCGTAGTGGCAAGCGCGGAGGTATTCGACTTTCTGCGCGAGAAGGTGGGCGAACGCAAGACGCGCACGGAGGCCTATTACGACCTTCTGGACAAGTCGCTGGCAGGCTTCGTCTCGGAATTGCAGCGGCGAACCGGCTACGACCTGCAGCCCAATCAGTGTCACGTAACCATCTCCGGACTTGCCGAAGAGTGGCACTGGCATCGCGCTACCGTCCGCTCCTTCCTCGAAACGCTGGAGGAGTTGGGACAACTCGAAAAGGTCAAGCTGCCCAAGAGCATCGTCATCACCATGCCCGTCAAGTTCTGCAGGACCCGCACGGCAGAGAATGTACACGATGCGGCGAACTTTGACTCTCTCCTCGATAGCGCGCTGTCCGGATGGGTAATCGGCAAAATGACCTCCGACGAAGCCGGGTCGCTGTGTGAACAAATCATTCGTGAGCACCTCGACATGACTGCCAATCCGTCGGGCGGTCGCTCGTCGGACGGCAATGCCGAACTGACGGAGAAAGAGATTGTACAATTGGAGGACGACCTGCGCGAGAAGGCGATGACCTGCATTGCGCACGCCGCACTCACGCGCGTACTACGCAAGTCGCGCTTCGGCGACATCGCTCCGATGGAGGCCTATTTCCACGCCGACCTCAGTGAAGAGTGGGCTGCGCTCATCGACACCTTCAAGGCACTGGCGGAACTGCTCGTGGAGGGAGAGACTGACAACCTCGGTGAAGCGCTCGAAGAGAACGCTCCGCTGCGCGATTCCCTTTACAAAGCCTTTCATGCGCTGCTCGCCCGAAAGGAACCGGCATAGCGGAGCCTTGCGGCTCCGGCGATAACGATTGTATAACACGGATAATCCTCTTCAACTCTGCGGCAGATTCTCTGCCGATGATATGAGGCAGCCGGGCTTGCCCGCCTGCCACTGACAAAAGGGAAGTGGGAGCCTAATACCCCTCCCGTCTTACGACGCGGGGAGAACTGTCCGGATGAACTGCAAGCAGGGACAAAGAGGATTATCCACCAAACGGTATATACGATATGGCAAATGCAAAGCAGGTAATGGACGTTCATGTTTCGAAAGGCATAACATCCGCCCAGAGCAACGAACACTTGCGCAGACGCTCGGAAAAGGCCCAAGAATACGCAATGAGCAAGGGCAACTATGACCCCACGCGCGAGAGGCTGAATTTCGAGGTCGTGAGCGGCGGCAAGATTCGTCCCGTAGACAAGAGCCGCAGCATCCCGCAGCGTATGGCTGATCTGCTCCGCTGGCGGGGAATCAAAGACCCCAACGATGGACTCGCTGAGCCGAAATACCGCACTGTCGTGAACTTCATCTTCGGCGGCTCGCGGGAGCGGATGCAGGAGTTGGCGTTCGGCAACCAAGCCGTGAATTACGACAAGGGAGCTGACAACTCCGCCGTCGTCCGCAAGCCTGATATTGAGCAATGGGCGAAGGATGTCTATACATTCGTCAGCGGCAAATACGGCGAGGAGAATATTGCTGCCTTCATTGTACATCTCGACGAGTTGAACCCGCATATCCACTGTACGCTTTTGCCGATAAAGGACGGCAGGTTTGCGTACAAGGATATTTTCGCCGGCAAGGACAAATACGAGTACAGTGCGAGGATGAAGCAGTTGCACAGCGACTTTGCCGAGGTCAACCGCCTGTGGGGAATGACGCGCGGTGCGAGCGTTTCCGAGACGGGAGCACGGCACCGGACGACCGAGGAATACCGCCGGCATCTATCTGAAGAGTGTACGACCATCGAGCAACAGATCGAGCAGCACCGCAAGGCTCTCTCTGACCTGCAAACGGAAATCCGGCTGGCAGAGCGCAGGGTCAAAGGTCTTACGACTATGGTCGAGAACCTGCAAAACGACAAGGCGGAGAAAGAGGCGCAGATAGCGGCAGCCGAACGGGATTTGGCAGCGCATAACGGCGACGCCAGAGAGTTGGCAGACCGCATCGCACGGCTTCGCTCCGAACTTGGCGGAATCGAGACGAAACTGGCAGACAAGAATGAGAAGTTACAGGCGGCCGACCAACAACTCGATGCACTCAAAGAGGATATGAATGCCATTCGCCAGCGCACGGAGGAGTTGAAAACCGAAGCCTACAAGTATTCCGGCGATATCCAATCCAAGGTGGACACGCTGCTCAAAGATGTCCTCCTCGAAGATATGGTCGGCGAATACCGCGACGTATCGGCACGGATGAGCTACACTGAGCGGCAACTGTTCGATGATTCGCTTCTGCGCTCCGTCGCCGAGCAGGGGCAGGAGGTGATGCACTGCGCCACGATGCTTTTCCTCGGGATGGTCGATGATGCCACGACTTTTGCCGAAACACGCGGCGGCGGAGGTGGCGGAACAAAGTCCGGCTGGGGACGCGATGACGACGAGGACAACCGTGCATGGGCGCGCCGATGTCTGAGGATGGCCGGGCGCATGATGCGTCCGGCTATCGGCAAAAAGTCCAAACGCTGACCGGCAAAGTTTTCAACGACAAACAAAACAGCAACGACAAAATTTTATCGAATATGACACGCAAAATCATCTTTATCTTCGCAGTGCTCTGTTCACTGCATTTTCAGGCGAGTGCCCAGTCTGCGGACACGGACACTGTCGCTTACGCAGCCGTCGCCGATGACAACGGGCTGCTCCAGCCTATGCAGCCTGCATACCTCGACGGTGTGATTACCTCGCCGCCTTGGAGCGGCAACTGGTTCGTCACGCTCTCCGGCGGTGCGAGTGCCTTTCTCGGTACGCCGCTTGGATGCAACGACCTCTTTGGGCGTATTCAGCCGACCTACCAGGTGGCTGCCGGCAAGTGGTTCACTCCGGCAATCGGCGCACGGATAGGCTATCAGGGAATGTGGTTGCGCGACAGTCAAAGTGCCGGTCAAAACTACCACTATGTTCACGCAGATCTGATGTGGAATGTCCTCGGACGGAAGTACGGCAGGCAGGAACGTGTGCGCTGGAATCTCTCGCCGTTTCTCGGCGTCGGGCTGATGCACAACGCCACGAACGGTCGGAATCCTTTCGCATTCTCTTACGGAGTGCAGGGGCAATACAACATCTCCCGAAGGGTCGGCTTCGTGATGGAACTCTCCGGAACAACGACCTTTCAAGATTTCGACGGATACGGTAAAACTGGTAGGCTCGGAGACAATATGCTGACGCTGACAGCCGGTTTTTCGTTCCACATCGGCAAGGTCGGCTGGAAACGGGTGGTCGATGCCAATCCCTACATTCGGCAAAACGACTGGCTAATCGACTACGCCAATTCGCTTGCGGAGAGCAACCGCCGTTATGCCAGCCAGCACGAGAAAGACATCCGCACATTGGTCGAACTGAAAAAGATTCTCGAAATAGAGGGTCTGCTGGACAAGTGCAGCCGCCTGTTCGAAAATGACAACGAGAAGTTCGCAACATTCCCGCGCAACGATTACAGCGGACTGAACTCACTCCGCGCCCGTCTGAAGAATCGCCATTGGGACGGCAGGTCGCCGCTTGTGGATAAGAGCACAACAAAGAGCGACAAGCAAAGAGTGTGTGACAAAGCCGACACGAACAGTTGCGACACTTCGGGCAGCACAGAGAAAGACAGCAATATTTCCGACGGCGGGCAGAGCATCGACCGCAGCCAGTCTGCATTGGAGCAGTCAGACGGCTATGGCAATGCCGCAGAAACCGAGTCCACTTTTACGGACTATCTCTCGCTTATAGAGTCCGGCGAAGAGTGCATCGGTGCGCCCATCTACTTCTTCTTCGCGCTCGGTACGAATCGGCTGACGGATGCTTCGCAGATGCTCAATCTCGACGAGCTGGCACGGGTGGCGAAGAAGTACGAACTGACCATAAGTGTTGCGGGAGCGGCGGACAGTGCAACAGGAACACCCGAGACAAACAATACGCTGAGCACCGCGAGGGCGGATTTCATCGTGGCTGAATTGCTAAAACGCGGTATTCCGGCAGAGAGGATTCATGCGACCAGCAACGGCGGTATCGACGACCATACGCCCATCGAGGCGAACCGGCATACACGAGTGGAACTGTGGTTGCCGCTCGAAAGGGATAACTCGAAATAACGGTTCCATTGGTCATACTTTTTTGTGGGGAGAGCCTGCCTGTGAAGGTCGGCTCTCTTTTTACTTTTATACGGATTTCCGCTATTCGGAATCTCCACCATGTCATCTCATTGTCGGCGATATTTTTCTTTGCAAAGGTACTGCGACCGGACGAACGACAAGGATCGCATCGCTAATAGCTGGATGCAGTAATGACAGCCTTCCGCAAATCGAAGATTTGGGTATTCCATTACTGCAATCGGCTATTTCCTTGTCTTTTCGTCCTATCTTTCGCCGTTCTTCATTGCTCGAAAAATTCGTCCCGACAATGAGGCTGAAATACACCTCAAAAAGAGGGGAAAGAAATAACAAGCATTTAATAATTAAAGCAATGGAGAATTACAGTAATCTCGAAAACTCGAAAGAGTATCAACTCGCCAAAGAGTGGGAAATGGCGGTGAACAGTTACAGTTTCGACCCGAAAAAGTTTGCAGCGGCTATTCCGTCGATGCACCCGACACTCCAGCAAAGCCTTTACCGGCTTATCAAGGAATGTATCAAGGTTATGGCTGATGAAAGCCGCAAATACGATGACCGCAACCGCGCTTCACATGAGGAAGCCGTGCGTATTATGGAATATCTCAACGAACACGGAAAGAATATACCCGTAAGATAACAAGACTATGAAAACAACGAATTTGGAATTTGACGGCAAAACCTATGTCTGCCGTATCGTGAACTCCAACGAAGGCGAGGAGTTGATAATCGCTCCGACTTCTCTGCTCGATGCTTTGCAGCCGCATCCTTTCGGAACGGAGAACGACGGATTTGTCAGTGAGGATGCCGTGCGGCTCGATGAAGAGGTGTTTTTCTACACCAACGATGCTGACCTTAAATTGCCAGATGATGAACTGGTGGTTGAGTTGAAAGAGAGCAATGCTGAATGGTTTGATTAAATATTTACAGATATGGAAAAGGAGTATGTTTTAGAGGTTGCCAACACGATACGTGAGCAACTGGTAACGCTGACGCCATTTAACACGATTATGTCGTGGGGCATAGGCAAATTCGCAGCAACGGTCTACAAGGATATGCCCGCTCTCAAATTCAAGGTAAACGGACGGTTGCACAAGGGAGCAGTTATCATTGCCCTTAATGGGGCGGACTATTACGAGGTCTATCTTCAAAACGGTAAAGGAACGACGCTCATCAATGACGAAGTATGTTTCGACGAGTTGGGAGACCTTATCGACGAGCATATCGAGAAGGGAAAAGATAGGGAAGAGTATAACCGTTTCTGCGAACAGCAACTTAAAAAGATTTAAAGGATTCTGCTATATAATGGAAAGCCCCAAACGGGGCTTTTGCTAAGTTCTTCCTTTTATACACATTATCGCAGATCTATAAATTTTATACTTTTCCGGCTCATCGCTGGCATCTGAATTTTCGATATCTCTTCAATCGATTCGAAGACTACATCCGGTGCTACGCGAACTTTCGAACGAAATATATCTTTTATATACTTTACAAACTCCTCTGAATGGTTCATGCTGCCTATTTTAATTTGAAGCTGGTCGGTCCCCAATGAATTGGTATATACCTCTACCACATAATTTTTCACATCCGATATATTATCCAAGATATCGAACAGTATTGGCGGATACAATGTGGTCCCCTTGAATTTTATCATTTGTCCCTTGCGGCCTATCACAGAACTTAAACGTGCGCTGTTTCGTCCGCATTTGCATGGAGCGTTGTATCGGATGCAGATATCACCTGTTTTGAATCGCAGCAAAGGCATTCCCTCTACACCCAATGTCGTTACAGTCACCTCGCCAGCTTCACCGTCCGGAACAGGTTTATTGTTTTCGTCTAACAACTCGACAATTATCAGATCACATGGAATATGCCCGCCGGAATGTGCGAAGCACTCGGTAAAAGAAGTCTGCATCTCGGTAGAAGCATAAGTGGAGTAAAGTTCTATATTCGGCCACTTCTCCATAATTTTTTGACCGAGTGTGGTCATCGCTCCATCCGGCTTGCGGAGTGCTTCGCCAATACATATGGCACGCCGCAATCCGCTCGCATTACAATCTATTCCGTTCTTTTCTGCAAATTCTACCATCTTTATCAAAAAAGACGGCACAACCATACAGGCCGTCGATTTTACTCGGCGAATAGTATCCCATTGTAATTCGGGGATTCCGTTACCGACTCTTACGACTCCGCAGCCCAACTCACGGGCACCGAGGAAATATGCCAAACCAGCCATGAAGCGACGGTCGATTGTCGTCATAAGTTGTATTATATCCTCTTTCATACAACCTGCCATAATAAATGAACTGGATTCATTGTACGCAAGACGCTGCAAGTCATTCTCAGTCAAAGCGAAAGTAACAGGATCACCCAATGTTCCCGATGTCGTTACAAAGTCAATCATTTCGGATTTGGGGACACAGAAAAAATCTTCGTTATATTGCTGCAAATCCTGTTTTGTCGTTACCGGAATATTTACCAGATCATCTATCGAGCGAATATCGTCGATGTTTATGTTGTTATCATCGAACATCCTGCGATAGAAAGGCGAGTTCATTGCAAGATAATGCAATGTCTCCGATAAACGCGCATTCTGAAAATCTGCTATCTCAGAGGGTGTTTTATAGTGCAATTCTCTATTCTTAATCATGGCGTTTTAATTTTTTTTCAATGTTTCTTTTGGTTGATTGGTGAGGTATTTCCTTTGTCAATGCCAACTCCCAATATGTTTTAGCGAGTTCGACATGATTTTGTGTCAGCTCATAATCCCCAGCCATATCATACACTAAATAGTAGTTGGGATTATTATCTATATATACATTTATAAAATCGTGAGGCAGTGCAATATGTTTATCCATAGCTTGCCGCAATTTTGCAGTCTGCCGTCTAAATGCCTCAATCCTGTTCAAGTCATACCGTAAAAAAAGAGAATCAGCAGGTATACGTTCATTCGCTATTGCAGTAGAGCAGGTCGCCGCATCATCGGAAGCAAATACTTCATTAAGATCATAGCATAAAAAAGCGCCGCATTGCCAAGGCGATGTCGAAACCCACATCTTCAATTTTTCGGGCTCAAAAACCACAGAATGATGTGCGATAAACTGGTTGATCGATTTCTCATTAGTTAAACCGATATCTTCGTTGTGCAGTCCATATCTGTTACGTAAGATATCGATACTTTTTTGTGCATCTAAGGGGGTATTACATTCAATTAGTTCTGACAATCTGTCGAATCTGTATTTGCTGTCTGAAGTGGCAATGTTATCAACATTGTATTTGTTGTCCGCAAAAGAATCCGATTGGTAATGGTTCGTGCAAATAATATGGGTCGCATCGGTAGTATACAGATACGTCTCCTTCGGAGTCTTCTCGATAATAGCAGCCCGTTTGTCGCGGGCTGAAGCAACAAGTATAGATTCCGATACAAAGGTTTGGCAAGCTTTGGCAATATCCATTGCCTCGTCAATATTTTCAGCGTGCTGCAAAATATGACGAACAAGCAACGAAATCGGCATTGCGGTTGATGTCGGAACAGCCCCTTTTGCGGCGTTGATTGTCACCGCTAAACCACATTCGTTCATTCCGGACACCACGCCCATCATTCCGGGCCATGTTATTGATGCGTACTTATATCCCGAATTCGGGTTAACAAATAATACTATTTTATTTTTTGCAAAATCATCGCCCACATAAAAATCGAAATTACGACCGACGATCAACCCTCCATCTGCACTTCCCTTTTCCCATGTAGCGAAAGAACTGCAACCAACCAGCATATACTCCTGCATTGTATGTCCAATGTCGTGGGCAGCGTGATAATTCAGTTGTCGAGCATACGGAGAACCATAATCATCATACTCTTTGCTGCAAGATAAAGACATGGCATATATTTCCTCCAGGTATTCTGCCGGTATATGCTGTGCCATATTACGGTTGAAAATAGCGATGAACTTATGTAAAATACGTATATATCGTTCAGAGGGTATTATTTGATGAATCTGATCTACGAACACGCGCTCTTGCTTTCGCAAAATATCTTTTGACATTAAGCCTAATACGGCGCCGCGCTCAAGTGCTGAGCCGGAAATTCTTGCTTCCCACAACCCATC